>Ga0075419_10001223_pt1 | contig 16664 bp, 16 predicted proteins | sample SoiMetdeltSBSDD3_FD_76900 | JGI IMG/M metagenome (GOLD analysis project Ga0075419, IMG submission 76900) | Bulk soil microbial communities from a Populus tree surrounding site in Tennessee, USA - Soil MetaG P. deltoides SBSDD3 | ecosystem: Environmental > Terrestrial > Soil > Tree plantation... | reverse complement strand
GAGTACGGCGCAGCCCAGCACCGCGGTCCAGCGCATGGCCCGCTCGAGCGTTTCGCGGAAGCGACCGGTCAGGATCGCCGGGCCGGCCGCGTAACCCCAGTTCACGCCCGCGAAGCGCAGCGCCAGGTGCGGCAGCGCGTACACCGCCCACAGCGCAGCGGCCCCCAACCCGGGCTCGCGGTGCGCGAGCGCGATCAGCACGCCGAGCGAAGCCGCGAACGGCCTCAGCGTGAACCAGAACAGCCGGTCCCCCATCGCGGCGAGTGTCGAGCCCAGTACGGACTTGAGCCGCACCATGCCGTCGGCGTCCACGCCCAAACCGTCCGCGCGCGCCTCCTCGGCGTGCGCTGCCGCGCCAAGCGCGATCGAGGCGAGCGTCGGCTGCGTATTGAAGTACGCGGTGTGCTCGGCCAGACGCTCGAGCCGCTGTTCACGCGACGGGTAGAGCCGCTTGAGCGCGGGCAGCAGCGCAAACGCCCAGCCGATCCCCTGCTGGCGCTCGAAGTTCCAGGTCGCCTGCAGCAGGTTGGATCGCAGTCCGATGGTGAAGAGTGTCCAGCGATCGAGGCGGCTCACGGTGAACCCGCCACGATCACGAGCCACGCGCTGACGAGTGCGGCGGCGAACACGCCCGCGCGCTCGAGCCGGCGCTGTACGAACGCATTCAGCAGCTGCGCGAACCCGAACCCGAGCCACAGCGGCTGCAGCAGGTTCCACACGCCCGCGATCCGCAGCGACTCGCGCCCCACGAGCGGTGCGACCCACTGGCCCGCGGCGAGCCACACGCCGACGGCAGCGAGGCCGAGTCCGAACGCCAGTGCCAGGCCGGCCCACTGCGCCTGGCCCAGCGCGCCCTCATTGCCCTGGCGCAGCGCGTTCTCGCACCAGCGCGCGAGGCCCTCGTTGCGCCGGCGCTGCCAGCGCAGCACGGGCACCTGCAGCGAGGCCGCGATCATGCCGGTCATGACCCCGGCGAACGAAGCGGCCTGGCGCATGTGCTCGAACGGCGCCTGGGACGCGATCAGCAGCGCCACTCCCGCACCGGCCACGCCGCCCACGGCGTAATCCTCCGGTGTTCGCGAGCCCACGGGCAGCGTGCTCGCGGCGAGGATCTGCAGCACCGTGCCCACGGCGAGCGCCGTGGGCCAGTCGCCCCACAGCACACCGAGCGCGGTCGCGGTGACGAGCGGCTGCGACAGCAGCGTCTGCGCGAGCGGCGTGGCGTCCAGCGCGGCCACGCCTCCGGCCACCAGGGTGCCGAGCACGGTCACGTTCACGCGATGATCTCGGCGTCGAGCGAGGTGAGCGAGACCGCGCGAGACGCGGGCACGTCCTGGACACTGAGCGTCGCACCGAGGCCCAGCAGCACGCGCGCAGCGGAGCGGTCGGCGTCATTCAGGTAGACGTAGTCGTTGAGCTTGTCCTTGCCCGGTGCATAGTGGAGCCCGCCCACGTTCCAGTCACGCGCACCCGAGACCGCCTCGGCCAGCCGCCGCGCCGTCACCAGGTCGCGAACCAGCAGGAACGCGCCCCCCGGCGCTTCGGCCTCGGCGGCGTGGGCCGTGGTCGCCTCGGCCACGGTCAGCACCTGTACGTCGATGCCGGGTGCGGCCTCGCGGAACAGGTCGCGCTCCCACGGGCTCGCCGCCACGCCGTCGTCCACCACCCAGATGCGCTCGGGATCCAGGCGCTGGCCCCAGGCGACCAGCACCTGGCCATGGATCAGGCGGTCGTCGATGCGGTGCAGCACCCAGCTCACGCGGGCGTTCCCCGCTGGACCCGGATGCTGTCGCGCCCCTTCAGCTGCAAGCGCTCGGCCAGCTCGCCCACGGGGAACCGGTCGCGGTTGTGCAGGTAGTCGAGCAACAGCGGCAGGTTCACGCCGGTGACGATGGCCACCTCGCCATGACGCCGCGCCGCAGACGCCCCGCAGGTGTGGCAGGAGCCACCCCAGAAGTCGGTGAACAGCAGGCCGCCATTCGGCCAGCTCTGCACGTGTGCCTCGATCGCTCGTTCGAGGTCGTCGCGCGACAGGCTCAGGTTGGACAGCAGCGTGACGTCCGTGAACGGGCCGACGACGCTCTCGGCGGCGCGCACCAGGGCTTGCGCCAGGTCCGCGTGCGTGACGATCAGGGCCGGCACGCGTGACGCCGGCGTCGCGCTCTCCTCCCCGTCCGCGCTCATTCGATGTCTTCCCGCACCCACGCCCGAGCCGCGCTCTTGCGCTTCATGACCTCGAGCATGTGCTGGTTGAGCTTCTCCGCCGGCGAGTAGCCGCCGTAGACCTTGACCAGGTAGTGCAGCGCGATCACCTCGGCGATGACGGTGATGTTCTTGCCCGGCGTGATCGGCACCTGCACGAGCGGCACTTCCACGCCGAGGATGTCGGTCTTCTTCTCGTCGAGGCCGACGCGCTCGTACTCCTCGTCGTCGGACCACACGCGCAGGTTCACCTCGACCTCGACGCGCTTCTGCAGGCGGATCGAGCGCACGCCAAAGATGCTCTGCACGTCGATGATGCCGAGGCCGCGGATCTCCATGTGGTGCCGCAGCAGCTGATTGCCGGTGCCGATCAGGACGTCGCCGTGGCGGCGTGTGATCGTGACCACGTCGTCGGCCACCAGCCGGTGGCCGCGCTCGACCAGGTCGAGCGCGGTCTCGGACTTACCGATCGCGCTCTTACCTGTGAACATCAGGCCGCAGCCGTAGACGTCCACGAGCGAGCCGTGCACCGTGGTGCTGGGCGAGAACACGTGGTCCAGGTACCCGGTGAGCGAGTGGATGAACGGCGTCGTCGACAGCGGCGTGCGCAGCACCGGGACCTGGCGCTCGTTCGCGCGCTGGATCAGATACGGCGGGATGTCGAGCCCCTTGCACACCACGATCAGCGGCATCGTGAAGTGGAACAGCCGGTCGATGGCCTCGCGTACCTGAGTCGGGGACAACGTGGCGAGGTAGGTGAGCTCCGTCTGCGCCAGGATCTGGATGCGCTCGGGCAGGAAGTTCTCGACGAATCCCATCAACGCCATGCCCGGGCGATTGATGTCGCTCACGGTGATCTCGCAACGCGAGGCGAGGGATTCGGAGATCTGTTCGAGCTGTAGGTCCGCGGACTGGTCTTCGTACAGGCGGGCGATGCTGAGTGAGTTCACGCGGGCCTCAGTCCTCTTCGAAATCGGCGGATTCGTCCGCCGCAGCGGGCTCGACCGGCGTACCGTTGATGCGCCCCTCGCGCCGGGGCCCGTGCACGCGCTTGTCCTTGTTGCGGCGCACGCGGTCCTCGAGCCGGTCGGCGGCGAGCTCGAGCGCGGCCAGCACGTCGGTATGCGACTCGGTGATGATGAGGTCCTGCTGATGCGCGCGCAGCGAGATCTCGGCCGTGTGGATCTTGCGTTCCGCCGACACGATCACGCGGACCTCGTGAATGCCGTCGTCGTAGCGCTGCAGCTTCTCCAGGCGCTGCTCGGCGAATATCCGGACCTCGGGTCCCAGCTCGCAGTGACGGGCGGTGAGGTGGATCTGCACAGTGGTCTCCCAGGCGAAGCCGACGTGTCCGGCCGCGCCGTTCGGACTGGACTTCAGGCCACGCGCCGGCGCAACCGGGCGGGCAGGATCTGCAGCTGTTCGCGGTACTTGGCCACGGTCCGGCGCGCGATCTGCAGGCCCTTCTCGTGCAGCAGCTCCGCGATGCGCTGGTCGGACAGCGGGTCCCTCTTGTCCTCCTCGTCAATGAGCCCCTTGATGATGTCCTTTGCGGTGCGGGCCGAGACGTCGTCGCCATCGTCCGTGGCCAGGCCGCTCGAGAAGAAGAACTTGAGCTCGAACACGCCGCGCGGCGTCTGCACGTACTTGCCGCTGCAGACGCGGCTCACGGTGGATTCGTGCATGTCGATCTGCCGGGCCACCTGCGCCAGTGTGAGCGGGCGCAAGAACGCGATGCCCTTGTCGAAGAACTCGCGCTGCTCGCGCACGATACAGTTCATGACCTTGATCATCGTGCGCCGGCGCTGCTCGATGGTCTGGATCAGCCACTTCGCCGAGGCCAGCTTGCCCTGGATGTACTCGCGGGTCTGCTTCTGCTCCTCGCTCGCGTCCGGCTTGCGCCTGTTCGCGGCGATCACGCTCTCATAGGCCGACGAGATGCGCAGCCGCGGCACATTGCGATCGTTGAGCATGACCACGTACTCCTCGTCCACGCGCTCCACCAGCAGGTCGGGCACCACGTACTTGGGGTCCTCGGCCGACACCATCGTGCCGGGCCGCGGGTGCAGCGTGGCGATGCTGTCGGCCGCCTCTTGGACCTCGATCGTGCTCACCTTGAGCAATCGCGCGATCTCGGGGAAGCGGCGATTCACGAGGTGGTCGAAGTGGTCGTGGATCATGCGCCACGCCAGCGAGCCCCGCTTGCCGAGCGCATCGAGCTGGATGAGCAGGCACTCGCGCAGGTCGCGCGCGCCGACGCCGGCCGGCTCCAGCGCCTGGACGACGCACAGCACCTTCTCCACCGCTTCCTGCGTGGAGCCCAACGCCTCGATGATCTCGTCCATCGGCGTCACCACCCAGCCGCGGTCGTCGAGCGAGCCGACGAGGAACTCGGCGATGCGCATGGACTCGCGCCCCAGGTCCAGGAAGTGGAGCTGCTCGAGCAGGCTCTCGGCCAATGTCGTGCGCGTGACCGGGACCTTCTCGAGGAACTCCATGCTGGACTCGCTCTGCGGCACGTAGGTGCGGTCGAGCGAGCCATCCTGGAGGTAGTCCGACCAGTCGATCGGATCCTCTTCCGCCGGATCGTCGGACTCCTCGTTGTTCTGCTCGTCCGCGGACGCCTCGCGGTCGATGTCCTCCTGCTCGGTGACCTCGTCCACTTCTTCGAGCAGCGGGTTTTGCAGCACTTCCTGCTTGAGGATCTGCTGCAACTCGAGCGTCGGCACCTGCAGCAGCTTGAGCGCCTGCTGCAGGCGTGGCGTCATGATGAGCTTCTGCGTCTGCGACAGGTGCAGTGAGTGCTTCATCTCCATGGCGTTGGCCTCGGTGCCTAGAGGGTGAATCCTTCACCCAGGTAGTACTGCCGGGCCAGCGGATTCTCGGCCAGCTCCTGAGGAGAGCCGGACAGCTGGATGCGGCCATCGAACATGATGTACGAACGATCGGTCGTGTTGAGCGTCACGCGCACGTTGTGATCGGTGATGAGCAGGCCGAGGCCGCGCGCACGCAGCCGGCCGATGATCTCCTGGATCTCCTCGACGGCGATCGGGTCGATGCCCACGAACGGCTCGTCGAGCAGCAGGAACGACGGCTGGCGCGACAGCGCGCGCGTGATCTCGACACGGCGGCGCTCGCCGCCCGAGAGCTTGTGCGCGTGCCGGCTGGCGAGATGCGTCAGGTTCAAGTCGGCGAGCAGCTCGTCGAGTCGGGACTCGCGCTGAGCGCTCGTGAGCGGCATGGTCTCGAGCACCGCCAGCACGTTCTCGCGAACGGTGAGCTTGCGGAAGATGCTCGGCTCCTGGGCCAGGTAGCCGAGGCCCAGCCGTGCCCGACGGTAGACGGGCTCCGCGGTGATGTCGCGACCGTCCAGCCTGATCGTGCCGCCATTCGGCCTGAGCAGCCCCACGACCATGTGGAACGACGTGCTCTTGCCCGCGCCATTGGGTCCCAACAGGCCCACGACCTCGCCGCGGCGCACGTTGAACGACACGCCCTTCACGACCTGCCACTTGCCGTAGTAGCGCACCAGGTTCTCGGCCACGAGTCCGTCGGTGGCGACGACCGGAGCGACGGGCGTGTCGGCCATCGTCTCGGTCACCGGGGGCCTCCCTTGGGCGCCGGGGCACGCGGCGCCGGCGCGACCGAGCGCGCCGCACCCGGCTGGACGAGGGCGCGCACCTGGTCGCGGAACTCGAAGTGCTCGAGCTGCGGGTCGCTCTCGAAGCCCACGCCCTCCAGCACCGAGCCTTCCTTCTCCACGCGCACCAGCTTGTCCGACACGATTCGGTTGCGGTTGTTCGAGAAGCGCAGCTCTTCCGTGCGCATCGTCCAACCCTCGACGGTCTGCAGCACCACCTTGCCGCGCGCCACCATGTCGCGCGTGCGCTGGTAGAGCTCGCCCTCGATGGCCACCAGCTCGGAGCTCTTCTTGCCGTCATCGCCGAAGAAGTCGATGCGCACCGTGCGGGCCGTGACGAGGTCCTTGGCGGTGAACGTGGCCGCCCGCTTGGCAAACATGGTCCACTGAGTGCGGCCAGAGTCGGTCTCGGTGACGGTGAAGTCCTCGACCTCGCTGTCCGGCAATTCGCCCGAGTCGCCCGAGCCCGAGACCTTCTTCCCCCCGCTGCAGCCGGCGGTTGCGGCGAGCAGGCCCAGGCCCAGGAGGAGGGCCGGGAGCAGGCGGTGCGGGATCCGGGGTGCGTCGGAGGCCATGAGGTTTTCCGGAAGAGGGTGTGCAGCAACGCCTTCTGCGGCCACGCTAACAAGCGAGTGAGCGGGGTTCAAGCAGGCTCTATGCCACCCGACATCCCCGCGCCACGCTTGAAGTTATCGGCAGGAGTCCGCGCAGACTTTCGCGCCGGATGGCCGACTCGAGACGCCCTCGTCGGGCGCTGGTCGCTTCATCTTGGGATGCGGCCGGTCCTCCGCAGCTTCCCCCTCCTGCCGGGTGGTGTCCAGCGGGTCCCGGGGGGCGCCGCCGCGGCGCGGGACCGGAGCACGGATTGACGCGCCCGGGCCCGGCGGAGAAGTTGCACGGCCTGGCACCTGTTCGTTTCGCGCCGGCCGCGAGCGCGGGTGCACGGGAGCCCGATGACAAGGAAGAGCCGCCCCACCCCCGCTCCAGCCGCGGCTGCGGCCGCGCCCACCGGCGGCTTCCCGCCCCTGTGGCTGGCGTCCGCCCTCGTGCTGTTCGGTGTGCTCGCGTACGCACCCGCGCTGAACGTGCAGTTCATCGGCGACGACTACGTGTTCCTCGACCGCGTGCGCGACATGGACTTCTGGCGGCTGTGGTCGCGCACGCACACCGACTTCGGCTGGTATCGCCCGTGGTCGCGCGAGTTCCACTTCTGGGTATTGAGCCGCGTCTTCGGGCCGGCCGAGCTGGCCTTCCGGGTGAGCAGCCTCGTGCTGTGGTTCGCGATGCTGGCGCTCTACCGTGCGGTGCTCGCACGCGATGCCGGTGCGCGCCGCTCCGATATCGCCACACTCGGCGTGGCCAGCCTCTCGCTGTGGGGTGCGTCGCTCACGTGGATCTCGGGCGTGCAGGACCTCTGGATGCTGGTCTTCGCGCTGGTCGCCCTGCGGTTGGACCAGTCGCGCCAGTGGCGCTGGTCGGCCGTGCCGTATGCGCTGGCGCTCCTCAGCAAGGAGACCGCCGTGATGCTGCCCCTGATCGTGCTGGCGCGCGCGCGTCTCGTGACCGCTGCGAGTTGGCGCGACGTCGCGCGGCGGGTGATGCCGCTCGCCGTGCTGTCGCTGGCGTGGCTGCTGGCGCACCCCACGCTCCTGCACCGGCTCACCCACCCCGAGATCCAACTGGCCTCCGACGTCCCGCCGCTACCGCCGCTCCAGGTGACCTGGAGTTCCCTGCGCGCCCTGGTGAATGCCGACCAGCTCGGAGGCGTCGTGGACCCCGACGCGTGGCGGCCGTGGCCGACGCTCGCGTCGGCGCTGGTGCTGGCGGTTGCAGCCGGATGGGCGCTACGCGCACGCAAATGCGAGGCAGCCATCGAGTCCATGACCAGCGCCAGGAGGCTCGCGGGCTTCGGCGCCATGTGGTGCGCGGCGGCGTGGCTTCCGCTGTTCTCGAAGTCCGTGAGCTGGCATGCCTACTACACCTGCCTGGGTGCGCTCGGCGCTTGGCTCACGTGCTCGGTGCCGCTCGTACGCGTGCGGCGCATGACGGTGGGGATTCTGTTCGTGTTGGGCCTGCTGCGCGGAGCGGCGGCGGCCACGCGCAGCTGGGACTGGGGCAGCGAGTGGTACCAGACGCGTGCGGGCAACCTGTTGGGCGTGATCCGGCGGCAGATGCACGAGCGGTACCCGAAGCTGCCGCCCCATACTCGCGTCTACTTCGGCAACATCCCCAACAACATCGGGCTCATCGCCGGGCACAGCCCCGCCATTCGCGTGTGGTACGACGATGCCACGCTGGTGGCGGGGTTCTACTCCTGGTACCGCGCGCGCGGCGCCGGCGAGCCCTCGGGGCTCGACCTGTTCTTTCACTTCGATTCCACGACCGGTATCCGCGAGGTGAAGGGCGATGCCTCACCCCCGCCGGGCCTGGAGCCGGGTTCCGATTGGGAGCAGGATCATGAGTCCCTGGCGATGACGTTCGTGACCAGCGGCGACCGAGCGAGGGCCGCCAAGCTGTTCGAACGGATCGCCGAAGTGCCCTACCGAGTGGACGCGCTCATGTTCGCTGGAGTGCTGTGGCGACTCGAACGAGACTCGCTTCGCGCCGGGCAGTGCCTGGCAGCCGCGCAGGCGCGCACGGGGCGATCGCCGGCCGAGATCGCGGCCTGGGCGCAGCGGCTGCTCGTGAGCATGCCCTCGTCCGGGCACGGCGCGCCGTAGGGTCAGGTGCGCGGGAAGGACGCGGCCGCCGCGCCGACGAGCGCGGGGCGTCTGTGTCGCGCCGTGCGTTCCGAGGTGGCGCTGGAGTGAGCGTCCGCGCTAGGATGGCGCTCATGCTCAAGCGTGTGACGCTCCTGTTGCTGCTCGCGCTGCCGTTGGCGGCGCACGCGGCTCCGGCTACCAAGCCGAAGCCCGCGAAAGCCGCGGCATGGAAGCCGGCGGTGCCGTTCATCGAGGATGACTTCGGCCGCGCGCTGGCGCTCGCGAAAGAGCGCAAGCTGCCGGTGTTCATCGAGGGCTGGGCGCCCTGGTGACACTCGTGCCGGTCGATGAGGGCTTATGTCTGGACCGACAAATCCCTCACGCGGCACGCCGGGCGGTTCGTCTGGCTCAGCCTCGACATGGAGAAGGCGCAGAACGCCACGGCCCGGAAGCAACTCGGGGTCAGCGCGTTCCCCACCTTCTATGTGGTGGACCCCTCCGACGGCCACGTCGCACTGCGCTGGCTCGGCGGCATGTCGCTCGCGCAGCTGGAGCGCATCCTCGACGACGGTGAGCTGGCGGTGAAGGGCGGCGGCCAGGGACCGGCGCTCGAGGCCCTGATCGCCGCCGACCGTGCATATGGGGCCGAGAAGCATGCCGAGGCGTGCGATCACTACCTGCGCGCGCTGGCCGCCGCGCCGGCGAACTGGCCGGCCTATGGACGCGCGGTCGAGTCGTTGATGTTCGCGTACTCGCAGGCCGACTCGCTCCAACCCAGCCTGCGCACCGCGGACGCGGCATGGCCGAAGCTGCGCGGCACGCCGTCGGCGGCCACGGTCGCCGCGCTGGCGCTGGATGCGGCCACCGAGTTGCCGGACTCCGTGCCCGGCCGCGCCGCAGCACTCGAGCGCTACGAGGCCGCGTGCCGCGAGGTGCTCACGGACCCCAAACTCTCGCTCACCGGCGATGACCGCTCGGGCATCTACTTCTCGCTCGAGAGCGCGCGCGAAGCCGTGCACGACTCCGCGGGAGTGCGGAAGCTCCAGGACGAGCACCTCGCGATGCTCGAGGACCACGCTGCCCGCGCCACCACGGCCGAGCAGCGCGCGACGTACGACTCGCACCGGCTCTCGCTCTACATCGAACTCGGCAAGCCCCAGGCCGCGGTGCCCATGTTGCAGCAATCGCGCAAGGACTTCCCCGACGACTACAACCCGCCGCAGCGACTCGCGACCGCGTACAAGTCCATGAAGCAGTGGCCCGACGCCCTCGCGGCGTCCGACGTGGCGCTGCCGCTGGCGTACGGACCGCGCCAGTTCCTGGTGCTCAACACGCGCGCCGACATCCAGCTCGGCATGGCGGACACCACCGCCGCGAAGGCGACGCTCACCGACGCGCTCGCCAAGGCCGAGAAGATGCCCGAGGGCCTGAAGAGCCCCGGCACCATCCGCTCGCTCAAAGGCCGGCTGGAGAAGCTGGGTGTGAAGCCGACGGAGACCGCAGCCGCGCCCCGGTGAGCGCCCGACACGTCGAGCTGAAGCGCGTCCTCGGGTTGTGGGACGCCACCTGCGTGGTGATCGGAGCGATCATCGGCGTCGGCATCTTCTTCAACCCGCGCGACGTGGCCAACGTGACCGGGAGTGCCTCTGGCGCGCTGCTGGCGTGGACGCTGGGCGGCGTGGTCGCCCTCTTGGGGGCGTTCACGTTCGCCGAACTGGGCCGGCTGCGGCCGCGGGCCGGCGGCCAGTACCACATCCTGCGCGACGCTTACGGGCGTGCGCCCGCGTTCCTGTTCGTGTTCTGCAACCTGACCGCCGTGCAGGCCGGCGGCGTGGCGATCATCGGCATCGTGTGCGCGAAACACGTGGGTGTGGCGCTGTTCGGCACAGAACCCTCGAGCACGTGGGTGCTGAGCATGGCGAGCCTGTTCACGTGGGCACTCGTGGCGCTCAACGTGGCCGGCGTGCGCTCGGGCGCGGGGTTCCAGAACGCGACCGTGATCGTGAAGCTCGTCACGTTGGGCGGCCTCTTCGTACTCGCCGCGCTGCTGCCGCCGGGTGTCGCGCCAGCGGCAGGTGAATCGTCGACGGCCTCCGCGCCGCTGGGGTTCGCGTCGCTGTTCGCCGGCGTCACGCTGACGCTGTTCGCCTACGGCGGCTGGCAGCAGTCGCTGTGGATGGCCGGTGAAGTGAAAGATGCGCACCGTACCGTGCCGCGCGCGATCGTCGTGGGCGTGGTGGTGGTGGTGGCCGCCTACCTGGCTGCCAACTGGGCCTACCTGGACCTGCTCGGGTTCGCGGGCGTGAAGGCCTCGGGCGCGCTGACCGCCGATGCGTTCTCGGCGTGGTCCCCCGGCGTGGGCCGTCGCGTGGCCGCCGCGGCCGTGGCGCTGTCCGCGCTGGGGGTGCTGAACGCGCAGTTCCTGACCGGCCCGCGACTGACGTGGGCGATGGCGCGCGAGGGCCAGTTCTTCGAGCCGATGGCACGACTCCACCCGGAGTTCGCCACGCCCACGGCGGCCATCGTGCTACTGGGCGTGCTGGCGACCGGGCTGTCGCTGGGGCTCGGCATCGCCGGCACCGACATGCTGACCACCGGCGTGGTCGTGGTGGATGCCGTGTTCTTCGCGCTCACCGGCTTGTCGCTGTTGGTACTGCGCCACCGCAGTACCCCCGCCGAACGCGGCCCGCGCTGGGTGGCCGCTGCCGCGGTGGCGTTCGCCCTGCTCGAACTGCTCGCGATCGCCGGCTCGGTGCTGCAACAGGACGCTCGCCGCGTCGCGCTCAGCGGCCTCGGCTGGATCGGCGCGGCCGCGGTCGTCTGGCTGGTGTGGTTCCGGAGGGACCGGGGGGAGGAGAGCTGAGGAACAGCTGCTCTACTTATCTGCGCGACGGGGCCACGGGTGGCCGAATCTGGTGCATCCTTTCGACTTGAGCGAAGCAGCGTCCGATCATTCACCTGTACAAAGCCTTGATTGCACCCCAGGTCCGATTGCGAATGGGTGTGGTCTGGCACGCGCTTAAGGTGGTCTGCCATACGAGCATGCTCTGACCTTGTCGGAGAGGCATCGGGACGACCACGGATCCTCCCTCATCATGAAAGGTCACTCGGCGCAGCACCACGCAGGCTCCAGAGCTACAGCCCTCACAGGCACTGGTGCCCACACTCCTCCCAAAGTCCACGTCGATTGAGACCACGAAGGTTTCCAAGAGTGGCTGCATGCGAACAGTACCTGTGAGGTCAGCTCCTACAATCGAGAGGGACAATGTGGACTGACCGGGTAGGTACGTCAGATCCATTCCCATCGCGAGCACGCCGCCCCAGGAGTCTGTGCAGGAATTATCTTGGGAGGCCGGGACGATTGAGGAGGTAATCGAGCCTGAACGGCATTGACCGAGGGCTGCTTGCCACCAGGTTGAGGCCTGATGCTGTGCCACGACGACATCGAGCGAACAGGTGAACGCCGACGTCACGAACCCGACCGAGTCTCGAAATGCCGAAACCACCAGTCTGGCCGTGCCGTCGTTCGTATCGCATGCGAACTTCTTCGCCAGGACCTCGGCTCCGCAAGCATCCCAGCTGAGGGCAGCCGATTCGGCCGCTGCAACACGAGGGGTTGCGAATCCGAGTATCGCGACGACCGCATTCGTCAGCGCGAAAGAGTCCATTGCGCGAGCCATGGTCATCTCCTTGGCATCGGCGCCTTGAGCACAGCCTCGGCCGCTCCTGCTCGAAGCCGAATGAAGCGGATGGTGTCGCCGTAAGGCCAGTTCTGCAACCCGCTTGTGGCTCGACCCGTAAGAGCTTCGTATCAGTCCGCCGAGCCTCTCGGCTTCAGGAGGTCCCATGAACAAGCGCCACCTGCTGTGGATCCTGGTTGCGGTCCAGGTGCTCCTCACGTTCGCGTCGGTCGGCGCGGAGGGGTTCTTCGGCTGGACCCTCCCACCCGTGCTCAAGGAATACTCGCACTCACGGTTCGCGACGTCGCCGTTCTCCAGTCCGGGAAGCGCGTTCCATCTCTTCCTGTTGGTGACCACGTCACTCGCCGCGTTCGCGGCCTGGATCAGCCTGGTCTTCTTCTGGCGGGGAGCGCGGCGGCTCTACGTCGTGTCGTGGATGCTCGGCACGTTGCTCACCCTGTTCTCGGGGGCGCGCGTCGACACGTCGATGGGTGCGATGTTCGGTGAGCTCAGTGCGCTGGTCGGAGGCGTCATCTTCGGGCTCATCTACTTCTCGGACCTGGCGCGTCGGTTCGAGCGCGTGCCGGCGAGCCAGGCGGCCCCCGTGGGACCGAGTCTCGGCGCACATCGGGCCTGAGCAGCACGACTTCACGCAGTACCGCTGCCTAGTGCCCGCCCCTCTGTCGCGCGCCGCCATCCGCCGGCGCGCGCACCAGCCTTCCGCCTGCGATGACGGCGGCGATCTTGCGCGCGTTGCGGATGTCGAGCCGCGGGTCCGCGTCGAGCAACACGACGTCCGCGCGCATGCCGGGCGCGATCGCCCCCAGCGAGTCGCTCATGCCGAGGAAGGCCACCGGCACGGTGGTCGCGCTGGCCAGCGCCTCGATCGGCCTGAGCCCGGCACGCACGAAGTAGTCGAGTTCGTCGTGCAGATCGATCCCTGGCCGCCGGCCGCCGGTACTGTCGGTGAAGTCGGTGGCCGCGAGCACGCGGACGCCGAGCGCGTGCATGCGCCCGGTGATCACGATCTGGGAATCGAGCACCGCGGCGCGGCGAGCCCGGGACTCCGGTTTCGTGCCGGGCCAGTTCACGAACGCTCGATAGGCGACCAGCGTCGGCACGAACGCGGTCCCGTTCGCCGCGAACTTCCGGAACAGAGAATCCCCGGCCGTCCCGCGGTTCGCGGCGATCGCCTCGGCCATGGTCGTGGCCGGATGCCGGGGGTCGTTGATCGCACTCGCGAGCAGCGTCTCGGCCACATGCTCGAGGCTGGCCACGCCGGCGTCCGAGGCCTCGGCCGCACTCACCTCCTTGGGCAGGTGTGCGGCCACCGGGAGATGCCGGCGGCGAGCCTCGGCCACGGTGGCGAAAAAGGCCGCGCGCGGCACCCTGTTGTGCACCTTGATGCAGTCCACGCCCAGCGCGGCCAGCGAGTCCACCACGAACACCGCGCGCGCCGAGTCCATCACCGCGACGCGGTGCGGTGCTTCGGGGTTGAAGCCGTCGACTACCGGTCCCGCGCGCAGGATCAGCGGTCCGATGCGTTTGCCGGCCGCGATCTCGCGGCGCCAGGCATCGAGCGTGGGCAGTTCACCGCCCAGGTCGCGAATGCCGGTGACGCCGGCCGCGACCGCGGCGTCGAGCCCCTGCTCCCCCGCGTCCGTGACATGGACGTGCATGTCCCACAGTCCCGGGATCAGGAACCGGCCGCGCCCGGCGATCAATTGCTCGCCGCGCTGCGCCGAGCGTGTCGCAGTGGAATCCACGGCGATGATGTGCCCGGCTTCGATCACCACGGTGACGGGTCGCGGGGAATCTCGAACTCCGGAAGGATCGACGATCGTGACGTCGGTGATCACGATCCGTCCAAGCGAATGAGCCGACGCCGACGCGTTCGGCTTGGGTGACGCGGCGGCACGGATCGCTGGGGGCTGCACGAAGGACGCGGTCGCGGCGAGCGCCAGCCACAGCCACACCACCCGCAGCGCCGCCGAGCTGTTTCGACTCATCTCGCCATCCTCCGGTCACGCGATCCGCGCAGCAGGATAGACTCCAAAGTCGAACGAAACGTTGGAGCGCCGACGGCTTGGCTCTCGATTCGGGGCGTTCGGGCCCCGAGCGTGCCGCGTCACGGACAGCTGTCTTCCGCGCCAATGGCTTCGACCTCGAGCGTCGCTTCACCCTGCATACAGTACGACGCTTGAGGGATCGAGCCCCTGAGACACACCCGATCGCCGACCTTGAAACGCCCCAGCTCGCCGATGAGCGAGAACCGTTTCCCATCCGTCGTCACGATCATGGGGCACTCCACCCCGGTGACGAGCTCGCCGCGCACGGTGTGCGTCTGCCCGGGCTTGAGTGGCGAACTCTCCTGCTTGCAGCCGATACCCAGTGTCGCGGCCACGACACCGACCAGCACCCAGTGCCTCATGGCGGATCCGTTCTTCCCAGCCGGGACACTGACTTGCGGGACAACTCGGCCACGAACGTGGCGAGAGCTGGACCGCGACGTGCCCCGGTCCGCGGACTCAGGGGTTGGCTCGCGAGAGCCGCATGAGCGACTTGCCGTCGGAACCGATCAGGTGCAGCAGGCCGGCTCCGTCGACCGAGTAGCTCCGCACGGCGCCCATGGCATTCAGGAAGCTCTGCTCCTGCGCCATGAGCTCCGGCGAGCAGGCGCGGCGCGTGGTGGCGAGCGGCGACGTGGTCAGTCGAGGGGTGTCGATCGTGGCGCTGCCGGTGAACGTGTTGCAGCCGGTGTTTCCGGACACCCGTCCACTGGACTCGAACCGAAGCTCGGTCTGGGCCTTGTCGAGGACCGGCTGGCCCGCGATCTCCTCCACCGCCCAGATGGTGTGAGCGAGCGTGGCGGACGGCATGCCTCCTCCGGTCACTGACGCCGACTGGTGGGCACAGCCTCCCAGCAACAGCGCCCCAGCAAGCGCCAGCCGAATAGATCTTGCGTCCACAGTCACCTTGCTGTCCTCCATTCTGACGAACGATTCACCCGCATTCGAGCGGAGCCGCAACCTGCTGCTTCCCCGCTTTCGCCCAGTGGGTGGATGACCGCCTCCCCGGCGAGGCGTGCCTCGGTGGTCGGGCGCGTGGGAGGAGTCTACCCCTCGGCTGGGACCGCCTCACCTCGGTGGTCGGTCCGCCGTGGCCACCCGGCCGAGTTCCCCGCCTCGCGCCCGAGGATCCGAGTTGCCGCAACCTCAACTTCCCATTGCTCCGGACTGGTGCGCGGCCTAGCATGCCGACGGGCTCGCGGATCGCGCACCGAACCCGAATGCCGCACCCATCCGGGGAACCCGCCGGCCGCGGCGTGATGCATGGCCGGTCGGAGACGACTACCACTCAGGACGACTGCCGATCCCCGACCGTCCGAGCCCGCCACCGGTGTCACGCCGGGGGTCGGGATCCTCGGGCCCGCTCAGGCCCGGACCGTCGCGGATCCCTCCCAGCGGAGCTGCGCCATGCGATTGCTCTCTCTCCGCGCGGCGTTACTGCTGACCGCCGCCAGCGCTCTCTCGTTGCTCGCGGACATCGGCGGCACCGACGACCATCAGCGCCTCAAGGGGCCCTCCCAATCCGGTCCGATCCAGATCACCCCCGATGATCGCTACGTCTGGGTGGCGAATCCGGACGTGAACACCGTCAGCCGGATCGACGTGCGCGAGCACAGCGATCACGACGTGGTCGAAGTTCCCGTGGGCAAGGAGCCCCAGAACATCGCGATCTCGCCCGACGGCCGATTTGTCTACGTGAGCAACACGGTGAGTGGAACCGTCTCGGTGATCCGCAACGATCGCGGACGCCCGCGCGTGGTGCGCACGGTGCGCGTCGGAACCGAGCCGTACGGCATGGCCTTCACGCCGAATGGAAGCAAGCTGTATGTGGCCAATGCCCGCTCGAACGACGTGTCGGTGCTGCGCATCTCGGGACATGGCCGCTGGGGGGACCGTCGCGACGACGATGATGACGGCGAGGACGGCGAGGTCGAGACCATCGAGGGTGTGGGACTCGAGCCGCGCGGCATCGCGATCACCAACGACGGCGACGGCCGCGATCGCGACGAGAAGGTTTACGTCACGCAGTTCCTGGCGGTGGATCGTCCGGGAGTGACGATCGGCGCGGACGATTACAAGGAAGGCCGGGTCACGGTGATCTCGGCCTCGAACGACAAGGTCGTCGGCGAAGTGGTCTTGAACCCGATGGCCGAGACCGGGTTCCTGTCCAATGGCTCCGCGCTTCGCCGCATCACGCCCACCGATCCCCCGAGCTTCACCGTGACCACCGGGGCGTTCCCCAACCAGCTCAACAGCGTGGTGATCAAGGGCGCTCGCGCCTATCTGCCCAGCACGGCCGCATCGCCCGACGGCCCGCAGCGCTTCAACGTTAATGTGCAGTCGATGCTGTCGGTGGTCGACATCGGCACCG
>Ga0075419_10001220_pt1 | contig 16691 bp, 21 predicted proteins | sample SoiMetdeltSBSDD3_FD_76900 | JGI IMG/M metagenome (GOLD analysis project Ga0075419, IMG submission 76900) | Bulk soil microbial communities from a Populus tree surrounding site in Tennessee, USA - Soil MetaG P. deltoides SBSDD3 | ecosystem: Environmental > Terrestrial > Soil > Tree plantation... | reverse complement strand
TGGTGGAGGACAAGGCGCGACCCAAGGCCAAACGTCCCAAAGCGCAATGGACCGTCCCGAACGTTGACGATTCGGATTCTCTTCCCGCGTGGAGGCGCCTGACTTCTTCGGCGCCTCCAGCGTTTCCATGATTCTCTCCAGCCCGCGAAATCATCTTTGTGGTTTTCTCTGCATGAGCGCACGCGTTCCTCCGTTGGATTTCTATCGTGAGCAAGCGCGGCGTAAATTCGCTGGCCGTTGGCGGCAAAATTGACTGTGACTGCAGGTGTCTTCGCGCCAGTCTGGTACGACGTGAGTCTAAGATGATGACCAGGGAATCTCCTTGGTTGACACGTTTCCTAAGAAAGCGTAGAGGTGAATTGCTGACTCCCGATTTTCCTTCCGAACGATGGAGGAGGTCTTCATGCCCGACCTGAATCCACCGGACCATTACCGGCCTCCCAGTCATGGATGGTCCTCTCGTCAGTCACGCTAGCGGTCTCTATCAGCGCCGCCGTCCCTTGAAGGGACCCATGAGATAGCTCGAAGGGCGCAGTGAGGAAGACGCAGACTAGTGTGAGGAACACCGCACCCGGGATGACTGTCCGCTGGCGAGCTTGCCCGGGTCCTCATGGCGAGGGAGGTCTTAGTGCACAAATAACGGTTCTACCTCGGCGTCATAAGCGCCACAAACGGGCGGCCTGCGTATGTCTGCGGGGTCGCCCGTGTTGTATCGTTAGATGTGCGTGTTACGACACTGAAGGTAGACGCGCGGTGTCAGTCTAATACTTCCACCTGGTCCATTGTCCAAGCGTCGACAAGATCATCTCATGAATGGCAAGCACTTGGTTCTTGCACACGAATGCCGCGGCACCGGCTGTTCTCATGGCGCTGTATCTGGGGGGGGAAAAGTGGCCCGTGAGGCAGATAACCACCGTCTCCGGACAGGATTTCCTGATGCACTGGGTCGCTTCAACTCCGTCGAGATGGGGAAGACCGATGTCCATTAAGATCACATCGGGCTTGTGTTCGATGGCCATTGCCACAGCCTGCTTGCCGTCTCCGGCCTGACCTACGATCTTAATGTCTTTGTATTTTTCAAGGATGTCCTGAAGGAGCTGGCGCGTCCCTGGATCATCGTCGACAAGCAGCACACGGTATTGGGCCGGTATGGCGTCAGTAGTAGATGCCGTCACCGACGGGGAGGCCAAGCCATTCTGAAAACCATGATTGCTGTCTACTGAGACGAGCATGAAGACCTCTCTTGAAAAAAACAATCATCTCGCATCTTTTTCTTTTCTTATAAAGCGATCGATTATCAACTCGGCCTAGTAAAAACCCAAGTCTGGCCGCTTTTCTTCCTTCATGCAGCACGTCTCTCGAGCCTGTGCCTGCAGCATGGCCACGAAATCCTCAATGCCGATGCGCTTTTAGATCGGGGTTAAGCGAAGCTTCCAACCGGCATACCGATCGAAGAAGCGAAGGTGACTCTCAAGGAGATCTGTTCCACTCATTTGGAGCCGCGTCTCGTCGAACAATTGGATCGTTGAACCGTTCGCAACAGGTCCATCACTGAGTATGCGCTATCGCTCCAGGGCAGACGGTGTGTGAAAGAGCAGTTAGTCGTTGATCTAGGAAAAGGTACAAAGCGCGGTTCAGAACTCGATCTCCAGTCAAATGGCCCCGGAAACTCTATGGCAGATTTCAAGTCTGTTACCGCTCGGGTCTTCGAAGAAAACAGCATAATAGCCAGGTCCCTCAAGGTAACCTGGCCCTTCAATTTGACGACCTCCCTTTTGAACTACAATGTGAGCTAAACGGTCGACTTCGTCAGTAGTCTCAGCCCAGAATGCAATGCGACACTCATTCGCGATGTGCCCACGGGCCTCGGTGACGCCAAAAAATTCCGTCGATCCACCGGCTCCACCATCCGCTTCAAATTGCAACCAGCCGTCGACCTCCATCCGGCGGGTGAATCCCAACGCGGGCAACAGAGCCTCATACAACACGCGTGCTTCCGGCAGGCTTCGCACGCGAAGATCAATGTGATCATATCGCCTTCGCATCCACTCGCTCCAATGTACGAGAAATATTCTACTTGTTCATTGTTCGACGGTCTATCTTCTAGGTGCCTTCCCAGTCCCTGAGGCAGTGACCAGTCAGTTAAGCTTGCACTCCGTTATGGAGATCATCACCTAGTATGTTTCGCTTGGTACAGCGCCGCGCCTCATCCATGCCGACGCGCGTGCTCGGAAAGACCGGGGTGAACCTGCCCGTTCTGGGGTTCGGTACTGCACATAGCGGCCTTCGCTTGAACACCAGAGAGGCGGTCCATCTCTATGAACGAGCTTTCGGCGAAGGCATTACCTATTTTGATACCGCGCCAGAGTTTGCAGGCTATGGAAAAGCTCAAATGCAGTTAAGCCATTTTCTCAAGCAAGTGCGGTCTCAAGTCTTTCTTGTGACGAAGTGCTATGAGCCAGACGGTGAGCGGGCGTTAGCGTTACTGCAGAAAAGCCTGAAGGAACTAGGCACCAGTTATGCCGACTTGGTCTTCGTTCACAGCGTCGGCGCCGACAAGATGGATCCTCGAACGGTGTTTGGGAAGAAAGGCACCTACGCTGCACTGATGAAAGCCAAGGCGCTGGGGCTGACCCGGTACGTCGGCTTGTCAGGACATAGCCGCCCGGGGCGCTTCGCGCAGGCGATACGCCAATTCGACGTTGATGTGCTGTTGAACGCCGTCAATTTTGTCGACCAGCATACCTACAATTTCGAAGCAGAGGTGTGGCCCGCGGCGGCACGGGCTAATATCGGTCTCATCGCGATGAAGGTGTATGGCGGCGCTCAGGACCCGCCACCGCCGCCGGACCGGCTTAGTCATTCGATGATGCCGGCCGAACATCACGATCTTGCTTTTCGGTATGCCTTGAGTTTGCCACAGGTCTGCTGCGCGGTCATTGGCATGGCCACGACTGGGGAGTTGGAGCAGAATGTGGCCCGTGCACGGGCATTTGTACCGCTGTCAGGCGGTGAACTGAGAAGCTTGCGAGACGCCGGCAGGCTGCTGGCTCGCCAGTGGAACGATCATTTTGGACCAGTCACGTAACTGCGAGAGGAAGAAATCCGGAAGACGTAACAGCTCCCTTCAATCACTCCCTGTCTTCTTCATCTGTGGTGCGTGTGGCAGTGGTCTTCAGCTGGGAGAACTTGGCGGTCATCGTGACGCGAGGGTTCTTAGATGGGAGTCATGCAGCATCTGATCCTGTATTTTTTGCACCGCCTCAGCGAGCGCGCGGTTTAACCGTGCGCCGGGGGGCATTTCTCCGGTCGGATTGAAATTCTCATTGAATGAGGAGGAACCGCGATACGTGCCGATCAGTTCACCGCTTTTGGTTAGGAGAAAGAGCGTGAGATCGGCCTCCCCGCTGCTTGAGTGCGTTTTCAAATCCAGGATGTCCGCGGCCATTTTCCCGAAATAGGGCAAAGGAAGTTTAGTCCACACTCTCGGGTGATAGTGCTCGTACAGGGCGTTGATCCGGCCGGTGAGAATCAAATCCGGCTGACGGTCGAATGGGGTGATTTTCGAAAACACCCCAGCTTGCTCGAACGCATCCAACAGTTCTTCTTGCACCTGATTTGCCAATACACGAGGAGGAACTGGCTTCGCGTCCGGCCCTGCCAGGCCAAAGCTTTCCTTGCCCGACACCAGCGCCGGGGCCGGATACACGTCGTGGAACTCCGCGGTGGCGTCAATGATCGGCCGTGCCGGGGCGAGCGTGATGGCCGGGACAAATTCGGCTTTGCTGCAAGCTGCAACGGCCGCCGCCAGAATCAACCCGTACAAAAAAGCTGATCCTATGTCACGCAACCCTTAAGCTCCTTAGTCAACGACCCGTTGAATGGTGGATGCATAACCGTCTTCGGTGACGTAGGCTTTGACCTGATCACCGACTGCCACTTGGTCCATCTTCGTGTTGTCGTCGACGCGTACGCGCCTCGACTGTCCATCAGTATCTCTGATCGAGACGTGCTTGGCTCCGATCTCACTCACGCGGCCTTTGACTGAATCTTTTGAGATGCGCTCACTCATCGTGGGCGATGCGGACCGGCGCTCAGACGCATTCTTGGCGCACCCCGCGAACAGCAAGTTAATCGCGATGACAACTGCAAGCATTGAGTAAACAACCAGCTTCATAGGACACCTCCTTTTGCATGTTTTAATGTATCTGCAGAGAGGGCGTAGGCCACCCTAGGAACGCCACTAGGATAGAATTCGGCTCACCCAAGTACTGAAGTCATGTAGGGTTTTTACTTCTGTGATTGAAGGCGTGCGTAGCTAGCGAAACCTCTAGCTATCGGAAAACCCCTTGCTTTCGGCCAGCTTGTGTTGGACTAAACAGCGGCATGTTGCGTGCAACCCTTCTTCACCAACTAGCCTCGACAGCCGACGGTGGTTAATGATTGCTGGTTGATTAAGAAGAAGACAAGAAAGGAAGATCGACAATGAGAATCGCACAAGTGTCGCCTCTGTGGGAAAGCGTGCCACCGAGGCTCTATGGAGGCACCGAACGCGTGGTCTCGTATCTGACGGAGGAACTCGTTCGCCAGGGCCACGAGGTGACGCTCTATGCCAGCGGGGATTCCCAAACCTCAGCCCGCCTCGAGGCGGCGTGTCCCCACGCCTTGCGTCTAAGCACCGGTCTGGTCAATCGTGACGCCCCGTTGATTCTGATGCAGGAGCATGCAATGGGTGCCGACGCCGATCAATTTGACATCATCCATTCGCATCTCGACTTTCTGAGTTTTCCCATGAGCCGTCGTTGTCCGACCCCCGTGCTCACCACCTTGCATGGACGCTTGGACTTGCCCGAACTTGGTCCAATCTTTCGAGAGTATGCTGACATGCAGTTGGTGTCGATTTCAGATGCTCAGCGTCTACCACTACCTCATGCCAATTGGCAGGCGACCGTGTATCACGGATTGCCCGATCTTTATACATTCCATCCCAACGCCGGATCCTATCTCGCATATCTCGGACGTATTTGTCCCGAAAAGCGCCCCGATCATGCGATTGAAATTGCCAAACGGGTCGGAATTCCGCTGCGAATCGCGGCGAAAGTGGATCCCGTGGACCGGGAGTACTTTGTGACGAAGATTGCGCCGTTGATGGATCATCCGTTGATCGAATACCTCGGCGAGATCAGCGACGCGGAGAAAGGCCATTTCCTCGGTGATGCCGCTGCAGTGCTGTGCACATACGACTGGCCCGAGCCCTTCGGGATCGTCCTGATCGAGGCGCTGGCTTGCGGTACCCCCGTGTTTGCGTACCGCCGCGGGTCAATTCCAGAAATCATCGAAGATGGGGTGACCGGATTCATCTGCGACAGCTTGGACGAAATGGTGTCGAAGATCGACCGCCTCTCGCTCATTAAACGGCAGCGGTGTCGCGAGTCGTTTCAAGCCCGTTTCACCGTCGAGCGAATGGTCAAAGATTATCTCGCCGTGTATGAACGGATGGCGACTGTGCCGGCCAGATCCCATGCGATCGCCAATGGACGATCCCTTCGTATGGTCGGTCCCAGGCCTGTCGCGGTCAGCGAGTTGACCACCCCGCACGGTACCGCCTAAGCACCAAAAAAAGCCGGGTCCATCCAATTTGGACCCGGCTTTTCTTACCTTCCTTCTCTCACAGCTTGTCTATGGTAGGAAGGGTCCACCCTTCCGTAGGATGGCGGTCTTCCTGCCCGGGCGCCTACTATGACATCATGCGTGTCCCCACTAGCGACCGGCGACTGCTCTTTGTGGTCCTGATCGCGATCGTTTGGCTGCCCACAGCCTGTCGGCCCGTGCCGGTCGCTGATCACTCCCACACGACGATGCTCTTGGACGATGTTCCCGTACCTCAGCATGTGCGGCGCCTCGCCGTCTGGTATCCACGCACCTGGGAACAGGAAGTCTCCTACGGCTATAGCAGGCTCGAGCAAGCCGCGTTTCAGCTCAAGAAGCGACGGGCGGATATCAAAATTGTGGAGCGGCGCAACCTCGAACAACTCACGGATGAACAGCGTTTGCAGCTATCGGGACGAGTCGGCGACGACAGCGTCGTGCGCGTGGGGAGGTGGTTGGGAGCTGACAGCCTCGTCCTCTTCCGCATCGACGGTCCCACATGGCGGGAACGATTGTTGGCCCGCATGCATGGAAAGATGCCGCCCTTCGTCGTTTCGAGTAAGATCATCTCATTGGAAAGTGGAGAAGTGCTGTACCATGATGTCGTGACGGCCACTCCAATGCCTGACAGCGGTGAGTGGAGCGATTACGATAGCGATCATCAACTGCGTCCCGCAATGCATGCGGCACTTGATCAGGCCCTGTCGGCGGCCATTCTGCATCTTCATCAGTCATTTCGTTAACGAGGGGCGAGACACAGGTCTGCCGCCAATCTCAGCTGCGAACGGCTCGCAGCACTTCCCGTGCAGAAGACGACCCTGCCTTGGCCTCCAAAAAGTCTCCTCGCATCGCTTTCAGAGCATAGCGTTCCTCGTCGATCTCACGCTGGGTGCGAATTCCCAGACGACGGAACAAGGGCACGGGCGGACACCATCCCTGCACGGCGTGCTGGAGCAGAAAGGCGCCAACAGCTGCTGGAAGTAAGAACCACCGTCGGTTCACAAATCGTGCAAGCGTCAATCCGATCAAAGAGACGGCCGCGGCGTTGGCTTCGAGAATCCGTTCGATGTCCCATTCTCCATCCAGTTCCTCCAGCCTCACATCAATCAGGCGCCGATCGGCGGAGTACACCTCTACATTCGCCTCCGTTTGCTGTTTGATACGCTCGTTGCCGGCGGGATCTGTATGTTGCGGGACTCGCTCGGTCGTTGAAGGCAGAAGGGGAGACGCGATTGGGACGGACATACAGGCCTCCATCTAGGTGCAGTTGAGCGCATAGAATTGCCCATTCTGGAAGAGACTGCACCTCGGATCTTCCCCAGAGTGAGGTGAGGGCGCTAATTGGCCCGCCCAGCATCGGTACGAACAGATCGTGATAGGAACCACGCGTAGAGCAGCGCGAGCAAGACATAGTTGGGAATGAGAATGGCTGGCGTCATCCACTGCCACCCGTCGAACTTCCAACCAATCAACGGCCAGAGAACCGGGGTTGCGAAGAAGGCGTGTGAATGGGTTGGCACGTCGACCAGCACATGCAGTCCCCATGCGGCGATCTCCCAGCGCGGGCGCCTCGTCGCAAACCAGATGAGAAAAAAGGTAAAGAGAAAGACGACGAAGCTATGCGTAATGTCGTACAGGTAATGCACATATAGCGGGATGGTTGATTCCGGCGGTGTACCGTTGCTGAAATCGGGTGGATCTGCTAAGCCCAGTATGACGGCTATCCACAGGATTCCGAAAGACAACAGGTCCGGTGCGAGCCCGATCGCGAAGGCGAGCCAAAAGCTGCGGCGGCTTTTCCGGCCGAAGGCAATGCCGCCCCAAAGACCATGTGAAAGTATGTCCATAACGGCTCGAAGGAGAGCAGCGGATTGCACCTTAACAAATTTTGTCACCGACTTCGCGCAGAGCCTGAGTAGGAAGGCCCAGCTAGTCAACCGCGCATTTACTGCCACAAGTGCGGGATTGTGGCCAGGAGAGCCCACGGTGACGAGCGAAATCCAGATCAGAGTCAGCCTTAGTTCGACTTGTGAAGCCGCGGAACGTATGGCCGACGTGCTGTCGTGAAAGCCGTGTTCCTGATCGTGCTGTTGATTGCATTGCCTTTGATTGGTGTGATCCTGGCCGGTCAACCGATCGATCAGTATCTCGAGTTTCCGCCCCACACCCGATATGTCGAACATCCGCCGTTCTCCCGGCCGACGTTCGTCATGCTTGGACTCGTTACCATGCTGTCGCTCGCCCCGCTGATTGCCCGCGTCGTGACCTCACGCCTCACTGTCTGTGGCAACGTCCGGAGGACGCGAGCCCATCCCTGGCCCTGGTGGGGAGTCGTCGGTGCCGCTCTCACGGCCGTTTCCTGGTGGTTGGCCTGGACTCGCTTCGAATGGTTCCAATCATATCAAGCGTTCACTTTCACGCCTTTGTGGTTGGGGTACATTCTGTTTGTGAATGCGTGGACGTACACCCGCACGGAACGCTGCATGATGCTGAATCAGCCGCGCATATTTGTGTGGCTGTTTCCGGTCAGCGCGGTGTTCTGGTGGTCATTCGAGTATCTGAACCGCTTCGTGCAGAATTGGCATTACGTCGGTGCACAGACGCTTACCTCATGGGACTATTTCATGCAGGCTACGGTGCCGTTTTCGACTGTCCTTCCGGCGGTGCTGAGCACCAGAGAATTATTGAGTACGTTTCCCCGACTGAGCGCAGGAATGGACCGGCTTCCGGCGTTTCACATTCGGCACCTGCACATGGTCGGCTGGGGGGTGTTCTTTCTGGCTTGTGGCGGTCTGGTGAGCTTAGGGATCTGGCCTCACTACGCTTTTCCCCTCGTATGGCTCGCGCCACTCGCGCTGATGACGTCGATTCAGTTGGTTACAGGCGCTGAAACGATCTTTTCAGCAACTCCACGGGGTGATTGGAGATCTTTGTGGTGGTCGGCATTGGCGGCCCTTGTATGTGGGATTTGTTGGGAATTGTGGAACTATAAGAGTCTGACGCATTGGGAATATGCCATTCCCTTCGTGCATGAGTACAAAATTTTTGAAATGCCGATTCTTGGGTATGCTGGCTATCTTCCGTTCGGCCTGGAATGTCTGGCCGTGGCGAAGTTTCTGTTCCCTGACCATGATAAGGAAAGCATGACGCCGAAGACGGAGTCTTCTTCTCAGGGAGACGATCAATGTTTCACAGGGGGTGGACCCGCGGTGTCAGCGGATCACTTTCGCGAGGAAGTGGGCTCTTTCATAGTATGAGTCTTTTCGGCCAGCTCGAGTGCCACGCGGCGCATATCATCCGAGAAGACGTGATGCGTTTCGTCGTCGACCCTCACCGCATACTGGCTTCGTCCGATTTCCTTGCCGCCGGGGGACTCAAACAGCTGTGCGACAATCTGCGTCACGAGGTATTTTTTCGAAAACCAGGTTGAACTCCCGTGCGAGACGGTGGCCGGCGCCCAGAGCATATACACATAATCCACTGCGAGGTGTTGCTGGAGTTCCTTCACCCGCGCCATATCCGTCTTCGTGAAATCGACATCGATTTCGAAGTAGGCTGACTTGTATGGTCCCTTGACCAACTGCGGATAATCGGGAACAGCCTGAACGATCTGCCTCTGTGACAGCACGTGAAACCGGCTCGTCTTCCCCAGCTCCTCACCCAAAGCCTGGGCCACGTCAAGGGAACTGGCATTGGTCAGCCCTGATATCACAGCGAGTTTCTTGCCTTTGGGTTGAAACGGTTCCTGAGTCAGGTGGAAGGTCGCGCAGCCGCTTAGGATGAGGGCCAGTCCGATCGCCGGCATGAGGCATGAACGCCGTCTCCGTGTCTTCATGCTACCTGCTCTTGCCGGTATTGGTGACCTTGATGAACTCATCCACGATGTCTTCCGCCGATTTCTTCAGCAGTTCATCGACGTAGTAGCCCTTGGACCGGAAGAGGGCGAGCACGCTGTCACTGTTTCGTCGATTGAAAGCGGTGTGCGACACGATTTGTCCGCTCGGATATTCGAGCATGTTGCCGTACACGTCGGCGGAGTATGTGTTTGAACATCCGCCGCGACTTGAGCAGTAGGAGGTTTGCTTCAGTCGCTTGCTCCAGACGACGAACACATAGTGTGTTTTTAGCTTGGCCTGAAGTTTTTGAAGACGCGTTTGCTCGGATGGATCCACCCATTCGACTTCGCCGTTTTTCTCTTCCACCGTTTTGATTGCGATTGGATAACTCGGGATTGCTCGGCTGACTTCCTCCTGGCCGACGACCTGAAGCTTGGTCCGATCCTTGAGTTCCTTCGTGAGATACTCGGCCAGTTTCATGTCAGATTCTTCCGATCCGCCTGTGATGACGGTGACGGATGTGGGTTTCACGGCGTAAGTGGGATCTTTCAGCGCGAAGACTGTCCCTCCGCCGCCGCAGCCGCCGAGAAGAAGAGCGAGTCCAATAGTGGCATACGTGTGTCGAAGGCTGAGCATGGCGTCCTCCGAATCGATGGAATTGAGGAAACCCTCGACTTAAGCTTAGCAAGATGTGGATGGTCGTCAACCCGGCTGGCTGGACCTGGCAGAGCGGCGGCAGGTACGAGAATGGACCAGCCGTTAGTCAGGTGGGGTATTTACCAGTGCGTCCAAACCATGTCCGAGAGGAGACCCAGGAGTGCGACGGTTGGTTGGGGGGTGCCACAGAGAGTCAGCGATGGACCGAGTAGGGAGTTCCCGCTACTTGGATTCAGGCTTATCCTGGCACTGAAGTTCATCGCAGAGCTTTTTCACAGTAGTGGTGAGTTCTTCTCCCAGCCTGCTGCCCAGTCGTGAAATTTCCGGCTCAATCTTCCGGCTCAACGATCGTATCTTCTCCAAGAGCTCAGGAATGGGTTTCGGCAGGTCCTCAATCCGAACAGATTCTTTTCGAGGTGCGGTTTTATCTTCATCAGCCCACGCCAGTGGCGCTGAAATTAAGAGTGCGGTTAGTGCGAGTACGATCGGTTTCATCGTCTGCTCCCGTCAGGCCATCATGAAATACTGCGGCGTCAACGTCAGTTGAGTTACAGCGGGCCACCTGCCAGCGTGCCGCCAGGCAAGGTGTCACTCGGTAACGTTCCGCCTGGTACTGTTCCCCCGGGGACCGTGCCGCCTGGGACGGTCCCGCCCGGCAATGTGCCGCCGGGAAGCGTGCCACCCGGCAGAGTTCCACCGGAGAGAGTCCCGCCCGGCAATGTGCCGCCAGGCAACGTGCCACCAGGTAGGGTCCCGCCTCGCGGGGTGTTATCGAGGCCGGTAAGCGGTTTGAATTCTTCCAATGCTCGAGGTTGGGTCGTGTCCGCTTGCGGGGGCTGCGGGGCCTCAGTTGCAAGACTGTGCTCCCCTAACAGGAGAATAAGCCCGCAAGCAACCAGGAAGGACAGCTCATGATGCGATGAAGTTCGACACGACCCCATGGGCACCTCTTGGACTGACTGTCTCTTTTACCGTAACCCTCACAAACTGGAAGGGCCACAAGGGATGTCCCGAGTAGTCCGTCACCTCCGAATATTCGGTGAACGGCCTCGTTAGCAGGTTCGCCACCTCTGTGAAGTGCGAACGATTCCCCGACAAGCGTTGCCTTTGAGATGGTTACGCTTCACCACTCTCATGCGCGAGGCTTCGGGCAGTCGGTCATGAGGCCGCGGGCTTTGCATAACTGGTAGCGGCCGTTTTCAGCCCAATATCGTAACGATTCATACACGTCAGACCAGGAGCTAAAAGACTCGGCATGTAGTCTTTTTGCGCCGACCCGCCGATCGACAATCGCTCTCAACACCTCTCCGGTTTGCGCATCCATTACCTTCGCTTCGATCACCGCTTCGCCCTTAAAAGCTGGTTTGCCCGTCGCAACGTTCTTGAGCAGCGATCCTGCCGCAAGCGCATTCATCGGGGCAGGGATGGACGATATGACATCCAACATCGGCCAAGACTCTTCCAGATGCGTCATGGCGACCTGTACCCGCAACGTGCTCGGACCAGGTTTGTCGACCATCTCGTAGTCCTTTGAGATCTCCTGATAGATCACCGCATAAAAGGTGTCGGCCATAAGCTGAGCCTGATCCTGAGAGATACCGTGCATTTTCGATTGAGGACCGCGAAAGATCAACACCGGATCGAGCATGATCTTGGTGTAGCTGTTGGGTGGGATGTCGGGAACCTTCGAATTCTTGTAAATCAGCAAGGACTCGCCCGCATGCTCATCGCCTTCCGTCATGCGAGGGTAGAGATCCTTCTGAAATCCTAACCGCTCCACCGTGCGTGCCTGTTTAGTGGCTGCGCATCCGGATATCGAGAGAGCCAGAGAGATGCATAGCATCCCATACAGCCATTTCATGCCTACGTTCCTCCTCCGAGTCCTGTTAGGGCTGTTGTTGTCTATGGGGTCAGCACATCGTTGGCTCGTCAGCCGAGCACCCGAGCATCATATCCACCGTCGAACCGTCTCTTTGTACGCCGTGAAATGATGCGCAAACTTGGCGGATAAGACCCGTTCCTCCGGAATGATTTGAAAGCGATTCATGTACAGCACGAAGAGAGGAAGCAGTGCAAAGGCCATCAGATGGGACAGGAAGATTGCCCAACCGATAAGAACAATGAGAAAGCCCAAATACATCGGATTGCGGCTGAAGCCGTACAGACCTGAAGTGACCATTGATGTCGTCGCTTCGGGGGTAATTGGATTGACTGTGGTGTTTGCCCGGCGAAAGACTACGACTCCGCCCAAGCTGATCGCCAGCCCTGCACAGCACACAAAGAGGGCGATGGCACGCCGCCAGGGCAAGAAGAAAGAAAGTGAAGCGTCGTATGTTGAGAGGAGCCACATCATCAGCGCGAAGACGAGCATGAGCGCCACCGGCGGGATTTTGAGCTCTAAAGCAGTCATCAATTCACTAGGCTCGCCGCATTCTTTGCAGCCTATCGGCTCAGGTCCTTGTCAAAAGCAGGATTTGCCGACATCGCGACTCCGCCCCGTTTTCTCTGTCTTGGCGTCGAGCATCTTTTACCACATCGTGCCCAAGTGTGGCCGACGCCTCCGTGCCAGGACCGTGACACCAAAGGAGGACACGCACCTCTCAAATGTGCACGCACTAATTTCTCATGTCGATGCTGCCTGGAACCCCGGGTACATAATTTGGGTCGATGTTCTCCCACACTCCGGCATGATTCCCGCTCGCGCCCCATCCTCGCATATAAAGCAGCATGAGTACCGGTTCGGACCGGAGCCGGTGTTCGCCGGTCACCCGCCCGACCACCGTTGCGCGTGCCCAGTCTCGGTACCTGAGCGGGACCTGTCCTTTCGAAACCATCACCCAGTAGGATCCACCCTCTGAACTTCCTGTGTCTGCCGGGCGGTGAGGCTTGTAGTCTTGATCCAGTGGACGGTTCTTGAGACGCAATAAGACAAACTGTTCATGTTCTTCCTCTTCAATGATAGTTCCTCCCAACAGCACGACCTTTCCGACGTATGACTGTTGAGCCGTACTCAACATACTAAGCGTGACGCCAGGCTCGGCGATCCAGATGTACCGCCTGGGTACAGCCGAACATCCCCAGAGCGTGACTGTGATCGTCAAGGCCACCGCAAGGTGGGTGATCCATCGTGGTAGGTGATTGCACGTCATCATGGGAGCCGGCCTCGCTGGGGGTGACTACGCGTTGGGCGCATCTTACGTGTTTGTGGGCAAGGCGGTCTAGTTTTGGCTACGGGAAAAGAGGAGGAGCTTCCTCTTGATGCCTTCCGGCATCTTGCCCCACAATGGTCATGCTACCTCAACACCTGTAGGTGACCACATGATGTATGGACGAAATCTGTCAGGGTGCGGTCTGGTCCTTATGCTACTGTTCTCCACCCTCGCTCATACATGTTTGCTCGTTTGGGCGGAGCAGATTGAGGCTTCTGACCGGAGATCATCGGTTCTCGTGCTTGATCCTCCCTCCCTGAAACAGGCTCCCGTCGCTGACGGGATTGTGGATCGCTATTTGTTGCAGCCCCGGGGAGATGTCAGTGGCTTGTTGTTGCGCGACGGAGCGCAAATGCACATCACGAATCGGGCCGCCCAAGAACTCATAAAAGCGGTTCAGCCTGGTGATCATGTACGGGTGCACGGACGGCGTGCCTCGGATTCACCCCTCGTGAAACCCGACGTAATCGTCAATGTCACCGACGGCACATCGTTCACGGTGCCCTATCGGCTCGATCTTCCTATCCCTCCATTGGAAGATCGACCAACCGTGAATGAAATGAAAGCTGCCGGCAAAATTACAGTGTTGCTCTATGACCCCTTGAAAGGCGTCGTGAATGGCGTGGTGTTGTCGGATGGGACGCAGGTCCGTTTGCCTCCGGATGTAGGCGAGCGATTCCACGCATCGTTACAACCTGATATGGAGGTGGAAGTGGAAGGCTTCGGCACCTCAACCCTCCATGGGAACGCACTGGAGGCAACGGCAATCGGTCAGAAAGGCCGGCCGCTTACTCATCTCGATGCGTCGATTCAACAGCTTCGCTAAGTGGTCTCAATACGAAAGCTTTGAGAGCAAGCTCTTACAAGATCCGGCTGCTCTGTCCCTCAAAAAGCCAAAGATGGAAGCGATGTCCCGCGAACTGCGGCAGACAGCGATACCAGTGAATGTGCGTGTGTCCGAAGCGGTCGGCGACGTCGAAGCGTTGCTGCTCCGCCCCAACGATGCGAGATCGCTTCTGGTCTTAGCACACGGGGCAGGGGCGGGGATACATCACCCCTTTATGGAGAGGCTCGCGTGCGAACTCGCCGGCTTCGGCGTGGCGACCTTTCGCTATCAGTTTCCCTACATGCAGCAGCGACGGGGCAGACCCGACGCACCGGCGCTATTGACTGCGACGGTGCAGGCGGCAGTAACAGCAGCCTCAGAAGCCGCATCCGATTTGCTCTTGTTGGCTGGAGGCAAATCGCTGGGCGGACGGATGACTTCATTGGCGTTTGCCGATGGGCGGTCAACCGTGCAGGCAGGAACGGCGCCGGTGCGGGGGCTCGTCTTTTTCGGCTTTCCTCTCCATGCACCAGGCCGTCCCGGCACCCAACGCGCCGACCATTTAACAACGGTGCGGTTGCCGATGCTGTTTCTCCAGGGCACGCGGGATACGTTTGCTGATCTCACGCTGTTACGTCCGGTCTGCGACAAGCTGGCGCCTCCGGCCACCTTACATGAGGTGGATGCCGCAGACCATTCGTTTCATGTGCTGAAACGATCGGGGACGACCGACGCTGCTGTCATCGCTGACCTCGCGCGTACGGTGGCTTCGTGGGCAAATGCGCTTGTGTAAGCTCACTCGCATTGGAAGATCTGCTTGCACAGAGCTTCGCAGTTGCGCGTTCTCTCTTCACAGTGAACCAAACAGGGGCCGTCGCCTGCGCACTGACTCCGGCATCTCAAGCTGTCGGCTGAGCATTTCCCATGGCACTGCCGGCATCTCATGTCTTCAGCCACCATGAGGCCATCGACCTCACCTCGCGGCTCGTCGCTGTCCTGTTGGAACTCAAGTCTGGTGGCTGGGCCGCACACGATTGATCTGTCGTGAACAATAGCCATTGCCTCATGAGGCAATGGCAGGGTGCCGATGGGGGTATCAGTTGGCTGCGCCAAGACCATTTCAGTATTCAGCACTGCCACGAGAGTAATCAACAACCCTACGCGCCAGATTTGTGGCTTCCTCATTGCGAACTCCTTGGCTACTGTCGGTGATGGCGCTGGTAAGTCTACGCGAAGGCCGCAGTCGTATCTATCGCTAATCTGCCTTCCTGGAATCTCCTCATGCTGCTTCCGGCCGGCCTCATCCCTCTCAATCACCAGCGTCATGTATGTCGTTCCTCTCTGATCACGTTCAAACATGAGAATTGCCGTGAGAGAAAAGTGCCGCAGGCAGACATCTGCCGCCGGTGGCGGAGGGCCGGTAGTCGCAATAACGCATCGTCCCATCAAGTTTCTGTTTCCGTCAGGTTGAGTTGTGGAGACTAGAGAAGTTCTCCATACATTGACTGTGACAAGAGGGTCCTGTATGCTGTGTGCGGCTGTTCCCTTGTATGAGTCCGGCCTGGGACATGCAGAGCATCACGGACTTCGCGATCGCATCGCGACCAGGTCCAGTCTGGAGCGGCACCCTTCCTGGTTGTTTCTCCCCTCGGTTCTCTGATCCCGTCATCATGCGATCACACTGAAAGGATTGTGTAGTGGATACGTCTGTTCAATTAAGTTTTCGCGACATTGGTGTGTCCGACGCGTTGGTCAAAGATCTTGCCAAGGCAGGGCTCTCATCTCCCACTCCGATTCAAGCCCAGGCGATTCCTGCGGCGCTGGTCGGGCGTGATGTGATCGGGTGTGCTCAGACAGGGACCGGGAAAACCGCAGCATTTGTCATCCCCGTCATCGAACGTTTGGCGCAATGGCCCAAAGGGGAGCCGCAAGCCTTGATCTTGGCTCCGACTCGAGAGCTCGCCCTTCAGATACTTAAGACCATCGAAACACTCGGTCACCGACTTGGAATTTCCGCAACGGTCATTGTGGGCGGCGCCGACATGCAAGCCCAGATACGGGGGCTTCGTCAACGACCAGATATTCTTGTTGCAACGCCCGGTCGACTGCTCGATCACATGTGGAATGGTACCGTTAATTTGCTTCCTATCAAGATCCTCGTTCTCGACGAAGCCGACAGAATGCTGGACATGGGGTTTGCTCCGCAGATTAGTCAAATCCTCACCGCGCTACCCGAAGAACGGCAGACGCTGCTGTTCTCCGCCACGTTGCCCTCCGATTTGACGCAATTCGTTCAAGCGAGCGTCAATGACCCCGTGCAGGTCATGGTGACCCCGTCGGCCACAACAGCGGACGGCGTCACGCAAGCGTTGCACTATACGACGCATACCGGCAAGCAGGAGCTACTCCTTTCTCTTCTGAAACAGGAGAAGGAGACCGTTCTGATCTTTACTCGGACCAAACATCGGGCGGAGCAAGTGGGGCATGTGCTCAGTCGTGCAGGACATCGTGTTG
>Ga0075419_10001218_pt1 | contig 16708 bp, 16 predicted proteins | sample SoiMetdeltSBSDD3_FD_76900 | JGI IMG/M metagenome (GOLD analysis project Ga0075419, IMG submission 76900) | Bulk soil microbial communities from a Populus tree surrounding site in Tennessee, USA - Soil MetaG P. deltoides SBSDD3 | ecosystem: Environmental > Terrestrial > Soil > Tree plantation... | reverse complement strand
GTGCCCGACGTAGTCGAAGAGGCGGTACGAGCGACCGGTCCGCTCGGCGAGCCGAGCCATCTCCTGCTGGACGATCCCCGGGACCGCGGCGTAGAAGGGATTGACCGCCTCCCGCGCCTGGAAGAAGACGTCGGGGTTCTGCGCGCTGCCGCGGAGCACGGGATCGTCGGGGGACAGCGCGCGCGCTCTGTGCGCGCGCACGAGCTCCTCGTCGAGGAGTGCCGTGACGTCGTCCTCGGACAGGCGCTCGACCGTGCTCAGCTCGTGCGAGGTCCGGAAACCGTCGAAGAAGTGGAGGAACGGGACGCGCGTGCGCAACGTCGCGGCGTGGGCAACGAGCGCGAGGTCGTGCGCCTCCTGCACCGACGACGAGCAGAGCAGGGCGAACCCGGTCGTGCGGGCCGCCATCACGTCGGAGTGGTCGCCGAAGATCGAGAGGGCGTGCGTGGCGACGGTGCGCGCGGCGACGTGGATCACGGCGGGCGTGAGCTCGCCCGCGATCCTGAACATGTTCGGGAGCATCAGGAGGAGCCCCTGCGAGCTCGTGAAGGTCGTCGCGAGCGAGCCTGCCTGCAGCGCCCCGTGCACGGCGCCGGCTGCTCCCCCCTCGCTCTGCATCTCGACGACCTGCGGCACCGCGCCCCATGCGTTCGGGACTCCCTGCGACGACCATGCGTCCGCGAGCTCGCCCATCGGGGTCGCGGGCGTGATCGGGTAGATCGCGATCACCTCGCTCGCGCGGTACGCGACCCAGGCCGCCCCCTCGTTCCCGTCGATGATCTCGCGACCTCCCATCGGGAACAGCGTGTACCGGGAGGCTCGAGAGAGCATCGGGGTCGACGCTGACACCGGTTCGGGCTTCCCCGCACGCCTCTGCGGGCGCCGTGCAACGATGCCCCGGTGCAGGCCCCGGTCACCGTCGCGTGCGTCCAGGCGGAGCCCGTCGTCTTCGATCGCGACGCGACGCTCGACAAGCTCGCGGCCCTCACGGCCGAGGCTGCCGGCAACGGAGCCGACCTCGTCGTCTTCCCCGAGACCTTCGTTTCCGTGTATCCCTCCTCTGCCTGGGCACGGGCGCTCGCCGGCTGGAACGACCCGCGCGCCAAGGCGGCCTTCGCCGCGCTCGCCCGCTCCGCGGTCGAGGTCCCCGGCCCGGCGGCCGACCGCCTCGGGTCGATCGCCCGCGAGCACGGAGTCTGGCTCGTGACCGGCGTCAACGAGCTCGACCCCGCGCGGAATGCGACCGTCTACAACGCGCTCCTCTACCACGCGCCCGACGGCACGCTCGCGCTGAGGCACCGGAAGCTCGTGCCGACGAACCACGAGCGGCTCGTCTGGGGTCAGGGGGACGGAGGAGGGCTGCGGGCGCTGGAGACGCCCCTCGGCCGGCTCGGCGGGCTCGTCTGCTGGGAGAACTACATGCCGCTCGCCCGCTTCGCGCTGTACGAGTCGGGCGTCGAGATCTACGTCGCCTCCACCGCGGACGACGCGGACGAGTGGCAGGCGACGCTCGTCCACATCGCCCGGGAGTCGCGCTGCTTCGTCGTGGCCCCCTGTCACTTCCAGCGCGCGTCTGCGTACCCGGACGACTTCCCCCTCGCAGAGCTTCTCGAGGGCCGCGACCTCCTCGGTCGCGGTGGCAGCGCGATCCTCGGTCCCGACGGCTCGTACCTCGCCGGCCCGCTCTATGGCGAGGAGGGGATCCTGTACGCGGAGCTCGACCCGGCGAGACTGCTCGAGGAGCGGCAGCGCTTCGACCCTGCGGGCCACTACCACCGGCCCGACGTCCTCCGGCTCGAGGTGACACCGACCGCGGCCGCATCAGCGCCGCTGATCGATCGGGCCACGACCTCGACTTGAGGTGATCGGCAGCCGTCGGCGATCCTGCCCCATGGCGGCGCGTCACGACGTACGGATCTGGCTCGCGCTGGGCACCGTGTACCTCGTCTGGGGCTCGACGTTCATCGCGCTCGCGATCGTCGTCCGCGATCTCCCGCCGCTGATGGCGATGTCCGCACGGCACGTCGTGGCGGGAGGCGTTCTGCTCGCGTTCGCCCTCCCGCACGGTGACCGCGAGCACGACCGCATCGGGAGGCGGCAGATCGGCGCCGCGCTCGTGTTCGGCGGGCTGCTCTTCGTCGTCGGCCACGGGAGCCTCGCCTGGGCGCAGCAGACCGTCCCGGCCGGCGTCGCCGCGCTGCTCATCGGCACGATCCCGATCTGGATCGTGCTCCTCGACCGCGTCTGCTTCGGGCGCCGCCTCCGTGGCTCCGCGTACGCCGGCGTCGTGCTCGGCTTCGTCGGTCTCGGTTTCCTCTTCGATCCCTTCGGCGAGGGCTCGGTCGACCGCCTCGGCGCACTCGTCATCGTGCTCAGCGCGCTGAGCTGGGCAGCCGGCTCGCTGTACTCGCGCGGCGCGCCGCTGCCCCGCCGGCCACTCGTCTCCGCAGGGCTGGCGTCGCTCTGCGGCGGCGTGCTGCTGCTCGTCGCCTCGCTCGCTGCGGGGGAGCTCGGCACTGCCCACCTCTCGCAGGACGCGCTGCTCGCACTCGGCTACCTGATCGTCGCCGGCAGCTTCGTCGGGTTCACGGCCTACGTCTGGCTCCTGCGCGTCGCGCCGATCTCGCTCGTGGGGACGTACGCGTACGTCAACCCGATCGTCGCCGTCTTCCTGGGGTGGGCGCTCCTCGGCGAGGAGGTGACCGTGCAGATGGCCGCCGCGGGCGCCGCGATCGTCGTCTCGGTCGCCCTGATCGTGCGCGCGAGCGGCTCGGCCGTCGAGCCGGGTCGCGGCCTGCTCCGCCGCCGGCGGCCGATCCCCGCCGCGGCCGAGCCGGCCGCGTAGCTCGCCTAGCCGCCGATGTAGGACATCTCGACCTTGCGCAGCGCAGCCGTGTCCTCGGTGCGGAGCTCGGAGTACCGGTCCGTGCGGCGCTCCCAGACTGCCCGGATCGCCGCGTCGAGCTCGTCGTCTCCGGCCTCGGAGCGGAGCTGCGCGCGCAGGTCGTGGCCGCGGACCGCGAAGAGGCAGGTGTAGAGCTTCCCGTCCGCGGAGAGCCGTGCCCGCGTGCAGTTCCCGCAGAACGGCTGCGTCACCGAGGCGATCACGCCGATCTCGCCCTCCCCGTCGAGGTAGCGGTAGCGCTCCGCCACCTCACCGCGATATGCGGGCTCCAGCGGCTCGAGCGGGAACTCCGCCCCGATCGTGCGCACGATCTCCGCCGCCGGCACGACGTCGTCCAGCCGCCAGCCGTTCGTCGCGCCGACGTCCATGAACTCGATGAACCGGACCACGTGCCCGGTCCCGCGGAAGCGCCGCGCCACGTCCAGGATCGAGCCCTCGTTGAGGCCCCGCTTGACGACGACGTTGACCTTGACCGGGAGCCCCGCGGCGGCCGCCGCGTCGATCGCGCCGAGCACGCGGGCGACGGGGAAGTCGACGTCGTTCATCGCCCGGAAGACCTCGTCGTCGAGGGAGTCCAGGCTGACGGTGACGCGCGTGAGCCCGGCCGCTGCGAGGGCCCCGGCCTTCTGCGCCAGCAGCGCGCCGTTCGTCGTCAGCGTGAGGTCGAGCTCGCCGAGCGCGGCGAGCCGCGCGACGAGGAGCTCGAGGTCCCGCCGCAGCAGCGGCTCGCCTCCCGTGACCCGGAGCTTGTTCACCCCGAGCGAGACGAAGACGCGCGCACGCGCTCGATCTCCTCGAAGGTCAGCAGCTCGCGGCGCGGCAGGAAGCGGTGGTCGCGGCCGAAGACCTCCTTCGGCATGCAGTACACGCAGCGGAAGTTGCAGCGGTCGGTGACCGAGATGCGGAGATCGCGCAGCGGCCGAGCGAGCGTGTCGTCGACGGGTGGCACGGCTCCCACAGGGTAGTCGGCGGTCGCGTGGCTACGATCGGAGCCGTCCACGAGAAGGGAGTCAGGCCATGAGCCCGATCTCGAAGTCGCTCGCCCTCGCCGTCCTCGCCTCGCTCGTCCTCGGCGCGGTCGCGCTCGCGGGCTCCTCCGCGACGGCAGTCTCGGTCACGGCCGGGAAGCCGAGCGAGTTCAGGTTCACGCTCTCGAAGAAGGTGGTGCCGAAGGGATCCGTCACCTTCAAGGTCGTGAACCGCGGCACGGTCACCCACAACTTCAGGATCGCCGGGAAGAAGACCCGCTTGATCGCGAAGGGGAAGAGCGCGACGTTGACCGTCTCGTTCCCGAAGGCCGGCAAGTACGCCTTCCTCTGCACCGTGCGCGGTCACGCGGCCGCCGGGATGAAGGGCGTGCTGACGGTCAGGTAACCCTTCGGCGCCTCCCTCCCGCGAGGGCGGCACGGCTGCCATAGCCTCCCGCCGATGCGCGGCGGCGAGCGATCATTCCTCCCGCTCCTCGCGCTCGTCGGCGTCACCGCGATCTGGGGCGTCACGTTCGTCCAGGTGAAGGACGCGCTCCCGCTGTACCCGCTCTTCGCGTTCCTCGCGGTGCGCTTCGCGATCTCGACGGCCGCGCTCGCGCCCTTCGCCTGGGGCCGGCTTCGCGTGCTGCCGCGTGAGGGATACGTCGCCGGCGTCGGCGTCGGCGCGCTGCTCGCGGCGGCCTACGGCTTCCAGACAGCGGGCCTCGAGCTGACCACGGTGTCGAGCACGGGATTCATCACCGGGCTGTACGTCGTCTTCACGCCGTTCATCGCGCTCGCGCTCTTTCGCACGCCGGTGCCGCGCGCGCTCTGGGCGGGCGTCGGCCTCGCGGTCGTCGGCCTGTTCCTGCTCTCCGGGGCGCCCGGCGGGTCGGCGACGGGAAACGCGCTCGTCCTCGCCGGGGCGCTCGCGGCCGCGCTCCAGATCGTCGCGCTCGAGCGGTTCGCACCCCGCTACGACGTGCGCGCGCTCACGTTCCTGCAGATGGCGACGTCCTTCGTCGGCTTCCTGACGATCGCGATCGCGCTCGGAGAGCTCCAGGTGCCGCGCGGAGGCACGGTCTGGGCCGCCCTTCTCGTCACCGGGCTCTTCGCGGGTGCGCTCGGGTTCCTGGTCGCGACCTGGGTGCAGGCGCGGACGACGGCCGCCCGTGCCGCGCTCGTCTTCACGCTCGAGGCGCCGTTCGCCGCGCTCGCGGGCGTGCTGCTCGCAGACGAGGTGCTGGGCTGGGCGGGCTGGCTCGGCTGTGGCGTCATGATGGCGGGGATCCTGCTCGCCGAGCCGTTCGCAGCGAGCGCGCTGCGCCGCCTGCTGCCACGGGGGAGGTGAGCCTGGACGCGGTCCTCCTCGCCCTCGCCTCAGCGTTCCTCTTCGGGGCGATGACAGTGGCGATCCGGCTCGCGCTGCGCCGCGGCGCCGGCGCCGAGCCGGGAGCGCTCGCGACGGTCCTGACGGCGGTCGCGGTCACTGTTCCCTTCGCGCTCGCGCAGGGCGGCACCGTCGCCGGCGTGTGGCCGTTCCTCCTCGCGGGCCTGCTCGGCCCGGGGCTCTCCCAGCTCTTCTTCACGCTCGCCGTCCGGGAGGCGGGGCCGTCGCGGACCTCCGTCGTCGTGGGGACGGCGCCGCTCTTCTCCGTCGTGATCGCGGTCGTCCTCCTCGGCGAGCCGCTCCAGGCCGGCCTCGTCGCGGGCGCGCTCCTGATCGTGGGCGGTGGCGCGCTGCTGGTGAGCGAGCGGGGGCGGCCCGCGCACGTGCGCGTGGCCGGGCTCGTGCTCGCCCTCGCGGCGACGGTCGTCTTCGCCACCAGGGACAACCTGGTGCGCTGGCTGGCAGTCGACACGGACGTCTCGCCGGGTGCGGCGGCCACGGCGACCCTGACGGCGGGAGCGGTCGTGATCGCCGGCTACCTCGTTCTGGCCCGCGCGCCGATCGGGCGCCGCTCCGTGAGCGCGTTCGTGCCGGCAGGCGTGCTGTTCGGCCTCTCGTACGTGTGCCTCTTCGAGGCGTACTACCGCGGGCCGGTGACGGTCGTGTCCCCGCTCGTCGCGACCGAGTCCCTGTGGGGAGTCGCGCTGTCCGCGCTCGTGCTCGCGCGGTCCGAGAGGGTCGGCGCGCGCCTCGTCGCCGGCGCGTGCCTCGTCGTCGCCGGCGGCGTGCTGATCGGCGCGTTTCGCTAGCGCTCGAGCGCCTCCAGGCGCTGCTCGATGCGGCCGAGGGCCGTACGGAGCTCCTCGTGGCGGGCCGCATCCTGGCCCAGGCGACGCTGCTGGTACCCGATGAAGGTCGCCGTGACGATCGCGGTCGTGAACGACACCGTCGCGACGCTCGCGAACATGACGAAGACAGCGATGACACGGCCGCCGCTCGTCGCCGGGACGACATCCCCGTACCCGATCGTGGTCACGGTCGTCGCCGACCACCACAGCGCGTCCCCGAAGCTGTCGAAGCTCTTCGGGCTGAGGACCTCGACCGCGAGCCCGGAGAGCGCCGTGATCAGGAACATCAGGAGGACGAGGAACGGAATGATCCGCCCGGAGGCGACGGCACGGTTGAGCCGCGCGAACCAGGCGTCGCTCATGAGGCGCACGTGGAGGAGTTCGCAGCGTCGAGGCGCGTTCCTCCGGCGTTGATCTGCTACGGTAAGACTCATATTTTCGATAAGAGACAACAGCAAGTAACGGAAGGAGCAAGCTCGGATGGCTAAGACGATCGGCATCGACCTCGGCACGACGAACTCCTGCATGGCCGTGCTCGAGGGCTCGGAGCCCACCGTCATCCCGAACGCGGAAGGCGGGCGCACGACGCCGTCCGTGGTCGCGTTCGGCCGTGACGGCCAGCGGCTCGTCGGCTCGCCGGCCAAGCGCCAGCAGGTCACGAACCCGATGAACACGATCTTCTCGATCAAGCGGTTCATGGGCCGCAAGTTCGACGAGGTCTCGGAGGAGATGAAGATCGTCCCGTACGGGGTCGTGGAGGGCCCGAACGGCGACGTCCGCGTGCAGGCGGAGGGGAAGGACTACCCGCCGCAGGAGATCTCCGCGATGATCCTGCAGAAGCTCAAGCAGGACGCGGAGTCGTACCTGGGCGAGCCAGTGACGGACGCGGTCGTCACCGTCCCCGCCTACTTCAACAACGCCCAGCGCGAGGCGACCAAGGACGCCGGCAAGATCGCCGGCCTCAACGTGCTGCGGATCATCAACGAGCCGACCGCGGCCGCGCTCGCCTACGGCCTCGACAAGGAGGGGGCCGAGCACACGATCCTCGTCTTCGACCTCGGCGGCGGCACGTTCGACGTCTCCGTGCTCGAGCTCGGCGAGGGCGTCTATCACGTGAAGGCGACGAACGGCGACAACCACCTCGGCGGCGACAACTTCGACAAGGCGGTCGTCGACTGGATGATCGCGGAGTTCAAGCGCGACCAGGGGATCGACCTCGGCCAGGACCCGATGGCGCTCCAGCGCCTGTACGAGGCCGCCGAGAAGGCGAAGGTGGAGCTGTCGTCCACGATGACGACGCAGATCAACCTCCCGTTCATCACGGCGACCCCGGAGGGGCCGAAGCACCTCGACCTCCAGCTCACGCGGGCCAAGCTCGACGAGCTGACGCACGCGCTGCTCGAGCGGACGGTCGAGCCGACGAAGCAGGCGCTCGCGGACGCAGGGATCGGCGCGTCCGACATCGAGCACGTCGTCCTCGTCGGCGGCATGACGCGCATGCCGGCGGTGCAGGAGAAGGTCAAGGAGCTGATCGGGAAGGACCCGCACAAGGGCGTCAACCCCGACGAGGTCGTCGCCGTCGGCGCCGCGATCCAGGGCGGCGTGCTGAAGGGCGACGTCAAGGACGTGCTCCTGCTCGACGTGACCCCGCTCTCGCTCGGCATCGAGACGAAGGGCGGCGTGTTCACGAAGCTCATCGACCGGAACACGACGATCCCGACCCGCAAGTCGGAGGTCTTCACGACCGCCGAGGACAACCAGCCGTCCGTCGAGATCCACGTCGGCCAGGGCGAGTCGGAGATGATCGGCTTCAACAAGACGCTCGGCAAGTTCCAGCTCGTCGGCATCGCGCCGGCGCCGCGCGGAATGCCGCAGATCGAGGTCTCGTTCGACATCGACGCGAACGGGATCATCAACGTGTCCGCCAAGGACCTCGGCACCGGCAACGAGCAGCAGATCCGGATCGAGGGCGGCTCCGGCCTCAGCGAGGAGGAGGTCGAGCGCATGGTCTCGGACGCCGAGACGCACGCGGGCGAGGCGCACCGGCTCCGTGAGCTCGCGGACGCCCGGAACGCCGGCGAGGCGCTCGCGTACCAGACCGAGCGCACGCTGTCGGAGCACCGCGACAAGCTGGAGGAGGCGGACGCGTCCACGATCGAGGGCCGGGTCATGGAGCTCCGGCAGGCGGTCGAGGGCTCGGACGTCGCGGACATCCGTGCGAAGACGGATGCGCTCCAGGAGGCGTCCCGCTCGCTCGCCGACGCCGTCTACGCGCAGGCCTCCGCCCAGGCGGCCTCGCAGGCGACCGGCAACGGCGCCGCGGCCGAGGACGAGGTCGTCGAGGACGCGGACTTCGAGGTTCTCGACGAAGAGGAAGCGGCGAAGTCGTGACGCAGCGGAAGGAAGGGGTGGAGTCGGTCGAGGCCGACTCCACCCGGCTCGACGACGAGCGCATCGCCGCCCTCGAGGCCGAGCGGGACGAGTACCTCGACCTCCTGCAGCGAAAGCAGGCGGAGTTCGAGAACTTCCGCAAGCGGGCGGCGCGCGACCAGGAGCGCCTGGTCGCGCACGCGCACGAGCGGCTCGTCCGCGAGCTGCTGCCGGTCCTCGACGACCTGGAGAGGGCGCTCGAGGCTGCCGAGCGCCACGAGGAGGCGGCGCTCGTCGACGGCGTGAAGCTCGTCGAGCGGTCGCTCCGCGCGGCCCTCGAGAAGGAGGGGCTCGTCGAGATCGAGACCGACGGGCCGTTCGACCCGCACGTCCACGAGGCCGTCCTCGCGCAGCCCCGCGAGGACGCGGAGTCGGGCGCTGTCGTGGATGTCCTCCAGCGCGGCTATCGCCTCGGCGACAAGGTCGTGCGGCCGGCGCGCGTGATCGTGGCGGAGTGAGCGGCTAGTGGCCCCCCGCAGCCCGTACGAGGTGCTCGGCGTCCCGAAGACGGCGCCTGACGACGAGATCAAGAAGGCGTACCGAAAGCTCGCCCGCGAATACCACCCCGACCGGAACCCGGGCGATACCGACGCCGAGGAACGGTTCAAGGACGTCCAGTCCGCCTACGACACGCTGCGCGACCCGGAGAAGCGCCGCGCCTACGACAGCTTCGGCACCGCCGGGCCGGGCGGCTTCCCCGGCGGAGGCGCGGGGGGCGTGCGGTTCGAGGAGTTCGACCTCGGCGACCTCGGCGACCTGTTGGGCGGCATGTTCGGCGGTGGCGCTCGGCGCCAGGGCGCGCGTGAGCCGATCCGCGGCGACGACCTCGAGACGCGGGTGCGGATCTCGTTCGAGGACTCGCTCGACGGCGTGCAGGTGCGCGTGCCGGTCGAGGCCGAGTCCGTGTGCCACGTCTGCCACGGGACGGGCGCGGAGCCGGGGACGTCCCCGATCGTCTGCCCCCAGTGCGGCGGCCGCGGGGTCGTTTCCGACTCGCAGGGGCTCTTCGCCTTCTCGCAGCCGTGCCCGCGCTGCCAGGGAAACGGCGCGATCGTGGAGAAGCCGTGCAAGAACTGCCGCGGCAGCGGACGCGAGCGGACCACGAAGCGGTACGCGGTCAAGGTCCCCGCGGGCGCGCGGAGCGGGACGCGGATCCGGCTGAAGGGGAAAGGCGAGGCCGGCCGGAACGGCGGCCCTGCGGGCGACCTCTACGTGGTCGTCGACGTCGAGCCGTCTCCGCTCTTCGAGCGCCGCGGCGCCGATCTCGTGCTGGATGTCCCCGTCACGTACGCGGAGGCAGCCCTGGGCGCGAAGGTCGAGATCCCGACTCCCGGCGGGCCGGTCGCGCTCAAGGTGCCGGCCGGGACCGAGAGCGGCAAGCTCCTGCGCGTGAAGGGCCGCGGCGCTCCGCAGCTGAAGGGGAACGGTCGTGGTGATCTGCTCGCGCGCGTGCGAGTGACCGTGCCGACGAAGCTGACGAAGGCGGAGAAGGAGGCGCTCGAGGGGTACCAGAAGGTCTCTCGGGAGCGCCCGCGCGAGAGGGTGTTCAGCCAGTGACCTCGGGGAGGACCTGGTGGATCGCCGGGCTCGCGCTCGGTGTCGGCTTCCTGTTCATCAACCTGGTCGAGCTCGCGTTCGTCGACGGCGACGCGACCCGTGACCTGGTCGGGGTCGCGCTCGGCTGCGTCATGATCGCGGCCGCGGTGGCACGGCTGCGCGGCTGGCAGGGGCTGCAACGCTGATGCCGGACCGCCCGCGGTACATGATCTCCGTCGCGGCCGAGCTCGTGGGCATGCACCCACAGACACTCCGCCTGTACGAGGCGAAGGGCCTCGTTCGGCCGTCGCGGACGCCCGGCGGAACCCGGCTCTACTCCGACCGGGACGTCGAGCGGCTCCGACTCGTTCAGCGGCTGACCACCGAGCTCGGGCTCAACCTCGCAGGCGTCGAGCAGGTGCTGCGCCTGCAGGACGAGCTGAGCCGGGCATACGCGCGGATGGAGCGGCTCGAGCGCGAGCTTCGCGCAGAGATCGCCGCGGTTCACCGCTCGTACAAGCGCGAGCTCGTCGTCTACACGCCGTCGCAGCACCCCGTGAGGAGGACCTAGCCCATGGACTTCCAGAGGTTGACGCTCAAGTCGCAGGAGGCGGTCGCCGCCGCGCAGGACCTCGCGCGCCGAACCGGCAATCCCGAGCTGATGCCCGACCACCTCCTGCTCGCGCTGCTCGACCAGGAGCTTCCGCGCACGCTCGTCGACCGTTCCGGCTACGGAACCGGGGAGCTGCGCGCCGAGGCCGAGGCGCGCCTCCGCAATCAGCCGAGCATCTCCGGCGGCAACGTGCAGCCCCAGCCATCGGCCGGCTTCGGGCGCGTGCTCGACCGCGCATTCGAGGAGATGCGCGAGCTCGGCGACGAGTTCGCGTCGGTCGAGCACCTCCTGCTCGCGCTCGACGTGGTCCCGCGCGACGCGCTGCTGGGCGCGCTGCAGGAGGTCCGCGGCGGGCAGAAAGTCACCTCGCAGGACCCCGAGGGCACCTACCAGGCACTCGAGAAGTACGGTCGCGACCTGACCGCGCTCGCGGAGGCGGGGAAGCTCGACCCCGTCGTCGGCCGCGACGAGGAGATCCGGCGCGTGATCCAGGTCCTCTCCCGCCGCACGAAGAACAACCCCGTCCTGATCGGCGAGCCCGGCGTGGGGAAGACCGCGATCGTCGAGGGGCTGGCGCAGCGGATCATCGCGGGGGACGTCCCCTCCGGGCTCGAGGGGAAGCGGGTCTGGGCGCTCGACATCGGCTCGCTCCTCGCAGGCTCGAAGTACCGCGGCGAGTTCGAGGAGCGGCTCAAGGCCGTCCTCGGGGAGATCCAGAACGCCGCGGGCGAGATCGTCCTCTTCATCGACGAGCTGCACACGATCGTCGGCGCGGGGGCCGCCGAGGGCGCCGTGGACGCGGCGAACCTGCTGAAGCCGATGCTGGCGCGCGGCGAGCTGCGCGCGGTCGGCGCGACGACGCTGGACGAGTACCGCAAGCACATCGAGAAGGACGCCGCCCTCGAGCGTCGCTTCCAGCCCGTCCTCGTCGGACAGCCCTCGGTGTCGGACACCATCGCCATCCTGCGCGGGCTGAAGGAGCGCTACGAAGCACACCACGGTGTCGAGATCCGCGACTCCGCGCTCGTCGCCGCGGCCGTGCTCTCCGACCGGTACGTGAGCGACCGGTTCCTCCCGGACAAGGCGATCGACCTCGTCGACGAGGCGGCGTCGCGTCTGCGCATGGAGATCGACTCCTCTCCGGTCGAGCTCGACGAGGCCGAGCGCCGCGTGCGGCAGCTCGAGATCGAGCTGGCGGGGATGGCCAACGAGTCGGACGAGGTGCGCGACCCGCTCGAGCGCGAGCTCGCCGAGGCGAGGGCAGCGCGCGACGAGCTCGCGGCGCGCTGGTCGCGCGAGAAGGAGTCGCTGCAGCGCGTGGCCGAGATCAAGCGGCAGCTCGACGAGCTGCGCATGGAGGCAGAGCGCGAGGAGCGGCTGGGCAACCTCGCCCGCGTCGCCGAGATCCGCTACGGGCTCCTGCCGGAGCTGGAGCGCGAGCTCGCCGAGCGCGAGGAGCCGAGCGCCGCGCCGATGGTGAAGGAGGAAGTGGACGAGGACGACATCGCCGCCGTCGTCGCGTCCTGGACGGGCATCCCGGTCACGCGCCTGCTCGAGGGCGAGGTGGAGAAGCTCGTCCACATGGAGGAGCGCCTGCACCAGCGCGTCGTCGGTCAGGAGGCCGCGGTCGAGGCCGTCTCGAACGCGCTCCGCCGGGCGCGCTCGGGCCTGCAGGACCCGGACCGGCCGATCGGATCGTTCGTCTTCCTCGGGCCGACCGGCGTGGGGAAGACCGAGCTCGCCCGCGCGCTCGCGGAGTTCATGTTCGACGACGAGCGCGCGATGGTGCGGCTCGACATGTCCGAGTACCAGGAGCGGCACACGGTCGCCCGGCTCGTCGGCGCTCCGCCCGGCTACGTCGGCTACGAGGAGGGCGGTCAGCTGACCGAGGCGGTGCGCAGGCGCCCGTACGCGGTGCTGCTCCTCGACGAGATCGAGAAGGCGCACGCCGAGGTCTTCGACGTCCTGCTCCAGCTGCTCGACGACGGGCGCCTGACCGACGGCCAGGGCCGCACGGTCGACTTTCGCAACACCGTCGTGATCATGACCTCGAACATCCGCTCGGCGGAGGACCTGCGCGATCGCTTCCGACCCGAGTTCCTGAACCGGATCGACGAGGTCGTGGTCTTCGAGGCGCTGACACGGGAGCAGCTCTCCGAGATCGTCGAGCTGCAGCTCGGTCGGCTGAGGGAGCGGCTCGCCGAGCGGAAGCTCTCGCTCGCGGTCACCGACGCCGCGAAGGAGCTCCTCGCCGAGGAGGGCTGGGACCCGGCCTACGGCGCCCGCCCGCTGAAGCGCGCGATCCAGCGTCTGCTCGAGAACCCGCTCGCGCTGCGGCTGCTCGAGGGCGACTTCGCCGAAGGTGACGTCGTGCGCGTGGACGCGGAAGACGGCGAGCTCGCGTTCGAGCGCGCCGACGTCGCGGAGACCGTCGCCTAGGGGACGCTGTCGAAGAACTCGGCGCCGCCCTGCTCGGGCGGCGCGCCGTAGATGAAGAGCACGAGCTCGGCGTCGCCGGCGTTCCGGAGCTGGAGGATCGTCCCCGGCTGCACGACGAGCACGCCGCCGCGCGGGATCTCGTGCCGCTCGGGCGGCTCGCCGAGGTCGACGATCAGCGTGCCGTCGAGCACGACGAACACCTCCTCCTGCACGTTGTCCGCATGCCGCCGCCCGCGGGTGCCGGGCGGGTAGCGCCACAGGTTGGCGCGAGAGCGGGTCATCGAGTCCGAGAGGCGGGCGACCGTGCGCGGGTCGTCGTCGCCGCGGGGCACCCACTCGAGGTCGTCCTGGCGGAAGATCGTGTAACCCATCGTCGCGAGTATCCCGTATCGGCGGCAACAGGGCTCTGGTAGCGGCTCGTGCGCAGACGTACGATGTCCGGCGCCGATGCAGGGAGCCATCTTCGGCCGCGACGCCGAGCTCGCGGCGCTCGCAGGCTTCGTCGCGGGTGTCGCCGACGGTGCGTCGGCAATCGTCCTCGAGGGCGACGCGGGTATGGGGAAGACGACCCTCTGGGCGGCGGCGGTCGAGGACGCGCGCGGTCGAGGCCTCCTCGTCCTGCGCGCACGCGCCGCCGAGGGAGAGGTCGCGCTCTCGTTCTCCGGCCTCGGCGACCTCCTCGACCCGGTGCTCGAAGAGGCCCTCGCGCCACTCCCGCCGGCACAGCGCGGGGCGCTCTCCCGCGCGCTCCTGCTCGGCGACGACGAAGGCCCGGCGCCCGATCAGCACGCGGTGGGGGTCGCGGTGCTGAACGCGCTCCGTGGGCTCGCCTCCGAGCGCGCCGTCGTCGTCGCTGTCGACGACGTCCAGTGGCTGGACACCGCGTCCGCGGGCGCGCTCGTGTACGCGGCCAGGCGCCTGCGTGACGAGCGCGTCGGTGTGCTCCTCACGCGCCGAACCCCGCTCGAGAGCCCGCTCGCCGACGAGCTTCGCCGCTCGCTGGCTCCGAGACGCTTCTCCGCGCTGGAGGTCGACCCGCTCGCTCCGTCTGCGCTCCACCGGGTCGTGCAGGGTGAGCTCGACGTCGTGCTCCCGCGGCCGCTCCTCGCCGAGGTCCACGGCGCCTCCGGCGGCAATCCCTTCTACGCGCTCGAGATCGTGCGCACGCTCCGGCGCGACGACGTCTCGGTGGAGGCGGGACAGCCGCTGCCGGTGCCCGAATCGCTGCACGACCTCGTCCACGACCGACTGCTCGCCCTCCCCTCGGAGAGCCGCGACTTCCTCCTGGCGGCGGCGGCCCACGCGCACCCGACCGTCGCGGTCACGGAGGCTGCGTCCGGAGTCGATCGGCGCACCGGACTCGCGCCCGCCCTCGAGGCCGGTATCGTCGAGCTGGAGGGCGCACGCATCCGCTTCACGCATCCGCTCCTCGCGGCCGGTGCATATGAGACGGCCGATCCCCTGCGCCGCGCGGGAGTGCACGAACGTCTCGCCGAGCTGCTCGAGGACCCCGAGGCGCGCGCGTGGCAGCTGGCCGCGGCCGTCGACGATCCGCAGGAGGCGGTTGCGCACGCTCTCGAGGAGGCAGCGCGGCACGCCCGCTCGCGCGGCGCGCTGCGCCCCGCTGCGCTGCTGCTCGACCGGGCGCGTGAGCTGACGCCGGCGGAGCTCGGGGACGAGGCGGTTCGTCGCGGCATCGAGGCCGCGTACCTCCACTTCGAATCGGGAGACGCCCAGCGAGCGGAGTCGCGACTCCGCGAGGTGATCGCCCCGTTGGGGCCGGGACTCGAGCACGCGAAGGGGCTCTGGGTACTCGCACGGATTCGCACGTACGAGGCGCCGCGCGACGCGGCCGAGCTCTTCCTCCAGGTCGTGCAGGAGGCCGTGGAGAGCCCCGAGCTGCTCGCCGCCGCCCACGAGGGGGTCGCCTCGTCCCTGTACTACGCGCTCGAGCGACTCGCGGAGTCTGGCCGGCACGCCGACGCCGCGTACGCGCTCGCCAGGCAGTTGGGCGACCGGGGCCTGCAAGGGGACATCCTCATCTCGAAGCTCGGCGTCCAGGCGCTGCTCGGCGATCCGGAGGCTCGAGAGACCGCGGAGCACGCCCAGGCGCTCCAGCAGAGCGCCGAGCATCGCATCCTCGACCAGCCACTGCTCGCGGTCGCCGAGTACTGGTACTGGACCGACGCGCCGGAACGGGCGAGGACAACGCTCGTCGAGCTGCTCGGGCGGGCGGAAGAGAACGGCGACGAGAGCGCGCGCCCGTACCTCCTGTTCCTCCTCGGGGCGACGCAGTGCCTGATCGGAGACCTCGTGTCGGCCCTCGGTCGGGCGCGCGAGGGACAGGAGGCAGGAGAACAGTCGGGCCAGCCCCTGTTCGCCGCGTACAGCCTCGCGCTGCAGAGCCTCGTGCTCGCCCAGCTCGGAGAGGACGAGCAGGCGAGGCACGCGGCGGTGCATGCGCTCGATCTCGTCGCCGGGAAGATCTGGTACGTGCGGCTCATCGCGTCCTCCGCCCTCGGTCATCTGGAGCTGGCGCTCGGGAACCCGGAGACCGCGAGTGCCGAGCTCGCGCCGATCGTCGACTACGCTCGCCGCGAGCGATTCGCGGAACCGGGCGCAATGCGCTTCGTCGTCGACCAGGTCGAGGCGCTGGTCGAGCTCGGCCGCCGAGAGGACGCGATCGAGCTGCTCGACTGGTACGAGGGCAACGCGCGCCGGCTCGAGCGTACATCGGCGCTCGCGAGCTGTCTCCGGTGCCGCGGCCTGCTCGCCGCGCAGGCCGGCGAGCTCGACGCCGCCATCGCGGCGTACGCGCACGCACTCGAGCTGCATGCAGCCTGCGATCTCCCACTGGACCGCGGGCGCACGCTCGTCGCGCTCGGCGCCACACAGAGACGCGCGAAGAGACGGCGCGAGGCTCGGGGAACGCTCGAGGAGGCGCTCGTGCTCTTCGAGGGAATCGGTGCTCGGCTCTGGGCGGAGCGCGCGCAGGCGGAGCTCAAGCGGATCAGCGGTCGCGCGCCCGCGATCGGCGCGCTGACGCCGGCGGAGGAGCGCGTCGCCGCGCTCGTCGCCGAGGGGAGGACGAACCGCGAGGTCGCCGCCGCGCTGTACCTGTCCGACCGCACGGTCGAGGGGCACCTCTCGCACATCTTCGGGAAGCTCGGGATCAGGCATCGCGCCGAGCTCGCGAAGGCTCTCGCTGCGCTCGAATCCGAGGGGGAGGCTCCTTCAAACGCGGGGGAGTCGCCCGTTTCGGCGCCGCGCGCGACCTCCTAGCCTCGTCCCAAGTGGCCGACGGCCACCGGGACAAGGAGAAGGCACGATGGCACGCATCATCACGTTCATCGCCACCGCCGGCGTCGCGTTGCTCGTCGCCGCCCCCGCCCTCGGCAAGCCGGTGGCGTCGGATCCTGCGACCGAGGCGCAGATCCTGCGCGGCGAGGCGCTCGGCCGCTACTACGAGCGCTCCGCGGTCGGCGTCGATCCCGCAACGGAGGCGCAGATCCTGCGCGGGCAGGCGCTCGGCCGCTACTACGAGCGCTCCGCGGTCGGCGTCGATCCGGCAACGGAGGC
>Ga0075419_10001212_pt1 | contig 16753 bp, 10 predicted proteins | sample SoiMetdeltSBSDD3_FD_76900 | JGI IMG/M metagenome (GOLD analysis project Ga0075419, IMG submission 76900) | Bulk soil microbial communities from a Populus tree surrounding site in Tennessee, USA - Soil MetaG P. deltoides SBSDD3 | ecosystem: Environmental > Terrestrial > Soil > Tree plantation... | reverse complement strand
GGGAGGCGTCGGAGACCAGGCGCCGCTGGCGGGCCTGGGCCTGCTCGAGCCGGCCCAGCATGCGGTTCATGGTGCGGGCCAGGCGGCCGATCTCGTCGTCGGCCGCCGGGACGTGGACGCGCCGGTGCAGGGCGGCGGCCGAGATCGCGTCGACCTCAGCGCGGATCGCCTCCACCGGCGCCAGCGCCAGTCCCACCACCTTCCAGGTTGTCAAGGCCACGACCAGCAACAGCAACGGGAGCCCCACCGCGAGGAGCCCAGCGACGACCCGCGTCGCGTCGCCGACCACGTCGAGGGCACGAGCGGTTACTACGATGCGCCGGCCCTGCGGGGTGGTGGCGCCGACCGCAACGGCGACGAAGTCGTCGTTGTCGATCGGCACGTCGACGGTGGCTGACGCTCCCGGGGGCAGGCGCGCCACCGGCGGAAGCCCGCGCACGTTGGAACTGGAGGCGACCACCTCGCCACGGTCGCCGAGGACCTGGATCAGCAGGTCCTCGGCGTCACCGCCAACCGCCAGCTCAGTCGGCAGAGCTCCCGACCGGAGGTCGGTGGCCACCTCGGTGGCCCGCAGCCGGGCCGCGGCCCGCACTTCCCGGGTGAGGGTGTCTCGCAGCACCGCCACCAGTGCCAGGCCGCCAACGGCCATGGCCAGCCCGACCACCACCACCGCGGCCAGGGTGGTCCGGACCCGGACCGTGCCCAGCCGGGCCAGGCTCCTGCGTCGCTCAGCCGCCATCGGCCACCAGCAGCCCGCCGGTGCCGTCCAGGGCCGTGCCGACCGCGAACCCCTCAGCGGCCAGCCGCCGCTCGTCCTGCACCACCAGCACCCGCACCGGACTGTCTTCCCCCTCAGGCGACGATGATGGACCAGCGAACCTGAAACCTCCCTGAATGGCCGTCCGGGCGCCGAACACCATGAATCCTGCTGGGCTCTGGTCGTCTATCGGGCTGGACGCTCGTGCAGGACCGCGAACACGTCGCTGACGGGTTCGACCGCGCCGTCGCCCCAGACGGTGACCCGATAGCTCCCCTGGGCGAACGGGCCGAGCTGGGCGGACCACCATCCGCCGACGTCCGGCCGGAGCGGCGCCTGGGCGCGCAGTTGGCCGGTGACGGTGTCGGCCACCGCCGCATGCAGCGTGCCCCCTTCGTCCTCCGGTTTGGCGCGGACCGACACCGGCTCCCCGGTCGCAAAGGCGTCGTCCACATCCAGGCCAAGTCGGAGCCTGGGGCCGAAGTAGGCGCTGAGGTCCAGGTCGACGTCGGCGAGCAAGCCCACCAGCTGCACCAACGTCGACTCGCTGTTCTGCAGGGAGGCGTGCCGGTTGGCGACGTAGGTCTCGCGCCGCTGGCCGCTGAGCTCGAGCGGCGTCGCCGAGACGCGGGGCACCGTGCCGTCACCGTCCTGGTCCTCTCCGGCAAGAGTTGCCAGGACCTCCAGGCGACCGCCGCGGAGCCGCGCGGACTGCAGCGTCGGCTGGAAGGTGCCGACGATCGGGTGGATCGAGTAACGACCGTCAAGGTATGCCTGGTCCCGCTCGTGTGCCCGCACTGCCTGGGCGATCTCGCGATGGAACTCGAGGGCGGCGGCCGCGCGCCCGCGGTCGAGCCCTGGAACGCCAGTGGCCTCGGTGATTCGGAGGAGTGGTCCATCGCCGGGGTCGAGGCAGGGGTAGATCGGGAGCAGCTGATAGACGGAGTCGAACGAGCGCAGCAGGTTCGTCATCTCCACGACGGTGACGGGACCGAGCTGCTTGCGCATGCCGTTGGCGATGAAGTCGAGTGCGTTGACCGACCCTCGGTATGGCGTGCCGAACGTCACCAGCATCCGCGCTGACCGCCAGCCATCGAGCGGCTCAAGGAAGTAGCGCGCGACCAGGCCACCCATCGAGTGGGCGACCAGGATCAGCTTGGCGTGCTGGTTGCCGGATCGCTCCCGCCAGTCGCGCAGCCATCGGCGGCTCGCACCGGCCAGGCGGTGCGCCGCGACGCGGTTGTCTCGCCGCCAGTCGTACGGGAACTCGAAGAAGTTCTCCCCAAGTCGCACGTCGAACGTGCGCCTGATCGCCTCGGCGATCCTGGTATAGCCGTCGATCCTCCACAGCCCGGGGACGATGTGGACGTCGGGCATCAGCCTGGAGGCGGTGACGCCGCCGTCGTCGTCCAGTGGCGCGTCCGCCGGGACTGCGAGCGCTTGGAGGTTGCGACCCAGGCTCGCCAGGGCACCGAGGGCCGCCGGCATCGAGACCGCCCACACGTCTCTGCCGTCCTTGCGCAGGACGCTACCGGTGATGCCGGGCAGCAGCACGACGACGTCCCGCATCGATCTCTGTGGCATTGGTGTTCACAATGAGCAATCGGCGCGTTAAACTCAAGACCGCCGCATCAGGGGGATCGGACAGCGGTGATCCGTGTCAACGGCGTGAACGGTGCCGCCGGCAGCTACCTGCTGCCCCCGCTCAGCCCGGCCGTCGGCGCGGCTCTCGCCCGCGGCGAGCGGCTGAACCCGGAGGATCGGCGCCAGCTTCGACGCCGCTATGAGGCGATCACAGGAAGCTTCCTCAACGTCGTCGACGCCGATCCAACGGATGTGGGCCAGGCCGGGTGGGGCGTCGTTTTCGCCCAGGGCACCGACCCGGCCGTCAGGGAAGCGTTGCTGCCGCTGCTGGAGCATCGCCGTCGGCAGGCGGCCGCGGTGCAGGAGCGCCGCTACCGGGAGTACTGGGGCACGGACGGCTACCTGGACGGCGAGTCGGTCGTGGACTTCCTGGTCCGCCACCAGGTCACGCCAGGGCAGCCCGCCAACCCGCAGCGAATGCCCTACTACCTACTGCTGGTCGGCGACCCGGAGACGATCCCGTTCCGCTTCCAATACATGCTCGACCTCGTCTATGCGGTCGGCCGCCTGGACCTCGACACTCCAGAGGAGTACGACCGGTACGCTCAGAGCCTAGTCGCTGCCGAGCGTGAGAGTGGCCGGCGACAAACGACCTTCTTCGGAGTTCGCAATCCCGATGACCAGGCGACGGGCCTGAGCGCCGACCACCTGGTTGCCCCTCTGGCAGCCGACGTCGCCGAGTGGCTGCCGTCCGGATCGCTCCAGACCGTCATCGCAGAGCAGGCCACCAAGGCGGCGCTCAGCCGGCTCCTCGGCGGACCGGATACCCCGGCCCTGCTGTTCGCGGCGGCGCACGGCCTGGGGTTCCCCAACGGCCACCCGCGCCAGCTCCCGCACCAGGGGGCCTTGCTCTGCCAGGACTGGCCCGGGCCGGTGGAGTGGCGGGGGCGCATCCCGGAGGCGTTCTACCTGGCCGCCGACGATCTCACCGGCGAGGCGCGGCCCTGGGGGCTCATCGTGTTCCTGTTCGCCTGCTTCGGCGCGGGTACCCCCCGGACCGACGACTTCGCCCGGCAGGCGCTCGGCGCCCCGGCCGCGATCGCGCCCCACGCGTTCGTCGGCCGACTGCCGAAGCGGCTTCTCGGGCACCAGCGCGGTGGTGCGCTTGCCGTGATCGGCCACGTCGAACGCGCCTGGGGGTTCTCGTTTCTGTGGCCCGGCGTGGGCGAGCAGGTCGACGCCTATCGCGAGATGCTGCGGCGGCTGCTCGACGGCGCGCCGGTCGGCTGGGCCGTGGAGGTGATGAACGATCGCTTCGCGTGGCTCAGCGCCCACTTGGACATGGAGCGGGAGGCGGTCGACTACGGCAAGGTGCCCGACGAGCTGACGCTCTCCAACCTGTGGACCGCCCGCAACGACGCGCGCAATTCCATCGTTCTCGGCGACCCAGCGGCCCGTCTCGGTCCACCAATCCCCTAGATCGGGCGGAACGAGCGAAGTAGACTATTGCATGACCAATCTCAGATCACGCAGCCGTCGGGAATCGGGTAAGTCTGGCGCCGTCTCATCGTCACTGAGGACTCGGTTAGCCCAAGCACCTGCACTGCCGGCGGGTTCACGGGGGGAAAACGCGTGGCCGACTACGTCGATCTCGAGATCGGCCTGCACCACCGGGGCGGCGATACGTGGACAATCGAGCTGCAGTGCGCCCGACCAGACGAGGACGTCGACGTCCGCCTGGTCCGTGACGGTCCCCGCTTCGACCTCGACGAGCTTCGGCGGTCGGCCACCGACGACCTCGCCTACGGGCGGCTGCTGACCGAGAGCCTGTTCGCCGTCCCCGAGGTCAAGGAGCTCTTCGCCATGGCCCGGGCCGCGGCCGCGTCGGGAGGGCTGCCCCTGCGGCTACGGCTGTTCATCGGGCCGAGCGCCTCCGAGCTCCAGGACGTGCGCTGGGAGACGCTGCGCGACCCCGGCACCGGTGCCTCGCTGCTCACCGACGAGAAGGTGCTGTTCTCGCGATATCTGAGCAGCCTGGACTGGCGGCCGGTGGGCGTGCGGCCCAAGGCCACCCTGCGGGCGCTGGTCGTGATCGCCAACCCGAGCGACCTGGCGGCCTACCGGCCGGGCGGTCGCCAGCTGGCCCCGATCCCGGTCGAAGCCGAGCTGACCCGGATCCGGGCCGCCCTGGGCCCGATCCGGGCGACCGAGCTGGCGACCTCCGGCAGCGCGACCCTTGACGGGCTGGTCGACCGCCTGCACGACGGCTACAACGTCCTGGTGTTGGTCTGCCACGGCTACATGGCCCAGGGAGAACCGCTGCTGCTGCTCGAGACGGCGACCGGCACCGCCGCCACGGTGCCAGGCAGCGTCCTGGTTGAACGCCTACGCGACCTCCGCGAGACCCCCCGGCTGGTGGTGCTGGCGTCCTGCGAGAGCGCCGGCAGCAGCGACGGGCTGCCGGGCGACCACGAGGGTGCGCTGGCCGCGCTCGGCCCGCGCCTGGCCGAGGCCGGGGTCCCGGCGGTCCTCGCGATGCAGGGCAGGATCTCGATGGCCACGCTGGACGCCTTCCTGCCGGTGTTCTTCCGGGAGCTGCGCCGCGACGGCCAGATCGACCGCGCCGCGGCGGTCGCGCGAGGCGCCGTGCGCCAACATGCGGACTGGTGGACGCCGGTCCTGTTCATGCGCCTGAAGAGCGGCCGCATCTGGTACACCCCGGGGTTCGCCGGTGCCTTTCAGCAGTGGCCGGCGCTGTTCGCCGACATCCGCCACGGCCGCTGCACACCGATCCTCGGTCCCGGCTTGACCGACGCCCTACTCGGAAGCCGCCAGGAGATCGCCTGGCTGTGGGCGCGCGAGTACCACTTCCCACTGTCCCCCCACGACCGCCACGACCTGGCCCACGTCGCGCAATACCTCGCCATTAGCCTCAACTACCGGTTCCCCAGGGAATCCCTCCTCGAATACCTACGGGCCGAGCTCCTCGAGCGCTACGACCTGCCCGAAGAGCTCGCCGACGCCTCCTTGGACGTGCTCATCAAGGCAGCGGGCGAGCGGCGCCGGGCGACCGACCCGACCGAGCCGCACGCTGCCCTTGCCGCGCTCCCATTCCCGCTCTATGTCACCGCCGACCCGGCCGACCTGCTGCCGCCGGCGCTGGAGCTGCAGGGCAAACAGCCGCAGGTCGAGCTGTGCCGTTGGAGCCAGGACGTCGACTGGCCACGGTCGATCTACGACTTGGTGCCCGACTACCGGCCCGACGTCCAGCGCCCGCTCGTCTACCACCTGTTCGGCAACCTGAGGTTCCCGGACACGGTCGCCCTGACCCTGGACGACTACGAGGACTTCCTGATCGAGGTGACCTCCAACCGTGATCTGATCCCGGCCGTCGTGCGTCGCGCCCTCAGCGACACCGCGCTGCTGTTCCTCGGCTTCCGCCTGGACCAGCGCGACTTCCGCGTGCTGTTCCGCAGCATGATGCGCCAGGAGGGCCGCAGCCGCCGGCGCCGCTACTCCCACGTGGCAGTCCAGATCGACCCGGAGGAGAACACCACGCTCGAACCCGACCGGGCCCGTCGCTACATGCAGCAGTACTTCGACGGCGCCGACATCTCCATCTACTGGGGCAGCGTCGAGAGCTTCGTCCGGGAGCTGCAACGCGGCCTGGAGTCGCAGCTGCCATGACGGCCGAGCGTGCCTCGGGCAAGGCCCCCAATCCGTTCGTCGGACCACGTGCCTTCCAGCGCGGCGAGCCGATCTACGGACGGGAGCGCGAGATCCCCCAGCTCAGGGACCTGCTGATCGCCGAGCGGATCGTGCTGCTGTACTCGCCGTCGGGGGCGGGCAAGACCTCGCTCATCCAGGCCGGACTGGTGCCGGAGCTGGAGAGCAACGCCTTCGACGTCCTGCCGGTCGCCCGCGTCGGCCTCGACCCGGGCCGCGACCGCCGGGTCGGCAACCGCTACCTCGCCAGCCTGCTGCTGTCGCTGGAGGGCGACGGCGCGGGCGGCGAGGAGCGGGCGGCGGACCTCGGGCGCCTGTCGCTCGCCGACTACCTCGACCGCCGGGGGCTGGCCGCCGGCAAGGACAACCAGCTGCTCGTGGTGGACGCGCTGGAGGAACTGCTGACCCTCGACCCGACCGACGGGCCGACCAAGGAGCGGTTCATGGCCGAGCTCGGCCATGCCCTGGAGGACCGGGAGCGGTGGGCCCTGTTCGCCGTCCGGGAGGACTACCTGGGCGGGCTCGACCCCTACCTGCGGTACGTGCCGACCAGGTTCGCGACCACCTTCCGCCTCAACCTGCTGGAGGCGCCGGCCGCACGGGCGGCGGTGCAGTCGCCGGCCCTCGAGGCCGGTGTGGCCTTCTCGGATGCCGCCGCCGAGCGGCTGGTGGACAACCTGCGCAGTGTCCAGGTGCAGCGGCTGCAGGGTCGCGTCGAGGAGGCCGGGCCCTACGTCGAGCCGGTCCAGCTCCAGGTGGTGTGCCGGCGGCTGTGGGAACGCCTCCCGGCGGGCGCGACCGAGATCGGCACGGCCGAGGTGGCGGCGGTGGGCGACGTCGACCGCGCGCTCGCCGACTACTACGCCGAGCAGGTGGCTGCGGTCGCCGACGCGACCCGGATGACGGAGCGGACCATCCGTGAGTGGTTCGACCGCGAGCTGATCACCGATCAGGGGTTCCGCGGGCAGGCCCTGCAAGGGCCGGGCGGGCCGGGCGGCCAGGCGCTGGGACTGCTCGAGGACGCCCACCTGGTCCGCGCCGAGCAGCGGCGGGGGACCACCTGGTACGAGCTCACCCACGACCGCCTCATCCAGCCGATCCGCAACGACAACGCCGCCTGGCGGGAGCACAACCTGACCGCCCTGCAGCGGCAGGCGGTGCTCTGGGACGACGAGCACCGCAGCGAAGGCATGTTGCTGCGGGGGGACGCCCTGGCCGACGCGGAGCAGCGGCTGCGGGACGAGCCGGTCGAGCTGTCCGAGACTGAGATCCAGTTCCTGGAGGCCTGCCGCGCCCTGGCCGCCGAGGAGCGGGAGGACGCCCGGCGGCAGCGACGGCTCCGCTGGCTCACCGTCGGCCTCGCCGCCCTCCTGGTGCTCACCCTGGTCGCCGCCGGCATCGCGCTGCAGCAGCGGAACCTGGCCCGGTCGGCCACCAGGCAGGCCTCGGCCGCGGCGCGGCTGGTCACCTCCCGCCAGCTCACCGCCGACGCCGCCGCCACCCTGGGCGAGGACCCGCGCGCCGCACTCCTGATGAACATCGCCGCCCAGCGCCTCGACGACGGCCCCGACACACGCTCCAGCCTGCTGCACAGCCTGGTCAGCACCCGCTACGTGGGAACCCTCAGCGGCCACCACAGCGTCGTGGACCGGCTGGCCTTCAGCCCGGACGGCCGCACCCTGGCGACCGTCAGCGACGACAAGACTGCGATCCTGTGGGACGTGGCCCACCGCACCCCCCTGGGCCCACCGCTGGTCGGGCACCGCGACAAGGTGGCCTCGGTCGCGTTCAGCTCCGACGGCCGGACCCTGGCCACGGGAAGCAGCGACCGGACGGTGCTCCTGTGGGACGTGGCCCACCGCACCCCCCTGGGCCCACCGCTGGTCGGGCACACGGACACGGTGTGGTCGGTGGCGTTCGCTCCGGGCGACCGCATCCTGGCCAGCGGCGGCCGCGACGGCAAGCTCCTGCTCTGGGATGTCAGCCGGCGGAGCAGGCCCACGCTCCTCGCCCGCGGACCGCAGGGACACGCCGACGTGTACTCGGTGGCGTTCAGCCCCGACGGCCGCCTCCTGGCGACCGCCAGCGGCGACCGCACCGCGAGCCTGTGGGATGTGCGTGACCCGGCCCACCTCAGGCGCATCGGCAACCCGCTCCAGGGCCACACCGACAAGGTCGCCTCGGTGGCGTTCAGCCCCGACGGCCGCCTCCTGGCCACCGGCGGCAGCGACGCCAGGGCGATGCTCTGGGACGTGCGCCATCCAGCCCACCCGAGGCGCGTCGGACCGGCGCTCGAGGCTGGTGACCTGGTCCACTCGGTGGCGTTCAGCCCCGACGGCCGCAGCCTGGCGGTCGGCAGCGGCGACGCCACGGCGACGCTGTGGGACGTCCACCACCCGGGCGACCCCAGGCGCATGGAGCCAGCCCTGCGCGGCCACCACGGCGCGGTCTTCTCGGTGGCCTTCAGTCCGGACGGCCGCCTCCTCGCCACCGGCAGCGGCGACGCCACGGCGATGCTCTGGGCCGTGAGCCGCAGCGACCTGACGGTCAGGCCGGCGGCGGTGCTTGACAGCCAGGACGCGGTGGCGGCAGTGGCGTTCAGTCCCGACGGGCGCCTGCTGGCCAGCGCCACCGCCGCCGGCTCGGTGCTCCTGTGGCGCCGGACCGGCCTGGCCCGGTTCGTCCAGACAGGACCACCCGTCACCGTCGGGCCGCACGAGCTGACGGCACTGGCGTTCGACCCGGACGGGCGCACCCTGGCCACGGGTGACGAGGCGGGGAACATCGTCCTGGTCGATGCGGGTCGCCAGCTCCCAAACCAGCAGTTCCGCCGGGGCCAGAGGAAGGCGGTGAACGCGCTGGCCTTCAGCCCGGACCGACGCACCCTGGCCAGCGCCGACGACCAGGGAAAGCTCATCCTTTGGGACGTGCGGCGGCGAATCGCGACCGGTCCGCGGGACGGGAGCGCGGCTGGGACGGTGAGCGCGCTGGCGTTCAGCCCCGACGGGCGCACCCTGGCCAGCGGCAGCGACGACCGGAAGCTCGTCCTCTGGGACGTGGCCCGGGGAGAGCCGATCGGCTCGCCGCTCGGTGGCCACGGCGCCGGGGTGAACGCGGTGGCGTTCAGCCCCGACGGGCGGACCCTGGCCAGCGGCGGCGACGACCGCAAGCTGATCCTGTGGGAGGTGGCGCGGCGAACCCCCATCGGCCCGCCCCTCGGTGGCCACACCGGCCCGGTGACCACGTTGGCCTTCAGTCCGGACGGGCGCACCCTGGCCAGCGGCGGCGAGGACAGCAAGCTCATCCTCTGGGATGTCGAGGACCTGACCCGTCCCACCCGCCTGGAGCCCGTGCTCGGCGGTCAAGCCGAGGTAACCACGACGGCCTTCGCTCCCGACGGGCGCATCCTGGCCGTCGGGGGGGCGGACCACAGGATCGTCCTGTGGGACCTGGCCCAGCTCGACGGCCTTCGCGGGCGCGCCGTCGCCCTCGCCTGCTCGCTCACCGGAGGCCTCGACCGAGGGGACTGGTCCCGTTATGTCTCCGAGCTGCCCTACGAGCCCACATGCTCGCGCCGACCCTGACCCGATGTGCACACAGAGGTCGCGCATGCGCCTGACCAGGCTGCTCGTGGTGGTGGGGTTGGCGCTGGCTGGATGCGGAGGTCCCGGCAAGCCGGTGATCGACCCGGGCGATGGCGGGCGGTACTCCGTCACCCTGGATCCGGCCGATTTCGTCGCGGACATCGACAACCCGTGGATGCCGTTCGCCCCCGGTCGCCGGTGGCTGTACCGGGTCGACGGGCGACACCGGATCGAGGTGGTGGTGACCGACCAGACCCGAACGATCCTGGGGATCACCGCGACCGTCGTCCGGGACACCGAGACGCAGGGGGATCAGCCGGTCGAGGACACCTTCGACTGGTACACCCAGGACCGGGACGGCAACGTGTGGTACCTGGGTGAGGACACCAGGGAGTACGAGAACGGCCAGGTGGTGTCCACGGCCGGGAGCTGGGAGGCAGGCGTCGACGGGCCCTGCCGGGAGTGATCATGCGGGCCCACCCGCGGGTCGGGGACGCCTACCGGCAGGAGTACTACCGCGGTCAGGCAGAGGACATGGCCAAGGTCCTCCGCACCGGAGCCTCCGAGCGGGTGCCGTTGCGGAGCTTCGAGGGGTTGTTGGTGACCCAGGAATGGTCCCCCTTGGAGCCCAAGGTGGTGGAGGAGAAGTACTACGCCAAGGGGCTCGGCCTGGTGCTGGAGCGGACGGTCCGGGGCGGCTCGGACCGGACCGAGCTGCTCAGCTACCAGGCCGCCCCCTCGCCCTGACGGCGTCAGCGTGAGCGCCTGGCCGGGGCCGAGCCGCCGAACACCTCGCTGGCGGTGGCCCTAGCGTGCCGGTCGAGCTTCAACGCCTCCGCGCTGGCCTCGGTCAGTCCCTTGGGCGTGAGCTGGACGGCGTTGAGCAACGCCTCCTTCTCCTGCTCGCCGCCGGAGTAGTTGGGCTCTGTGGCGATCCCGCCCACACCCTGGGCGTAGTACTTGAACTCGGTGCCGTCCTCCAGGATGGCCAGCGTGTTGGAGAAGCACTTGAAGGGGACGCACTTGCGCTCCCCCAACTTGGCCACCTCGGCGTGGATGGTCTCGCGGCCGGGGATGCTGGCCTGGATGTAACCGGGCATCCCCCGCTTCGGGTCGGCCATCATGGCGACGCCGGGGATGGCGCCGCGGACGCCGGCCAGCCAGGCGTCGGTGGCGTTCACGAACTGGCCGCCCTCGTAGCTCTCGGTGTAGGAGCCGAGGTACCAGATGTTGCCGTGCTTGTCCTGGGCGAAGTAGTCCAGCGCCTGCTCGGCGATCTGGCCGGCGTCGATGTCCTGGTCGAGGACCGCAACCGTCAGCACCCCGTCCACCCGCTTGACGACGTCGGTGACGGTGACGCGGCGGCGGTGGTGCAGCTCCCGGCGGCCGCGGAACAGGGTGCCGTCCTGCACCGACTGGTAGCCGGGCACCAGCGGCAGCCAAGGATTGGCGTCCCCGATCGGGTCGCCGAAGTCCTTGCGGTTGAACCTGCCCGGGTCGGCGTTGACCCGCCGCAGCGCCGTGGTGGGCGGGGCCGAGGTGGTCTGGGTGGCGGGCACCGAGGAGGTGGCCGCCTGGCCGGCGGCAGCCGAGGACGTCGAGGTGGACGAGGAGGTTCCACGGTCGCAGCCGGCGGCGGTGACCGCCAGGCAGATCGCGACCGCCGCGACGGTGACCGCCCGGCGCGGCCGTGGTTGCTCGAGCATCCACCCGACGATAACACCGGCCGGGCTACTCGTCGCGCAGCAATTCGGTGGGAGGCAGGCGGTTGAGCAGCGTGGTGGCCGCCGCCGAGGCGAGCAGCGACACGCCCAGGACGAGGGCGGCCAGGACCGCGATCTCGGCCGCCGGGACCAGGACCGGCGGGTGGAGCACGAACAGTGGGCGGAGCACGTTGACCAGGAAGTACGCCATGGCCAAGCCGACCAGCAGGCCGGTCACGCAGCCGAGCACGACCACCCCGCCCGCCTCCATCAGCAGCAGCGACCGGATCTCGCCGGCCCGCATTCCCTGGGCGCGCAGCGTGACGTACTCCCGCCGTCGCTGGAGGAGCAGCCCGAACACGAAGACCGTGATGGCGGTCGCGGCCATGGCGAGTGCATAAGCCGAGTCGAGGGTCAGCAGGCCGTGGATGTTGAGCGCGGCCAGGCTCGACTGGTCCTTGTCGAGCGCGGTCGCCCGCGTGTCGATCTGGAGGGCGTCGACCGATCCCGGGCCGTCGCGGAGGGCCGACACCGCCCGGGCCAGCGTGGCGGCGTCGGGATCAGTGGTCCGGGCCAGGAAGAAGCTCGCGTTGGTCGAGGGGATCAGGCGCACCTGTCGCTGGAGGTTGGCCAGCACGTCGGCGCCTTCTGGGAACCCGGGGAGGCGCTCGAACAGCCCGATGACCCGCATCTCGGACAGCTTCTGCTTCTCGGTCCCGCGGGCGAACAGAACCTTCACCTCGTCGTCGGGCTCGACCGCCAGGTAGTCAGCAAGCTCGGTGCTGAGGAAGACTCCGCCTGGTTCCTTGGACAGGGCGTCCATCGCGGCCGCCGCCGTCTGGTCGACGAAGTTGGCGTCGGCGAGCGCCGCGACACGACCGAAAGTGGCCGGATCGACCGCGGCCAGGTTGGCCGCGTCCTCGTTGAACTCGCTCTGCACCACGGCGTTCAGCGGACCGAACACCACCGGGGTCGCCGTCTGAACGCCAGGGACGTCGAGGGCTCGGACGTAGCCGGGCGGGTGCGCGACGGCGCTCTGGGGGCTCGGTGTCACCCGCACGTCGGACCCGACGACGAATCTCGCGTCGGCCGCCTTGGCCCGGTTGTAGGACGTGGTGAACGAGGCCACGCTGGTCCCGAGGGCGAAGATCAGCCCGACGACGATCACGCCCCCGGCGGCGGCCCAGGGGCGCCGGCGGAGGCCGCGGGTCAGGAGCCCGCGGAGCGGCCGGCCGAACCGGGGCGGGCCGGGCAGCGGCAGGTGCGAGAAGAGCCAGCCGACCGCCCGGGCCAGGAGCAGGACGCCCCCGATCCAGACGCCGATCGGGACGATCACCAGATGCAGCCGAAGCGACACCGCCCGTCCGTAGTAGACCGATCCGGCCACGCCCTCGAAGACGCCGGCCCGCACCGCAATCCCTTCGACGATGACGACGACCAGGAGCACCGCGAGGTCGAGCCGCAGACGCCGCCAGGCGGGCGGCCGCGACGACAGCTGGGCGCGTTCCTCGCTGATGTCCCGGTTGATGGCGCGGCGGCCGGCCGCATACAGCGCCCCGCCGGTTGCCAGGAACCCCCCGCCGGCGCCCAGCAGGGCCGAGACCAGCAGCCCGCTGGTGGGGGCACGAGCCAGGTCGTCGGCGGACAGAACGGCGACGGCGGACGCAATCCCCAGGCCGAGGCCAATCACCGAGCCGGCGGCGGCCAGGGCCAGGGTGCGCAGGGCGTGCATGCGGAGCAGGTGGCTGCGGTTGGCGCCGCGGATGCGCAGGACCGCCTGCTCGCGTCGGAGGGCGCTGGCCAGGACGCCGCCCGAGTAGGCCGCCAGGAGGGCGGCCATGAGGGCCCCGGGGAGGCCGAGGAACACGAACATGCGCTTGGCGACACGGGCGTCGTCTCTCGCAACCTGCAGGGTGTTGGAGATGTTGTCGACCAATACGTCCTGACCGGGCGCGACCTGGGTGACGGCGTCGGCGACCGCCTTGGTCTGGGCCAGCGCGGTCCCCGGGTCGACGTCGAGCCGCTCGCGCTCGACGTCGACGTCCACCTCCAGGATCGGCCTGCTCTTGACCAGCTCACCCCTGGTCGCCTCCGCATTCTGGAAGGCGGGCACGACCTTCTTGGCGAACAGCTCGGGTTCGATCACCAGCGTGTTCCGGACGTAGACGAACTGCTCGAGCTGCTGGCCCTGGCGGCTATAGAACAGGGACCTGGCCCGCAGCAGGTCGGTGATCCCGCTGATGCGGACCGCCAAGGGCGTGGTCCGGCCCGAGAGGTGGACGCGGACCACGTCGCCGGGTTTGGCCGACAGCGCCCTGGCCGCCTCCGCGCTGAGCAGTCCCTGGCCCGGCCGGTAGGACCCGCTGACGATCCGGATGGCGGCGTCGCGCTGGCGGTAGCGGTCGTCGAAGCCGAACAGACGTACCGGACCGGCCGCCTGCCTGGAGCCGGCGTGGAGGGCGCCGGGCGCGAGGTCGACGAAGGAGAGCTGGTCGGCGGTGGCGACGCCGGGGACCTCGGCGATCCTGCGGGCCAGCTCGCCCAGGCTCGCCGGGCCGGCCGTGTTGGCCGCAACCGGCGTGACGATCTCACGGCTGGAGAAGGACCCGTGGAGGCCGAGCGCGGCCGAGTCCACCCCCGACCCCGCCGCGGCGCGGTAGGCGACCGTCACCTTCGCCCTCGGGGGGACCGTGCCGAGGTTGAGGCCGAGCTTGGCCGCGCCCTGGGCCAGGGGGCTGTCGCCCCCCGGGTCGGGAAGGCGAGCCCCGTCGATCGTGGTGGAGCCGGGGACGTAGGTGAGGGGCGCCGCAGGCTCGTCCCGGATGACCACCTCGTTGGCCGGCTGGGCGCCGTCGTTGGCGAGGATGAGCTCGACCCGTGCGGTCTCGCCGGGCCGGAGCCGTCCGGCGGGAGTGATCCGTTCGGTCAGCCGGACCTCCTCGCCCAGCGGGTCGGTCAGGATCCGCTGCATGTCGAGGGGGAGCGGCGCGATGGCCCGCTGGGTCATCGAGGCCGAGGAGCCGTCGATGAAGAAGAGGACGGCCGAAAACAGGCCGACGCCGAGGGTGATGCCAATGAGGGTCGCCAGGCTCCGCCGCGGGTTGCGGACGAGGTCGCGCCAGACATACCTGGTGATCATGCGATCCGTCCGTCGCGCAGCCCGATGCGCCGGTCCATCCGGCCGGCCGCGTCCCGGTCGTGGGTGACCATGACCAGCGTCGCCTCGATCTCGCGTTGGGCCTCCAGCAGCAGGTCGAGGACGCCGGCGGCGTTGGTGGCGTCGAGCGCGCCGGTCGGCTCGTCGGCCAGGATGACCTGGGGCCGGTGCACGACCGCCCGGGCCACCGCCGCGCGCTGGCGCTGGCCGCCGGAGAGGTGGTCGGGAAGCCGGTCCGCCACGTCGGCCAAGCCCAGCCTGTCGAGTAGGGCAAGGGGCCGCTCCGCCGCGGCGGACGCTCCCGTCAGGGCGAGCTGGAGCGCGACGTTCTCGACGACGGTGAGGAACGGGAGCAGGTTGTCGGTCTGGTAGACGAAGCCGACGTGGGTGCGGCGGAAGCCGGAGCGGCGCCGCTCCGGCAGGGACGAGAGCTCCTCGCCGCCGATCCGCACCACGCCCGAGCTCGGCACGGCCAAGCCTCCGAGGACGCCGAGCAGCGTCGACTTCCCGCACCCACTGGGCCCGGTGACGGCCACGCCGGACCCCGCCTCGACCGTCAGGGACACGTTGTCGAGCGCGCGCACCGGGCCACCCGCCGCCCGGTACTCGACGACCAGCGAGTCGACCTGGATGGATGCATCCACGGTCACGCCGGCAGGATGTGGCGGTCGCCGAGGCGCAGCGCATGCTGGGCCTGGCGAGCGAGTTGCTCGTCGTGGGTCACGTACAGGACGGCCAGACCGCGGTCGCGGGAGGCGGCGAAGACGAGTTCGGTGACCTGTGCCGCGGTGGCGGAGTCCAGCTGCCCGACGACCTCGTCGGCCAGGAGCAGGTCCGGTTCGTTGGCGAGCGCCACCGCCACCGCTACCCGTTGCGCCTCTCCGCCGGACAGCTGCCGGGGGAGATGGTCCATGCGGTCGGCAAGCCCCAGCTCGGTCAGCAGCTCCCGGGCCCGGCCCGGCCGCCCGCGACGCGACCCAAAGCCTATGGCCAGCTCCACGTTCTCGACCGCGGTCAGGAACGGGATCAGGTTATCGGACTGGAGGACGACGCCGATCCGCTCGGCCCTGAGGTCGGCCCGCCCGGCCTCGTCGAGCGTGTCCGTCCGCAGCCCACCGATACGGATGTGTCCTGCGTCGGGATGCATCAGCCCCGCAATCAGCGCGATCAGGGTGGATTTCCCGCTGCCTGACCGGCCGATCAGGCTGGTGGTCTCGCCGGATCGGAGTTCAAGGTCGACCCCGTCGAGCACGTGGACCTGCTTCCGCCCGGCGCCGTAGGACTTCGACACCCCCTGGAGGCGGACGAATGGTTGGTCCGGGCTAACAGTCACGCGCACCTCCTCCAGCTACAACCGTCCTGCCGATTGGCCTGCCAACCACCGGACCGCCTACGTGCATGATGGTAGACGCCGAGGCGATCGGGGCGAGGGCACGTTTCTCTACGGCGGTTCTGGCCGTCAACCACGAGGCGGTCGCCTCTCGGATTCGCTGGAAAGGGAGGACGGGCGGGTTCCCAACCACAACGGAGGCCCACCTCGCTCCTCCTCGCCCGCTACTCCCTCTAACCATTGTCCTGCCCGGCGGCCCCGAGGTCGATCCCGCGCGATCAGTGTGACCATCCTCGGCCATGCCCAGGAGATTGGGACGCCGACGCCTTCGACTGGTGCTGGGCGCCCAGCCGGGCATCGCGCTACGGGACGCACCACCACGTCACGCCGGTGCAGGACGGGGCAGGTGGCTGGCATGACCACTTGGGCACCCGACGCATCCGCTAGACACCCACGCTGGGCGGGCGTGAGGACCAGGTACCCACCAGTAGCTCGGCGAGCAGCGCAGCCGATATCACCAGCCGAGGGGAGCCCTGTCGGCGTCGGGTGAAAGCTTTCGGCCGTCGTTGACAAGCCCGGGTCGAGCACCACCTGCTCCCCTCGGCTCGATGGTTCATGCCTAGCTCTCCGGGAGGACATGCAGGAGGGCAGGATTCAGCAAGGACTGCTGACCGTGTCAGCAATCTGTCAGCAGGGCCGCCTCGCGACACCCTGCGTGGCCCCGCGTCCCCTCAAGCCGTCGCTTCCGATGAGCTGCAACGATGTGGTGCAGAGCATGGTCCTGGAGAGCAGTGTTTGTAGGCCGCACTCGCTGCACACGGCAGAAGTCACAGGTTCGATCCCTGTCACGCCCACCAGCAGAAACGGGTTCCCGAGTCCCCTTCCGGAGCCCAGTTGCCAGCAGATTGCCAG
>Ga0075419_10001209_pt1 | contig 16782 bp, 12 predicted proteins | sample SoiMetdeltSBSDD3_FD_76900 | JGI IMG/M metagenome (GOLD analysis project Ga0075419, IMG submission 76900) | Bulk soil microbial communities from a Populus tree surrounding site in Tennessee, USA - Soil MetaG P. deltoides SBSDD3 | ecosystem: Environmental > Terrestrial > Soil > Tree plantation... | reverse complement strand
GCAAAAAAACCTGCGGATTACAAAAAAGATATTGGTGTTGACGCAAAGATCGCGGTCACTTCATCATTGAATCTCGATCTTACTGTCAATCCGGATTTTTCTCAGGTAGAAGTAGACAGGCAAGTAACCAATCTCGATCGTTTTGAATTGTTCTTTCCTGAAAAAAGACAATTCTTTCTTGAGAATGGAGACCATTTTTCGAATTTTGGTTATGCAACTATTCGCCCTTTCTTTTCAAGGCGGATCGGCCTGAATGTCCCGATCAATTTTGGTGCAAGGCTGAGTGGAAAGCTGAACAAAGATTGGCGAGTTGGTATCATGGATATGCAAACCGGTAAAATCGATTCGATGGAATTACCTGCACAGAATTTTGCAGTGATTGCTTTGCAGCGAAGAATTTTTTCCCGGTCTAATATTGGTTTTTTATTTGTCAATAAACAATCGGTAAACTATCATCCTTCCGATACGGCCAAATATAAATACTCATCATTCAACCGGAATTTTGGTTTTGAATACAACCTGGCATCATCGAATAATTTATGGACCGGAAAAGCTTTATTATTAAAATCTTTTGGTCCTGGCGCTCCGGGAAATAATTGGGTGCATGCAGCCAACCTTCAGTATACAAGCCGCAAATGGACGGTTGGATGGCAACACGAATGGATCGGAAAAAATTACAGCGCTGAAGTAGGATATGTGCCGAGAACAAATTATATAAAGGCAAGTCCTTTTGTTAGCCGGTTATTTTTTCCAAAAAAAGGGAAGGTGCTAAGTCATGGCCCAAGAGCCTTTACCAGTTATTTTTTTTCACCATCAATGAACCAAACAGATCATGAAAATATTTTTCTTTATATCCTGAACTTTCGTAATCAAAGTTTATTTGATGTTTGGTTTGGGGATGTGTTTATAGATCTTTTACAACCATTTGATCCAACCAATTCAGGAAAAGATACACTGGCCCGCGGCACTCAGCATCGGTGGAAAGCATGGGGCATTGAATATATTTCCAAACCTCAAAACCGTTTCACTTTTGGTTTCAGTACAAGATTTGGTGGTTATTATGCAGATGGAAATCGGATAAATATTACTACTGATCTTGGTTATCGTTTTCAGCCATTCGTAAATATTTCTATCAATACCAGCTATAATAATATTGATCTTCCTTGGCCCTGGGGTAAAACTGATCTTTGGCTGGTAGGTCCGAGAATAGATGTGACGATGACCAACAAATTATTCTTTACTGCATTCATTCAATATAACGATCAGCAAAAAAATATTAATGTCAATACAAGATTTCAATGGCGTTATCGACCCGCTTCAGATCTATTCATAGTGTATACCGATAACTATTATACTTCGCCCATTTATGTACGTAACCGTGCAGTTGTACTAAAGTTTACTTACTGGTGGAATATGTAGCTAAATTTAAAAAGAAGCTTACCGTTTCTTTATGTTTATTGAAAATGCTTTGGCAGGATTGTCGCTGATCAAATGATCGAACTCTTCTTTGCTGAAACCTTTTGCCGTAAGGGCCGGGTATAGTTGTTTAAAAATATTTGTATACGGCTTTATGGCCTGTACTTGTTTTTGGGGATCATACCATCCGGCATCATGTGATATCAATACCCTGTTAAGTATTTTATGTTCTCTGGCAAATAAGATTTTCTCTACATGTTTTTCGAGATCCCATCCCAGGCCATCAAGACTTATCCAACAACCTTCATTTGCTGCAAGCAAATAACCACGGAGGCACGGTGACACAGAGTAATACGAAAAATACTCTGTGAATCTTTGTGTCTTCGTGCCTCCGTGGTTTAATAAATTCAAACTACTAAATTTCTCATTGTGCCTGAAATGATTTTATTTACCCGATATCTTCCGAAATAAATATCGCATTTGAATTGAGGTCATGAAAGGCAAATTCATTTGTTCCCCACGGCGTATTTGACCTAAAGTCTTCGTCTTTAACGGTTCCTCTTTGTTTGAACTCTTCAAAAATAGGCTTGATGTTCTTTACATCGATGCGGATGACAGCACCACCATTCATCGGATCGTCTTTGGTGCCCGCGTGCCACTGAAGGTGTATTTCAAACTCGTCACGCCAAAGACCTGCATACATCTTCTCATGAAGAAAAGAAACTTCAAAACCCGTTTTCTCTTTATACCATGCAACATCTCTTGCAATATCAGCAGATTCAAGAACGGGAATAATTTTTACAAGTTCTGTGCTCATTTGATTTAATTATTTAGATCCTGTTGCATTGATCACTAAACGGACAAGCTCTCCGATTTTACTCGGCTCCAGCCATCTTGTAACAATTACCAGATCATGTTCAGTATCTACGACAATAAAATTACCCCCAAAGCCATCAGCAGAATAGATCTTTTTTGAAACATTGCCTAAACGACCTTCTTCATTTGTCCACCACATAAGGCCATACGATTTGCTTGCCGCAGAAGGCTGGTTAACCGAATTCACCCATTGTTCAGAAATGATCTGTTTGCCTTTCCATTTTCCTTTTCTTGAAAACAATAAACCAAATCTTGCCTGGTCAAGAGTGTTAATAAAAATGCCACCTCCGAAATGTCCCCCGCCACTGACTGATTCTATCATTTGGCCATCAATGTTTACAAATGAATTATCATAGCCATACCAGCGCCATGTAGTAGAAGCCCCGATAGGATCCATAATCCTTTCTCTCAATACAACCGGCAATGGCTTTCTAATTACTTGTAATAATGAATATGCCAACAAATTCACCCGGACATCATTGTACTCAAATGTGGATCCGGGTTCAAGGAGTTTCCTGTTTTTCCAATCATCAATAGTTCCTTCCCTTGGCGGACGATCTGCCCAATCACAAACATCAAACAAACAACCCGACCAATCAGATGATTGTGTAAGCAAGTGCCGCCATGTGATCATTGAATTATGCTCGCCATCAAATTTTCCATCCCACACATATTCATTCACCTTATCATCAATATTTCCTATTAAATGATCGTCAATAGCCAGACCGGCAACTGTCGAAAGAAAACTTTTTGAAACACTGAAAGTCATGTCCACTCTTTTTACATCTCCCCACTGTGCAACTATATATCCATTCTTTAAAATAATTCCGGCTGGTTTTCCTCTTTCTCGCATGGGACCGGCTATTCTGTAACCAGGCTCCCTGACATATGCTTTATAATTTGCAATACGCAGATCATATTCTGTTTTTGTTTCATTATGAATAGCAAAGTTTACAGCGCTGTCAATCAGTACTGCGCTCATTTTTAATTCTGCTGGTTTCTTGGTTTGCCAGGCTGAATCGGGGAAATAGATCCGATAGCTATCGGATTGCTGGCTATAAGAAATGTGTAGGGAAGTAGCTAAAATGGAGGCTAAGAAAAGCTTTGAAAGATTTGCAAATGGCATACAGTTCTATTTGAATGTTATTATCACCGGTACATGATCACTAAGTTTACTCCAAAAATCAAAATCCCCAATGTCAACCGATTTCATCTTGTTAGCAATATCTTTTGATACAAAACAATAATCAATATGATAAGGTTTATCCCGGTGCCGATACATATACAGTGTCGGGTGCACTTCTTTACCCTGGACCTGTTTATGAAATAAATGATAGCAGCTGAAAATATCTTTGCTCTCTAAAAATCTAACGACACTGGAGTGATTACCTTCTCTATATTTTCTATCCCATATAGTGTTGCTATTAAAGTCGCCAATAAGGATTGTTTTATTATTTGTTAAATGGTTATCATAATGCTGAATTGCTTTCCAAACTTGTTCAACATATTGCCCGTCCGGATCATCAGGATTATTGGCCCATACAGCATACAATATAAAATCATATTTCCCACCGGTTACAGCAATGGGAATAATCATTTTTAAATTGGGGTTATGCGTCTTAAGTAATTTGAATCTGAATTTACTATATGAAAAAATAGCTAGTCCTTTATTTCGATTTGCCCCAAACCAAATGGTGTCTTTTGGCTTCGGTGTGTTATTTTGAAACTTTAATTTATCGGGATGCTCACATTCGGGAACGACTAAGATATCTGGCTTATATGCCAAAATAAAATCGGCTTTTTTTCTGAAAGCCATGTTGCAATTCCATGTTATAATTTTCATTGAGCTAATTGTGGAAATCTCAATAATCAATCACCTGCTCTTCTATTGTTTCTGGTAGTTCCCTCCATTCATATTGCTGGTTGCGGAGTTGCGGTTCAAAACCTGCTTCACGAATTGCTTGCTGAATACTTTTATACGTAAAGCGATGAGGTGCTCCGGCCGCACTCACCACATTTTCCTCCAGCATTATGCTGCCAAAATCATTGGCGCCTGCATGCAAGCAAAGTTGTGCGACCTGTTTGCCAACAGTAAGCCAGCTTGCCTGTATGTTTTTAATGTTGGGTAACATGATGCGGCTGATAGCGATCATGCGGATATATTCATCAGGTGTAGTAAGATTATGAACGCCGCGGATCTTTGCAAGCAATGTATCCACGTCCTGGAATGTCCAGGGAATAAAAGCAAGAAAACCCTTTGCATTTTCCGGCTTACGGCTTTGTACTTCTCTTATTTTTATTAAATGCTCAAAGCGTTCTTCAATTGTTTCCACATGCCCGAACATCATCGTTGCTGAAGTAGTGATGTTGAGCTTGTGCGCTTCATGCATAATATCGAGCCATTCCTGCGCGCCGCATTTTCCCTTGCTGATGAGTCTTCTTACTCTGTCAATTAAAATCTCTGCACCGGCACCAGGTAGTGAATCCATACCAGCTTCTTTTAATGCGATCAATACATCACGATGATTAGTTTTCCCAAGCTTGGTGATATGGGCTACTTCGGGTGGACCGAGTGTATGCAACTTAATAGTTGGAAATTCTTTTTTTATCTGTCGAAACGTATTGACATAAAAATCCAAACCTAACTCCGGATGATGCCCCCCTTGTAATAGCAACTGATCACCACCCCAGCGAATGGTTTCTTCTATCTTTTTGCGATACGTAGGCATATCAGTAATGTAGGCTTCGGGATGGCCGGGTATTCGATAGAAATTGCAAAACTTGCAATTGGCAATACAGACATTGGTTGTATTTACATTACGATCGATCTGCCAGGTAACTTTTCCATGTGGTACTTGTTTTTTTCTTAGCTCATCCGCAAGAAACATCAGTTCGGTCAACGGTGCATGCTCAAATAAAAAAACCCCTTCTTCTTTGGTAAGAAATTCGAACCGGGCGGCTTTCTGGTATAGATCGGGCAACTGCATTTCCATCAAGAGCAAAGGTAAAGAAGGCAAAATCATTCAATTAATTGCCGCCTGTAATTATTTATTGTATTATTATAATATCTTGGCGCCTCAAATGCAGCAGATAAGACAATCTATTCGTCTATTTGCTGAATAACGAACTAAACGTATCCCGAATAAGCCGGGACTACGCAACGATTGTCAAATGAATAAGAGAAAGCCGGGAACACAATTCTTATTTTGCTTTTTATTAGCTGTTTCAATTTCTGCGACAGCGCAGGAACAGTTTGTTGAGCCGCCCGCAAAACTTTTAACCTCTTTTCGTTTCCGACAACTATCAGGCGGAGTTATTTTGCTTAGAGCGCAGTTTGCCAATTACCCGGATTCTTTGAATTTTATTTTAGATACAGGCAGTGGCGGCATCTCTCTTGATTCAGCTACAGTAGATTATTTCAAGATCATGCCTTCGCCATCTGATATGACCATTCTTGGTATTGCTGGTTCCCGTAAAGTGAGTTTTGTATATAATCAGAAGCTGCGCTTGCCGGGGCTTACGATCGATAGCCTGAATTTCCATATCAACAATTATGATATTCTCACCTCAGTATATGGCGAAAAAATTGATGGCATTATTGGCTACTCTGTACTGAGCCGCTATATTTTTTGGATAAACTATGATAGCTTAAAAGTATCCATTTTTACAAACGGCCGGTTAAAGTATCCACGTGGTGGTTGGTTATACGAACCAATCTTGCGTACACTGCCCGTCCAGTCGGCAAGAATACGAGATGCTGTTACTACCAATTCCCGTTTTTTATTTGACATTGGCGCCGGTCTTTGCATCATGCTGAATAAAGATTTTATTGAAGACAGTAATTTTCTTGATAAGAAAAGGGTATTGTATGCTAAAGAAGCCGAGGGTGTCGGTGGAAAAATCGATATGCACATGACGGTGATAAAGGAATTGAGAATGGGACCGTATCGCTTCAGGAATATTCCTGTTTTTGTATTTGATGACACTTTCAACCTGACTTCTTATCCTTACCTGAGTGGCATTATTGGCAATGACATACTTCGACGATTCAATTTGATCCTAAATTATTCAAAGAAAGAATTTTACTTCATGCCCAACACCCATTATCTCGAAGGTTTTGATTATTCCTACTCAGGTATTGAACTATATATGATCGACGGGAGAATTATCCTGGGTGATGTGGCTAAGGGCTCGCCGGCGGAAACAGCGGGTCTCAAGGAAGGCGACATTGTTATCGGCATAAACAATGTGCTTGGACAAAACCTGCAATTATTTAAAAATGCGTTACAGGCGGCGGGTGAAAAAATAAAGATCATCGTCAACCGTGATGGCGACCTGCTAGAATATACTTTCAAGATAAAGAGTATACTGTAAATCTCTTCTGTTCTAATTGGCCTATTTTTGCATCCCGATAATTGTCGGGATATTTATTGATTCTATATGATACAATTTGAAAGATTTGTATTGGAAAATGGCTTAAGAGTTATCGTACACCAGGATACTTCCACACCAATGGCGGTCGTCAATATTATGTATGATGTAGGAGCAAGAGATGAAGACCCTGAAAAAACGGGATTTGCTCATTTATTTGAGCATTTAATGTTTGGCGGCAGTATTCATATCCCCGCTTATGACAGTCCATTACAAATGGCAGGTGGCGAGAACAATGCCTATACTTCAAATGACATTACCAATTATTATATTCAATTACCTGCTGAAAATCTGGAAACAGCTTTTTGGTTGGAGAGTGATCGCATGCTTTCACTTGCATTTGGAGAAAAAAGCCTGGATGTGCAGCGAAAGGTTGTTTGTGAAGAATTCAAAGAACATTATTTGAATAAACCCTATGGCGATGTATGGCATAAAATGAGAGGGCTTGCTTATCAGGTTCATCCTTACAGGTGGATGACCATCGGTAAAGAACTTTCCCATATTGAAAATGCAAAGCTTGAAGATGTAAAAAAGTTTTTCTTTAAACACTACCGACCAACAAATGCAATATTGGTGGTGGCAGGAAATGTAACAGTGGAAAAAGTAAAAGAGCTTACAGAAAAATGGTTTGGCGATATTCCTTCCGGAGAAAAATATATTCGTAACCTGCCACAGGAACCCGAGCAAACTGAGCCAAGAAAATTAGAAGTAAAAGCTGATGTGCCGCTGGATGCGTTTTATAAGTGCTGGCATATTTATCCCCGTACTGATAAAAGATATTATATCGCCGACCTGATCACAGAGATATTGAGCGGTGGCGGGTCATCAAGATTATTTCAATCATTGGTAAAAGAAAAAAAAATATTCAGCGCTGTTGAATGTTATCATAGCGGAAGTCTTGATGCCGGCACATTGGTAATTGAAGGCAAGCTGGTAAAAGGAATAAAGATGGAGGATGCAGAAAAAGCGGTGGAAGCAGAATTGGAAAAAATGAGAACAGAAAAAGTAACAGCAACTGAATTGCAGAAAGTAAAGAATAAAGTGGAAAGCCTGATCGCCTTTGAAGATATGAGTCTTACTAACCGGGCCAATAGTCTTGCTTTTTATGAACTGCTGGGTGATGCACGGCAAATGAATCATGAGTTGGAAAAATACAATGTCGTTACTGCAGAAGATATTTTAAACGAAAGCCGTATAATTTTCAGACCGCAGAACAGCAATACACTTTATTACTATTCAAAGAATTAATAAATGGAATTGATCACTGTTGATAGAAAGATAGCGCCGCCAATTACCGATGCAGTTAATTTTCATCTTGAGCTAAAGCCTTATGAAAAATTTACCCTGGATAACGGCATACCGGTATACGCTGTCAATGCAGGCGCTGAAGAAGTGATGTTGGTTGAACTAGTTTTTTTCTCCGGCAATAGTTTTGAAGAAAAAAATCTTGTTGCTGCCGCTGCCAACTTTCTTTTAAAAAATGGCACTTCAAAAAAGAAAGCATTCCAGATAAATGAGCATTTTGAATATTATGGATCTTTTCTGAACCGTGCCTGTTATAATGAAACCGCAACGATAACGCTTCACTCTCTTAATAAACATATTGCTGAGCTTTTGCCTGTAGTAGAAGAATTGATCACTGATTCGATTTTTCCGGAAGAAGAACTGGCGATCTTTAAACAAAATCAAAAACAAAGACTGAGTGTAAGCCTTAAAAAAAGTGAGTTTGTTGCAGGCCGATTGATCGATTCCTATTTATATGGTGAAAAGCATCCTTACGGAAAATACAGCAGCCACCAGGAGTACGATGCATTGAACAGGGAAGAATTGCATTCATTTTACAATACCTATTATAAGAATGGCAATTGTATCATCTTCACGGCAGGCAAGCTGCCAAAAGATCTTTTTGCGCTGTTAAATAAACATTTTGGAGAACTTCCGTTGGGAAATAATTTTCAAAAACCCCTTCATGAAATCTCCTCATCAAAAAAGCCGGGTGAAAAATTCAGAATTACTAATGATGTGAATGGCGTACAGGGTTCGATAAGGATCGCAAGAGAGTTTCCCAATCGTCAACATCCCGACTTTCAAAAAGTAATGGTGCTGAACAATGTTTTCGGAGGATATTTTGGTTCAAGACTCATGTCAAATATCCGTGAAGACAAAGGTTATACTTACGGAATCCATAGCTACCTGCAGGATCATGTTCAACAATCGGCATGGTTGGTTAGTACGGAAGTCGGCAAAGATGTTTGCGAGCCGGCGATCGCTGAGATCTATAAAGAAATGAAACGGCTGCGGGATGAACCGATAGTCGAAGAAGAAATGCAATTAGTAAGGAATTATATGATGGGCTCCCTTCTTGGCGATCTTGATGGTCCCTTCCATATTATTGCAAGATGGAAGAACTATGTTTTGAATGGACTTGATGATAAATATTTTTACAGTGCTATAAATACTATCCGCACCGTTTCTACCGAAGAGCTGCAGCAATTGGCAAAGAAATATCTGAACCCTGAAGATTTTTATGAACTGGTAGTCCTATAATTATCTCAAATTAAAAAATAAATGAATTTTCTCATCCGCATCCTGGTAGTCGCAGCAGTTTCTTTCGGACTTGCTCATATACTAAATGGTATTCATGTTGCTGATTTCTGGACAGCCCTGGTCTTTGCCGTTGTACTTGCTCTTTTGAATATGTTCATCAAGCCGCTTTTAATATTATTTACGCTGCCGGTTACTTTTATAACGCTCGGCCTTTTTCTTTTTGTTATAAATGCATTGGTTGTTTTACTGGCCAGCAAATTTGTAGATGGCTTCAGTATTGATAATTTCTGGTGGGCATTATTATTCAGTATTATTTTATCAATTATTACTTCTGCAATTGATAAAAAAGAAAAAAAGGATCGGCGGACTTCTAAATAGAATTACAGGCTCTGAAATTCCTTATGGCTTTTTTTATAGGTTTGCAGCATGACTTTTGACCGCAAGGATCTGACTAACGACGAGCTTATAAAATTTTATCGTTTATTGCTTTGGCCAAGGATGATCGAAGAAAAAATGCTGGTACTGCTACGGCAGGGAAAAATTTCAAAATGGTTTAGTGGTATTGGCCAGGAAGCGATCGCTGTTGGAGCAACGCTTGCTTTACGGGAGGATGAGTGGATCATGCCGCTTCATCGCAACCTCGGAGTTTTTACCACGCGAAATATGCCGCTTCACAAATTGTTTATGCAATGGCAGGGTGCTAAAGAAGGGTATAGCAAAGGAAGAGAAAGAAGTTTTCACTTTGGAAGTAAAGAACATCATATCTGCGGAATGATCTCGCATCTTGGTCCGCAATTAGCGATTGCCGATGGTGTTGCATTAGCCTATAAGCTCAAAAAAGAAAAGAAAGTATCACTTGCCTTCACCGGTGAGGGCGGAACAAGCGAGGGCGATTTTCATGAAGCATTAAATGTGGCAGCCGTTTGGGACCTGCCAGTAATCTTTATAATTGAAAATAATGGGTATGGTTTAAGTACTCCTGTTAATGAACAATATCGTTGTATAAGCCTTGTTGATAAAGCCAAAGGCTATGGAATGGAAGGAGTGATGATCGATGGTAATAATATTCTAAATGTTTATGATACAATAAAAGGTGTAAGAGAATATTGCATCAAACATCAAAAACCATACTTAATTGAATGCATGACCTTCCGTATGCGTGGACATGAAGAAGCAAGCGGCACCAAGTATATACCGCCTGAATTATTTAAAATATGGGAGCTAAAAGATCCGATAAAAAATTATCAGCAATACCTGCTTAACTATGGAGTGCTGGATGAATCAACTGTTGATAAGGTTAAAAATGAATTTAAAAATAAGATTGAGGAAGAATTAGCCATTGGTTTTACTACAAGCATTATTGTTCCGGATACAGAAGAAGAATTAGAAGACGTTTATGATGAGTCACGAGTCGGGAGTCGGGAGTCAGGAGTCAGGTTTGTTGATAACTCGAAGCCCACTCACAACTCATCACTCATTACTCATGACAAAAGGCTCATCGATGCAATAAGTGAAGGTTTGAAACAATCCATGCAGCATCATCCTAATCTAATCTTAATGGGCCAGGACATTGCAGAGTATGGTGGCGCATTTAAAATAACAGAAGGTTTTGTACAGGAATTCGGAAAAGAAAGAGTGAGAAATACACCCCTCTGTGAGAGTGCAATAGTTGGCTCTGCACTTGGTTTATCATTGGAAGGATTTAAGAGTATGATGGAAATGCAATTTGCTGATTTTGCTTCTGTGGGTTTTAATCAAATTGTAAATAATATTGCCAAGATCCATTATCGCTGGGAGCAAAATGCCGATGTTGTAATTCGAATGCCAACAGGTGGTGGAGTTGGCGCAGGTCCATTTCATTCACAAAGCAACGAAGCTTGGTTTACCAAAGTACCGGGATTAAAAGTTGTTTATCCTTCAACACCGATCGATGCTAAAGGTTTGTTGATTGCGGCTATTAATGATCCGAATCCTGTAATGTATTTTGAGCATAAAGCATTATACCGATCAGTAAGCGGGCCGGTACCTGAAGATTATTATGAAATTGAAATCGGTAAAGCAAGACATGTAAGGGAAGGAGATGAAATTTCAATTATAACTTATGGCAGCGGTGTTCATTGGGCAGAAGATTATGCAGCAGAGCATCCTGAAATTTCAATTGATATTTTAGACTTAAGAACATTAGCGCCGCTTGATTACCTGGCTATTCGTGAAGCAGTGCAAAGAACAGGAAGAGTGATGATACTGCATGAGGATACGTTGATCGGTGGTATCGGCGGAGAAATTGCAGCCTGGATCGCTGAAAATTGTTTTGAAATACTTGATGCACCGGTAATGCGATGTGCATCATTGGACACGCCTGTTCCCTTTAATATTGAGTTAGAGAAAAATTTTATGGCACTAAGTCGTATTGATGATTCACTGAAAAAACTTACTCAATATTGATATTTTCACCTCTCGGAAAATACGGATGGCCGCGAACAATTCACTTTTTTTCTGCGATAACTACGTGGTAGCTTTTATTATTTCCAGCAAAAACTCGCTTGTTTAGTACTAATTTCTAATCTTTTATCCAAATAGTAAAAATACCAATTGACGTGGATTAAGCGCAGTTTTTATCCAAGCCCTTTCACTATAATGGGCAAACTTTTATTTTTAAGTTCGTTTTATTAAAGCTATCATACTCAATCCATTTCTATGAAAAACACAATTACTCTTGTTATTGTATTTTTCCTTCTTTTTAATTGCCATTCGCAAAGTATTGCGCCATCTGTTATTAATTCAAATGGCGGATCTTTTCAATCAGGGTACTACCAATTTGAATGGAGCATTGGTGAATTAACCTTAGTAGGAGAAATGACCAGTTCGAATAATTCTCTTGTCATTACAAATGGATTTATCCAGCCTTTTGTTCAGTTCCCGGCAACTAATAATACGAATAATGTCTTTGGAAATGATGAGATCAAAATTTTTCCCAACCCCGCATCAAGTTATGTTGAAATAAATTTTTTTACAAAGCAAAGAGGAAGGATCACACTCAGTTTTTATGACGGCGCTGGTAAAAAAATACTTACCACCTCCGAGTGGTATGAAGGCGTTGGTTTGATCAAGAGGATTCCGGTTAGTCAATTACCAAATGAAGTTTACATGCTTCATGTTGACCTGTATCCTTATCCCGGTTATTCTTCAAAAAAAGGTGCATATAAAATCATAAAGATCAAGTAAACAATAAATAAAACTTTCATTGCGCATAAACTCCATCAATATGAAAAAAATTTTACTCCCGTTACTTCTCGCAGTTTCTTCTTTTGTGTACGGGCAGGTTCCTAACCAGATCAATTACCAGGCTGTGGCCCGTAACTCAGTTGGTAATGTTTTACCAAATAGAAAAATCACTGTACGCCTGAGTATTCGGGATGTGAATGCTACCGGAACAGCTCTTTATAAAGAAACAAGAACAGTTACTACCAATAATTTTGGTTTGTTCAATGTTGCTATTGGCAGCCCTGGTGCCGATAATAGTACGGGAACGATCAATGGAATTAATTGGGGAAGCGCTGCAAAGTTTATACAAGTGGAAGTTGATCCTGATGGCGGTTCTAATTTTATGAATATGGGAGCTGCACAACTGTTGTCGGTCCCCTATGCTTTATACGCCGGTAATTCAGGTATAAGTACACCAACTGGTTCTGCTGGCGGTGTTTTAACCGGTACGTATCCAAATCCTTCTATTAAGGATAGCGCAATAACATTGTCTATGATCGCAAGTGGAGTACTGCCAAAATCGTTACCGCCAAATGGAAACGCCGGTGGCGATCTTACTAATACTTATCCTGATCCGATCATAAAAAATGGCGCAATAACAAATGCAAAAGTTGCTGATAATGCTATTACCACCTCAAAAGTTGTTGATGGGTCGATCACCATGGCAAAGCTTGGTCCGGACGTAATCTTTGGTTCAGGTGGTAGTCCAAGCGGACCTGCAAGTGGTGATCTGACGGGTACTTATCCGAGTCCACTTATTAATAATGGAGTCATTACCACAACAAAACTTGCTGATAATTCTGTAACAACTTCAAAAATTGTTGATGCATCTGTTACAATTGCAAAACTTGCCGCTGGTGTTATTCCAACTTCATTACCTCCAAATGGAGCTGCAAGCGGTGATCTGACAGGTTCTTATCCGAATCCAATTATTGCTAACGGAGTGGTTACGACAACAAAACTTGCTGATAATTCTGTAACAACTTCTAAAATTGCTAATGCATCTGTTACACTTGCAAAACTTGCTGCGGGTGTTATTCCAACTTCATTGCCTCCGAGTGGAGCTGCAAGCGGTGATCTTACAGGCTCGTATCCGAATCCACTTATTAATAATGGCGTGATCACTACAACAAAACTTGCTGATAATTCCGTAACAACTTCAAAAATTGTTGATGCATCTGTTACGATTGCAAAACTTGCTGCTGGTGTTATTCCAACATCATTGCCTCCGAATGGAGTTGCAAGTGGTGATTTAAGTGGATCATATCCAAATCCATTGGTAAGTAAAATTCAAAATACAGCAGTTAGTAATGTTGCTCCCGTAAACGGACAGGTGTTAAAATTCAACGGTACACAGTGGGTGCCGGCGACTGACAATGTTGGCAGCGGTGGCGGTGGTAATCCAACGGGTCCAGCCGGCGGCGATCTTTCAGGAAATTATCCCGACCCGAATATTGCTTCTGGCGCTGTTACTACTCCTAAAATTGCAAACGGCGCTGTTGTTACTCCCAAACTTGCTGACGGAGCTGTAAACACAAATAAACTTGCTGACAACTCGGTAACAACTGCAAAAGTTGTTGATGGATCGATTACAATGGCAAAGCTTGGACCTGATGTCATTCTTGGTTCAGGCGGTAATCCTACAGGGCCAGCGGGTGGTGATCTGACAGGTTCTTATCCAAACCCGACAATCAATACAGGAGCGATTACATCAACTAAACTTGCTGATAACTCCGTAACAACTTCCAAGATTGTTGATGCATCAGTTACAAGTGCAAAACTTGCTGCCGGTGTTATTCCAACTTCATTACCTCCTAATGGAGTTGCCAGTGGTGATTTAAGTGGATCATATCCCAATCCTACTGTAAACAAAATTCTGGGAGTCACTGTGAACAATACCGGTCTTGCTTCGGGAATGGTATTAAAATATAACGGCACACAATGGGCACCCGCTGTCGACAATGGTGGCGCATTCTCATTGCCATATAGTTCATCCACTTCATCAACATCAAATTTATTTTCACTCACAAACACAAATACTGGCGCCGCATTAGAAGGGATCAATACAAATACTACTTCTAATATCTCCGCTGTTTTAGGAAAGATCTCCACGACTATTGCTGGCCCAATGTCCGCAGGTGTTAAAGGTGAAAACAGTGGTACGGGAAATAATGGAATTGGTGTTTATGGAAATCATTTAGGGAATGGTTGGGGTGTTTATGGTAAATCGATCGGTGGTTACGGGGTCTATGGAAATTCAACATCCGGTTTTGGAGTATATGGAAAAAGCACATCAAGCACAGGTGTCTTTGGTGAAAGTGCTACAGGTAATGCAGGCTTTTTTAGCGTTACCGACGTGAACAATTCGCTTGATGCAGTTTATGTGAGCAATTTAGGATTGGGAAATGGAATTTATTCAGAAAGTGCAACCGGTAATGGTTTAACCGCTGTGACGAATAGTGGCTCATCTTCAGCTATCTGGGGTTTTAATAATAGCGGTGGCGTAGGTATTTACGGAGTAACGCACCTCGGTGCTGGCGCTGCAATAAAAGGAGCAAATACGAGTAACGGCGGGATTGCGATTGAAGGAGAATTGCTCAATAGTCCGACAAACGGTAGTCTTGCCTTATTTAAGGTTGACGGAGTAAACAAAGCCAGGATCGATCATAATGGTAAAGGATTTTTTAATGGAGGAACGCAAAGTAGCGGAGCAGATATCGCAGAAGCATTTGATGTGGAAGGTAACCTTAACAACTACGAACCAGGTGATGTGCTGATCATTTCTCAATCATCCGATCGTAAAGTTGAAAAATCGAATGCGGCCTATTCTACTTTGGTGGCAGGAGTATATGCTACAAAACCCGGCGTTTTACTTACTGAAGAAAATATTGAAACCGATATCGCCGATAAAGTTCCGATGGGAGTTATTGGTGTTATTCCAACTAAAGTTTGCCTCCAGGGTGGTGCAATAAAAAGAGGGGATTTGCTTGTTACTTCGTCAATTGAAGGTGTAGCTATGAAAGCTGATCCTGACAAAGTGAAAGTAGGGCAGGTGCTCGGTAAAGCTTTGGAAGATTATTCAGCTGATGGTATCGGAAAAATTAAAGTACTGGTAAGCATTAAATAAAAACTTAATCCGGATAATATGAAAAATAAAAAATTGAAATTTTGTTTTGCGATAATTCTCCTGTTTGCCATGCATTCATTAAAGGCACAGTCAGTCCTTCAAAAACAGCAAAAGGATATTGAACAAAGAAGACGGTCCGCGAACGAGACATTGCAAAAGGCAAGAGAATTACAGGCACAACAACAAGAGGAAATAACAAGAGAAGTAACTGTTCAAAGCATTCCGGCAACTAAGCTGCAACCAAATACACAAGCTGTTCCAGCAAGGGAAAGTAAATTGCCGGTACGAAAACAGCCGACGACGCAGCAAAAAAGCCCCGCCAGCAAATCAGGCGCAGAACAATAGCCACACGCCGGATCCGATAAATAAAATCATCCGGCTATAGAATAAAATAAAAATGTCCCGTTAATCGGAACATTTTTTTTGTTTTAGATAGAAGTAAATATCACGAGGCCGAAAATAGAAACATCATCTTCCGTGAATTACGTGTTTCTGTGGCAAATAAAATAATAACAAAGCCTTTTTGGGTTAGATCTTTTTCTTCTGAAGCGTTTTCAATAATTGCGCCGTCATTTTTTACTCGTTTTAAACAGGCGGTGAAAGTGCAGATTCTTTCATTTAAGTATCTTGACCGGTGGCGATAGTTTTTACTCAAGATGATATTCTCTTTTCAATATCTCCAATAACTCTTTAGCCTGCTTTAAAAGTGATCTCAGATCCCTCCTGTTTGCTTTATTGATCCCGTTTAATCCATAGATCCTGTAATTCCATTCAGAAAGTTCCCGTGTAGTATATGATTGAAAAGAAGCATTATCCTGGGGCGGTCTGACCACTGCCGCGTTCTCATCGATCATATTACTGAAAACAACCGCATCAAAAATTTTAGCCCCCGCAGTTCTATAATGTTCGATCTGGTTCTCTTCCACCGCATATTGCCCCAGCACATTTCTAACGCTTATATCATATTTTGCAATACTGTCAACAACAGCTCGCTTGCGGATCAACCGCAATGCTCCCGAATTTTTTAGTTGCAGCATGGTACCGTCATTAGGTACAAAACGGTAAGGTAGCGTACGGCCGACATACACAGCATAGGGATATATTAGTTTAACAAAATCGAT
>Ga0075419_10001206_pt1 | contig 16796 bp, 15 predicted proteins | sample SoiMetdeltSBSDD3_FD_76900 | JGI IMG/M metagenome (GOLD analysis project Ga0075419, IMG submission 76900) | Bulk soil microbial communities from a Populus tree surrounding site in Tennessee, USA - Soil MetaG P. deltoides SBSDD3 | ecosystem: Environmental > Terrestrial > Soil > Tree plantation... | reverse complement strand
CGCCCACCTACGTCGCCGACGTCGGCAACTCGCAGGAAGTGACATTCACCACCTCCGGAGGCCTCGGCGAGTCGGAGACGGCCGGCCTGGTCATGAACATCGTCCCCAAAACCGGTGGCAACCGGTATGAGGGCGCCTTCTACTTCAGCGGCACCGGGGAACATTTCCAGTCCAGCAACTACACCGAGGAACTCCGCACCGCCGGGCTCGCGCAGGCCACGCCCATCAGTAAAGTCTACGACATCAATGGCGCGTTTGGCGGTCCGATCAAGAGAGATCGACTGTGGTTCTTCATCAACGCGCGGACGCAGGGCAGCACGCGCATCACGGCGAATCAGTACTACAACCTCAACGCCGGCGACCCGACGAAATGGAACTACGTGCCCGACCTGAGCCGTCCCGGCTTCTCGGATCGGACGTGGGAGAACATCAGCGGCCGCGCCACATGGCAAGTGTCACCGCGCAATAAGATTGGCGGCTTCTGGGACGAACAGTCCGTGTGTCGTAAGTGCGAGGGAACCACGACGGGCCTCGCGTCGCCGGCGCAAATCGTCGCGCCGGAAGCCGACGGCGTCGGCGCGACGAAGCCGCTGCGCGTGGTGCAGTCGACGTGGTCGTCGCCTTTCACCAATCGGCTACTTTTCGACGCCGGCTTCGGCGTGACCTACTACGGGTGGGGCAACTTCGAGCGCGAGGGAAACCCCACTCGCGACTTGATTCGCGTACAGGAGCAGTGCGCGGGGGGTTGCGCCAACAACGGCGGGATCCCGAGTCTCGTGTATCGCTCGCAGGACTGGAACGACAACTACACCGGCGCGTACACGTGGCGTGCGTCAGGCGCATTCGTGACCGGGGCACACAGCATGAAACTCGGGTACCAAGGCACTTACTTCTACGACGAACGTACGAGCTTCACGAACAGCCAGCAGTTGATGTACCGGGTCAACAACGGCGTGCCGAATCAGTTGACGATGGCGGTTCCGTTCACGCAGAGCGCCCGCGCGGGGATCACGGCGTTCTACGCACAGGAGCAATGGACACTGGGACGTCTGACGCTCCAGGGCGCGCTTCGCTTCGACCGAGCGCGCGGCTGGTTCCCGCCGCAGCAAGTCGGGCCGTCGCGATTCATGCCCAACCCGGTGTCATTCCCGAAAACCGACGGCGTCGATAGCTACAAAGACATCACACCCAGAATGGGTCTCGCCTATGACGTCTTCGGCAACGGGCGCACAGCGGCGAAATTCACGCTCGGCAAGTACCTGGAAGGCGCGAGTACGGGAAACCCGGTGGCGTTCTACAACACCAACCCGACCCTGCGGATGCCGAACACGAATCCTCCGTTTGGTCCGCAAGGCGTCCAGCGCACGTGGACGGACGCGAACGGGAATTTCCAGGCTGACTGCGATCTGCAGAATCCGCTCACCCAGGATCTCCGCGGCAGTGGTGGCGACTTCTGCGGGCAGATCTCGAACCTCGCGTTCGGCACGGACACGCTGACGAATTCGTTCGCGCCTAACGTGCTGAATGGGTGGGGCGTGCGCTCGAATGACTGGGGCCTCAGCGCTTCGGTGCAGCAGCAATTGATGGCGCGCGCGTCGATCGAGGTCGCCTATCACCGGCGTTGGTTCAGCGGTTTCACGCTGAACGACAACCTCTTCACTACCTCGTCCAGCTACACGCAGTACGGAATCACCGCGCCTTCGGATCCGCGGCTTCCCAATGGAGGCGGCTATCGAATCGAAGGCCTCTTCGACATCGATCCGTCGCTGTTCGGACGCATCAACAATCTGACTGCGTTGGCGCGCGATTACGGGAACTGGTACCAGTACTTCAATGGACTGGACGTCACGCTCAACGTGCGCACTCAGGGTGGCTTGACCTTCCAGGGCGGCACCAGCACCGGGCAGAACGTGGCGGACGCGTGCGACGTCAGAGCCGGCTTGCCGGAGCTGAACACGAATATCGGTGGCGGTCTGGTCGGCTCCGCCGTCAACACTACGAGCCCGTACTGCCACGTGGCCTATGGCGTGTTGACGCAATTCCGGGCACTCGCCACGTACACCATTCCGCGTGTCGATCTTCAGGTCAGCGGAGTGATGCAAAGCAAGCCGGGCGCACTGCTGGCTGCAAACTACGCTGTGCCAGCGTCCGTCGTCGCCCAGGAGCTGGGACGTCCACCTGCGGGCAGCGTGACCAACGTCACCATCAATCTGCTCGAGCCGGGAAGCCGCTACGGCGACCGGATCAACCAGCTCGATTTTCGTGTCGCGAAGCTGTTTCGTTTCGGGGGCAGGCGGGCCATGGTCGGGCTCGACCTCTACAACGCGCTGAACTCGAATGCGATTCTGACCTACAACAACAACTTCGTGCCCGGTGGCAACTGGCTGCTGCCACGCGCCATCCTGACACCGAGGTTGTTCCGCATCAGCGCTGAAATCAACTTCTGAAACGACTCAACTCCCAAATTCCAACTCCCAACTTCCAACGCACCCGGTGCTTGGGAGTTGGAGATTGGGAGTTGGGAGATGACGTCGTTCACACCGCTTCACATCGCGACTCGAATATGTCGTGACCGCGCCCATACCACAAATCTCAATCCGCCGCCGAATGCTACGCTCTAGAGACGTAATGTTCACCGGCGATTCACAATCGCCCCTCCAACAAAACTCCTGGAAGGAACATGGAATCAGATTTCGGATTGTTGTGGATACCTGCGGGCTTCGCCCTGATCTTCGTTTCGGTCGCCGCTCTCTTTCTGACCGTCGCCGCCTGAGCGCACATGCAGGCCAAAAGCCTGCGCTGTACGTCAAAATAGCAATCACACGTAATGAAACGCGTCATACCAATACTGGCGTTGGTCGTCGTCGCCGCCTGCAGCAGCGACGATGGGCCAACGGCATCACCCACACCATCGACGACAAGCGCGCCCTACTCGCAGACCGATCTCGTGGTCGGCACGGGAGCGATTGCGGCTTCGGGCAACACAGTGACCGTGGCCTACACGGGTTGGCTGCACGACTCGAGTAGACCCGACGCCAAAGGCACGCAGTTCGACTCGAACACGATCCAGTTCCGTCTCGGAACGGGTCAGGTGATCCGCGGATGGGATCAGGGCATAGCCGGCATGCGTGTCGGTGGACAACGCCGCCTCGTCATTCCACCCGACCTTGCGTACGGCAGCAGCGGCCGCCCACCTACGATTCCACCCAACGCGACACTGGTGTTCGACGTCACGCTCAACGGCGTCCAATAGATTGGTGCGGCATTCTATCGCTTGATTGGTTTCCCGTACGCCTCGATTCGCCCAACATTCACATAACCGCCGGGGCCATGTCCGCTACCCGGCATGAGGTCGGCGAAGCCGATTTCGTCGACCTTGCTCAAATCGGGATGCTCGATCCAGTTTCCGACTGCGACGTCGCGGGCGATTCGCGTAGACGCTGATTTTCGCCCGTTTGCCTACTGCGCTCGGTTGGTTACCCGATATGCCGGTCGCGGGTAAACACCCAGACCGTGATACGAATTCGAATAGATGGTCTCGGTGTAGCGGATTCTATTCCCCTCCTTGTCGAGCCAACCAAGCGACTGCTGAAAGAGTCCCGGCTCCGGGCGCCCCTCGGGCACGGACGCTTCGATCAGGTACAGCTTGCGTTCATGCATGGCAACATACACGAGCGTTCTGCGACCGTCGGTGCTGTTCAACTGCAGCGACGTCCCTTCGACCATGTCCTGCCAGTCCCAGGCGTAGTAGGTCACCTGATACGGAGGCCGCAGGAACTTCGAGACCGCGTACACGAGCGCTCCGCGTTCATCCTGCTTCCAGTAGCCGGGACCAATCGTGGCACCGCCGTCGCGGCATTGCGCGTTGCCCGGCGGGCATTCTTTCCAACGTTCGATCCCCTGCTGCTCGAGTGAAGAATAGTCGACGACGGTAATCGAGTAGCGCTCTTGTGCACGCTCGGCGCTGTATATACGCGCGGGCAACGTGTAGTTCAACTGTGATTTCCACGTCGTCTCGGTGACACGTGGCTGGCCCGGAAAATTGATGCTGAAGCCGTCCTGCCGGCTGACGTACTCCTCCCAATCCTGGGCGGCGGCGAGTCCGGGTATCGACAACAAAAGTGCGAAAAAAGTTGCCGTTGCTCGCATGACGGTCCCCTCCCTCTGGCGTGCAACAATGCCAAAGACGTTCACAGCGATTTACGATCTAATCCCGCGCCTCTTTCCGGTGGCAATTACCGTTTCATCGGCTTGCCGTACACCTCGATCCGGCCCACGTTCACGTAACCGCCGGGGCCATGTCCGCTACCCGGCATGAGGTCGGCGAAGCCGATTTCGTCGACCTTGCTCAAATCGGGATGCTCGATCCAGTTGCCGACGGCCACGACGCGCGCGATGTCGAGTTTGATCCAGCGGACGTCGGCGATCGAGACATCAGTCTCGTTGAAGTCGGCGGACGGACCCGTCGCGCGATCGCCGACCAGCCACGTCCCGTCAGCGAGCTTCACGACCGGTCGCACCTGATGAAAACCCGACGTCCTGACCACCCATCGGATCTTGGAGAGCGGGTTGGTCAGATCGACAAAGTTATTGCGATCACGAAGTGTCGCGGCACTTGGCGACGTCGTCGTGCCTGTCCAGAGATTGAGGGGATAGAGATCGGCCGACCCGCGAACGGCCACCAGCTGAATCTCTTTCCCTGAGGTACCGTGCAGCGTCAACTGCAGGTTCGGGCTCGAGACACCTTGCTGCGAGGCGGGCCACGCACCGTGGTCGTCGGGCGGCGCCGACAGCGCCCTCCATGATTCGCTCAGGAAGAGAGGCGGACGCGCCTGCGGAGAGCCCTGCGCGAACGCCGCAGACGCGAGCCCGGTAACGATCAGTGCAACGGCAAACGTCGCTTGTCGTGGCATTCGCTCCCCCTTTAATCCGACATTCCCTCGATTGGGAACGTCATTATCCATCGACTCCCCCATCGCAACTCCACCTTCGCCAAGGCTACGGTGGACAAGAAGGCGCTGAACTCGACTGAACTTCGGAATAACATGTCGCCGGACGCTGAACACACTCGAGGAGGCTCTCAATGCAACCAGCCAAGGGCTCCGCGGGGTTATCAAGGGGCCGTGCTCTTTGGCTGATCGCCGCCCTCATCGTGTGCGCGGCCGGCGGACGGTCGATACAGGTCGCGGCGCAGAAGCCAACAGAGACCAACGGTCCGCTCACGGTCCTCGAGATCAAGCCGGACTTCTACATGATCGCCGGCGCGGGCAGCAATGTGGCGATTCGCATCGGGCGGGACGGCGTCGTGGTGACCGACGCCGGTCGCGCGGACATCGCCGAGTCCCTACTCGTGGCGATCAGACGGCTCACGCCGAGGCCGATCCGACTCGTGATCAACACCAGCGCCGATCCCGATCATGTCGGCGGCAACGCGGTGCTGTCGGCGGCGGGCGAATCGATTCACCCGGCTGGCACTCGCAGGTTCGGCATCATCGACCCGCAGTACGCGGCGATCCTTGCCGAGGAGAGTGTCCTCACCCGCATGTCGGCACCGACGGGCCAACAGGCACCGTTTCCGCCGGCGGCGTTGCCCACGAGCACGTATTCGGCCGCCTCCGGCGAACATCAGCGCAAGCTGGTGCTGAGCGGAGAGGCCATCCAGGTGATGCACCAGCCAGCGGCTCACAGCGATGGAGACAGCCTGGTGTACTTCCGGCGGTCCGATGTGTTGATGACCGGCGATGTCTTCGATGTGACACGCTTTCCCCTCATCGATCTTGCACGGGGCGGTTCCATTCAGGGTGTTCTCATGAGCCTGAACCGCATCGTCGAGATGACATTTGATTCAACGCCGTTTCCGTTTCAGGAAGACGGCACGCTCATCGTGCCGGGCCACGGACGGCTCTGCGGGACGACTGACGTCGTCGATTACCGCGATATGGTGACGATCATCCATGACCGCGTCGCGGACCTCGTCAAACAAGGGCGACCACTGGACGAGATTCAGCGAGCGAATCCGGCGGCGGGTTATCGGCGGCAGTACGGATCAGAGACTGGCCCGTGGACCACGGCGATGTTCGTCGAGGCAATCTACCAGGGTCTGACGTCGAAGGGCGCGTCGCCACAATGACCGGGCGCAGCATCGATCGTGTCGGGCTCGTCGCTGCGATAATTCTGGTGATGAGCGTCACTGCTGTCGTCGCGGGGCAAGGGCGTGGCCCCACGACGCCAGCGCCAGCGGCGAAGGCCGCTGCTCCGATCGACGTGACCGGCTACTGGGTCTCAGTCGTCAACAAGGAGTGGCGGTTCCGCATGGTGATTCCCGCGAAGGGCGACTTCTTCGGCCCTATCGGCGGCATTCCAATCAACGCAGAAGCGCGCCGCGTCGCCGAAGCATGGGATCCCGCGAAGGACGAAGCGGCCGGCGAGATCTGCAGGGGGTTTGGCGCAGCGGGCCTCATGCGGGTTCCTGGACGCCTGCGCATCGGCTGGCAGGACGAGAATACCTTGCAGGTAGACACCGACGCCGGCATGCAGACTCGTGTGCTCAACTTCGGCGCCGCACCACCGAGCGGCCGCCCGACATGGCAGGGACAGTCTGTGGCGCGCTGGCTCGGTCTGCCTCCGGGGGGATCCGGAGGGCGCGAGAGCGGGACCACGCCGAACGCGCAAATGCGTGGATACGCCAGCTTCGAAGTCGTGACAAAGAACATGCGTCCAGGGTACCTGCGCAGGAATGGCGTGCCCTACAGTGCGAACGCCACGATGACCGAGTACTGGAACGTCTTCAGAGAACCGGACGGTACCGACTGGCTCGTTATCGCCGCAACGGTGGTAGATCCGACGTATCTGCAGATGCCCTATGAGACCAGTCCGGCCTTCAAGCGTGAGCCGGATGGATCCAGATGGGATCCGTCGCCATGCTCAGCGCGATGGTGAACCGGTCATGATCTCTACCGATGCGAGGCGTTCTCTCTATCTCAGTGCCATGCGCGCGGTGCTGACCGCGGTCGCGGTGCTGGCCAGCACCCCGGCCTTCGCACAGGTTGATCTCACCGGTTTCTGGGCAGCGCGGGGCCACGAAGATCTCGAAGGCATGCTACCGGGCGACTACGCGGGGCTTCCAATCAACGACGAGGCGCGGGCGCGGGCTGACGCGTTCATGCTCTCGTACCTGGCGTTGCCCGAGCGGCAGTGCATCATGTACACGAGTCACTACGTGGTCCGGGGACCGCAGAGCCTTCAGATCACCTCCGAGATCGATCCAATCTCGGGCCGCGTCGTCGCGTGGAAAATGAGTGGTGCAGTGGACCGCAACCCCCGCGCGATCTGGATGGACGGGCGCGAGCATCCGTCTCCGCTTGCCCGACATACCGCCGCCGGCTTCTCCACGGGCACCTGGCAGGGCGAGGCGCTGCTTGTGACGACGACGCACCTGACGGAGGGCGTGCTCTCACACAACGGCGTGCCCTCAAGCACTGAGGCCACGATCCGCGAGTACATCGTCCGCCGTGGTGACCACCTGTTGATTACGATGATCGTGTACGACCCGATCTACCTCGAGGAACCGTACCTTCGGAGCAGGACCTGGGTGTACGATCCGTCGATCCGTGTGCCCCCCGAGCCGTGCGAGCCCGCATTGGAGTTGGTCAGGCCGGCTGGAGAAGTGCCGCACTACCTGCCCGGAACGAACCCTTATCTCGCCGAACTGACGGAGAAGTTCAACATCCCGCTCGAAGCACTTCGCGGCGGCGCGGCGGGACTGTACCCGGAATACCGCAAGCAACTTCGGGACAAGTATGTGCCTCCCTCTCGCACACCCATCGTTACGCCGCAAGGAGCCCGCCCCTGACCGCGTGCCGTGGCGACGTGGCCGGACGCTACTCGACGCTGACCGATTTCCGATCTACGCCGTAGTGAGCGCCATCGACCGTCCTGTGTGAGATGTAGAGCCAGCGCCCGTCACGTTTCGCGTACACCTTCTGATACCAGACGTAGAACCATTGCCGGCCGGGCGGCGAGCTTGGAATGTGGCCGATGTAGCGGCCGTATGTCACCGCGACGTCGCCGTGCATCTCAACCGACTGAACGTCGTAATCGTGGACGGCATACGACTTGTTCGCCACACGTCGCATGAAGCTTGCTTTGTCGTCAACCAGCGTGGGCTGTCCACCGTACGTCCAACCATCGCCGTGCACCATCACGAAGTCAGGTGACGTGACTCGATCGAAGTACGCGGCGTCCCCGTTCACGAGGGCAACAGCGATGCTTCGCTCGAGGGCAAGCACTTCCTCGCCGGCCGCAGATTGCGCTGGTGGCGAGACGATGGAAGCAGGCAGCGGCGTGTGTGCTGGCGACTGCGCCGGGAGAACCGTCACGCCCCCGAGAAGGATGCTCGTGCCCGCGAGCAAGATGTTTCCAAGACGTTGTGTCATGGCCGTCTCCCTGCCCCGTAACGACGGTCGATTTCACCACGCCGGCCGTACCGGCGTCCACCGGGATCCACCTGCACGCGATCGGGCGTAGAATGCCGGGGCCACACGGGTCGCCGCGGGAGTCGCTATGCTGAAGTGGAAAGTTCTTGCCGTCGCCGGCATCACCTTCGGGATCGCGGGTCTGGGCTGGGGATACGCCCAGCAACAGACCTTCCCGGGCTTCTACGAGCTGCGCATCTACAAGGCACAACCAGGCAAACGGGACGCGCTCGCCGCGCGCTTCGCGAGCCGGACGGCCGCTATTTACGCCCGTCACAAGATCACCAACGTTGGCTACTTCATCCCGCAACAGAGCGATCCTGAGCTCGGGATCGACGCGGCTGACACGTTTATCTATATCCGTGCGTACCCGTCGAAGGAAGAACGGGACAAACGGCTGAAGGCCGCACAGAGCGATCCCGAATTTCGCGAGGTTGTGATCGCGCAGGAACGCGACGCCAACGCCCGGCTGATCGTCAAGGCACACAACATCGACATGACGCCGAGCGGCTCATACGCCACCATCACGGTCGTTCCGTAGACGACGAATCGATGCCGCGACCCTCTCGCGCTCCTTCGTGCCTCGGGCGGTTGACGATCGTCGCGCTGGCGATCGTGTGCGGTTCGACGCTGCAAGCTCAACAGCATGCGACCGGCGCAGTATCCGAGGTCCTCGCGCTCGAGCAGCAAATCGAGGACGCCGTCGTTCGCGGCGACGTCGCGTTCATCGACCGCGTAACACCGCCGGATTTCAGCTTCGTGCATGGCGATGGGTGGACACGCGGCGGACGGCCGCTGATGACCGACGACAAGGCCGCCTTCTTGAAACGCGTCGCCGACAAGGAATATCTCGTTCACGATCTCGATCGGGTGAAGGTCGAGATGCACGGCGATGTGGCGATCACCTACGGTCGCTACGTCAGCCTCTTTGTGCCCGCTAATCGAAATCCGTCTACGCCTGCACGTCTTAACTCGATCTGGTTCGAGCGCGTGTATGCGAAGCGGAACGGGCAGTGGCAGTTCCTCTCTCACCGGACCGTGCACGGTCCGAACGTTGCCCCGGCGGGCATCGATCCAACCGCCGCGCAACCCGCGGCGGGTAAGTAAGGGCCCTCGAGGGTGCGGCGAGGCTTCAGGCTCCCCTGCCACGCACCTGACGTGTTGGGTAACTCGATCACCGGCTGTTAGTTCCCCAAGGGCCGGTCGTTACTAACGAGTGCTACTTAGCTGCGAAGAAACGCATGCAGTTGACGCGCGTCCGGGTTCTCGTCGTACCGACTCGGTGAGGCGCATCTACAACAAGCGCGGGACCGCGGAGCAGCGGATCAAGGAAAACAGGCAGCGCCCTCGGACTGGAAACGGCCTGCGACGACGATATCTGGTCGTGCCGGGGGCGGGTAGACACTTTGGTCGAGCGCACCGAACGCGCTCGCCTTCGTCAGTTCAGGAGGAAGACAGATGGCGAAGACACACTCGCGAAGGGAACTGATCAAAGCTGCGGCCACCGGCGGAATGGCCGCAGGATTTGGAGTGGCAATGTCGCGCGGGGCAGCCGCTCAGAACGAGCAACATGAGCATCATTCGCCACCCGTCACCGGTCCGCTAGCGAGCGCGACCGTGAGCTTCGGGCAGTGGCCGGCCGACGCGGCGAATATCCTCGACCGGAGCCCGAATCGCTCCCCGAACAATCGCAACGTCCACCAACTCGTCCCTCATGAGGTCACGATCAAAGCGGGTGGATCGGTGAACTTCATCATCGCGGGGTTTCACTGGGTCGCCGTGTACGATGATGGAACGCAGCCCGACGACATCACCGTACCCGTGTTCGATCCGGTGAACAACCCGTCATCGCTCTTCATCAACGACCCGAATGGGCGAATCTACAGGGGGCTGGATCCCGGAACCCTCTTCCTGCTCACGAACGTGCAACCAAACACCGCCGCACCCTTGGCGCCGGTAATCATTCAGCCGATTGCCGCTGTCCCGCCTACTCCCCCTCCACCACCACCACAGATCGCGGCCTCTCCCGCACTCTACGCGCTCGGGGTCCGCGATCGTGTCGAGGTGGTGCAGTTCCCCAATCGAGGCCGCTACCTGGTGATCTGCCTGATCAACCCGCACTTCAAGAACCCCGTGAGCGGCCAGTTCGAGATGTTCGGCCACGTGAACGTGAACCCTTAGACCGAGGACGCTCCGAGGACGACCCTGGAGCAGCGGGACGTCGTCGGCGAGTCGATCACGCACGCCTCACTCAGCGCAACCACCAAGCCCCGCAGCGGCGGGGCTTGGTGCGTACGGCTGTGCCATCCGCGCTGCAGAGGCAGTGGACGTTTGTAAACTCTACGCCCGCGCTGGGTCCACGAGCTTCGCCGTTTCCCGGAGCAAAACAGCGCGAATCCGTTGGGCGTTGATCTTGCACCAACCTCTTTCGAGTACGTCGAGCAACTCGCTCGAATCGGAGGAGATCATGCGAGCAACTGTTTTGTTGGCGGCTATCGTCCTTGCTCCCGCACTCAGCTTCGCCCAGCAGCCGTGCACCTCAGATGCGGACAGCACGGTCGACGCGATTTATAGACAAGTGTTGGAGCGCCCGGCCGGCAGCGAAGGCAACGCCCGCGCCGAGCAACTGAGGAACGGACAGACGAGCGTGCGCGAGATCGTTCGGGACGTCGCGAGGTCGCCCGAACATCTGCAGCGCTTTGCACCAGCGAACGATCGCAACCAGGCGGTGAGCAATCTGTATCGCCACTTGCTGGGCCGAGCGCCAGACCCAGGAGGTCTGAACAGCCACGTGCAGGGTCGCGAGTCCATGGCCGCGCTCGTGGATACGTTTATCAACTCGCCCGAGTATCAGCAGAAATTCGGTGAAGACACTGTGCCCGGCGGAAACAGGCGTTATTGTCGCGGAGCGAGCGGTTCTGCAAGCAACGACCGCAGCATTCGATTCCAGAACATGGACCGCAACGGTAACCGCATAATCGAGCGCGAAGAGTGGAACGGCAGTCGCGGATCGTTCGACGTCCACGACTGGAATAACGATGGCGTGTTGTCAGGCGATGAGGTCCAGCCGGGCGCGCGTCGAGCCGCCCGTGCGGCCGAGGAGGATTTCGATCCGACGATGACGGCGACCTGGAACGAGGAAACCTTCCGCCAGATAGACCGCAACCGTGACGGACGCCTGACGTCCAGCGAGTGGTTCTACAACGCCGAATACTTCCGGCGCGCCGACCGCAATCGCGACGGCGCATTGAGCCTGGCGGAATTCACCAGCACATCGGATGACGATCGTGACGATCGCTTCGATAACCTCGACGTCAATCGCAACGGCCGCGTCGAGCGCAGCGAGTGGCACGGCAGCGCGGATGCCTTCGACTGGCTCGATCGTAACAACGACAACGTTCTCAGCCGCGCCGAGGTGGTTGGCGCCGACAGCGGCGGGCAGTTTGACAGCTTCGCAAGCCTGGACACCAACCGCAGTGGCACGCTGACTCCGGATGAGTGGAAGTGGACGACGCGTAGCTTCAACCGTTATGACAGCGACGGGGACGGCCTGATCACGCGCCGGGAGTTCAGCGCCGGCGGTGGCGCGCCTTCGGCTTCGCGCTAAATGCTTCGTGGCAGGTAGAGGCGGGTCTTAGACCCGCCTTCATACACGGCGGCTTGAGGCGGGTCTATTCAGACCCGCCTTTTCTTACACGGCGAGTCTTAGGACTCGCCGCTGCGTTACTCACCGGGTTCCCGTCGTTGCCGCTGGCCGCATCCCCCGCATCGTGGTGTAGACCGCTTCGATGTGCGCCTCTCGCGTCGTGTCCCAACGTTCAAAACCCTTGTAGGCATCGAGCGTCAGCGTCTTCTGAATCTCAGCCAGGCTGCGTCCCGCCCCGACGCCCGCGGCGACACCCTTCGCGATGTCCTCGAGATAGCGCAGCGAGTCGGCCGCGTCTTTCTTCGTTCCGGCAAGCGCATGCCCAGTGAGCGCGTGTTCGAAGTCCAGCGAGTTGATGATCGTCAACGCGTCGATCCATGCCCCGACATGGGGCGCCAGTCCCCCTGGAAGCCGTTTCACCTGCATCACGTCCGCGCTGAACACCGCGCGCTCATCCGGGAAGTGCAGCACCGAGCTGTCGTCGGCATGGGCGATGCCGAGGTAGTGCATCGTCACGCGCTTGCCGCCTAAGGTCACCGTGTGCCGGTCGACATAGGTTGTCGTCGGTAGATAGACATCACTGATCGAACCACGCGCGATCTCGGCGCCGTTGACGACGTTGTCGCGGTTGTAATCGAACAGATCGAAGCGTTCGGCAATGGCACCGCTGGCTTCGCTGCGTTCAACCAACCCATTGCGATTCCCGTCCATCTTCACGGCGTCGGGCGTGAGTGCCGGATTACCGGCCGGTGGCGCAAGCGCCGTCAGCATGTTTCGATGGCCGACGAACTCCGCCGTGTCGGCAAAGACCACACCGCCGGACGCATGATCCCAGTCACGATGGGTGTAGAGCACATAGCGGACCGGTACTTTGAAACGTGACGCGAACTCGCTCTTGAGCCAACGCGCGAAGTCACGGTTGATTGGGTCGCTCATGATGATGCCCTCAGGCGTCACCAGGAACACCGTGTAGTGGTTGTTGTTCTGGGCGCGATAGAGCTGGCCCGTGACGTTGACGATGGCGCGCATGGGCGGCTGCTGTGCCGCTGCACCTGAGGCGAAGCCTATCGCCAAGAAAAGAGCGACGGGAAAAGTCCTGAATCGCATAGTCGTACACCTCCTTGCGTGGCGACGGTTTCGTCTCCTTACGGTCGAGACCCTGTCAGGCATTTACCGGCGCTACCGGGCTGAATTCTGGCAAGATAGACGGCCAGCGCGTCCGTGCGCCACGTGCGCCCGCCAGGAGATGCGTATGTTCAGACTGACCCGGACCGTCACCATCCTGCTCGCCGCCCTGCTGATCACGGCTGGCTCGGCCGGTATCACCTCGAAGGCACTGCCCTCCTCTGCGCCCGAGGAGGTGGGACTCTCGAGCGAACGGTTGGCGCGCATGAACAAGGCGATACACGAGTACGTGGATGCCGGTCGCACTCCGGGAGTCGTCACCCTGATCGCGCGTCACGGCAAGGTCGTGCATGTCGACGCGTATGGAAAAGCCGATCTCGCCACCGGTCGCCCGACGCGCAGCGACGACATCTTCCGCATGTACTCGATGACGAAACCGATCACATCGGTCGCGTTGTTGATGCTCTTCGAAGAGGGCAAGTTCCAGCTCACTGATCCGCTGTCGCGCTACTTCCCCGCCGTCGCCGACATGAAGGTGTTTGCGGGGAGCACTCCACAGGGCGGGATGCTGCTCGATTCGCCGAAACGCCAGATCACCATCCAGGACGTGTTCCGGCATTCCGCGGGCTTCAGCTATGGCTTCGCCACCACCCCGGTCGACAAGGCATATGGAGACGCGAATCTGTTTGCGACTGACCTCACCGGCCTGATGGAGAAACTCGGGAAGCTCACGCTGCTGTATCAGCCAGGCGATCGCTGGGTCTACAGCATCGCGCACGACGTGCAGGCAGCGCTCGTCGAGAAGCTCTCGGGACAGAAATTCGATGAGTTCGTTCGCCAGCGTATTTTCCGGCCGCTCGAGATGAACGACTCGATGTTCAGGATTCCCGCGGACAAGAAGTCGCGCGTGCCGGCGCTCTACGCCATCCGGGACGGAAAGCTCGTTGTCGATAGCGGCCCAACGGGTGCCAACTATGGCGATCAGGTATTTGGCGGCTACAGCATCTCAACGACAATCAGTGATTACGCGCTCTTCTCCCAGATGCTGTTGAACAAGGGGCAGTTGAACGGCGTACGCCTGCTCAGCCCCAAGACGGTCGAACTGATGTCGACGAACCACCTGACGCCTGCGGCTCTTGCCGCCGGCGGGGTCGGTCCCGGCACAGGTTATGGGCTTGGCGTCTCCGTGTTGATGAGCCCGGCGGAGCGCGGCAACCTCGGGTCGGTCGGTGAATTCGGCTGGTCGGGCGCGGCGTCCACGCACGTCCTGATCGATCCCAAGGAAGACCTGGTGGCGATTTACTGTACGCAACTGATCGGTGGCGACTTCCCGATTCGAGCGAATTTCGCGACACTGTTATACCAGTCGATCGTCGGGAACTGACCAGGCTGTTTCATACGGCGAGTCTGAAGACTCGCCGCTACGCGAAAAAACGGAGGGACTAATGATTCGGCGATTCACTGCGGGTGTCGGCATCCTGATCGCGTGCACTCTGCTCGCCACGTGGGCGACCCCGGCCGCGGCCCAGGCCAAGGGTTCGGCCGACGCCGCAGCGGCCAGGCGAGCGAACCCGCACTGGAAGGCGCCGCGCAATGCGTGGGGGCAGCCCGACCTCGAAGGCATCTGGACGACGGACGACATGCGCGGCGTGCCGATGCAGCGGCCAGCGTCCTTCGGCACTCGCATGTACATGACCGACGAGGAGTTCGCGCAGCGCGCGAAACAGCGCAGCAACGCGCGCGATGTCGACAACGCCAGGACGGGCACGTTCCGCAACGAGGAAGGAAGCCGCGACTTCAGTTACACCTCGATGGTCATCGACCCGGCAGATGGCCGTGTCCCCGAGTTGACGGCCGCTGCGCGGGCGCGACCGCGGCCGCAAGGGTCGTTCGGTGTCGGTCCGTGGGAGAAAGTCCAGGACTTCTCGCTCTACGACCGCTGCATCACGCGTGGGGCGATCGGATCGTTCATGCCGGCCGTCTACGGCAACGGCGCCCGCATCGTCCAGACGCCGGACTCAGTGGTCATCAGCTACGAGATGGTGCACGACACGCGCGTGATTCCACTGGACGGCCGGCCCGCGCTTGGTTCAGGCATTCATCTCCTCATGGGTGATTCGCGCGGCCATTACGAAGGAGACACGCTCGTCATCGAGTCACGAAACTTCACGGACAGAACCGCGGTCGGCGGCACGGCGCACAGCCAGGAACTGCGCATGGTCGAGCGCTTCACGCGCGTCGACCCCGAGATGATCGACTACGAAATCCACGTCGACGATCCGGCAACGTTCACCAAGCCGTGGACCTTCCGGATGACGATCACGAGCCAGCCCGGGTACGAGATCTACGAGTACGGTTGCCACGAAGGTAATAACGCTATGCGCAACGCGCTCAGTGCCGAGCGCGCTTACGAGAAGGCGGCCGAAGAGGCGAAGTCCAAAGGGCTGTCGCCGCCCGAGCGCGTGTTCGAGCGCGTCAACGGGGCGGATCGAGCACGGTAATCAAACTCCCAACCTCCAACTCCCAACTCCCAAACAAAGTTGTCCTTTGGGATTTGGAAGTTGGGAATTGGGAGTTGACAGCCTCCCCTCCTAAAAAACAGTTGCGTAATTGGAACCGCGGAGACTACCTCACCCACCGTTTCAACCCGGAGTTGGGAATCGGACGCATCACCGCGGTCGAGGGACGCGCGCTCCTCGTCGAGTTCCCACGCTCGGGGACCAGGCTTCGGCTCGCTGCTGACACCGACGCGCTGATCCGGATCGATCCGGACGCCGACCATTCGACGCTCGATGCCGAGCGGCCCCTGGTCGAGCGCCTCGCCGCCGGTGACGTCGACGATTTCAGGGACTTTCTGACGCGACTGGACGTACTCCACCTCCTCTCCTTGCGCGAAGCCGATGGTCTTGGCTCATTCCTTGGCGGGCGCGTGCGGCTGTTTCCGCATCAGTTCTATGTTGCGGAGCGGGCGAGCTTCAGCGATCCGGTGCGATGGCTCCTCGCCGACGAGGTCGGCCTCGGTAAAACGATTGAAGCGGCCCTGATCCTGAATCGGCTCGTGCACACGGGACGAGTCGAGCGCTGCCTGGTTGTGGCGCCGGAGGCGTTGACGGTTCAGTGGCTGGGCGAACTCTGGCGCAAGTACCACCAGGTCTTCACCCTGCTCGATGGACCTCGTCTCGCGGATGTGGCACGCGACTTCGGCCCGGACTTCAACCCGTTCGACGTGCATCGCCGCGCCGTGATCGCACTCGAGATGCTCACGGACCGGCCGGAGCTGACGAAACAGGCCGTACAGGCGGGCATCGATGTTCTCGTGGTGGATGAGGCGCAGCGGCTTCGTCGACCACCAGGTCATCCCGGGGAACCTGCCTGGAGAGCCATCGCGCCGATTGCGGCATTGAACCGTCACCTTCTGCTTCTGAGCGCAACGCCGCTAGAAGACGATACCCATGGGTTTTTCCGGCTGCTCCAGCTCCTGCGCCCGCGCGAGTTCCCCGAGGACATGAGCTTCGAAGAGCGACTGGCTCTCGGCACGCCGCTGCCACCGT
>Ga0075419_10001205_pt1 | contig 16798 bp, 16 predicted proteins | sample SoiMetdeltSBSDD3_FD_76900 | JGI IMG/M metagenome (GOLD analysis project Ga0075419, IMG submission 76900) | Bulk soil microbial communities from a Populus tree surrounding site in Tennessee, USA - Soil MetaG P. deltoides SBSDD3 | ecosystem: Environmental > Terrestrial > Soil > Tree plantation... | reverse complement strand
TGGCACGCTTGATGCTGAAGCGAATGAACGTGAGGCTTGAATTCCTCGATCAACGTTATCTTCCAAAGGAGGTTGCCATGTCCAGTGAAGGCAAGCAGGTTGCTCGGTGGGCCGCACTAGTTGCCGGAAGCGCGGCGGTCGGTGCAGGTATCGGCTTACTCTTAGCGCCCCAGACAGGAACAGAGACACGGCGTGAAATCGCCCGCTACGCCAAGAAAGCGCAGCTGCAGGCGACCAGGTTGAGCCGGGCGGTTCAGTCGGGAGTGAAGGAAGCAATGGACCGCACGAAGCGGCCTATGGTCGAAGCTGTCTAAGTTTCTTATTCTTCAGATTCGCAGATCACCACCGACGCATTCAGTCTGTCGCCGCAGTAGGCAGCAGGCTGTTTGCGTGTGTCGTGCTCCTTGACCGTCCTCCACCTCGATGCTAGAGTCCGCCTGCTCCTTCATTCAGTTCGGTTAGTCCAAACAGCTCTCCAGGCCAGCCTGAACCTGTCCGGCTCTCGATTCGACAGATAGCGGGGGAGCGTAAGGCTCCGCTGGTGTGACTGATCTGCAGGAGTGGCGAAACTGGCATACGCACAGGACTTAAAATCCTGTGGCCCGAAAGGGCCGTACGGGTTCGATCCCCGTCTCCTGCACCAGCGCTCCGGTGCTCAGCCCGACTTGGTTCCGTTTTGATGGGATCAGGCCCGAATGAGGAGATGGTCGATAAAGACAGGTTGATTGCGGAGCATCGTCTGGCGTGACTCAACGTATCGCTGCAACCGGCTTCGTTCGTGCCGGCTCACATGCACCACCTCTAGGGTGATCCAATGATTCTGGATTCGCCTCACTTCGGCCAGCCCAATGTGGATGCTTGTGTTTTCCCCCTCCAACCACAGACGCACTTTGACAAAGTCGCCTGGAACCAGGAATTCAGGAGCAGCGAGCTGGGAACTGGACTCGGAGACCTTCAGCACACAGCCCTCGGCTTCAATTTGGCGGTCCACACGGACCAGCACGCAGTCGATCGTCGTCGTGGGAGTAGCCCAACAAGCCTGTTGTTTACCTAAAGCCATAGGCTGCGCTAGCCTAGAGCCGATGAGGCGTGGTTGGCTATCCCTCAAGAGGAGGGGATAGCTGGACGTAAAAAGAAGGTCAGCCTTGAAGAACATGACATCCCGCCGATTTTTCGCCCTGGGCGCGTTCTTTGCCGGCACGGCCGTCGCGGCTGGTGCCTTTGGAGCGCACCTCTTGAAACCCGTCCTGGATGCACCGATGTTAGCCGTTTTCGAAACCGCCGCACGCTACCAGATGTACCATGCCTTGGGACTCTGCCTTGTCTCATCGGCAGATGGACGCTATCCCAACTTGAATGGCACGGCGGTGGGGTGGCTTTTTACGACAGGAATTCTGCTGTTTTCCGGAAGTTTGTACGCTCTCTCACTGATCGGAATTCCATGGCTGGGTGCGCTCACACCACTCGGTGGAGCCGCCTTTATGACGGGTTGGGCCTTATTGGCATGGGGAGTCTTGCGATCCGATCGGACGTCCTAGTGTTATGGAGTGCAAGTCGCCGTGCGCTTTCCTGTTATTGAACCCCAACCACCTTGGGAATTCACAAAACTCCCTTCCAACCGCTGACCTTCTTTGGAAAAAAGCAGGCTGTCCTCCTGAATCCGTCCATCTGTTTCCCACCGCAGATAGACGGCATCACCCAGTACCACCGTTTCAGTGAGACCGGGAATTGTCGTGCCCTCTGTCCCGGGTGGCGGGAAGACGAGGGACAGCTTGCGCTCTTCGTGATGACGCTGATGGTTGTGGACAACCCACTGCCACGTCCCGCAGAGGCGAGCCTGGCCGCGGGCCGTGCGCACGCGATCCTTCCACGTTTTAAGCCGCCACCACTCTTCCATCGCCTGCTGAGCGGCATCCTGCGCCAGCAGTCCGGCCGCAACGCCGACGCCAGCCGTGGCATTCCCGCTATCCCATTGGCTGACTGCTTCGTGCAGGGATGCAAATGGACCGTTGGCCGTCAGCCATGCAGCTTGGGATGGCGTCGTAAAGACATCGGCCGGCGCGATTTTCTCTTCCACAGCACGCATCATCCGGTCCGCGACGTCCCAGGCGACCAAGGCTGCAACCAAGCGCTGTGCGGATTTCGTGATTTCGGGCACCATCAGCTCTTTCGTGACATGAGGAGAAAGTCCCTTGGCGGCGATCGTCGCGGCCACGTCGTTTACCTCAGCAGCTCGGCCGATCGCAGCCACGAAGAGATCGAGCGCCGCTTGATCAGATTCAACTTTGGCAAGCCGATCATGGTGCAGGGTGATAAGTTTGTGCCAACGCGGCGGAGACGAGAAACCGCGTTCCTCCGCCGAAGCGGCGAGGAAAGGCGGGACAAGGATGAAGAGCACGAACAAGAGCAACGCCCGTAAGGCATGCAGACTGGGCGATGTGACGGAGGCGGGCATGGTGACGGACAGGTGTTTCTCAGCAGAAGGACGGTCGTTAGAACCCTTGAAGGTACTTTTTCAAGAACGTGGCCGTCGTCGCCCATGCTTCGGTTGCGGCGGCTTCCCGGTAGTTTTCAGGTCTCGTTTCGTCACTGAAAGCATGCGGGGCATCGGAGTAGGACTGAATTTCTATCGACTTCTTATATTGGGCAGCGAGCATCCGCAGACGTTGAACATCCTGTGCTGATACCCATGGATCATGTTCCGCATAATGGTAGAGGATGGGACAGAGCGCGTTCTCCAGAGCGGAGTCCGGCTGAATCATGCGTCCATAATAAGAGACAGCCCCCCGCAGGCGCTTCCGCTGACAGGCAAACTTCATCGCCAGCGTTCCACCCATTCCATATCCCACCACCCCGTGAATGTTCCGCTTAATGAACTCACGGGTGTTCAGAAACTCACAGCACGAGTTGATATCTTGCAGAGCCAGCGATTCGTTCAGTTTTCCCATTAAGGCCTCGGCCACTTCCGCATTACCGGTAACCATCCCGCCGATGCGACCATAAAGATTGGGGATAATGACACCGTAGCCCTCGCAGGCCAGGCGGGCGCCCAGATCCTTAATCTGAGAGTTCAACCCCCACCATTCGTGCAAAAGTACGATACCAGGATAGGTGCCTTTTTCTTGCGGCCAAAACTCAATGCACTCGACCTGGACAGTCTGAATCGGCCGCGTTTTGATATAGGGATCGACGGATGCATCGGTGAGGGTAGGCAGTGCCACTCCGCTGGGAAACCGAGAAGTCCCTGTCCCGATTTGCTGCAACGTAAACGGAGCAGTCGTCGAAACCATAATCCGGAAAACTCCCTGCCAGAGCAGAATCGGCCGCGATAATTCGCACCCTCATCGTACTATAGGGACCGCTCCGCCGGCTTGTCAATGTAACCTGAAAGGCAGTAGTCTGCCTCAGGTTTTTCGCCATGCACTCTTCAATCGGCTCTTTCTCGACGGCAATTCTCGGCATAGGCTTGATCGGTGTCGGTCGGCATGGCAGCCGCTATATGCAGCACTTGCTCCGGGATCTACCCGATGTGGCCCTCACTGCCGTGTGCCGCAGAAGCAGAGGCGGTGCATTGTTGGACACGACCACTCCCGTGTATGACGATTATCGAGCCATGATCGCGGATCCTCGTGTGCATGCGGTTGTCGCCGTGACTCCGCCCTCACTCTGTTACGACATTTGCCTGGCGGCGGTTCACGCCAGAAAGCCGATCCTCATTGAAAAACCATTGGCGCTCAGCGGATGCCAGGCTCGCACGATGGTGACCGCGGCTAATCAGAGCGGCGTACTCTTGATGACGGCGCACACGATGCGATTTGACCCCACCATTACGCTGCTGCGCGAAAAACTCCACACAATCGGGCCGCTGCAGTCGGCGTTTCTGGCCATGCACATCGACACAAAACCGAACGTGATGTCTGTAAGGGGTGGCTCAGCGACCGTTGGTGCCCTGCTTGAACTCGGGGTCCATCTGCTTGACCTCGTCCGCTTTCTCACGAGGGAGGATATCGTCGAGGTCCAATGCACGATGACCCCCTTGCCCTCAGTGGCACCGGAAACTTATGTAGAGGTACGTTTGCGGACTTCCAGCGGCATTGCCTGCACCCTCGACATTGCACGCGTCGAGGGCCAACGCACGGGAAGGGCAGTGTGGATCGGAGAGAAGGGCACACTCACGGCAGATTGGGTATCGCGCAGTCTCTCGAGGACTGCAGCCGACGGACGTGTGGAGGCTTGGACGCTTGAAGTCAAACCAACCGTGCTGGCAACGTTGCAAGCGTTTGTGCACGCCATACGGTCCTCAACCGTCCCACCCATAACCGGCCTTGATGGCTGTCTCGCCGTCGAAGCGGCCGATGCCTGTTATCGTTCGGCGGCCAATGATGGCGCCATAACATCAGTCCCCTCCACTGGCTAGAACGCGGCGTCCGCCCGTGACCGGGATCCATCCAAAAAGGCAGCAGCCCTAGCTGTCCGCCACGATGTGCGTATCGGTTTCCTCCACCCCCTCAATCTGATGGATCTTCGTGATGACCACGTCGGAGAGAGAGCGCTCATCCTGGACACTGATAAAGAGAAAAATGTCCGGCTGCCCGAAGCAGGAGTGCGCCTGTTCCACTCCCGCAAGTTTCTTCAAGGCCTGCAGCACGTCTTTCGTCCGGCCCGTTTTCACTTTGATGAGTATGTACGCCTTGGTCGCCATGGGGTTTCTCCTTTCGATCAAAGTGTTTCCCGCCCGGCATGCTCCGCCGGTGCTCCGCAAAAATCCGATGGATATCGCGCCGCTGCTGGACAAATGCGGTACGCGCGTTGGCATAGAGCTCGCACAGCCGTTCCAAATCCGCCAGTCGCATGTTCACACGAGCGAAGGGTGCTGCTAGCCTGTCCTGTTCTTCTCTCGAGGTTACGGCATAACGGTCGCATACCGCCTCCACGACCCGGGAAGTCCACCCTCCCTGACGGAATTCCGCTTCCGCTTCTTCCGCGCGATCGGCAAACTTCGACGCCAACGCTTGAGCGAGAAATTGACGCACGGCGGGATCGGTGCTGTTCATAAACACACCTTGAAACTGAATCACGATCTGAATCACACGGTTCGCCTCGGGAGTTCCTTCAGGGGGAAGAATGTTGGCGTCGTGCAGCGTAGCTAAGAGCGCCATCGAAGCCCCCACCGGTCCGGATGGAGTCCGGATCTCCGTCGGAGCGATCGACGACACCGCGGGTCCATGCAGCAAAACGAGCGACAAGACGATGCCCGGCCAATGCATGCCGCGGATTATACAGAAGGGGGCTCATGTGCACCAGCTTGCGATGTGCAACAAAACCGGTTGGCGAATGGAAGCATTTTGACCATGATGGGAGCGCTTTTTCTTGAATCCATCACAGGCGCTTTCTATAATTCAGCGCCTCGTGACCGCAGGGAGCGTTCATGCTTGCAAAAGTGCGCACTGTCGCACTGACCGGACTCGACGCGCATTTGATCGACGTTGAAGTCGATATCGCCGGCGGGCTGCCGCAGTTCTCTGTGGTAGGCTTGCCGGATGCGACCGTCCGTGAGAGTCGCGACCGAGTCCGGTCCGCACTCAAGAACACAGGCTTTCACTTCCCCGCAAAAAGAATCACAGTCAATCTCGCACCTGCCGACATCAAAAAGGAAGGGGCGGGCCTCGATTTAGCAATCGCGATCGGCATTCTGGTCGCGGAAGAAGTCATTGCTGCTGAGCGGCTTGACCGTTGCGTGCTCGTCGGTGAACTGTCTCTCGACGGACAGATCAAACCGGTGTCTGGAGCACTTTCAATCAGTCTGGCCTGTCGCAACCACAGCCTCTTGTTACCGGCACAGAATGGACCCGAAGCCGCGATGATCGAGGGAGCGGCCGTTTATGGTTTACACACGTTACCTGAAGCGGTCGCATTTCTCAGGGGGGAGTGTGAGATCGAACCGCATGACGCCGACCGTACGAAATGGTTTTTCCCGACGCCTGCGGATGACGATGACTACGGTGATGTCCGTGGACAGGATCACGCCAAGCGGGCGCTGGAAATCGCCGCTGCGGGTGGACACAACGTCCTCATGGTGGGTCCGCCAGGCTCGGGTAAAACGATGTTGGCCAAACGTCTGCCGACTATTCTTCCCCTCATGGAACCGGATGAAGCGATCGAAACCACTCGTGTCCACAGCGTGGCCGCTCAACTCCCCGCAGACCGCCCACTGCTGACCGTCCGTCCTTTTCGCGCGCCGCACCATAGCATTTCGGACGCCGGCTTGATCGGGGGCGGAACGATCCCACGTCCAGGTGAAGTCTCGCTCGCGCATAACGGGGTCCTGTTCCTGGATGAATCCCCCGAATTCCGACGACCCGTACTTGACGGCCTTCGGCAGCCCCTCGAAGAAGGCGCTGTCACTTTGACAAGGATCAGCGGGTCGCTCCGGTATCCGGCTCGATTCATGTTGATTGCGGCGATGAACCCTTGTCCCTGCGGCTATTATGGGGACCGCTCGCGGGAGTGTGTCTGTACACCGTATCAAATTCGGAGATACCGCGCTCGGCTCTCAGGCCCACTGCAAGACCGTATCGATATTCAGATTGAGGTTCCCCCGTTGCCGGTTCGCGATCTTCAAGACAACAGCGCGGCACCCGAGGGCTCGATCCACATTCGCACACGGGTCATTGAAGCACGCAAACGGCAGGCCGGCCGCTATGGATCGGACGGGATTCACACAAATGCCCAGTTGAAGCCTCGACTCGTGAAGCGGTATTGTGGGCTCGATACGAAAGGGCAGGATCTCCTGGAACAGAGCATGATCAGACTGGGCCTCTCGGCGAGGGCGCATGCTCGGATTCTCAGGGTCGCGAGAACCATTGCCGATTTGGCGGGCTCAGACAACATTCAAGCCGTTCACGTGGCCGCAGCGATTCAGTATCGCAGCTTGGACCGGCGGGTGGAGTTCTAACGAGTCTTGTGACCGTCGCCATGAAAGTATTCGTATGGTGGTTTCTCGTTGGAGCGACGATGGCGCTCGCGGTCATCATGTTGCAGGGTGGCATGCGGGAGGTGATGCAGGCGCAAGGCTCCGTCTGGGAAATGAAACTCATGGAACTGGTCACGACCATCGTGGGAGGGGGTCTTCTCGGCGGCTGCGTTGCGCTCATCTTGGATCGGATCAAGAAATCATAGCCGCCAGCTGACGGCAGGGGACAGGGAAGGAGTCACAATGGATCTGGAGGTAGGTTCAAATCTGTACCAAAACACCGATGGGACAATTGAAATCGAGGGTGTCCCCCAAATTCAAGTGGCGCTGAAGCCGAACGCCCTGCTGATAAATTTTGCCGTGTTCGATGCCAACGGCAAGATGACGGCGAAGCTGGTAGACAGTACCCTCATGTTCAATGAACGCAGGGCCTATGAAGTCACAAGAGCCTCGACCAGCGTGACGCTCACGCACCTGGAGTCAAAAAACGTTGTGTTGCAAATGGAAGTCAAAAAGCCGGACGTGGTGACCTTTACCCGAGGCGGATTTCATACCGTCAAGGGCCACCTGCTCGAAGTGTCCTCGACGGAGTGGAAGGTGGACAAGCAGCGCCAGAGCGGGACCAGGCAGAACGCCGAGGGTGGTCCGGTAAAAATCGGATAGCTGCCAGTGGGTCAGGGTGCGTCCTGGCGCACCCGGGTGGGTGGGTGAGACTGGGTTAGGGCACGTCCCAGCGCGCCCAGGTGGGTGGGTGAGACCTGGTCAGGGTGCATCTCGCGCACCCGGGTGGGCGGGTGAACCAAATCAGGACTTGGTCACCGTCGGGACGATCACGATGCCGTCGCCCTTCACGTCCACCATCGCTGTATCGCCGTCCCGTAACTCGCCTTTCACCAGTTGTCTGGCCATTGGGGTCTCAAGCTCCTGCTGTATCAGCCGCTTTAACGGCCGGGCGCCGTACACAGGATCATATCCGCGCGCTGCTAGATGCTGAAGCGCCGCGGGCGACATCGTGAGCGTGATGCGTCGTTCGGCCAGTCGTCCCCTCAACCGCTCCAGTTGGATTTCCACGATCTTGGTCAACTGGTCCGTCTCAAGCGGATGGAACACGACGATCTCGTCCACGCGGTTTAAGAACTCAGGACGAAAATGCCTCCGTAATTCACCCATGACCACTGCGCGAACGTCGTCGTAGTTGGAACCCTTCTGCTGCGCCTCGAGGATCTGTGGACTTCCGATGTTGGACGTCATGATCAGCACCGTGTTCTTGAAGTCCACCGTCCGTCCCTGAGAATCGGTAAGGCGCCCGTCGTCCAAGACCTGAAGCAGTACATTAAAGACGTCGTGATGCGCCTTCTCGATTTCATCGAAGAGGATCACGGAGAAGGGGCGCCGCCGCACCGCCTCGGTCAACTGCCCCCCTTCCTCATAACCGACATAGCCGGGCGGAGCTCCGATGAGCCGGGCGACCGTATGTTTCTCCATGTACTCCGACATATCAATACGAATCATGTTGGTTTCGTCATCGAAGAGCGTCGTAGCGAGCGCCCTAGCCAATTCAGTTTTTCCGACGCCCGTCGGCCCCAGGAAGAGAAAGGACCCAATGGGCTTGTTAGGATCTTTGATGCCCGATCGTGCGCGCAGGACGGCGTCGGCCACGGCCTGAACCGCCTCGTCCTGGCCGACCACCCGTTGATGGAGCAATTCTTCCAACTTTAGAAGTTTTTCCGTCTCGCCCTCCATCAACCGGGAAACAGGAATGCCAGTCCAACGGCTCACGATGGCAGCGATATCGTCTTCATCCACCTCTTCCTTGACCAAGCGGCTCTCTCCCTGTTTTTTTCCCAGCTGTTGTTGCTCGATCGACAATTCACGTTCAAGACGGGGCAGTTCACCGTAGCGAAGCTCAGCCACCCGGTTGAGATCGTATGCGCGCTCAGCCTTCTCGATCGCCAGCTTCACCTCTTCGATCGCTTCACGCGTTTTTCTGAGCCGTGCCACCGAGGCTTTCTCGGAATCCCATCTGGTCTTGAGGGTTTGGAGATCGCGTTGCCGTTCACTCAACTCTTTCTCGAGCGCCGTCAATCGCGCCTGACTGACCGGATCTTTTTCCTTGCGCAATGCTTCGCGCTCGATTTCGAGCTGCAGGACCTTGCGCGAAACCTCATCGAGATCGGCGGGGAGGCTGTCGATTTCCGTCCGGAGGCGCGCCGCAGCTTCGTCCATGAGATCGATCGCCTTGTCCGGCAGGAACCGATCGGCGATGTAGCGATGCGAGAGCTTCGCCGCCGCCACGAGTGCAGCATCCTTGATCCGGACGCCATGATGCACTTCATACCGTTCCTTCAAGCCGCGCAGGATGGAAATCGTATTCTCGACGGAAGGTTGATCCACAAACACGGTTTGAAACCGCCGCTCCAGCGCTGCATCCTTTTCGATATGTTTGCGGTATTCGTCGAGCGTCGTTGCACCGATCAGATGCAATTCGCCGCGGGCCAGCATCGGCTTGAGCAGGTTAGCGGCGTCCATGGCGCCCTCAGCGGCTCCCGCGCCGACGACCGTATGCAATTCATCGATGAACAGCAGCACCTGGCCCTGAGAGGCCTGAATCTCTTTCAACACGGCTTTCAACCGCTCTTCAAACTCGCCGCGGAATTTCGCCCCGGCGACCAACGCGCCCATGTCGAGCGCGACCACGCGTTTCTGCTTCAATCCTTCCGGGACGTCGCCCTTCACGATTCGGATGGCTAGCCCTTCAACGATGGCTGTTTTGCCGACGCCGGGCTCTCCAATGAGGACGGGATTGTTTTTCGTCCGACGGGACAGGATCTGAATGACACGGCGAATCTCGTCGTCGCGGCCGATCACGGGATCAAGTTTGCCCTGGCCGGCGAGTTTGGTCAGATCGCGTCCGTACTTTTCAAGCGATTGATACGTTCCTTCCGGATCCTGGCTGGTGACGCGCTGGTTGCCCCGGACCTGCTGCAAGGCTGTAAGGAGCTTGTCTTTGGACAATCCGAGTTTCTTGAAAATGCCGCCTTCATGCACCATGGCGAGCAGCACGTGCTCGACACTGAGATAGTCGTCTTTCAGCGCTCGCTGCTCGTCTTCTGCTTTTGTGAGCACCTGATTGAGACGCGAGGTGAGGTGCAGTTGCCCCGGGCCGCCGCCCGTACCCTGCACCTGCGGCAATTTGTTCAAGGCTTGCTCCGCCGCCTGGCGGACAGCAGAGACCGAAATCCCCCCTTGCTCGCAAAGGGCGGGCACGATGCCGCCTTCCTGTTCGAGAAAAGCCAGGAGGAGATGCTCAACATCCATACCTTGATGACTGCGGCGCATAGCATGGGCCGATGCAGTCTGCAGGGCTTCTTGTAATTTGACCGTCATCCGGTTCATATCCATGATGATAGCTCCCGATTCAGTCTATGGGCTCACATACCACGATAATCACAGGGCGTCGAAAGTCAACTTGGGACGGCGACTGCCTTGACCGGCTGAGACAGACCAGACTATTGTCCTTCATGATCAATCACCTTGTGGGGGCTTTCGACCTCTATCGCCAGGCATTGCAGAAGACGTGGCAATCCCTGCAGCGCGGCTGGATCACCATATTGGCTGTGATCGGATTCTTATTTCTCCTCATCTTGGCCCAACAAATCGCGGCTCCTCTGGGAATTGCGGGCGGCTTTCTGCTGGGAGCCGTGAATGCCCTGCTCGTGGGGGTCACCTTGAGTTTAATCGAGCAGTCAATTTCCTATGCTCGGACGTTGACCATCAAAGACGTCGCTGAGAGTTTTGGCCATTACTTCTGGGATGTCATCAGCGTGGGCTTCGTCCTCTGGCTTCCCATTATGGCGCTCGATATGGGCACCAGTCAGAATCCGAACGGTCCCCTGATTTCCTATGCGGTGATGCTGTTGATGTTCATTTTATTGAATCCTACTCCTGAAATCATTTATCAGGTGCGTCATGATTCACCGCTGGATGTGTTCAAGCGGGCCTATGAATTTGTCTTAGAAAACTGGATCGAATGGTTCCTTCCGATGGCTCTGTTGTTACTCCCCCTGCTGGCAGCACCTGATGGACTGAGAACCTTCTTTTTGATGTCTCAGAGAGTCGGCAGAGGCGCAGGTCTCGACTTCTCCCAACTTCTCATCATGCCCTTTACAATTCTGGGGAGCTGGTTGGCTTCAGCAGGAGTTGATCCCGGACTGTCTCAATACCTCATCATCTTTTTCACTCCCCCCCTCGCTGTATCCATCCTCCTGTTTCGTGGCCACCTCTTTGCACTACTTTCTCGGTCTTCCCATCGCCAGCGTCAATTTGCCTCGCAGGTGAAAGGGAAGGACTAGGACGCAACTCCTGTCTTAGGCCCCATTTCAATGTCTTATAGGTGAGCACGGGGTCCATCGCGGGTGGACTCATGTTCGCTCTTGAGTGACAAGTGAATTTAGTGTATGGATTTACCTACACACAGAGCCTCCTCGTCTCTCGATACATCAAAGGGAGCTGCGCTCGTGCGTCTGTCAATTTTCTGGCGCATTGTCCTCACATCACTGCTCATCATTGTCGTGATGGCCGGGGTGAACTTCTATGCGTTGTTTCAGCTTCGTCAGCTATCCGCATTGAGCACAACGCTCGCCTCCCAACATTATCCTGCCATCGAGCAGGCCAAGCATCTGCAAGCTGTGGCCTACAACGAGCTCAACAGCGAGAAAAAATACCTGGCTGTCCGTGATCCGACATTCCTGCAGAACTTCGACGAAGAAGTTGAAGAATTCCACCGAGGCATCGAGAATTTATTACGACAGGATTCCTCCGAGCAAGGCCGTCAATTCCTCGAGCAGGCGCGGCGCTATCAACAAGACCGGCTCGCCCTGTTTCATGCCGAGCTCGAAAAAGCGGGGAACACGCCGGGTTCTGTGTCGCCCGAGTATGAGAGCCGCCGCAATGAAGTGATGGATCACATGACAGCTACGCTGAGTCACTATGTGGATTATCACGAAGGGGTCATCAGTGCCGGGGTCGGCCGATCCCGTGAAAGTTCGGCGCAGGCCGAGGCGATCACCGAGCAGCTGGTCTTGCTCGCACTCGTCTTCGGAGTAGGCCTGGCCGGAATCGCCAGCTACACCATCCTTCGTCCGCTGCGTCAGCTGCAAGGCCACATCAAACAAATCGGACAGGGTAATTTCCGGGCGTCTCTGAACATCCGAGCACCGAGCGAACTCCGTGATTTGGTGGACACGGTCAATTGGATGGGGGGAAAGCTCCAAGAGTTGGACGACATGAAGGGCGAATTCCTGGCTCACGTCTCACACGAGCTGCGCACTCCCATGGCTTCCATCCAGGAAGGGACGCACCTCCTCCTCGATGAAATTCCTGGCCCGGTGACGCAGGAGCAACGGACGACGCTCCGCATCATGGCCGACAGTAGCCGACGCCTGATCACGCTGATCTCAACCATTCTGGATCTCTCCAAAATGGACGCAGGCATGATGGAATATCGCATCGTGCCGACCGATCTGAAACGCATCACCGACATGTCCGTCAATAAAATTCGTCTCTTGGCCGACGCGAAACATGTGCAACTCGTCGTCGAAGCACCGGCGCAACGCGTATGGGTGAAGGCCGACGCGATTCGTATTGAGCAGGTCTTGGATAATTTGCTATCTAATGCCTTGAAATTCAGTCCCGAAGGAGGCATTGTCAAAACGCAGATGAAATCGGACCACAAGGCGGGCGTCCTTGAGGTCGCGGTCTCCGACGTCGGACCTGGAATCCCCGCAGACGAGCTGCCGCATATTTTCGAGCGCTTTTATCAGGGCAGTACGAAATCCAGACATTCTACGCCAGGGAGCGGGTTAGGATTGGCCCTGGCCAAAAAAGTCGTCGAAGCACACGGAGGCAGGATTTGGATCGAAAGCGAAGTGAGGAAAGGCACGACTGTACGGTTTATCCTGCGCCTCACCAAACCGGGTGCGGCCTCATGAGGGCCATGAGGATGGCGAGCGGTGGACTAGCGCTGATCCTCATGACGGGAGGTGGATGTGGCTCGTGGTCCTCTCCCCCCCAAATGTCACAGCCGTATTTCATCGTGGACCCATCGGATGCCAAGACTTTCCACATGATTGGAAAAAAACAGGATGCGGTTGCTGCAAAGTGCCAAGAGCACAATTCGTGCGACCATGCCTATTTTACCCGTGCATTAATCGGATTATATGAAAGCCGGGACATGGCCGTACGCAACTTTGAAAAGGTGATTGCCGTGGCACCGAAAGGCCAACTGGCCGCATCAAGCCGGCTGTGGCTCGAGCAAATACAGCAGCATCCAGCCCCAGTGGAGCGGTCTTGGTTTGCCTCGGTCATGTCGGCACCGGCCATATCCGTCAGCCAAGTCACGCTGGGACAAACATCCGATCGTCTGGTGCGGGACTTGCTTGATCGGGAAATGATGATTCAGCAACTTCGCGCCAGCAAGGACGCCGATGCCCAGGCGCTCGACCAGCTCCAGCGGGAACTGGCCGAACGTGACCGGAAAGCCGACGCCTCGACGGGCAAGAAGGATCCCGGAAAGGCGGCAACCGAGGGCACGAACGTTCAGGCGCTCCAAAGGCAGTTGTCGGAACGGATAAAAAGATCGACGAGCTCTCGAACCAGCTGGAGGCCCTAAAACGGATCGATCAGGAAATGCGAGATAAAGTTCGCCCCATCCGTCCCCCGTCCACCGTGGTGCCGCCCTCGTCACCAGAGCCAACCAATCCATAACGAAAAGAAGGATCAGCACTGTCATGGAACAAGAGCACATCCTGGTCATCGACGACGAAGAAGGGCTGTTGCAGTTGCTCAAAATGCGGTTGAACGCGATGGGCTTTACCGTCACCGCGTGCACTTCCGGACGAGAAGCCGTCAACGCCGCAAAAACCAATCGATTTGATTTGGCCATCACAGACCTCCGCCTGCGCGGAGAAGACGGATTGGATGTGACAGAAGAATTGCTGCGCATCCATCCCGGGTTGCCCGTCATCATTTTGACTGCTCACGGAAGTATCCCTAATGCGGTCGAAGCGGTGCAGCGGGGAGCCTTCGGCTATTTGACAAAGCCATTCGACGACAAGGAGCTCAAAGCCAAGATCGAGGAAGGCCTGTCCCCACAGCGAATGAGCCGCGAGATACAACGGCTCAAATCTCTCGTCAATGAGCTCTATGGCATGGAGAACGTCGTCGCACGCAGTCCTGCCATGCAGCGCTTGTTACAACAGGTTATTCAGGTCGCGGATTCAGACGCGACTATGCTGCTGTTCGGAGAGACGGGAACGGGTAAGGAGGTATTTGCCCGCGTCACGCACGCCAACAGCCGAAGAAGCAAAGGCCCTTTCGTCGCGTTGAACTGTGCCGCCATTCCAGAGACCCTCTTCGAGTCGGAGCTGTTCGGTCATGTGCGCGGCGCCTTCACCAGCGCGCACGGTCCCAAGAAAGGGTTGTTCCAAAGCGCGAACGGAGGCACGCTGTTTCTGGATGAAATCGGAGAGATGCCGCTGTCTATGCAGGTAAAACTTCTGCGCGCTGTCCAGGAGCGAGAAGTGCGGGAAGTCGGTGCGGAACACCCGACGAAAGTCGACGTACGGATTATCGCGGCCACCAATAAGGATTTGGGCGAAGCCGTAAAAAATGGGAGTTTCCGCAACGATCTGTACTACCGTATTTCGGTCGTACCGTTGTTCATTCCGCCTCTTCGGGACCGGCGCGACGACATTCCGATCCTTGCCCAGTACTTCTTGACCAGCAGTGCAAAACGGGCCAATAAAGATGTGCGCGGTTTCACGCCAGCCGCGTTACACCGCCTGGTCACCAATTTGTGGCCCGGGAATGTCCGCGAACTCGAGAATGCCATCGAAAAAGCCGTCGTCATGTCGAGACAGGACATGATTACGCCTGATCTGCTCCCGTCCATCGGCACGGCTCCAGATTCGCAATTGAAGCCTCTCACGGAAGCGAAGGAAGAATTCGAGAAGACCTATCTTAAGAATGTTCTGCAATTGACAGGCGGCAATATTTCGCGCGCTGCCCAATTCGCCGGGCGCTATCGGGCGGACTTCTACAAAATGCTCAAGAAGTACGGGTTGCATCCTTCGACCAACAAGGGCAAACCCGGACCAGAAGTCGAAGAGATCGAAGAAGAAGATCATCTCACGGAGGCAGAGCGGTAAGTCGCGCCTCACTCACTCCAACTATTGAACCATCGCAGGCTTGTTCAGCACGCTTCCAGCAATAAGAGCCGCAATCGCTGCATGACCATATTTCCCGATATGCGTATCGTCTCGCCACCACAAGAGCTTGCCTTCTTGTTTGTATAGTCGCTTTGCCTCTGAGATCAAATAAGGTTTCGTATCGTGGCATACGATTCCCGTCGTTCTGCACGCTTCAAGGACTGCCTCAGCAAAGCCCGAAGCGTGTTCGTCCTCAGGTTGCGCCTCACGGGCCTCTAACAGCCACCGATACACCTCGCCCTTCGTGGGAAGAATCAACCCCGTCACGTCGACGTGACGTTCAGCCGTGAGCTTCTGCATCGCGGTCATCGTCCGTAACAACTTTGTGTAATTGGGATGTTGCTTGACGTCCTGACGGGATGCTTTGCCCCATCGTTCTTGATTTTCTAGAAACAGGACCGGATGGCCATCTGGTAATGATCGAAGAATCACGTACTTGGGCCATCCACGTACCTTCATGCGTATACCTTCGATCCATTGCCTAAGCGGCGAGCGGTTTCTATAGCTTTTAAACTTTACCCGCCAAGCAGAAAAGCCTTGTTTCCACGGTAGATCTGAGAGATCCCAAACCTCACCCCCGTCATCGTCCATATCGTTCCCCGTATAGAATGTCCAGATCATCCGAGGATGGGAGACAACGTTCAATCTTCTCCATTCGATGGCGAAATTGATGAACTGGTCATACGGTCCACCAGGAAAGGAAAGATTGTAGGTATGGAAGCCATACGTTGTTTCCAGCAAGCGAGCGAAGATTTCCTCGTCGCTTGTTCCGCCTCCAGCAGGAAAAGAGTCGCCCAGTATCAACAGATCCGTGGTATCCGAGCGAGGTATGTTCCGAAAGCCGTATTCGTCTGTGCGAAACGCAATTTGACGACGTTCTTGCACAGCCGGATCACCGGCCATCGCGGCCAAATCACCGTAGCCTTCGGCGTTTATAGTCAGGTTGGGGTCCCACCGACCGACGATGGGCAGTTCAGGCATTTTGTGGGATGTAATATTCGTAGGAGTGTAATGCAATTTATGACCAAAGGTCGGTCGCAGGACGAGATCCAAACACACGAGCGAGAGGCTGATGGCCGTGATGGTTATGAGCGCATTTTGTAAGAGCCGGTCAAGTAATGATCCTGACTGCGTCCCGAACAATAAGATCGCGATGGGAATGCAAAGCACGACCTCGATCCACCCTGAAATGAGCACCCCCTCCGCATAAAGAGCTCCCGTAGCCAGAGCGGTAATCACTGCCAATGTCCAACATAGTCGGCGGTTATTCACACCCTACTTCCTCAGGCTCGATGTTGCTGGAGGTTGCGATCTGCTCGGGGAGATGCAGGTTACAGGACAAAGCCAGCTTTGCGCAACAACAGATACACACGTTGCGCGGATTGACCCAGAAGGGCGGTCACGGGGTCCTGCCTGGCTAATCGTAGGAATGTGATTGCTGCAGATGGCACGAAGGCAGTAGGTAAAACTGGCGCGCATGAGGTTCAGGTTTGATTGCTTGACCTTTCCTCCGCCATTGGTGAGACTAAGGGACCTAAAACTAGGACATTCGAATCTG
>Ga0075419_10001200_pt1 | contig 16815 bp, 11 predicted proteins | sample SoiMetdeltSBSDD3_FD_76900 | JGI IMG/M metagenome (GOLD analysis project Ga0075419, IMG submission 76900) | Bulk soil microbial communities from a Populus tree surrounding site in Tennessee, USA - Soil MetaG P. deltoides SBSDD3 | ecosystem: Environmental > Terrestrial > Soil > Tree plantation... | reverse complement strand
TCCTTCCAGCGGCAGTAGATCTCGAAGCCGTCCTCACCGGTATATCCGGTGCGCGAGATGAAGCACCCGATCCCGGCGAGCTGGCCCATCGCACACTTGTAGTAGCCGATGCCGGACAGGTCGATGCTCGAGAGCGGCTGCAGCAGCGCCTCGGCTTTGGGTCCCTGCACCGCCAGCAGACCGGTGTCGTCCGAGATGTCGCGCAGCCGGATGTTGGCGCCGCCCGCCTGCTTCTGGTCCACGATATGCTCCCAGGCCTTGGCGCGATTCGACGCGTTGACCACCAGCATCAGGCGGTCGTCGAAGCGATAGACGGTGCAATCGTCCACGAACGTGCCTTCCGGCGTCAGGATCCCCGAGTACTGCACCCCGCCCGAGTCCAGCGCCGACACGTCGTTGCAGGTGATCCGGTTGACGAAGGCGTTGCGGTCCGGACCGGTCACCTCGAACTCGCCCATGTGCGAGACATCGAAGATGCCGACACCGCTGCGCACCGCCTGGTGCTCCGCGATGATCCCGGTGGGATACTGCACCGGCATCTCCCATCCGGCGAAGGGCACCATCTTCCCGCCCAGGGCGCGGTGGTGTTCCGCGAGCGGAGTGCGTTTCAGGTCTTCGGTCATCTCGTCCTCGGAGTAAATGTTCGTGAGAGGTAAGATGTGAGAGGTGAGAGGTACCTGCCCTTCCCTCTCACGTCTCACGTCTCACGTCTCACCAGTTTCAGCAGCAGCGCCTTCTGCACATGGAGCCGGTTTTCCGCCTCATCCCACACCCGGCTCCGGGGACCTTCGAGCACCGCCTCCTCCACCTCCTCACCGCGATGGGCAGGGAGACAGTGGAGGAAGATGGCGGCCGGATCGGCGAGCTCCATCAGCCCGGTGGTGACCGTATACCCCTGGAATGCCGCCCGGCGCCGCTCGGCATCCTCCTCCTGGCCCATCGAGGCCCACACGTCGGTGGTGACGACATGGGCGCCTTCGACCGCCTCCTCGGGCTCCTCGGTGATCGTGAGCCGGGTCAGCGCCTGGTTTTTCTCGAACAGGCCGCGGTCGGGCTCGTATCCCTCGGGACACGCCACCCGAAGCTCGAAGCCGAGGACTCCCGCGGCATCGATCCAGGCATTCGCCACGTTGTTCCCATCGCCGACCCACGCGACGATCTTCCCTGCCCATCCGCCGATCGCTTCCTGAACCGTCAGCAAGTCGGCGAGCACCTGACAGGGGTGCAGGAAGTTGGTGAGGCCGTTGATGACGGGAACGGTGGCGTAGCGCGCCAGCTCGAGCGCCTCGTCGTGGCCGTGGGTCCGGATCACCAGGGCGTCGAGATACCGGGACAGCACCCGGGCGGTATCGCGCATCGGCTCGCCCCGGCCCAGCTGGATGTCGCGGAGGGAGAGGAACGCCGCATGGGCGCCCAGCTGGTAGGCGCCCACTTCGAAAGAAACCCGGGTGCGAGTCGAGCTCTTGGCAAAGAGAAGCCCGATGCTCTTTCCGGCGAGTGTACGCTCCGCCCCCCCGGACCGCTTAAGATCCCCGGCGGTAGATATTAGAGAAGTCAGCTCGTCCCGGCTGAGATCGGAGACCGCCAGAAAGTCGCGCTTCGGAGCCACGGGACCTGAGGTGAATGAAAAATGTCAAAATGGCAGTGGGGAGTTTAGCATGACCAGCTTCGATCCGGCAGGCTTCACCGCCCTCATCGCTCTGATCGGTCTACTGGTCCTGGTGGCGGGCCTCGCCTCCGGGCTGATCGAGCGGCTGGGCGTTCCCGCCGTGGCAGTCTTCCTGGGCTTGGGCGCCGCGCTCGGGCCCTTTGGGCTCGGGCTCATCGATTTCGACCTGCGCTCCCCGGCGCTGATGGCGATCGCGATCCTCTCCCTCGTCCTGGTGCTCTTTACCGACGCCGTCGGGGTGAATCTGAAGCAAGTCCGGAGTCATGCCCGGGTGGCCGGGATCGTGCTCGGGCCCGGCACCCTCCTGGCCGCCGCCATCACCGCCGTCGCCGCCTGGAAATTCCTGGGACTCTCTCCCGCCGCCGCCGCGATCCTGGGCGCCGCGCTGGCCTCCACCGATCCGGTGATGATGCGCGGGCTGCTCCGGCTTCCAGAGGTGCCGACCGCCGCGCGGATTCCGCTCCGGATCGAGAGCGGCCTCAACGACGTCGTCGTGCTTCCGATCGTCCTGATCGGTATGGTCTTTCTCCACGCCGGAGGAACGGCGGAGGCCGGCTCCGTCGGCCGGGTCGGCCTCTCGGTCTTCCTGCTCGGGCCCCTGGCCGGCGTGCTGGTGGCGCTGATCGCGGTGCGTGCCCTGGTCTATGCGCGGGGCTGGATGGGGATGCGGCGGGACTACGAATCGCTCTATGTCCTGGGCATCGCGTTCACCGCGTACGCGGTGGCCGAGCTCTTTCACGCCAGCGGCTTCATGGCCGCGTTTGCCGCGGGACTCACAGTCTCCTCGGCCGACGTCGAGCTGTGCGACTGTTTCCGCGATTACGGCGAGGCGACCTCGGAGATGCTGCTGCTGCTGAGCTTCGTCGCGTTCGGCACCTCGCTCATCTGGACCGGCCTCGATGTGCTCGACGGCCCCACCCTCCTGGTGGCCGGCGTGGCACTGCTAGGGCGGCCGCTGGTGCTTTCGCTCCTGCTGCCCCGACGGGGGCTCGAGCCCATCGCGCGGCGGCTCATCGTCTGGTTCGGGCCACGGGGGCTCTCCTCGTTGCTGCTGGTCCTGCTGCCGATCATCGCGGGCATCCCCGGCGCCGAGCGGCTCTTTCCGGTGACGGCGCTGGTGGTGCTGCTCTCGGTCGTGGGCCATGGGACGATGCTGGCCTGGGCCACACACCTGCTGAAAGCGCGGGCCGAGCCGGAAGAAGCCGCTGCCGCAGCGTCTCATGGACTCCCCGGCGCGGGGATCGTCGGACACCCCGAGCTGATTACTTTCGAAGAGCTGGAGCGCCTTCGCGCCGCGAAAGCTCCGGTGGTGCTCCTCGATGTCCGCACCACCAGCGGGTACCAGGATTCTCCCCTCCGAGCCCAGGGAGCGATTCGGCTCTCGCCCGCCGCCCCGGCGGAGAATGCCGCGAGCCTTGCGCTCCCGAGGGAGGCATGGCTGGTGGCCTACTGCGCCTGAATGGCCGAGCACACAAGCGTCCGGGTGACGCGAGAGCTCAGGAAGGCGGGATGGCCGGGGGCGCGGGCGCTGGTGGGCGGATGGAAACGGTATCTCGAGCTCGGCCTTCCGGTCGAGGAGAAGGATCGGTCCGCATGACTCGAATCGTTGTCGCGATCGGAATTGTCGCGGCCGCCGCCCCGGCTCAGGGGCAGTCGCGGCCACTCACCATCGAAGATTACTATCGGGTGCAGAGCATCGGCTCGCCGCTGCTGTCGCCCGACGGGAAGTGGGTGGCCTTCACGGTCAGCCGGAGAATCGAAGTCACCAATGACGACAGCGTTGCGGTGTGGCTGGTGCCGGCGGACGGAGAGGCGGCGGCGCGGCAGATCAGTCCGGCCGGCACCAACGCCACCAACCCGCGGTGGCGGGAAGACGGAAGCCTGCGTTATTCCTCCCGCGGGAGGGAGTGGACGGTTCGGGCCGAGACCCCGGATTCGCTGACGGCGGTCGTCGTGACGGAGGGAGGCCGGGATTCGCTGCGCTCAGGGAGCGATCGCCCCGGCGACCTCCCCAGCCCCGACGGCAAGTGGATTGCCGTGATCCGGAACATTGCTCCGACCCCGGTGCCGCGCGCCGAGCTCACTGATTTCGAGAAGCGGCACGAAGCGCGGTTCAAAGGCCGGCAGTTCGACTGGCTCCGGTTTCAGCGCGACGGCGCCAACTACCCGGTTCCCAACTCGGCCGATCCCTCCGTCAGTCCTCCCCAGGAGATTTTTGTGACCGGCGGCGGCACCGAGCGTCAGCTCACCCGGCTCGGCCTCCGGCCGTCGGGGACCGTATGGCGTCCCGATGGATCGGCGCTGCTCTTCACCGCCGACTCCGGCTACCGCAACGAGCGAAGCTACGAGCACAACCAGATCTGGACGGTCGCTACCGACGGCACGGTGCGGCGGCTCTCGCCCGACCTCGATTACGACTACGGCGACGCGAGCTACTCCCCCGACGGCAGGTGGATCCTCTACACCAAACAGATCTCCACCGATGCGGTCATAACCCGCCGGATGGATAACGGCGGCCCCACCGATCTGGCGGTGATGCCCGCCGACGGAGGACCGGAGCGGATCCTGACCGCCGACTGGGACTATCTCCCGGCGGGCGCCCGCTGGAGTCCCGACGGCAAATTCGTCTACTTCACCGGCGGGATCGGCGGCACCAACCATCTCTTCCGGGTCTCCGCAGCGGGCGGGCGGGTGGAGCAGGTCACTCGCGGGGAGCGCCGCCTCGCCGGGTTCTCGTTCGATCGCGGCATGACCAAAGTGGCTTTCGCCGTGGGGCGCATGGAATCCCCGGCAGAGATCGCGGTCGCCGGGATCGACGGCGCCGGCGAGCGGCAGCTCACCCGTTTGCACGAGCGCTTCACCCGCGAGGTGGCGCTGGCCACGCCCGAGCGGCTGAGCTTCAAGAGCAAGGACGGCACCGCGATCGAAGGATGGCTCTACCAGCCGGCCGGATTCCGGAAGGATCGCCGCTATCCGCTGGTGGTCTTCAGTCACGGGGGGCCGCACAGCGCTACCGGGTACGGCTTCGATTTCAAGCTGCAGTACTTCGCGGCCAACGGCTACTTCGTGCTGGCCACGAATTTCCGCGGCTCCACCGGATACGGCGAAAAATTCCTCTGGGGCAGCTGGGGCGGCTGGGGCAACCGCGACGGCGAAGACGTGATGGCCGGCGTCGACTACGTCATCGCGCGGAATCCCATCGATCCCGCCCGGGTCGCAACGGTCGGACACTCCTACGGCGGTTTCATGAGCAACTGGCTGATCACGCAGTACCCCGACCGGTTTGCCGCGGCCGCGGTCGGTGCCGGAATCGTGAACTGGGTCAGCGACTACGGGACCGCCGACATCGCGCGGACCAAGGAGACCGAGTTCTACGGCACGCCGTGGGATCAGGCGGCGCGCGATTTGATGATCCGGCAGTCGCCGCTGACCTACGCCAACCGCGCCAGGGCGGCGACGCTTTTCATCAATGGGGAGATCGACGAGCGGGTGCCGTACTCCGAAGCCGAGCAGATGTTCGTCGCGCTCAAGAAGAACGGCGTGCCGGCCAAGATGATCCAATACGCCGGACAACCTCACGGCATTGCAGGATCCTGGAACAACGTGCATCGGATGCTGAACGAGCTGCGCTGGCTGAATACCTGGCTGGCTCCGGCATCAACCCGACCGGTGCCGTGACCCCGACGAAATCCACTCGCGCCAGGAGGGCGGCCCGTCCGAGGGTGGTCCGCTCCCGGGGCGCCCGGATGGCCTATCTCGCGGCGGGACACGTCCTGCTCGGGCTCGGCATCGTGGGATTCATCCTGCCGGTCATGCCCGGCGTCGTGTTCCTGATCGGCGCCGCGGCCTGTTATGCCAGGGGCTCAGCCCGGTTCTACGACTGGCTGCTGGCCAACAAGTGGCTGGGACCTCCGGTGCGGGACTGGCGGGCGCACCGCGCAATGACCATCCGGGCCAAGGTCGTGTCGATCACGATGGTTCTGGTCGGCGTGGGAGTCAGCATCCTGTTCTTCGTCCAGCTGCCCTGGCTTCGGATCGTGCTCGCCGCCACAGCGGCCGGGGTGACGATTCTCATCCTCACCATCAACACGTACCGCCCCTCCGAGTCCTGACCCCCTTTTCCACGTCAGAATGGCCCGTATGACCGGCATGTGATCCGGTCTGATCGGCCGTTGACGGCCGACTCACAAGTTGGGTCCTCCATCAGGCACGTTCCACACATGGAGGATCACATGAAGGTGCTCGGCACTTCGATCGCAGCCCTGCTGCTCGTCCCCTCGCTGGCGCAGGCGCAGAGCTCCCCTCCGGCGGCAGTTCGCCAGGTGTCGTCCAACTACGATTTCGTACCCGGACAGCGAACCCTTTTTTACACCGACTTCACCGACGAGGAGGTCGGCAACTTTCCGCGACGGCTGCAATTCAAATCCGGCTCGATGGAAGTGGTGGAGCTGGACGGAAAGCGGGCGCTCAAGGCGTCCGATGCCAGCGGATTCGTGGTGCCGCTGCCCGAAATCCTGCCACAGAAATTCACCGTCGAGATCGACGTGATCAACAGGAATTCCATGGGTGCGGCGGCGCTGACCGTGAAGATCTATGGTGGACTGTTGCCCAGGACCGACATCGATGTGGATCGCACCCGGGTGGCCTATGGGCACCTGGGCTACGACATATCGGGCGGCGGGACCAAATCGGAATCCTGGTTCCCCAGTGAGGACGCGCATGCCGCCATGGGACAGCCGGTGAGCGTCAGGATCCTGGGCGACAGCGCCTACCTCAAGCTCTACGCCGATGGAAAGCGGCTCGCCAACGTTCCCAACGCGAATTTTCTTCGCGGCAAGGGCCTCTACATAGCGCTGGAAGGCCGTAATGCAGAATCGGGCGCGGTATACGTGACCCGGATCCGGGTCGCCGAGAGCCAGCGAACGATTTACGACGCCCTCAAGACGAGCGGCCGCTGGGCCACCCAGGGCATTCTGTTCGAGACCGGCAAGTCGGAGATCGGCCCGGAGTCGGCGCCGACCCTCAAACAGATCGCTCAGGCGCTCAAGGACCATCCCGAGCTCCGGGTCCGTATCGAGGGGCACACCGACAACGTCGGCAAGCCCGACGCCAACTTGGCGCTGAGCGAGGCGCGAGCCAAGGCGGTGATGGCAGTGCTGGTCAGCGAGCATGGCATCGAGGCCGCGCGGCTGGAAGCGGCGGGACTGGGCGATACCAAGCCGGCCACGCCCAACACCACACCCGAGGGCCGGGCCAACAACCGCCGGGTCGAGGTCGTCAAGCTATGAGGCGACTTCCTCTGACACTCGGCGCGGCGCTTCTGGCCGCGGCCGCGCCCGCGGCCCGGGCGCAGTGCGTTCCGGGTGGCTCCTCCGGCTTCGACTTCGCTCCCGCCGGGCGGGTGCTCTACGCCAGCAATTTCAGCGGGGAAAAGGACTTCCCCGCGGCCCTCGAGCTCAAGGCGGGCGCGATCGAAGTGAGCCTCTGGGAAGGAAGGCCCGCGCTCAAGGCGTCCTCGCCCAGCGCGCTGTTGATCCCGCTCGCGGAACAGCTGCCGGAGCAGTTCACCCTCGAAGTCGATGTGGTCAATCGAAATACCAAACAGGTCGGGGCTCACACCTTGAAGATCTACGGGGGGCGTGCCGCGCTTTCCGACTTCGCGACCGGCTCGACCCGGGTCAACGTCGGCACGGTGTTCTGGGAGGTGAGCGGCGGCGGCGCCAGCTCGCAGGGCCAGATGCCCGAAGGCACCTCCGACGAATGCGTCGGTCAGCTCATGACCGTCCGGCTTTCGGTCGACGGGCCGCGGCTCAAGGTCTACGCCGACGGCCGGCGTCTCGCCACCATTCCGAATGCGCAATTCCTCCGGGCCCGCGGGATCATTCTCGCGCTCGAAGGGCGCGACCCCGACGACAACGCGGTCTATGTGAGCTCAATCAGGCTGGCCGGCGGCGCTCCCGCTCCCGCTCCCGGCGGGCCGGTCGTCACGAATCCACAAATGCCGGCAGCCACCACGACAACGCCGACGGCCGCAACACCCACGTCAGCGACGACCAGCGCGGCACCAACCACGACAGCGCCGAAGACCACGACTCCGACGACCAGCTCGGGAGCCGTTTCCGCGACGACCACCGCCACTCCGATGACACAGCCGGCGTCGGCCAAAACCGGCCTCGTGGCCTCGACTCCGCTCACCGCGCCTACCGCTGTCTCCGCGGAGTATGTGGGCGCCGGTCGATTTGCGATTGCCTGGTCGCCGGTCGTTGGGGCCGCGGAATATGAGGTCTACGCGAAATCGTCGGCATGCGATTGCAAGATCAGCATGCCGCCGGTCACCGACACGACGTACGTTCCCCAGGGAACACTCGACTACCCGGGCCCGATCAGCATTTCCGTTCGTGCGCTGGATGGCGGCGGCGGCGTCTCGCCGAACAGCACGCCGGTCATCGTGAGGACGCCCCGGCACTGGGGCGCATACCGGATCACGGTGAATGGGGTGCGGGTGAACCGGGAAACCCTGGACGACCCGATGCAGATCGACGGGAAACGGGACGAGATCATCGTTTCCGCCTATGTCCAGGAATATGACCGGGACGGCAACCGGGTCGGTCAGGGCTCCGTGTCGGAGACCAAGGTCCACGGCGACGTCGACGCGCCGGCCTGGTCCACCGCCACCAGTCCGCAGGTGCGGATCAAGGCGGGCAGCGCGAGCCAGCTGGGCGGATTGAAAACCGGCGACGTGATCGCGCCGTCGGGTCAGCCGACGACGATCTCTTTCCCGCTCAAGGTCTGGGAAGGCATTCTCCGGGAAGAAGGCATCACCCTGAGCATCGTCCCGATCGTCTGGGAAGTCGATCGCCCACCCTCCTGGGAGTACAAACCGCTGGGGAATCCCGGCCAGTCGCTGCTGATGTCAGTGGGGCAGGTAGCGACGAAGCGGATTCGGCCGGCGCTGACCGGCGCGGGTCAACTGACGACCGCGGCGCTCGATGCGCTGCGCCGTCTCTCCACCTCTCAATACAACGTCGCGCCGCTCTGGGCGGTACAGGCCGCGATGACCAAGGGCTTTCAGGCGTCGATCCCGCTGATCACGAGGTACAACATCCGTTCCGATACCCTCGAAGCCCTGGCCGCGCAGCGGAGCGCGGCGTTCGGGTCGTTCTACCAGGCGCTGGGCACGATGAATCTGACCTCGCCGTTCACCAACGACATCGCGAGCGGGCTCACGCAGTTCTACAACACCTGGTCGCCGACGCTCATGCTGCTGCTCAATCACAACGACCGGCCGATCGGCCTGAGCTCTACCGGCGGCCAGACTCGACTGATACCCACGATTCTCAAGCTCGACTTCGAGAGCGTGGAAGGGCTGCTCGCGGCGGGGTCGCTCAACCCGGCGGGTCCGGGCATCATCGAGGTCCGCTATCGCGACGAAATTGTCGGCGGCAACGGCGATTATTCCATCTTCCTGAAAGTGGAGCGTCTGCAGTAGACTCCAAAAGTTGCGGGTGTTCCGGAGCCGCAGCATTGTTCGACAACGATGCTGCGGCTTCACACATTCGGCGGTCTCCGCCTCGAGGGGTCGGGAGGGCCCATTTCCGGTCCCGCCGCGCGACGGCGGCCCCTCGCGGTGCTTGCCGTGATCGCCGCCGCGGGGCCTCCCGGGATCACCCGGGAACGGCTGGTCGGGGTGCTCTGGCCCGAGGTCCCCGAGGAGCAGGGCCGTCACGCGCTCGCCCAGGTATTGTACGCGCTCCGCAAGGACCTCGGTCTCCCCGACCTGCTGGAACCCGCCGCGCCGACGCTCCGTCTCAACCGCGGGCTGATCACCTCCGACGTCGGCGACTTCGGCGAGGCGCTGGCGCGGGGCGATCGGGCCACCGCGATCGATCTCCACGCAGGCGCGTTCCTGGACGGAGTCTACCTGCCGCAGGCGCCCGGCTTCGAGCGCTGGGCCGAAGACGAGCGGGCCAGGCTGTCGGGTCAGTTCCAGCGGGCTCTCGATCAGCATGCAAACGAACTGGAGCGGAGCGGTGACCCCCGGCGGGCAGCCGAGCGGTGGCGCCAACTGGTGGCGCTGGACCCTCTGGCGACCGGTCCCCGACTTCGGCTGATGCGCGCACTCGAAGCCGCCGGTGAGCCGGCCTCGGCGATCGCGGAAGCACGCGCCCACACCGAGGCGCTGGGCCGCGAGCTGGGAGCCGGCCCGGCTGCCGAGATCGTGGAGCTGGAGCGAACCCTGCGCGAAGCCATGATCCGAGCGCGTCCCCAGCATCCGGTCGCGCCGTCGGCAGCACCTCCGCTTGCTCCCGAAGATGTGGCCATTCCGTTCGCGAAAGGGCCTCGCCGGATCGGGAGCCGGGCGGCCTTGGTCCTGATTCCCGTCGCGATCCTCTCGCTCGCGCTCTACCTGAATTCCCGGCGCGACGCAGTCCCTCCCGTGGTCGCGGTCGGCCTCCTGGAAAGTCATCTCCCCGACGACAGCCTCGGGGTGGCACGCCTGCTCGGAGACCTGCTGGCTACCCATCTGGTCCAGGTGAGAGGACTGCCGGTGGTGGGACGGGCGCGCCTTCTCGAGGTCCTGGGCAGCGGTGCGGAGGCGTCCGGTCCCGGCGTCCTGGCGGGCGCCGCGCGTACCGCCGGGGCCGAGGAGCTCATCGAAGGGGTGCTCTACCCCGACCCGGCCGGATTTCGTCTCGACCTCAGGCGGACTCGCCTCACTGACGGGCGGGTTAGGGACGCCGTGTCCGCCACCGCGCGCGATCCGGTCGCGCTGGTGGAGGCCGCGGTGGCCGCGCTCGCGGAGACCTGGCAGCTCCCTCGGCCGGTCGCCCCGCTCCGCTCGGTCACCAGCGTATCCCTCGTCGCGCGGCGATTCTACGATGAAGGGCTTCGGGCCCTCTATTCGGGTGACCGGCACGCGGCGCACGAGCTGTTTCGTCTCGCGCTGGTCGAAGACACCACCTTCGCCATGGCGGCATTCCACCTCGCGCAGCTGATCAGCGAAGCGGAAGCCGACAGCGCGGGTGGGCGCTGGCGACGGGCCGTATCGCTGGCGGAGCGCGCCACCGACCGGGAGCGGCTGCTCATTCTCGCCACCGGGGCGTTGTGGGTGAACGACGCGCAGGGGCTGGCGTACGCCGAGACCCTCGCGGTCCGATACCCCGATGATCTCGACGGAATCCGAGTCCTCGGAGACCTGCGCTTTGCGCTGGGAGACTTTGACGCGGCCGTCGAGGCGTACCAGCGTGTCATCGCGCGTGACTCGGCCGGCCCCCGGGGACGCTCGGCCCTCTGCCATGCCTGTGAGGCGGCGAATCAGGCGGTCTGGGCATCGCTGACCGGCGACTCCTTGGCGCGAGCCGAGCGGATCGCGCGTGAAATGACCCGCTGGCCGATCGGTGGAGCAACCGGATCCGCCGTCCTGGTGACCGTCCTTCTGCGCCGGGGCGCGCCAGCTCAGGCGCTTGCCCTCGCGCGCGAAGTCTCGCGGCGAGAGCCGGGAGTCTCGCCCGAAGCGGTCGAGCTGGATGGCATGCAGTACGCCGGCGAGATGCCCCTGCTCGACTCCATCCTGTCGGCTCAACTGGCCGCAACCCGGCGTCCCGAGACTCGCGCCATGATCCTCGAGCGGCTCATCCTCACCAGGCGCGAAGGGGGCCGACCCAGCGCCGCCCGGGTACTGGCCGCCGAGCAGGCGAGAACACGGTCGCCGGAGGTCGCCCGGACTGCGCCGTTTGCTCACCTCCAGCGCGCCCTCACGCTTCTCGAGCTGGGACGCTGGGACCGGGCGGCTGCGCGCGCCGCCGCCGCGCTCTTCGACAGTATGGCCGGGATGCCGGGTTATCCGGAGCCCCGCATGGCCCGGCACCGCGCCTGGATGTGGACCCACAAGGCAACAGCCCTGGCGCTGGCGGGAGACACCGCAGCCCTCCCGGCGCTGGCGCAGGAGATTCACGACATGGCGATGCGGTCCTCCTATGGGCGCGATCGCCGGCTGAGCTCGTACGTGAATGGGCTGCTGCTGGAAGCCCGGGGAGACTGGGAGGGAGCGAAGAGAGCCTACGCCGCCGCGGTCTGGTCTCCTACGGAAAACCTGATGGCGTCACGGCTGGGGCGGGCGGCACTTCACATCGGACGACCGCGCGATGCTGTCCGCGTTCTCGAGGCGTACTTGCGCGGGCCACTCGACGCAGCCAACCAGTACGTGCCGCGATGGGAAATTCACCAGCTGCTTGCCGATGCCTATGCCGAGCTCGGCTTGCCCGACAGCGCCCGGGTCCACGACAACTGGGTTCGCCGGGCGCTGGCCCGCGCGGAGCCGGCTTATCGCGCTCTGGCCGAAGGCAATTAGCTCCCGACCTCGTCGTAACTCCCGATCTCCACTTCCAGTGACGTCAGGGACTCGCAGTCCCGGTCGAGCGCGGTGAACCGAGCCGCGTACTCCCGCCGGAATGCTTCGTAGGCGTCGCGCGAAACCCAGCGATCGAGGGTCAGGTACTCCGCGGATCCGTCGCCTTTGAGCAGCGTCGTGCCCAGGAAGCCGGGCGCGGTCCGAAAGAGCCGCGCCCAGTCGCCCTCGGGACCATAGGCCGACTCGAACGCTGCTTCGGCATTCCGCAGCGGCCGGAATCTCCACACCCGAACGTAGGTCACTGTGCGTCGTCGCGTCCTTGCGTCTTGGCGTCTTCCGTCATCCGCAACTCCACCCAGAGCGCTCCGTTCCGCGGTACCCTCACCGGAAAATCCATGAGCGGCCGCTTCCCCGCATAGACTCGGAGCAGGAGCTCCTGGTCGGATGGCAGCTCGCCGCAGAAGGCGAAGAGGCCCCGCGCGCCCGACTGCGCGGTCTCCTGCTGCCGCCCGCCCGTGGGAGTCCGCCAGGCAATCCTCAGGTCGAAGCCGATCGCGGGAGTGGTGTCCGCCGAAAACAGAATTCCCGCCAGCCCCGAAAGCATCCAGCCGGGCCCGCAGAGCGCTCGGGCCACCGTGGGAAGGGACGGCACCGTGAAGTCGGCCAGCGCGGTATCGCCGGGGGAGAGCGTCACTTCACGTTTCGAGGGGAGGCCCAGGAGGCCGACCCGCCGGTGCCGTGCCGCTACCATCTGAGGCCCGGCGGCGGCCACGACGAGCTGGTAGCGGCCGGCGGAGTCGGTGGCGATGGAATCAGCCTGGCCTTCGATGTACACGATGGCGTTCTCCAGCCCCTTTCCGGCAATGCTGTCCCAGATCCTCCCGAAGACGACCGCGCGGATCGGACGTCCGGCGGAATCCTCCGCCATCTCCACCCGGGCGCCCCGCTCATGGTACGCGACTGCCTTCACCCGGAAGCGGCTGGTATTGCCGGCGCCCACGATTTCCTCCCGGAGCAGCTGCGGACGCCGGATATGCCACGAGCTCACGATCCACGCTCCGGTCGCCAGCCGCTGGAAGGCGACTCGGCCACCCAGGTCGCCGCGGGCGAGGTAATCGGGAAGCCTGGTATAGCGATACTCCAGGAACTCGAGCTCGCTGGTGAGGCGATTCACCCAGAGGGTGCCGCTTACGTCGATCACCTTGCGGTCGCGTACCGGCTCGAAGGCGAGACCCACCAGGACGCCGGTCCCCGGCACCGCGCGAAAGCAGTGGGAGGCGACGAAAGCGTCGGAGAGCAGCGATTGCGCGTCGGGCGCGGCGTACATGGTCCGGTCGCCCTTGGGAAAAATGAATCCGCCCTCGGCCAGCTCGGCCGGCGCGAGCGCCGTATAGGTCTTGCCCCGTGCGATACGGGACATGGTGAGATGCTCGTGGATCGGCCGGCCGGACAGATCGAGGTCCCGGCTGAACTCGCGGATGTGGAGCGGGGGCGACTCGCTCGCGTTCGAGATGAGATTCGCGGTGAGCGCCTTCCGGATCTCCTCCCAGAGCGCCACCGCGAGGGCACCACCCTGGGACGTGCGATTGCAGCGGCTCTCCCCTTCGACGCTGAGCGGAGGGAGGTCGATCCGGGCGGACGAGAGGTGCAGCTCGCGCCGGAGGATTTCACCCTCGGCCAGCACGAACGGGCCGGCAAGGACCCCGGCCCACCCGATGCGGTCGACCTTGAGCCGGTAGCTCCCGGCGCCGGTCCCCCGCAGCACCAGCCAGCCACTCTCGCTGCTGAGCCCCTGCGCCACGATCCCGCGATCGTCCAGGAGCCGAACGATCGCCCCTCCCACCGGGGCGAGGGTGGTTTCGTCGCGGAGCCGGATCTCCATCGTCTGCGCCGGCAGCGCCTGCGACGCGAGCAATATCAGCCCAACCAGAAGCTTCTTCACTTTGCGCCTTTGCGTCTTCGCGCCTTTCCTCCGCGTCTTTGCGTCTTTCCGTCTTAGAGGATGTACCTCCGCAAATCGTCATCCCCGATCACCCGCGCCAGCCGCGCTTTTACCCGGGCCGCATCGAAGACGATTCGGGTTTCGGTCCATCCCGGCAGCTCGAACAGCACTTCGTCCATCAGGGTGCTCATCACGGTGTGGAGCCGGCGGGCGCCGATGTTCTCCATCCGGTCGTTGGCGATGAACGCTACCCGGGCGATCTCCGCGATTGCGTCCGGAGTGAACTCCAGGGCCGCGCCCTCCGACCCGACCAGCGCGGCGTACTGCTTGGTGAGAGCGTTCTCCGGCTCGGTCATGATCCGGATGAAATCGGCTTCGGTGAGCGGCGTGAGCTCGACCCGGATGGGAAAGCGGCCCTGCAGCTCGGGAATCAGATCCGAGGGCTTGGAGACGTGAAACGCCCCGGCGGCGATGAACAGGACATGGTCGGTGCGGACGTATCCGTAGCGGGTCTGGACCGTGGAGCCTTCCACGATCGGCAGCAGGTCGCGCTGGACGCCCTCGCGGGACACATCGGGCCCGCCAGTGTTCCGCTCGCCGGCGATCTTGTCGATCTCATCCACGAAGATGATGCCGTGGTTCTCGGTCCGCTCCAGCGCTTCGTTGACCACGTCGTCCATGTCCACCATCCGGCGGAGCTCCTCATCCACCAGGATCCGACGCGCTTCCGGCACCTTCGCCGCGCGCCGCTTCTTGCCCTTCGGCATCATGTTCTGCAGCCACTCGGTGAAGTTGAAGTCGGCGCCTTCCATCCCCTGAGGCGGCTGCATCATTTCCATCGGGGGATAGCCCTGGGGTGTGACCTCGATCTCCACCTCGCGGTCGTCGAGCTTCCCTTCCTGCAGCATGACCCGGAGCTTTTCGCGGGAGCGCTTGCGGCTCTCTTCCTCCGGGGTAAGGTCCTTCGCGTCGTTGCGGCCTTGCGTCTTTGCATCCGGCGCCGCCGGCAGCAGCAAATCCAGCAGCTTCTCCTCCGCGCGCTCCTCCGCCTGGGGAAGCACCTCGTCCTCCCGCTCGGTCCGCACCAGGTTGACCGCTGCGTCCACCAGGTCGCGGACCATCCCTTCGACATCCCGTCCCACGTATCCCACCTCGGTGAACTTGGACGCCTCGACCTTGACGAAGGGCGCCCCGGCGAGCCGGGCCAGCCGGCGGGCAATCTCGGTCTTGCCGACGCCGGTCGGACCGATGAGGATAATGTTCGAGGGGGTGATTTCTTCCCGGATCGGATCGGGCGCCTGGCTTCTCCGCCAGCGATTGCGCACCGCGATCGCGATGGCCCGCTTCGCCGCGTCCTGCCCCACGATGTAGCGATCGAGTTCCGCCACGATCTGGCGAGGAGGCATTTCTTCGAGCCACGGCAACGGCTCGGCCGGGAGGGGGGTGGAAGCTGGGGGTTGGGGGCTGGTGAGGGTCACAATTCCAGAATCGTCAGGTTGCGATTGGTAAAGACGCAGATCTCCGCGGCGATCTGAAGCGACCGCTCAACGACATCACGCGCCGGGATCGACGGGTCGGGCATGAGCGCCCGCGCCGCGGCAAGGGCGTAGTTCCCTCCGGAGCCGACCGCGAGCACGCCATCGTCCGCTTCGATGAGCTCCCCGGTGCCGCTCACCAGAAAGCTGTGCTCGAGATCCGCCACCACCAGCAAGGCCTCGAGCCGGCGCAGGACCCGGTCGCTGCGCCAGTCCTTGGCCAGCTCCACGGCGGCGCGGGGCAGATTCCCGGGATAGCGATCGAGCTTTTCCTCGAACCGCTCGAAGAGGTTGAGCGCGTCGGCCACCGATCCCGCGAACCCCGACAGCACCTTGCCGCCCCGGAGCGAGCGGACCTTGTTGGCGGTGGACTTGACGATCGTGTCGCCGATGCTGACCTGCCCGTCGCCGCCCAGCGCGACTCGGCCTGCCTTGCGGACGACCAGGATTGTGGTGCCGTGAAATGATGTCATAGCTGCGTGAGAGGTGAGACGTAAGACGTGAGACGGACCAGCTTTTACGACTCACGTCTCACATCTCACGTCTCACGGTCTACCCTCCCCTCGGATGAGCTTGTCTGTAAACCTGCTTCAGCCTCTCCACACTCGTATGGGTGTAGATCTGCGTGGTGCTGAGCGAGGCGTGGCCCAGCAGCTCCTGAACGGCGCGGAGATCGGCGCCGGCGTCCATGAGGTGCGTCGCGAAGGTGTGCCGGAGCGAGTGCACCCGCTGGCCATCCGCCGCGATCGCGTCGAAGAGCCGGTGCATCCGCCGCTGAATCGTCGTGACCCCGAGCCACCGGCCGCTCCGGTTGAGGAACACGGCTCCGCGGTCGGCGCCGGGGCGGCGCGCCACGGTCTCGCGAGCGAGAAGATAGCGTCTGAGCGCCCCCACCGCCCGGCGACCCACCGGCACGATCCGCTCCTTCTTTCCCTTCCCGCGCACCTTGACCTGGTCGCTCAGAAGGTCGAGCGTGCCCAGGTCGATCCCCGCGAGCTCCGACAGCCGGAGCCCGCTCGAGTAGAACAGCTCCAGCATCGCGAGATCACGAAGCGCGGTGAACTCGTCGGTTTCGGCCATCGTCTCGGCGTGGGCAAAGAGCGCCTCCATTTCCTCGCGGCGAAGATGGGTGGGCAGTCGCTTGTCGATCCGGGGCATCTTTGCCGCGCGGGCCACTGCGTTGGTCACGCCGTGGTGCACCTGCAGGTATCGATAGAACGACCGGACCGCCGAAAGCGCCCGGGCCGCCGACCGCCGGGCGAGACCATTCCGCTCGTGCTCCCCCAGAAACCCGCGCACTCCGAGCCGGTCCACCGAC
>Ga0075419_10001199_pt1 | contig 16825 bp, 7 predicted proteins | sample SoiMetdeltSBSDD3_FD_76900 | JGI IMG/M metagenome (GOLD analysis project Ga0075419, IMG submission 76900) | Bulk soil microbial communities from a Populus tree surrounding site in Tennessee, USA - Soil MetaG P. deltoides SBSDD3 | ecosystem: Environmental > Terrestrial > Soil > Tree plantation... | reverse complement strand
GAATCAAGATAACGAACATAAGCCACCACTGCGGGGCTATTTGGGTCAATCTTGTCTCCTCTGGCTGGTTTAGTTGGTCTTAGGCCATTGATTCCACCGTTATAGGCCACCACGGGCTCATTGAGCATTTGTACAATATAAACCCCATTTGGACTTTCTTCAACCTGTCCCCCTCTATCCGGCCTGATACTTGGCTGGGCGGCGGCAGGTGAAACTGCTGAGAGCGCCACGGCCAATACCAGCACAAGCGAAAAGATGCTGAATATCTTTCGATACATGATCTTGTCTCCTCTTCAAGAATATGATCTTACTATAGTTAAGACAGGCCAAAGTACATACCGCTGAATCGTTCCTGGAACCTCCTTCTAAGATTAGAAATAAAAAAACCGCCGAATAAAAATTTCGGCGGTCTGGCAATCTGCCTTCCTGTACGCATCAGGATAACAGACCCATGACTTTGCGTCCCCGCCTCGCGACGGGTTTGCCCTTTTCGATTTCATAATTTTAGAGTAATTATTTTGGAAAGGCAAGGTAACGGAGCAACGAAAAGGTTACACCCTTTCGCAGTTCGACTCTATAATCCGGCCCTTGCGAGGGTGACGAAAATGCATCTGTCAGAATCGACGCCCTACCACGGGAAAAGGCTTACGCCAGATTCTTAGGAAAATTTCAGGAAACGCTTCGCATTAATGAGGCGTCTGAAATGCGAATACGTTTCCTACCAGTCATGATGGTAGAGAGGTTTAAATATAAGTGTTCCTGGTTCTCTTTGACACTAAACGGTCAGTATCGCCAGTGTAAAAACGCAAGAAAATAGAGAAATAAAAATGTGAAAAGGTTACAGGTATAATCCTGACCCATGCCCAGACGTATCCTCATGCCATCCATTATGATTGTTGCCATCATAACTGCCGGCATCACAGCTTATTTTATGTACCGGCCCAATTCTGCGCGCCTGCTGGCTTTCCGCGCCTGGATTAACGACCCCGCCTCCCATCCAGACTGGAAGCTGTCCGCTGGAACCCAATGCGGGTCTGCCCCTTTTCTTTTTCCTACCGATGGCTTTGTTGGCTTCCTGTGGGGCGATTCATTCCGCCCGGGTCATGCCCATCAGGGTCTGGATATTTTCGCCGGAACCGATATCGGCATCACCAGGGTCATCTCGGCCTACCCAGGTTATCTGACGCGTCAATCAACTTGGAAATCTGCCATCATTGTGCGCGTTCCCAGCGACCCGTTGGAACCGGGCCGACAAATTTGGCTCTATTACACTCACATGGCCGATCCGTATGGCAATTCTTTCATCTCTGAAGAATTCCCGCCCGGCACGCATGAAAAATATGTTGAAGCGGGACGATTCCTTGGCTATCAAGGTGACTACTCCGGCGACCCAAATAATCCCGTAGGTGTTCATCTGCATTTTTCCATTGTCGAGGATGATGGAACGGGACAATTCAAAAACGAAACGGACATTAAGAACACGTATGATCCATCGTTGTATCTCGGCTTGCCAGTAAATGGTTACGAAAACAGAGATCAGGTTCCGGTTTGCAGTGCCATGGATTGAATCATGCCCAGGGTTGAATCCTAACTTATTCGAAGCGAATCAGGAATCGGTTAGCCGTGAAGCAGAGGCGACGTACATCGTTGGGTCCATGCGCATCGAAGAATGAACAGGTCACGTACATAATCTGGCATCCGAGATCGTTTGTACAAATTTGGAGCACACAGATGAAGGAAATAAGTAATTACCGCAAGCAATTAATCAGCAGGCTGATCACCAGCTCTCAGGAATTTCGGATGGCCTGCCTGGCAGTTAAAGATCCGTTCCTTCCCGCGCATGAGGGTGGCTGGAACGTTCACCAGATCGCGGCCCATGTACGCGATGTGGATCAATTGGCGTACGGCCTGCGGGCGAAAAGGACCGCCGTGGAAGACAACCCCACATTTTCAAACTTCGATGGCGAGGCTTATGCCCGGGAACATTATTCGCCAGAGGAATCGTTGGAGGAGATGCTGGCTGGCTTTGTGCAAAGCATGGAGTCGCTGGCCAATATGTTGCGGCAACTGCCCACAGAAGCTTGGTCACGGGTCTCGTGCCATGAAAAGCTGGGTGAGAATCTCACACTGCAACTCTGGGTGGAACGTGCGTTAGCTCATGTGGAGGAACATTTGGAAACGGTACGAAAAACAACCTAATGGTACCCTGGAGCCATTGATAGTTTAAACAAGATAAATTCACCAAAGCGGGATGCCAAGAAACCCTGCAAGCCACAGAAGAACTGGTTCATACATCTGTAAGCCAATCCCGGCAACCACGACTCCCAGAATGGCACCTGCCACCACGTCAGAAACGTAATGAACGCCCATTGCTACGCGCGCCAACGACACCAGTGGCGCCCAGATCCACAGAAGGATACTCAGCCATGCCGGCCCCAATGCCGAAGCAACCACAGCGATTAGAAATGCCCGCGCGGCATGGCCAGACGGAAAGGAATGGGGATCCGTGTTGCGATAGATACTCCCCCACTCACCTTCAGGGCGCTTCCTACGCACGAGGAATTTGATACCCAAGACCAGGGCCGCCAGCCCACCGATTCCCACAGATACCACTACTTCCCATCTCTTCCAGTTCGAGTCGCTGAAGAACCAGGCAATAATCAACGCCAGTAGCCAAAACCACGAGTCACAGGAATGCGCAAAGAACACGGCCATAGCGCGCAATGCGCCTGGCTTGTCAGCCACGCGCATTTTTTCCGACAGGCGTGCATCAAATTCCAGAATCGTGCGAACAGTCATTTTTTCGCGGTTTTCGCTTTCATGGATTTGACAACCGATGATTTTCTTGTGGGTCTCGATTTCACAGCAATTGCCTTTCTTTTTGCGGCAGTTTTCAATTGCCTCTTCGCCAAATCTTCACGTAAAAGTTCCAGTTGATGCGGCTTGTCCACATCCATGCAGGGTTCGGCATGCGCCCAGACAATGGCGCGCCCTTTGATACCAATCCGATCGCTGACGCGGCGCACGGCATCCTCGAGAGTCAACCGCCGCAGGAAAAGCGCCAGGAGCGTGCCAAGACCAATGATGCCGGCCTGCCTCAGCGGGCTTTTGCGAGTGCCAATGAGTTGTTCCCACATCTCAAGATGCTCGGTGGCATTGCGCACGTGACTGATGTTAATATCCGCGCCGCATACGGCCATATCCCTGAGAGGCGTATAGGTCCGCTTTGAACCCGGGAAACGCGCTTCCATTACAGCTTTGGGACAGACACCGTAATATAGGTCATCCTGGGTCTCCATGCTCGTTTCAATCAGCCAGTCCACCATTTCTGGTTTGAGCGCGGGAATATCCGAAGAAACGATCAGCACATATTTGTTCTTCTTGTTCAATTCAAGCGACTTGTTCACGCCCGCCACGATATTCGCCAGCATGCGTCCCTGATTGGAAAGAAAGTGTAAAGGTTTCTTGCAGGTTACTCCGCTCTTCGGGGATAACCCAATCACTATAACATTATCCACCATTTTGGCGTCGCTTAGCGCGTCCAGCACCCACTGAATCATGGGCTTTCCCGCGACATCGATTAACGCCTTCGAATCACCATGTGAATAGGTGTACAGCGAATCTTCTGGTTGAGGTATGCCACCCGCGGTAACAATTGCGTCCATACATTCTCCTCGCGATTTACGATTTCGGATTTTGGATTGTACTTCAAGTCAATCGCAAATCATCGATCAAAAATCGTAAATTAATTGAGCTCCTGTAATTGTGGCTCGAAGCCGAGTTGGTCGATCAGCGCATTCAGTTCGTCAGTAGTGAGGACGCGCCCCTTACCCGCAACAGCCACCAGCGCCGCTTCCATCATGTTGGTGCCAAAGGTGCGGCCGTCAAGATTGGGCGTCGTTGTAATGAGATATTTGATTCCACGCTTCTTGAGGAAATCCACATCGGCGGGAGTGGTGGTGTTGGTGACGATGATCTTCCCGCGCATATCTTCCGGCATGTGTTGTTTGACATACAGGAAATCACCGCCGGTGACGCTGTTGCCTTGATAGTATTTTTCGTATTTGGGCGTTACCTTTTCCTGCTTTTCGCCGGTGGGATACAACATGCTCAACGGCATCCGTCCTACGATCGGCATAATAAGCCTGGCGGTTGTGTTGAGCGCGCTCAGGGAGTGGATGGCGAGGGGAATGTCCAAACCGAACATCAGATCACCGAACACGCATTGATAGCCAGCTTTGATGAATGACTCCGTCATGCCGTAGCGGGTGATGCCAGCCACAAGGAAAGCCGTCTTGGGTTGAATCTCGCTACCGATCTTCTGTTCCACCCATTGCATGACGCGCGCTTCGAGCGTCTCCTTTAGCCCGCTTCCGTCCACATACGGCGTGTGCTTCACGTCTTGCACTAACTTGAGCGCGCTGTAGAGCGGATAAAACTTCCATGGCGTGTGCACGCCGAGATCGATCCCTCCCACGCCGAACGCATCCACCTGCCCGTCCATTTCGCGGAACATCCGGCGCGCTTTCGCTTCATCGCCATTCGTGCCGATACGTTCGATGCGCACCGTTTCGCCCAGCAAGTTGAGCTCGACGGCTTTGTCGCGGGTGGTGGAACCAAGGCTGATACTGACTGCTCTTTTCATACTGAGTCCTCCTCAAGTGACATGGAGATATTATATAACGGAATCAGCCTTCATCTGCCGTCAGGCGGAAGTGTGAACAGAAAGATGGATCCGCGGCCCATCTCGGATTCCACCCAGATGCGGCCGCCGTGATATTCGATAATTCGTTTCACAAGCGCGAGGCCAATGCCTGTGCCTTCGCTGCGCGCGTCAAGTTTGTTGAACAGGCCAAAGATTTTCTCGCGATATTCCGGCTCGATGCCAATGCCATTATCTCTGACATAAAAAATGGACTGGCCGGCCTCTTCGCCCCGCGTGCCAATCTCAATGAGTGGATGAGGTTGATCGCCCATATATTTGGCGGCGTTATCCAGCAGGTTTTGCAGGACTTCGGTCAGACGCGCCTTATCTCCGTACACCGTAGCAAGGTCGGGCTGAAGTTCGATTCGAACGCCACGCTGCCGGAGTCGCCCCTGTGTCAATTCGATCGCCTGCTGAACCAGTTCTACAAAGGGAATCGTTTCAGGCTTATTAATGATCCGGCCAATGCGTGAAAGTTCCAGGAGATCATCCAGCAGTTGGCCCATTTTATCGACCGCATTGGCAATACGCTTGGTATCACCTTTGAGGCGCTCCACGTTTCCGCTCGCTGCATCCTGCTCAAGATAACCCAAAAAGCCTTTGATCGTGACCAGCGGCGACCTGAGGTCGTGAGAGGCAGTATAGGTAAATCGTTCCAGCTCGGCATTCTTGGTGGTAAGCTCTGAGATGAGTTGCTGATGTTCGCGCGAGCGTCGTTCGAGATCTGTATTGAGTTGTTGCAATGTATCGATCATACGACTTTGACTAATGGCGATTGCTACCTGATTGGCAACCTCACGTCCAAGGGCGATTTTCTCCTCGTCAAAAAAGCCGGAACTCTCGGAATACATGCTGAACGAGCCAATCAGTGCACGTTGCGAGAAAAGTGGCAACGCGCACATGGAACGCAAGCCATCCTTTATCAGAGCTTGATACTGGGGCGGCGGGTCCGGCAGGGCGGTCATATCGTTGATCAAAGCCGGTTGATTCTTCGAAAGCATTTGGACAATCGCTTGAAATAGCACCAGCGGTGCGCGCGTTCCCTTTTGGACGGATGTTTCGCGCGTCGCTCTCACGTTGAATACAAGCACTTCGTTTGTCCCCCAATCGAATAGCGCCATGGAAGCACGCTGGCACTCGATCAACTCCAGGACATGATCCAATGCTGCGCCCACAATGTTTTCGACTGAATCGGATGCGAGGATGGCGGTGTCTATTTCGCGCAGAACTTTCAGTCGCTGGTTTTGCAATTGAAGTTTTTCCTCCGTGCGCTTGCGTTCGGTGATATCCAGTGTGATTCCGAGAAATGCTTTCACAACCCTGTCATGATCTCTTAAGGGAACCGCGTGCGTTTCCAGCCAGCGGTGTGTTTTCTTCAGCCCTTCGATTTCAAATATGAGCGTTTCACTATTTCCCTCGGAAACGGAATGGATCATACGTCTAAATTCCAGACGATGTTCCGGAACGACCAACTCCGCGACATCCCTTCCACTGACTTCCTGCAAGCTCTCCGCTTCGATCATGGCCAGGCCAGCTGGATTCATCTCCAGCAGCCGGCCATCGAAATCGAGAATTTTTACACATTCAGGTTCATTATCGATGATATCTCGCAAACGCGATTCGCTTTCGCGCAACGTTTGTTCGGCGCGTTTGATCTCGGTAATATCGGTGATAGATGCAATGACGCACTTGAATCTTGATCCTTTTAGACGCGGTGCTCCCGTGATCAGCACGGGAACATTGCTTCCATTCTTGTGCCTGAGTCGAGCCTCATAGGTTGTGGTTCTGCCCTGTCGGCGAGCAGTTTGAGCCTGATCTAACGCGTTTTGATCTCCCAAAATAGTGACCTCGTCGGGACGCCTGCCAATTAATTCCCGAGGCTCATAACCCACCAGGCGCGCATAGGCCGGGTTGACCAGCACGAAATGCCCGTTTGCATCCGTTACTGTAAGCCCCTGACCCAGAGTATCTATGATCTGCAACGCAAAATCATGTTGTTCCTGCAAATCATGCTCAAAACGCTTCCTCTCAGCGATCTCGTGTTGCAGCTCGCGCTCCCGCGTCAGAGCATCGGTCAAAGCTGTCCGAAGTGTAATTCCAAACCGATCCAGGAGCAGGGCCATTAGACCGTTCATCAAAATAAAATTGGTGGACATCTCCACGTTGGCTCTTGCCAGCTGCGGTATGACCGTTAGCCCACGAAATGCACTCCATCCAACCACCGCGGCGCTCAAACCGAAAGTGAGCGCCAATGCACCTCGGCTCATCAGCAGGCCAGCCAAGATAATCGCCAGGGTGAATTGAAACAATATTCCACCGCTGTTGAGCAAACCGAATACAATCATTACAGCCAGCGTCGGTGTGCTCAAAAGGATGATGATAATGATCAATAATGAGCCGCGAAAAAATCCGCGCCGAAGCAGACCCAGCGGGAGAGCAACTACCAGGAAACCAAAGAGATTACTTACCACCTCGTTCAACTTCTGCTCCATGGAGATGCTGGGAAGCAACAAAAGCACAAGCGTTGCAAGTAGAACCACGACAATCAATCCGATCAGGACCGATTGGAAGAGTGAAGCCATCCGACGCTGAATAGGATCCTCGATAGGAAGATCATTCAACCAGTCGCGCAACTGGGATAGTACGGATTTTTTCTTCACTTGGCTAGCTCTCGGCAGCTGGCAGAGTAAAGAAAAACGTTGACCCTCTTCCCAGTTCGCTCTCCACCCAGACTTTGCCACCGTGAATTTCTATGATGCGCTTAACAAGGGCCAATCCCACACCTGTCCCATCACTCCTAGGATCCAATTTATTAAAAAGACCAAATACCCGCTCATGGAATTCGGGCGCAATCCCAATACCATTGTCTCGGATATGGAAGACAGGTTGCCCATCTTGCTCGCCATAATGTCCGATTTCAATCTGGGGCTGCGACTGATTGCCCATGTATTTTGCTGCGTTATCCAGCAGGTTTTGCAAAACCTCTACGATGCGCGGCCGATCCACATTTACAACTGGCAGGTTCGGCTGCACAATCACGTCGACCTGCCGCGCCTCCAGCCGTCCCATTACAAGGGTGATCGCCTCTCGAATCAGGTCATTGAATGAGACCTGTTCCGGTGGGTTTACCACACGCCCAATCCGTGAGAGTTCAAGAAGCTCATTGAGTAGGTTCTGCATTTTTTTGACGGCTTCATAAATTCGCTGGATATCACTTTTCATCCGGTCTGCATTGCCGGATGCCGCATCCTGCTCAAGATAGCCTAGAAAGCCATTGATGGTCACCAGCGGCGATTTAAGATCATGGGATACTGTGTAAGTGAAACGCTCCAGTTCGCCATTTTTGCTTTCCAGCTCGCCAATCAATTTTTGACGTTCTGTCAGTTCACTCTGCAGATCAGAAAAAAGACGCGCATTTTCAAGCGCAATCGAAACCTGGTTGGCGTACGTCAGCGCCAGTTCGGCGTCCCGCTCATCAAACTGCCCTGGCGCTCGGCTATCGAGAGAAATAAAGCCGATCATTTTTCCGCGTACTTTTAATGGAATGGCCAGCCAGCCATGAATGTAATCGATGGGAGGCTGGCGAAATTGCGGATACTTCGCTTGAACATCGTCTAGTAACACATAAGGTGCATTATGCTCCCACAACGGGTAATCGGGTTCCGATTCATTGACCGCATATGTTCTATCCTGCTCCAGCATCTCAGGCAGGCCATCCTCACCCACCAGAGATGCGAATTTTCCTTTATATAACCAAACGGATGCACTATCATAGCCAATCACCCGCTTGAGTTGTTCCAGGATTCGCGTTACAGCTTCTGTAACGTCTAATGTGGAGGTTACAATAACAGTTGTTTCACGCAGTGTTTCAGATTCGGCATTCCTGAGCTCCAGTTCTTCGATCAACTTCTGGCGCTCATCCAATTCCTTTTGTAGGGCCGCTTCGTCATTCTGGCGCTTGATGGCGGCGCCCAGCACATTGCAGGCCACCCGGATCACGTCCACTTCCATCGCGGTCCACTCGCGGTCGTTGAGGATGTCATCAAAACCGATGGTGCCCCATTGTTCACCACCCACCGTGACCCTCATTTCAAGCAGCGCCTTTACATTGATGGAATGCAGGTAGGTCCGCTCGGCTTCATTAAGAAATGATACGCCACCGATCAAAGGATCGCCTCGATCCAGAATTTCATACATTCGCTCGAATCCCATGGACTTAGGAGGCAGATTCTGAAATTCAGGGTTCCCCAAATCTGAAATGCATTCTGGTGCCGTCCATTCATACGTCATGGAACTCAGGATCTCATTGTTGGCTGCTCTGTGTCTTTCAAACAAGTAAGCATGGGAGGCATTCAATTCCTTACCCAACCGTTTCAAGACCAGCTCTATTTGCTCGCGCCAGTTGGAAGCCCGCAAGAACTGTTCCGCGGCGAAGGTGATAGCCTCCAAAATCGATTCACGCTTGCGCAAATTCACTTCCGTCATTTTTCGATCTGTAACATCCTGCAAAATTCCAACCGAAGCATAGGAGATCGGCAACTCGTCGAACAATTCCACCGCGCTATCGGCAATCCAGCGCTCTTCACCATTTTTTGTGGCCACGCGCATATCTGATCGCCAGACTTTTAGCGCGCCGGTCCGTGCGCTCACCACCGCATCATCAATATGGAGTTCCTGACTTGCACCCAGCGGAATGTTTTCCTTCATGATTTCCTGCCACAGATCCATCGTAATTTCCTCGGGCTTATACCCGATGATCTTCTCGATCTCAGAACCCATGAACGTATACCGATTCTCCCGGTAATCGCGATAATACGGAACTGCCCCAGCCGCCTCGATGGCCTGACGATAGATCCGCTCTGACTCACGAACGGCTGCTTCCGCTTCCTGGCGTTGAATTGCCGCGCTGAGAATACTGGCCGCGATCTTTAAGGCATCCACCTCAGATGAGCTCCAAATGCGTTCCACAACCATGTCATCGAATCCGATGGTCCCCCACCAGGAACCATTCACAAACAACGGTACCTCCACCAGGGCTTTTATCCCCAGACGATCAAAACGTTTCTTTTCAGCAGCCGGAAAGCTGGCGGAATTTCCTGCAAATACTTCCCCTCTCCTTAAGAACTGATCAGTGCTCTCCACGCCTGCATACACAGGATGGGGGTTTTGGTAAAAAGAATTATTCAAACCGCTCGGAAAACTCGGCGCCGTCCATTCATAGGTCAGCGCTGAAACCTCTTCACCATCCTTCCCTACGGAATGCTCAAAAAGGTAGGCGTGTGTTGCATCAATCGTTTTTCCTAAACGTTGCAAGACATTGTTTATATTGGTACGCCAGTCTGAAACCTTGAGGAATTGCTCCGCCGCGAAGGTAATGGCTTCCAGCATGGCTTCACGCTGTAGCAGCCTGGCTTCGATTTGTTTCCGCTCTGTAATATCCTGCATAATGCCAATTGAGCCATGAGATGGTCCGGTCTCATCAAATAAGTCAATTGCGCTATCAGCAATCCATTTCGATTGTCCGTCTTTAGACAATATTCGGTAATCACACTTCCAGTAATCGAATTCACCGTTCCGAACGCGCCTCACCGCTTCAGCCGCGTCTAAGCCTGCCAAATCTCCAACCAGCTGAGTTTCCTGAACAATGCTTCGCCACAAGGATGGACTCAATTCCTCGGGCAAATAACCGGTCATTTTTTGAATCCCTTGCCCCATGAAGGAATACCGGTCGGCCCGGTGATCGCGATAATAAGGGACAGCCCCTGCCGCCTCGATTGCCTGACGGTATATTCGTTCAGACTCATGAACGGCTGATTCTGCTTCCTGACGCTGAATCGCGGCGCTAAGTACGCCTGCAGCGATCTTAAGTGCCTCTACCTCTGCATTACTCCACTCTCGTTCCCGCTCAAGATCATCAAATCCAACCGCTCCCCATACCTTTTCATGTAAAAAGACCGGCACCTCCAAAATTGCTTTGACGCCAAAAGAGTCCATAGCCTCTTTTTCAATGGGGTTAAATGTGGATGAAGTACCAACCCGTGCGTCACCCCGCTCCAGGGCCGCCGCTTGGTCCTCATAACCCTCCTGATGGACTTTGGAATTTTGAAAATAAGGGCCATCAAGATCGCTGGTATAGCCCGGCGCGGTCCATTCATACCGCATCGAAGTCACCAATTCCCCTTCAGAGTCTATATGATCCTCAAAGAGATAGGCATGCGTTACTTTGAGAGTCTTCCCCAGGCGTTCAAGGACCAAATTGATGTTGGCCCGCCAATCTGGCATCTTCAAAAATTGTTCGGCGGCAAAAGTCACCGCTTCCAAAATCACTTCGCGCTCACGCAGTTGAGTTTCAGCGTACTCACGTTCCCTGAGTTCCTGCTTCAATTGATCTAAAAGCCTTGCCTTATGAATGGCCGTTGCCGCCTGCACTGCTACGTTTTCAAGCAGCTGGATCTGATCCCTGGAGTACGCATCTAGTTTTACGCTCTGCACAGAGAGAACGCCGATTACCTTTTCATCAACGACTAGGGGCATACCAAGAAAGGTACGCAACAAAAGCTCAGAATCTCCTGCTGGCGCATATTCAGCTCTAACAGCCGCTGTCATCATATCCGGCAGGTAAAGCGTTTTTTTTCTATGGATAACTCCGCCCGTCAACCCGGGTCTATCACTACGCTTACGAGATGCATGCTGTCGTGGAGAACCTCTTCGAAAAAATATCGGAAAATCAATGATGTCAGTTGTCTCGTCATAGATCGCGACAAATAATGTATCCACCTGAGCAAGTTTGACGATTTCAGAGTGAAGTATCAACAAAGTCTCGTATAAATCTTTGCCAGCCGCCAGCAGGATGCCCAATTGATACAACAGCGACATCTCATCTGCTCGTCTTTGAGCTACCAGTTCTATCTGCCCCCGGCTTTCAAGCCGTGAAATCGTCTTAACGTGAGCCTTATTCTGCTCCTCCAGCTGCAATGTTCTTCTTAGGCTGCGCATTACAACGGGAAGCATAATCAGCGGTACAAGAACTGCATTGATGGTTCCAAGTATCATCAACTCTAATCGAATCTCACGCCAGATCCAAAGACTGACAAGTGCGGTAACAAGGTCGGTGATCAGGATCGCGCCAATGATCGAGAATAGTACGATTTGCCATGTCTTAAATGATACAAAAAGGGATTTGATTTTCTTGTTCATAGGTTTCCTCAATGGCTGGCAGGCGGCAGAGTGAAATAAAAAGTGGCTCCCTTCCCTACTTCACTCTCAACCCAAATCCGCCCCCCATGAACTTCTACAATTCTCTTTACTAGTGCAAGCCCAATCCCTGTACCCTCGCTTTGTGCATCCAGTTTATTAAACAAGCCAAAGACCCGCTCGAAATGTTCCGGTGAAATACCAATCCCGTTATCGCTTACATAAAAAATCGTCATGCCACGCTCTGCATCCTGCCCACTATGGCCAATTCTAATGCGCGGTTCCTTTTGAGTCCCTATGAATTTGGCAGCATTATCAATCAGGTTCTGAAGCACTTCCAGCAAACGCGGTCGATCTCCAAACACAGCCGGCAGATTTTCGCCAATTTGAATGTTGACATTGTGTTCCATGAGGCGCCCATATACCAATTCCACTGCCTCACGTGCCAGTTCGTCAAAGGGGATCGTAACCGAAGCGTTATTGAGACGTCCGATCCTGGAAAGCTCCAACAGGTCATTTAGTAGATTCTGCATCTTTTCAGTTGCATCGGTGATGCGTTTCACATCGGCCTTTACACGTGCCTGATTCCCAGAGAGGGCATCCTGCTCCAGATAACCTAGAAAGCCCCGGATCGTAAAAAGAGGCGATTTCAAGTCATGCGAAACTGTGTATGTAAAACGCTCCAATTCTGCATTTTTGTTTTCCAGTTCAGCAATCAGATTCTTACGCTCGATCAATTCATTCTGAAGTTGTTCGAAGAGACTGGCATTCGCAATAGCTATTGCCGCCTGCTGGCATAATACCCGGCAAAACGAAATTTCATCTCTGGTAAATTCATGCCTGCCTCGGCTATCCCACAGTTCAGCATGCCCCAGCAGACGTCCCTGCACATAGAAAGGAATATACAGAATGGAACTGCCTGCATACTTCTTCAGAATATCTCTAGTCCAGAGAGGCAGGTTGTCATCATCGGAATGCACCACTTCAAAATCCATGCCTTTTGTTTCATCGAAAATGTAGGCGCCATCTTTTTTATAATATATCAAACCCAGGTCAGAATCCAGCTCAGACGCATTCGCGTCAATCCCCATATAATCTGCCTTCACCGTGTAATAGGAGTAGTCACTGTCATACTGCGAGATATATGCACTCGTACCGTTATTGACGACACACATCTGTTTGCAAATCTCATTCAATACCTGGTCTAAATGCAGGGAAGATGAAATTGCGAGCGAGGCACTACGCAGTGCGATCTGTTTTTTCAATTCAACCTGCAAATCCGTAAAGAGGCGGGCATTCTCTATGGCGATAGCGACCTGATCGGCAAAGGTCACTGCCAGTTGGGCGTGATGGTGGGTAAATTTGCCAGCCTGATATCCATCCAGCGCAATAATGCCAATGATCTGGCCCTTCACCTTTAAAGGCACCGCCATCCAGGCATGGATTCGATTATGAGGCGGCTCTGCAAATGCAAGAATCTGAGGTTGCACATCATCAAACAGCACATATGGCAGATCGCCGCACAAGACCGGGTATGCGGGTTCATTTTCATTGATTTCGAACTGGTAGTCCTTGCTGTCGGTTCCAATCGAGTGACCTCGGGCACTTACAATAACGAGCATTTTCCCGATCACCAGTTGAACCGAAGCACTATCATAGGGAATCACGCGTTCCAGTTGTTCCAGGATGCGGTCAATTGTCTCATCCTTTTCGAGTGTAGCAGTAATGATTGACGCACTTTCACGCAATGTTTCAGACTCGATATTCTTGATTTCGAGCTCGGCAATCAGCCTTCTGCGCTGCTCCAGTTCAGATTGCAGTTCAGAGAACAGCCGGGCATTTTCCAGTGCAATCGCCACCTGATTAGCAAAGGTTACGGCGAGCTCTGCATGGTGCGCAGTAAATTGATTTTTACTCTTGCCGTCCAGAGCGATCAGGCCAATGATCAGGCCACGGGTCCTCAATGGTATGGCGATCCAAGACTGAACGAAGTTGTGAGGCGCTTGAAAATCCTTCAATTCCTCTTGAACATTGTTATTCAGAATATAGGGCACACGGCCATGCAGAATCGGGAAGGCGGAATTGTTTTCATCCACCTCCAGCGCGGTTCCTGGAACCTGAATTTCGGGCGGCAGATCCACACCTGCGATGATAAGCTGCTGGCGGCCTTCCACCTTCCATACCGAAGCGGTGTCATAAGGAATGACCTGCCTGATTTGGTATAGAACTCGGTGAATGATTTCCTGGACTTCCAGGGTGCCCACGATGCTGGCGAGGCTTTCGCGTAATGTTTCGGCCTCGGCATTCTTTTGCTCAAGTTCCTTGATCAGGTTCTCACGGATGGTCAGTTCATTTTGAAGTTCATTAAACAAATCTGCATTTTCAAGCGCGATAGCTACCTGGTTAGCAAAGGTTGCCGCAAGTTCGGCGTGATGTTCGGTGAATTGCCCTTTCTTTCTACCGTCCAAGGCAATCAGGCCAATAATCTTGTCACGTTTTTTCAAAGGGACGGCCAACCATGAGTTGATATACGAGTGCGGCCCCTGGAAATCCGTAAATTCCTCCTGAACGTTGTTGTTCAATACGAATGGTTTTTCCCCGTGCAGCAATGGGCGCGAGGAATTATCGGTGTCGATACGGAATTTCATCTCAGCCAGGTTGATCTCTGGCGGCAGATCACGACTGACAAGCAGCGTTTGCCATGCCTCGTCAGCACGCCATACCGAGGCAGTATCATAGGGAATCACCAATTTGATTTGATCCAGGATGAGTTCTACAACTTCCTTAAGATCGAATGTGGTAACAATGCTGGCCAGGCTATTACGCAAGGTTTCGGATTCTCGATTCCTGGCTTCCAGCTCGGCGATGAAATTTTCACGTTCTGTTTCTGACCATTTGCGCTGGGTGATATTACGCACAATAGCAAGGGTGGAATCAACACCGCTTGCTACGATGCGCGCCTCGTAATCATTAATACCGTCGTCCATCGGCAACTGGTATTCAAAAGCCTCCAATTTTCCGGTGCTGAGAGCGCGATGAATGGCGGAGAGAGTCTGCTCTGCGACAAACGCTGGCATTACATCAGCGACTTTCCGGCCCAGGAATTGATCAGGCGGCATCAACAGAGATGCGGAAGAGGGCTGGATTGATTTTAAGAAAGTCCCATCTGATGAAATCTCGAAGATGAGATCCGGAATGGCCTCCAGTAAAGCACGCGTGCGAGCTTCGCTTTGTTGCAGGGCCTGCGAAGTTCTCTTTTGGGCGCTCATATCATAGAACATGGCCAGGATGCAATCTTCCTGCCTGATTTGAATCAGTTCATAGAAGGAAATCACAAAACGAATGCTTCCGTCGGTATGATAAAAAAAGTCATCTGGATTAAAGAGGGAATGTTTGGCCTTTAGGTTTCTAACAAACTCTTTTCGTTCCTCTGGCACATCCCACATTTTAAGTTCTTCGGCATTCATACCTATGGAGGTCTTGGGGTCATAACCCGTCACATCCCAATAGGCATAATTAGCTTCTAGCAATTTGCCATCCTCCAGCCTTGTAATACAAATCGCAACTGGGCTGGAATCAAAAACCTTTTTGAATTTCTCTTCGCTTTCGCGCAATGCCTGTTCCGCTTGTTTGCGCTCGGAGATGTCTCTTACGAAAGCGCTAAAGGTTAGTCCATCATTGGTGGGCACACTGTTAATAGAGAGTTCAATTGGGAAGAGTTGACCATTCCGATGAAGGCCATTGATTTCGACTCGCCTGCTGAACAACGGACCTTCGCCGGTCTTTAGGTAATGTTCCAGGCCACGCTGGTAATCGACCCGATGGACTTCTGGAATGATCAGATCGGCAACCCTCCGCCCAACAACTTCTTCGCGTGACCATCCAAAGATAAGCGCAGCCTGTGGATTCCATTCAATAATCACTCCTTGGGAATCAATGCTGATAAAAGCATCAGTGGCAGTTTCGAGGATCCTCCTTAGGCGCGCATCGCTTTCGTGAAGCGCCTCTTCCGCCTGTTTGCGTTCTGTAATATCGCGCACGAGTGCTAGCATGATCGTTTTGCCCCCATAATTCAACATGCGCGCGCTGACCTCCACTGGAAATATCGTCCCATCTTTTTGCCGATAGAAAGATTCGAATATCAATCCGCCCTTCTCCCGGACGAGTTCAACCTGCTCCTGCCATACTTCTATGTTTGTAATGTGTGGTGCAATGTGTATCACACCCAGACGACTCAGTTCGTCGCGGCTGTAACCAAGGCATTCATAGGCGCTTTTGTTGAAGCCCATGTAGTGACTAGTCTGCGGATCGATCATGAACATGGCGTCGCTAATTTCATCCATCACCTTTCTGAACTGGAGCAAATCATCTTCAACCTGTTTGCGTTCGATGAGTTCACGGCGAGCGTTTGCCAATGTCTGTTTGATCAATTGAAGAGCCAGGGTTAGAAATACGCCAGACAGGATGAAATAGACGCTGTTTATAATCCATATTACCGTCGGCTTATACCGGACGGGTTCGGGAAGCAGGGAGTGCAAGTCGGCTTGAATTAACGCCGCCCCAAAGAGAATGCTGACTATGGCCAGGACTGCCGTCGCTCTCCAGCCTAACAATAAGCCTGAAAACAGGATTGGAACCACAAAAGCGCCATATTCCGTCGCGTCAACCCCGCCTGCGGTAATTACGATAACTGCAACAATAATGAAAATACTGATCACCAGGATAATGGAAGCCACCCAAAGGTGACCGCGCTTCATGATCAGCCATACGATCAAAGTCACCCCGCTGGCAAGCCCGGCATACAGGACGCGCTCCACTGGCACAATCAAGCCATAGACCAACGCGGCTAAGAACGAACTGATCGTGATTACGTTGAGCAGATATGCAGTGCGCGTCTTCTCTTCATCACCCGCAAAAACTGGCGGG
>Ga0075419_10001197_pt1 | contig 16848 bp, 18 predicted proteins | sample SoiMetdeltSBSDD3_FD_76900 | JGI IMG/M metagenome (GOLD analysis project Ga0075419, IMG submission 76900) | Bulk soil microbial communities from a Populus tree surrounding site in Tennessee, USA - Soil MetaG P. deltoides SBSDD3 | ecosystem: Environmental > Terrestrial > Soil > Tree plantation... | reverse complement strand
GCCCGCCTCTCGGTCGTCGCGGTCGGCGTAAACCACTACATCAACGCCTCGATCATCATGACGCTCCTCAACCAGACGATCCCCGCGCTCGAGCAGCTCAGCAAGGAAGGCGAGTACGGGCGCAACCGCATCAACCAGTACACGCGCATCCTGTGCGTGCCGCTCGCGCTGCTGCAGGGCATCGGCGTCGCCGTGTTCATGCAGCGCTCCGGAGTGCTGCCGGCCTTCGGTCCCGATGACCTCGGTCTCACGCTCGCGATCCTCGCGTCGCTCACCTCGGGGACGCTCATCCTCATGTGGCTCGGCGAGCTGATCAGCGAGCGCGGCATCGGAAACGGGATCAGCTTCATCATCTTCGCGGGCATCGTCGGTCGCATGCCGCAGACGATCAAGCAGACGCTCGACGTGCAGCAGAACTTCATCGCCCTCGCATCGATCGTGATCATCGGGGTCCTGGTGATCGCGGCGATCATCTTCATCCAGGAGGGCCAGCGCCGGATCCCGGTGCAGTACGCGAAGCGCGTGCGCGGCACACGCATGTATTCCGGCGGCAGCACGCACATCCCGCTGCGGGTGAATAGCGCGGGCGTCATCCCGATCATCTTCGCGATCTCGATCCTCCTGTTACCCAGTCAGGTCGCGCAGTACTTCACGACGAGCGAGACCGAATGGGTGGCGGGCCTATCGAACGGCATCGTCGGCGCGTTCGCCAACCCCGTCTTCTACAACACCCTGTACTTCCTGCTGGTCGTCGCGTTCACGTTCTTCTACACGGCCTTCACGTTCGTGCCGAACGACGTCGCCGACAACATCAAGCGGTATGGCGGGTTCATCCCCGGCATCCGGCCCGGTCGGCCGACCGCGGAGTTCCTCGGCCGCGTCGTCACCCGCATCACCATCGCCGGCGCGCTGTTCCTCGGGATCGTCGCGGTGATGCCGACGCTGATCGGTGACATCACCGGCGTGCAGACACTGCGTCTTGGCGGCACGAGCATCCTCATCGTCGTCGGCGTGGTGGTCGAGACCATGAAGCAGCTCGAGGCGCAGCTGTTGCAGCGCAGCTACGAGGGGTTCATCCGCTAGTGCCGGGAGGCGATCTCATCATCATGGGTCCGCCCGGTTCGGGGAAGGGCACGCAGGCCCGACGGATGGTGGACGAGCTCGGATACGTGCAGCTGGCGACCGGTGACCTCTTCCGCGCGCACCTCTCGCAGGGCACCGATCTCGGCAAGCTGGCGCAGACATACATGTCGAAGGGCCAGTACGTGCCCGACGATGTGACTACGAAGATGGTGCGCGAGCGGCTCGCGGACATCGCGCGCAAGACGCGGATCGTGTTCGACGGCTTTCCCCGCACCGTCGCGCAGGCCGAGGCGCTCGACAGGCTTCTGAAGGAGCGCGGTCGGTCGCTGTCCAACGTCCTCCTTCTCGATGTGCCGCGTGACGAGCTGCTGGCACGGCTTGGCGCGCGCGCGACGTGCTCGCGCTGTCAGACCGTGTATTCGCTGGCGGTGCGTCCACCGAAGTCCCCGGGCGTCTGCGACCGCTGTGGCGGTCCGGTCAGCGCGACCGCGCGCTCCGACGAGACGCCCGAGGTCGTGAAGAAGCGGCTCGAGGTCTACGACACCGAGACGAAGCCGGTCATCGACTATTACGACAAGCGCGGCCTGGTCCAGCGCGTCTCGGGTGTCGGCACGATGGAGGAGATCGGCTCGCGCCTCACGGCGATCCTCGACCGACGAAAGGGGAAGGACGCGAGCTGATGATCACGCTCAAGACGCCGCAGGAGACCGCGAAGATGCGCGAGGCCGGCCGGATCGTCGCCGAGATCCTCGCCGCATGCCGCGCCGCGGTGCGGCCGGGCGTGACCACCGGCGAGCTGGACCGGATCGCCGCCGACATCCTGAAGCGCCGCGGCGCGACCTCGAACTTCAAGGGCTACGGCGTCCCCGTCCTTCCGCCGTTCACCGGTGTCATCTGCACGAGCGTGAACGAGCAGATCGTGCATGGCATCCCCGGCAAACGCCGGCTCAAGGAGGGGGAGATCCTCAGCATCGACGCCGGCGCGATCGTCGAGGGGTGGCACGCCGATGCGGCGGTGACCGTCCCGGTCGGTCAGGTCTCCGCGCAGGCGGCGCAGCTCATCTCGGTCACCGAGGAGGCGCTGCGTCGGGCCATCGCGGCGGCGGTGGTGGGCAAGCGCCTGGGCGACATCGGGTCGGCGGTCCAGCGCTTCGTCGAAAGCCAGGGGTTCAGCGTCGTCCGCAACTACGTCGGCCACGGGATCGGGCGAGCGATGCATGAGGAGCCCCAGGTCCCGAACTACGGCGCACCCGAGCGGGGCCTGCAGATAAAGGAGGGGCTCTGCATCGCGATCGAGCCGATGGTCAACGTCGGCCGGCCGGAAACACGGACTCTCCCCGACCAATGGACCGTCGTCACAGCGGACGGCAGCCTGTCTGCCCATTTCGAGCACACTCTGGCCTGCACGGCGGCCGGGCCGATCGTCCTGACGGCTCCCGAGGGCAAGGCGATGGCCGCCGCATGACCACCCGTTGCTCCGCTTGGGCGGTTTCGGTACAATTTTCACTTCCCGTGGCACATGCCGCGGAGACCCCTGTGTCTGGAGCCCATGGCAAGTAACAAGCCGTCCAAGGACGTGATCGAGGTGGAGGGCACCGTCTCCGAAGCCCTCCCAAACGCGATGTTCAAGGTCGAGCTCCAGAACGGGCATGCGGTCCTGGCGCACATCTCGGGGAAGATGCGGATGAATTTCATTCGTGTCGTCCCAGGTGACAAGGTCCTCGTGGAGCTTTCGCCGTACGACCTCAAGCGAGGTCGCATAACGCGAAGGGTCCGGTACTAGCGTCCGAAGTAAAAGTCGAATCACCGCGAGTAAGTGGCGAGAAGAGGGTCCGTCTTGAAAGTGCGGGCGTCCGTCAAGAAGCGTTGCGACAAGTGCAAGATCATCCGGCGCGACCGTCAGATCCTCGTGATCTGCTCGGAGCCGAAGCACAAGCAGCGTCAGGGATAGGAATGACGACTTCGTTGCACTCGTCGTCATTCATACGTGCACCTCGTGAAGGTGCTGTAAGGGGAGGGTCTTCTTGGCACGAATAGCCGGCGTCGACATCCCGCGCGAGAAGCGCGTCGACGTGTCGCTTCGCTACATCTTCGGCATCGGGCCGACCACCGCGCGCGACGTGCTGGAGCAGGCGCGCGTCGACGGCGCGGTCCGCGTGCGCGACCTCACCGAGCCTCAGGTCGCGAAGATCCGGGAGATCATCGACCGCGGCTTCACCGTCGAGGGTGACCTCCGCCGCGAGGTCGCGATGAACATCAAGCGCCTACAGGAGATCGGGAGCTATCGCGGGCTTCGCCACCGCAAGGGTCTCCCCGTCAGAGGACAGCGCACGCGCACCAACGCGCGGACGCGCAAGGGTCCACGTAAGACCGTGGCCGGAAAGAAGAAGTCGGTGTCGAAGACCTAATGGCGAAGGACAACAAGGACGTCGCTACGAAGGACCGTCCCGACCGCCAGGGCGCACCTGCCAAGGACAAGGAGGCTCCCAAGGACAAGCGTGGCGCCGCGCCCGAAGGTGAGGCGGCCGCGGCCGAGAAGGTCGCTCCGCGCAAGAAGCGCGAGCGGCGCGTCGTGCCCCGCGGCGCGGCGCACATCAAGGCGTCGTTCAACAACACGATCATCTCGATCAGCGACCCCGTTGGGAACGTGATCGCCTGGTCGTCGGCCGGCGCGTCCGGGTGGAAGGGCTCGCGCAAGAGCACGCCGTACGCGGCGCAGGTCGCCGCCGAGAACGCGGCGCGCAAGGCGATCGACACGGGCATGAAGACAGTCGAGGTCTTCGTGCGCGGACCGGGCGCTGGTCGCGAGGCCGCCATCCGCGCGCTCGAGGCCACCGGTCTCGAGGTCACCGCGATCACCGACGTCACGCCGATCCCGCACAACGGGTGCCGGCCACCGAAGAGGAGAAGGGTCTAATGGCGCGCTACACCGGCCCCGTCTGCCGTCTCTGCCGGCGGGAGGGTATGAAGCTTTTTCTGAAGGGCGAGAAGTGCCTCACGAAGTGCACCTTCGAACGGCGCAGCTCACCACCCGGCATGCACCAGCAGCGGCGGCGCAAGGTGTCCGACTTCGCGCTGCAGCTTCGTGAGAAGCAGAAGCTCCGTCGTATCTACGGCGTGCTCGAACGTCAGATGAAGAACACCTTCGACCAGGCGGCGGAGATCAAAGGAGCGACCGGCGAGGTGATGCTCCAGAACCTGGAGCGGCGCCTCGACAACACCGTGTACCGCGCCGGCTTCGCGAAGTCGCGCTCGCAGGCCCGGCAGCTCGTGTCACACGGACACATCAAGGTCAATGACCGCATGACCAAGACGCCCAGCTACCAGGTGAAGCCGGGCGATGCCATCGCCGTGCGGGAGTCGAGCCGCGCCTCCAACTACTTCAAGGAGATGCTGGCCTGGGCCAAGACGCAGACGCGTCCGGGCTGGCTCGAGACCGACCCCGACAACTTCAGCGCGAAGGTGCTCGCTGCGCCGGCGCGCGATCAGATCGAAGCGCAGGTCAACACCCAGCTCATTGTTGAGCACTACTCACGATGAGGCAGCGAGCTGCCTCATCGGGAGCTGCACACGCGAGCGAAGCGAGAGGTGTGCAGACACACGCGATGACCGTACATAGGAAGGACTGAAGCCAATGACCATCGTGGAACTCGAATACCCCAAGATCGAGCGCATCGAAGGCGACGAGCGCTACGCAAAGTTCGCGTGCGAGCCGCTCCCGCCCGGATACGGCACGACCCTCGGCAACTCACTACGTCGCGTGCTGCTGTCATCGCTCCCGGGCGCGGCCATCACCGCCGCCCGCGTGCGCGGCGTCGCGCACGAGTTTTCGACCATCCCGGGGGTGAAGGAGGATGTCGTCCAGATCGTCCTCAACCTCAAGCTGATCCGGCTCCGCTCGTTCTCCAATGAGCCGGTGACGCTCACGATCGAGAAGGAAGGTCCCGGCGTCGCCACCGCGGCGGACATCATCACGACGAGCGAGATCGAGATCGTGAATCCGGAGGCGCCGATCGCGACACTCGAGCCCGAGGCGTCGCTCTGGATGGAGCTCACGGTCAACACCGGACGCGGCTTCCATTCCGCCGAGCGGCGTGAGGGCCTGCCGATCGGGGTCATTCCGATCGACGCGCTCTACAACCCCGTCAAGAAGGTGAACTTCGCGGTCGAGAGCACGCGCGTCGGCCAGGTCACGAACTACGACCGGCTGATCCTCGAGATCTGGACCGACGGGACGACCACGCCCGACGAGGCCGTCGCGACGGGCTCGAAGATCCTCGTGGAGCAGTTCACGATGTTCGCCGGGCTCGGCACGACGCAGACGGTGATCCAGGCGCCCGACCGCGGGAACGGTAGCGCGCTGCCGTCGGCGATCTCGGACATGCCGATCGAGGACCTCGATCTGCCGCAGCGTGCGTTCAACTCGCTGAAGCGGCACGGGATCACCAAGGTCGGCCAGCTCCTGCAGACCCCCGACGAGGAGCTGCTGCGGATGCGGAACTTCGGCAAGAAGTCTCTCGACGAGATCAAGGAGCGCCTCGCCGCCCGCGGGCTCATCGAGGCACCGGTCCGCGACGAGAGCGCCGAGGGTGCCCTGTCGGATGACGGTGGCGTCTCCGAGGAAGCCGGTCTCGCGGACGAGGGCGGCCCTTCGGACGACCGTCCTTCGGAGAACGGCGCGGAAGAGCCTCCGGCGAGGGAGGAGTCCTAGGTGCCGCATCAGGTCCATCAGCGCAAGTTCGGGCGGAAGACGGCGCAGCGTCGCACGATGCTGAAGAACCTCACGCTGTCGGTGCTCCGATACGAGCGCGTGAAGACGACCGAGGCGAAAGCCAAGGAGATCCGTCGCTTCGTCGACAAGATGATCAACCTCGGCAAGGACGGCTCGCTCGAGGCGCGCCGCCGGGCGCAGGGCTGGCTGCCCGAGCAGGTGATCGTGGAGAAGGTCTTCGACGACCTTGCGAAACGCTATCCGGACCGCAACTCCGGGTACCTGCGTATGACCCATCTCGCGCGGCGGGTCGGCGACTCCGCGCCGCTCATGCTGCTCGAGCTCATGCCGTCGGTCGAGGAAACGAAGGCCGAAGAGGACACGGAGGCCGCGCCGAAGCGACGGCGCCTGGCTCTGCCGGGGCGGCGCGCGAAGTCGCCGGCGGCCGAGACGGCGAAGTCCGAGACGGCGAAGGCCGGAAAAGCTGACAGCGCCCCGGCGAAGAAGCGCGCGCCCGCGCGCAAGAAGACCACCGCGGGCGCGAAGGAGGCCTAGCCAGCGTCACAGACGAAGCACTGGAAGGCGCGCGTGGCGTATGACGGGACCGCGTACGCGGGGTTCCAGATCCAGCCGAACGCGCCGACGGTGCAGGGCGAGCTCGAGCGCGTCCTCGGGGTGATGTGCGGGGAGCCGGTGCGGATCACCGGCGCGGGAAGGACCGACGCGGGAGTGCACGCGAGCGGACAGGTCATGGACTTTCGGACGGCGAGCGGTCTGGGCGGAGCGGAGCTGGAGAGAGGGGTCAACGCCCTTCTCCCCGAGGACATCGCGATCTCGGATCTGGAGCCCGCGGAGGATTCGTTCCACGCGAGGTTTTCGGCGACGGGACGCACATATGAATATCGGATCCGCAACGCGGCGGTCAGAGATCCGCTCTGGACGCGGCGCGAGCACTGGCATCCGCTCGAGCTCGATGTCGCGGCCATGCGCGCGGCCGCGGCTCAGCTCGTCGGACGCCACGACTTCGCGGCGTTCGCGGCGGGCGAGTCGGGGGAACGCACGGTGCGGCGCGCCGAATGGGTCTCGGAGGGGAGAATCCTCCGCTTCGAGATCGAGGCGGATGCCTTCCTCCGCGGGATGGTCCGAGGCATCGTGGGAACGCTGCTGTGGACCGGTCGCGGCAAGCTGACGGTCGAGCGGTTCGCGGAGGTCCTCGCGGCGCGAGACCGGGCTCTCGCGGGGCCAAGCGCGCCGGCGAAGGGTCTGTGCCTGGTGGCGGTCCGGTATGGTGACGGCGAACGAAGACGACAGGACGGAAGCGAGAACTGGGAATGACGAAGACATACGCGGTGAAAAGCTCTGAGATCCAGCGCGAGTGGCGGGTTGTCGACGCCGACGGGCAGACGCTCGGCCGTCTTGCGACGCGCATCGCGACGCTGCTTCGCGGGAAGCACCGCGTCACGTTCTCGACGCACATCGACACCGGCGATCCGGTCATCGTCCTGAACGCGTCCAAGATCAAGGTGACCGGGCGGAAGCTCCAGGCCAAGCAGTACGTGCGGCACTCCGGCTACCCGGGCGGCATGCGCACGGAAAGCCTCGAGCGGCTTCTCGCGCGGCGACCCGAGGAGGTCATCCGCCGGGCGGTCCGCGGGATGGTCCCGCAGAACCGGCTGGGCGAGCAGATGATGCGGAAGCTCCACGTGTACGCCGGCGCCGAGCATCCACACGCCGCGCAGCGTCCGACCGAGCTGAAGGAGGCGACAGCGCGATGAAGTCAGCACCGTATTTCCAGGGGACCGGCCGCCGGAAGACGTCGATCGCGCGCGTCCGCCTGGTGCCCGGCGAGGGTACCGTCGTCGTGAACGGCAAGGCGCTGGACGACTACTTCGGCCGTGATGGCGCGACCGACCGCGCGACGCTCCCGTTCACGGTGACGAACACCGCACGGCGCTTCAACGCCATGATCAAGGTGGAGGGCGGCGGGGTGACCGGCCAGATCGGCGCCATCGCCCACGGGATCGCCCGGGCGCTCCAGCAGATGGACAAGGAGCTGGGCCCGCCCCTCCGGCGCGCCGGGCTCCTGACCAGGGATCCCCGCGCCAAGGAGCGCAAGAAGCCGGGTCTCAAGCGGGCGCGAAAGGCGCCGCAGTTCACCAAGCGCTAGCGGCAGCGCTCCCGAGCAGCGCACACTAGGGCGTTAGTGAGCACACGCTCGTCCGACTTCAACTACAAGGTCGCGCTCGCATCCGGTTTGAAGAGTCTCCAGCTGGGTCGGCTTCGCCAGGCCGAGGAGCAGTTCCGCTATCTGCTCGATCGCTTCCCCGCGGCCGACGGCGGATACCGTGGCCTCGCGAAGGTGCTCATCGAGCAGGAAGATCGGCCGGCCGCACTCCGCATGCTGCTCGACGGCGGCGCCGCCGTCGCGAAGTCCGGTCAGCGTGCCGCGGCGATCGGGCTCTACCGCGACGCGACCGCGCTCGATCCGAACGATCTCACCGCGCATCGCCGTCTGGCCGCGGCGCTCACACTCGCCGGCGAGCCAGGCACCGCCGCCGCGGAATACGTTCGCTACATCCAGGCCGCACAGCTGCAGGGAGCGAAGGAACGCGCGCGTCTCGAAGCGCAGTTCGCGCTCGAGCGTCTGCCGGCATCGGGAGAGCTCGTGCGTATCGCGCGCACGCTCGGTCTTGATGTCGAAGAACCGCCGCCGGACGCTGTGCCGGCGCGCGAAGCCGCGCCGGCCCGCGCCGCCGCGACGGCGACGCCTTCGCGCGAGGACGCGGCTGATCGTGCCGCGCTGATGCGGTCGGCATTCGGTGGTGCGGAGAAGAGCGAATCAGCGCCTCCACCACAGCCGTCGCGGCGCGACACACCGGCGAAGACGGAGCCGCCGCCGCCGACAGCGGAGCCGGTGCCCGTGGCGGCGCCGATCCAGGCGGACACCGAGCCGGCCGCTCCGCCCGCGTCGTCGAATCCGTGGGCAGATGGTGCGGTGAGCGATCCGCAGGCGGTCACATTCGGCGCGAGCGACGGCGCGCAGCCCGCGCAGGATGCGGACTCACAGGCCGTCGAGGCCGATGCCGCGCGCTACCTCGCGAAACGCGACCCGCGCGGCGGTGTGGCCGCACTGGAGGCGGCGCGCCGGTACATCGCGGACGGACGGAACGATGCGGCGTCCGACCTGTTGCTTCAGCTGATCGCGAGCGGCGTGGCGGATCACGACGCTCAGCGGCTGCTCGTCGACGTGGTGCGGACGCTCGGCAAGCGCGACGTCGCGAAGGCGAAGTGCCAGCTGCTGGTGCAGGCACTTCGGCTCGACGGTCGCGAGGACCTTGCCGCCGAGGTCGAGCAGCTGGCCCTGGCGGATTAGATGGACGCCCTCAACGAGGCGCTGAAGAAGGTCTTCGCCGGCCAATGCTGTGGCTGGAACAACGTCCTCGACATCCTCATCGTCGCTGTCTTCATCTACTACGTCCTCGTTCTCATTCGCGGAACGCGCGCGGTGCAGCTGCTGCTCGGCGTCCTCGTTATCGTCGGCATCTACGGGCTCGCGGTGCTGCTCAAGCTCGAGCTCACGAAGTTCGTGCTCTCCGCCGTCTTCGCCGTCGCGGTCTTCGCGCTCCTCATCGTCTTCCAGCCCGAGCTGCGCCGCGCCCTGGGACAGCTCGGACAGCTCGGCCCCCTGAACCGCCTGATGGTGCAGCAGCCCAACGAAGAGGTGGATCACGTCGTCGATGAGCTCGTGCGCGCGGCGCTGCTGATCGCCGAAGCCAGACACGGTGCGCTGGTCGTGGTCGAACGCAGTACGGGATTGCAGGACTACAGCGAGACCGGCGTTCCGATACACGGGAGGCTCACCGCCGAGCTGCTCGCGTCGATCTTCATGACGCGCTCGCCACTGCACGACGGCGCGGTGATCGTTCGCGGCGCTCAGATCGTGGCGGCCGCGTGCCTGCTCCCGCTCGAAGAGACGCCGGAGCGCGCGGCGCATCGCTACGGGATGCGTCACCGCGCGGCGCTCTCGGTGAGCTCGCAGACCGACGCGGTCGTGGTCGTCGTCTCCGAGGAGACGCAGGCGATCTCGATCGCCTCCAACGGCCGGATGATCGGCGGCCTCGACGAGGAGCGTCTGCGCCGGGTGCTGTCGTCGCTCCTTCGTAGCCGCGTCCAGCCGCTGCCCTTCCGCAGCAAGGCGTCCTAGCCGTGCGCGCGGTCGAGGGCATGCGGCCCGCCTGGCTGCGTCGCCGCATCGATGTGCGGCGGATCGTGACGCACGACTTCCCGCTGAAGGCCGTCGCGATCGTCATCGCGCTTCTCTTCTGGGTCGGGATCATGCAGAACGCGACCCCGAGCGTGATAACGGTCGCGTTCGATGGACGCGTTCCCGTCGAGCGCCCGGACAACGTCCCTTCGGGCTACGTGCTTCGTGGACCGCTGGGCGATGTCGGCGTGACGCTGCGCGGAGCGCCCGGTGTCGCGGATCGCGTCGCGCTCTCCGAGCTGCGCGCGACCCTCGACGTGAACTCCCTCGTGCTCGGACAGGCCGAGCCGCAGGACGCGCGCGTCAGCGTTGTCGTCGCCAAGGAAGGCGTCGAGGTCGTGGACGTCTCGCCGCCCACCGTCTCGGTGCGCATCGAGCGCCTCACGTCGCGCACCTTACTCGTGCAGCCGCGGTTCTCGAACGAACCGCCGAGCGGAACGCGCGCCGGCGAAGCGGCGGTCGCGCCGACAGAGGTGAGGGTCACGGGGCCGGAGAGCGACGTCGCCCGGATCGCCGCAGTGCTCGGCACCGTGCGCTTTGGCGACGGGCAGACGGACATCGAGGCCGCGGGCACTCCGGCGATACCGGTGGACGCGGCGGGTGTGCCGATCGACGGTCTCGCGGTGGAGCCCGGGGTCGTCACGGTGAGGGTGCCGGTGCTGCCGACGGCGACGACGCGGACCGTGCCGGTCGTGTTCACGCTTCGGGGCGTGGTCGCACCCGGCTACTGGGTCGTTGGCGTGGCTATGGATCCCTTCGCCGTGACGGTGCGCGGCGAGGAGGAGGTGCTCAAGACGCTCGATCGCATCGAGACACGGCCGATCGATGTCGGTGATCTGAGCGCCACGAGGACGCTGACCGTCGGGCTGGCGGTGCCGGCAGGCGTCACGCTGCTCCGCCCGACGGACATCACCGTCACCGTGACGGTGCAGGCCCTGGCCGGGACGCGGGTGTTCAGCTCGGCGATCGTCGTGACGGGACTTCCCGCGAACCACATCGCCGAGCTCGACATCGCCAGCGCCGGCGTGCTCGTCGCAGGGCCAGTGCCCACGCTCGCGAATCTGCCCCCCGCGCAGGTCGTCGCCTCGGTCGACGCCGCCGGGCGGGGTCCGGGCACGTACACGGTCGACGTGGCCATCGGCGTGCCGGCAGGTATCACCGTGCAGACCGTGCAACCCACCCGCGTGACGCTGACGATCAAGCCCCGATGAGCCGCCTTTTCGGGACCGACGGCATCCGCGGAGTCGCGAACAAGGACCTCACCCCCGAGCTCGCCCTCCGGCTGGGACGGGCGGCCGGCCATGTGCTCGGGGGATCCGGGCACCGTGTCGTCGTCGGGCGCGACACGCGACGGAGCGGACGGATGCTCGAGAGCGCGCTCGCGGCGGGACTCTGCTCCGTCGGTATGGAGGTGCGCCTGGTGGGCCATATCCCGACACCCGGCCTCGCGTACCTCGCCCGAACCGGCGACTTCGTCGCCGGGGGCGTGATCAGCGCCTCGCACAACCCCGCGCCGGACAACGGCATCAAGTTCTTCGATCACGGCGGCCTCAAGCTCCCGGACGCGACCGAAGACCAGATCGAGGCCGCGATGACCGGCGACGACACGCTGCCACGCCCCACCGAGGGCGGCATCGGGCTCGTCGGCGACTCGCGCGGTCTCGTCAAGGAGTACGAGGACTTCCTCCTGTCGCTGGCGCCGAAGCTCGACGGCGCGCGCGTCGTGCTCGACTGCGCCAACGGCGCCGCCTACCGCGTCGCGCCGGCGGTGTTCGCGAGGGCCGGAGCGGAGGTCCTGACGCTCTTCGACACGCCCGACGGCGCGAACATCAACGCCGGCTGCGGCGCGACGCAGCCAGAGGCCCTTGCGCGCGCCGTCGTCGACCGCAAGGCCGACATCGGGTTCGCTTTTGACGGCGACGGCGACCGCGTCATGACCGTCGACGCGCGAGGCGAGGTGCACGACGGCGACTTCGTGCTCGCGCTCGCCGCCCGGCACTTCGCGCGGCACGGGAAACTCGAGCCGAAAGTGGTCGTGGGCACGGTCATGTCGAACGGCGGTCTCGAGGCCAGCCTCGCGCGCGACGGGATCCACCTGGCGCGTACCAAGGTCGGCGACCGGTACGTCTGGGAGGAGATGGAGCGCACGGGCGCGCTCTTCGGCGGCGAGCCGTCGGGCCACGTGATCTTCCGGAGCTATCACACGACGGGTGACGGCATCCTGACCGCGCTCGAGGTGATGCACCTCGTCCGGGCAGAGGGACGACCGCTCGCAGAGCTGGCCGCCGATGTGGAACGCTGGCCGCAGGTGACGAAGAACGTGAAGGCCTCGCGCCGAGCGCAGTGGGAGTCCAGCAGCACCTTCGTCGCCGCGGTGAAAGAGGCGACCGACGCGCTCGGTACGACGGGTAGGCTGCTGGTACGGCCCTCGGGCACGGAGCCTGTGCTGCGGATCACCGTCGAAGCGCGTGATGCGGCGCTCGCGTCGTCGACAGCGACGCGTCTCGCAGAGGTCGCGCAGAAGGAGCTGGCTTAACAGAGATGTGCGGGATCGTCGGATACGTCGGCCCGCGCGAGGCGCTGCCGCTCCTCATGGGCGGCCTGCGCCGGCTCGAGTACCGCGGGTACGACTCGGCCGGCGTCGCCGTTCAGCAGAACGGCACGCTCGAGGTCATGCGCGCGGAGGGCAAGCTTGACAACCTGGCGGCGATCGTCTCGGCGCATCCGTCCGCGGGCCGCACCGGTATCGGTCACACGCGTTGGGCGACGCATGGCCGCCCCAACGAGCAGAACGCGCATCCGCACGTCGATTGCGGTGGCGTCACGGCCGTCATCCACAACGGCATCATCGAGAACTTCGAGGAGCTGAAAGCGCCTCTGGTCAAGCGCGGGCATACGTTCACGAGCGAAACGGACACCGAAGTCGCCGTGCACCTGCTCGAAGAGGAGCTCGCGAAAGGAAGCACGATCGATCGCGCCGCGCTCGCCGTGCTCCCGCAGCTCGAAGGCGCCGCCGCGCTCGCCTTCCTCTCATCAAAGGACCCCGGCAAGATCGTCGCGGCGCGCATCGCGAGCGCCGGCGGCGTGATCGTCGGCTTCGGCGACGGCGAGACCTTCATCGCGTCCGATATGCCCGCTTTGCTCGAGCACACGCGGAGGGTCGTCTTCCTCGAGGCCGGGGACGTCGCGGTCGTGACGAAGGACGGCGCCGAGTTCTTCCGCGTCGACGGAACGCCGATCAAGAAGTCTCCGCAGACGGTGAACTGGGACTCGGTCGCCGCGGCGAAGTCGGGCTACAAGCACTTCATGCTCAAAGAGATCCACGAGCAGCCGCGCGCGATCAACGACACGCTGCTCGGCCGCGTCGAGCGCACCACCGGCCAGGTGGTCTTCGACAAGGACGTGAAGCTCACCGACGCGTACGTCCGCGACCTGCCGCGCATCACGCTGGTCGGATGCGGGACGGCGGGCCACGCCGCCCTCGTCGGGAAGATCCTGATCGAGCGTCTGGCGCGCGTCCCCTGCGACATCGACATCCCGAGCGAGTACCGGTACCGCGAGCCGATGGTGACGAAAGGCCAGCTGCTGGTCGCGATCACGCAGTCGGGCGAGACCGCCGACACCCTTGCGGCGATGGAAGAGGCGCGCAAACGCGGAGCGCGACTGCTGAGCATCGTGAACGTCATGGGCAGCGAAGCCAGCCGCGTCTCGGATGACGTCATCTATCTGCACACCGGACCGGAGATAGCGGTCGCGTCGACAAAGGCCTACACCGCGATGCTCGTCGACCTCTACCTGTTCGCGATCTATCTGGCCCAGCGGCGCGGCACGATCGACGCGGACCGCTCGCGCGCGCTGCTCGCCGAGGCGTTCCATCTGCCGACGCTCGTCGACGCCGTGCTGCACGAGGAGCCGAAGGTGCGGGCGCTCGCTCACCGCTACCACACCGCTCGCAACTTCCTGTTCCTCGGACGGGGCGTGAACTATCCGACCGCGCTCGAGGGTGCGCTGAAGCTGAAGGAGCTGTCGTACATCCACGCCGAAGGCACGGCCGCCGGTGAGATGAAGCACGGGACGAACGCGCTCATCGACGAGGACCTCCCGGTGGTCGCGATCGCGCTCAAGGATTCCGTGTACAAGAAGATGCGGTCGAACATGGAGGAGGTCCGCGCCAGGGCCGGCGTCCTGATCGCGGTGGCGAACGACGACGACACCGAGATCGCAGGCAAGGCCGAAGAGATCATCCGCATCCCGAAGACCGACGAGCTCCTGGAACCCGTTCTCGCGATCATCCCGCTGCAACTGCTCGCGTACCACATCGCGGACCGGCGCGGGAACGACGTCGACCAGCCGCGCAACCTCGCCAAGAGCGTCACCGTCGAGTGAGCGCCGCTGGGACCGAGGTCGGCATCGACATCATCGAGACGCACCGCATCCGCGGTGTGCTCGAGAAGCACGACGCGCGTTTCCTGCACCGCGTGTACACGGAGTGGGAGCGCATGTACTGCAGGCGCAACGTCCTGCATCTCGCGGGACGCTGGGCGGCGAAGGAAGCCGTGTCGAAGGTGCTGGGTCTGGGCGTGCGCGGCGTCGGCTGGCGCGAGATCGAGATCCGCCGAACGCCGTACGGCCAGCCTACGGTGACCCTGCACGGCCGCGCGGAGCAGCGGCGCCGCGCACTCGGACTCTCCGAGCCGCTCACCGTGAGCATCTCCCACATCCGCGATCTCGCCGTCGCGGTCGCGGTGGGCGTGCGCTGACGGACGGGAGCCAGCCGCTCGACGCGCGGATCGTCCGCGTGGCGCTCCGACCGCTCCCGCCGGACGCCGGCAAGGATGCACGCGGCCGCGTGCTCATCGTGGGCGGATCGCACCGCTATCCGGGCGCGGTGCAGCTGGCCGCGCGCGCGGCCGCACGCTGCGGCGCGGGCGTCGTCACCGTCGCGGCGGCGCGCTCGGTCGTCGAGATGGTCGCCGGCCACGATCCCAACGTGACCTTCTTTCCGCTCGCGGAGGCGCAGCCCGGCATCATCGCCACCGGCGCCGCCGCACAGCTCACGCCGATCTTCGGCGACAAGATCCGCGCGATGCTCATCGGACCGGGACTCGCGCACGCGTCGGGAACCGACGACTTCGTCATCGCGCTGCTGCGGAACGCGAAGACCGTCGGCACGGTGATCGACGCGGACGGGCTCAACGCCCTCGCGCGCACCGAGGAGTGGACGGCGGCGCTGCCCAAGGCGACGGTCCTCACGCCGCACGACGGCGAGGCCGCGCGGCTGGCCGGCCGCGTCGTGCCGACCGGGACGGCGCGCGTCGCATTCGCCGAGCGCTACGCGACCACGTGGAACGCCGTCGTCGTGCTGAAGGGCGCCGTGACGGTCGTGAGTGATGGCAAGCGCACGTACGTGCACGACGCCCCCAACCCGACGCTCGGCGTGGGTGGGTCCGGCGACGCTCTCGGCGGCGCGGTCGCCGCATTCCTCGCGCGCGGCCTGACCGCGCTCGCGGCGTCCGCGGCGGCGGTCTGGGTCCATGGCCGCGCGGGCGCGCTGCTCGCAGCGGAGATCGGTGAGTCCGGGGCGCTCGCGACGGACATCGTCGACGCGATGCCCCGAGCGCTGCGCGAGGTCCTCACCAGATAGTGGCTGCGCCAGTACAGACGTCCGCGCCGCTGCGGTCCACGGTCGTGGACGTCGACCTCGACGCCCTCGCGGCGAATCTCACAGCTCTCAAGAAGCAGGGGGGCGGCGAGGTCATCGCGGTCGTCAAGGACGACGCCTACGGGCACGGCGTGGAAGCCGTCGCGGAGACACTGGTCGATGCCGGCGCGGTGATGCTCGCGGTCTTCACGGTCGAGGAGGCGCTGGTGATCCGGCGTGCCGGCATCGCGGCACCGATGCTCGTTCTCGCGGGCGCGTCCGATCGCGCGGAGGCCGAAGCCGCTGTCGCCGCCGACTGCGCGCTGGTCGTCTGGGACGTGGAGAAGGCGCGTCTCTACGACGACGTCGCGGCCGCTGCGGGTCGGAGGGCGAGCGTGCACTTCAAGGTGGACACCGGACTGACGCGCCTCGGAGCACCGGTCGCGGAGGCGCCCGCGCGGCTCGCGGCGATCCGCGAGCTGCGTCATACCGTGGTCGATGGTCTCTTCACGCATCTTGCGACCGCGGATGAGCCGGACGTCAGCGGCGACAAGGTCCAGCTGGCGCGCTTCGCGGAGGTGCTGCGCGTGCTGGGCGAGCCGCCGCGCTGGGTCCATGCCGCGGCGAGCGCCGGCATCGCCGGGTTCGGGCCGATCCCCGGCTGCACCGCGCTCCGCCCGGGCCTCTCGCTCTACGGTCTCCAGGCCGCCCCGGATTTCGCGGTCACACTGACGCTGCGACCCGCGCTGTCGTGGCGATCTCGCGTGCACCGGGTCGCCCTGGTGCCGAAGGGGACCGGGGTCTCGTACGGCCTCGAGTACCGGCTGCCGCGGGATGGTCGGATCGCGACCGTCCCCATCGGCTACGGTGATGGACTCCCGCGGTCGGTCGGCCGGAGCGGTCGGGCGCTCCTCGGCGGGCGGCACCTGCCGTTCGCCGGACGCGTATGCATGGACCTGGTCATGCTTGACGTGACGGACCTGCCCGCGACGCGCGAGGGCGATGAGGTGGTGATGATCGGCACTCAGGACGGCGTGCGGCAGACTGCGGAGGACCTGGCAAAGGCTGCGGGCACGATCAACTACGAGATCGTGACGGGCATCCGTCGCCGCGTGCCACGCCGTTATCACCGGAGCGGCCGCCTCGTCG
>Ga0075419_10001196_pt1 | contig 16850 bp, 18 predicted proteins | sample SoiMetdeltSBSDD3_FD_76900 | JGI IMG/M metagenome (GOLD analysis project Ga0075419, IMG submission 76900) | Bulk soil microbial communities from a Populus tree surrounding site in Tennessee, USA - Soil MetaG P. deltoides SBSDD3 | ecosystem: Environmental > Terrestrial > Soil > Tree plantation... | reverse complement strand
TTTTATCTCGGAATGGATGATGACGAAACAATGATCAATAAAGGATTTTGCAGCGCAGCCGATATAATGCAATTGGCTTTAGAAAAGAAGCTTGCTTTGCAACCAGAAGACAAGGATATGATCGTGATGTTACATGAGATTGAGTATACAGTCGGCAGTCAGCAGTCAGCAATCAAGAGTTCATTAGTGGTAAGAGGAGAAAACAATTTACAGACAGCGATGGCGAAAACGGTTGGCTTGCCATTGGGTATTGCAGCAAAGCTTATATTGAACGGAACAATAAAACTTACAGGCTTGCACATTCCGACTAAAAAAGAAATCTATGAACCCGTCTTGAAAGAACTGGAAGAATATGATATCAGGTTTCATGAAGAAACAAGACTATTGAAATGAATTACAAACTAACGGTTGCGGAAGCTGCAAAACAATTGCGGGGCCAGTCCAAGTTACCCTTTACGATCATGATGGAGCATGGAACCATGTCCATTGAATATTTTGCTCCCAGGGAAGTTGATACACAAACTCCGCATAAACAAGATGAGATCTATGTGATCATAGAAGGACAATCGACATTCTATCGCAATGGCGAAAGAATGTCGTGTCAAAAAAATGATATTCTTTTTGTTCCAGCGGGCATGGAACATCACTTCGAAAATTTCTCGGATGACTTTGCTACCTGGGTGATCTTTTACGGACCCGAAGGCGGCGAAAACAAGTGGTCGTTAAGTTTCTAAATAACGATCATCTGCCAGTTATCCACTATCATCGCTCCAGCAATATCAATAGGTCTTTCACCCCTTCAGTGGCTGGCTTTTCAATTGTTGTGACATTGGTCACTTCTGATGTGTAGGGAATGCGTTTATCGATAATATATTTTGGAACATTCCATTGAGCATAATTTACAAGTCCTGCAGCAGGATATACAACCAGGGATGTGCCAACAACAACAAAAATGTCGGCTTGTCGTACGACCGGGATAGCTTCTTCAATCTTTGGAACCGGTTCTTCAAACCAAACAATATGCGGACGAAGCTGTCCACCATCTTCCGCCTTATCTCCTATTTTAATATCTCCTCTTATTTCATACACAAGTTCAATATCTCTTTCGCTTCTCATTTTAAATATCTCGCCATGCAAATGCAAAACATTTGTTGAGCCGGCTCTTTCATGAAGGTCATCGATATTTTGTGTAATGATGGTAACATCAAAATTCTTTTCCAGTTCTGCCAAACCATAGTGTGCAGCGTTGGGCTGAGCATCCAACACATTTTTTCTTCTATAATTATAAAAGTCCAAAACGAGTTGTGGATCCTTTCTCCATGCACGGGGTGTTGCTACATCTTCAATATTGTAACCTTCCCAAAGTCCATCGCTGTCACGAAAAGTTTTTAATCCACTTTCAGCACTGACGCCTGCACCGCTAAGCACAACAAGTTTCTTTTTACTCATGCATCAAATTTACGCAAGGCTCTGCATAACCGTGCGACGGTTAACCAATTCAAATTATCTTTTTACAAATGAAGTTGCCGATTCAACAAGCCTGACAAACTCCGATCTGTATCCATTCGCATCTTTCCCTCTTGCACCTTTTGCCAAAGAAACTACCTGAGAAAAAGATGATTGCTGCTTGTATTCCGAGTCTCTCAGTAATAATCCAAACTCGGCAACTGACGCTGAAAAACGGAAATTCTCAGATGTACTTTCAAATGGTAAATGCGAGTCAATTACCGGATGCTGTATCAATTTGCTCGTTTCACCAGTTGGCTCTTTGTATCTCAATTTTATTGTCATTATTTCAGGAGAACTTTCATCGGCAATTTCTCCATTATTGAGTTGGTACTTTAGCGGATCGACAGTTTTTATAAAGCTGTCTTTAACTCCAGCTGGTATTATTTCATAAAGTGCAGTTACGGTATGTCCTGAACCAAGCTCTCCCGCATCCTTTTTATCATCATTAAAGTCTTCAGCAGCTAACATCCTGTTCTCATAACCGATCAACCGATACGCCTGCACTTTAATTGGATTGAACTCGATTTGAATTTTTACATCTTTAGCTATTGTAAATAATGTACTCCCGAATTCGTTGACCAGCACTTTTCTTGCTTCGTTAATATTGTCGATATAAGAATGGTTGCCATTTCCTTTATCAGCGAGCTGTTGCATCTTGTTATCCTTGTAATTTCCCATACCATAACCAAGGACAGAAAGAAATACACCTGTGTTTCTCTCTTGTTCGATCAATCGAACCAATTCATCATCACTGGAAACTCCAACGTTAAAATCTCCATCGGTCGCCAGGATGATACGGTTGTTGCCATCTTTTAAAAAATTATCTCTTGCTATTTTATAAGCCAACTGTATTCCTTCACCACCGGCAGTTGAACCGCCTGCCCTGAGCTCATTGATCGCTTCTTTTATTTTTATCTTATCACTTCCATATGTTGATGGCAATACCAGCCCTGCATTGCCCGCATATACAACAATAGCCACTCTATCTTTTTCACGAAGCTGATCGACAAGCATATTCAATGAGGCTTGTACAAGAGGTAATTTATTGGGAATATCCATGGATCCGGAAACATCTATCAAAAAAACCATATTGGAAGGAGGAAGATTATCAACAGGGATTTCTTTTCCCTGCAAACCTATATGCACTAATCGATGTTCGGGATTCCATGGGCAATCAGAGATTTCTGTATTCACCGTAAATGGTTCGCCATTCTGAGGTTTTGGATAGGCGTAATCAAAATAATTGATCATCTCTTCAATACGCACTGCGCCGGCCGGCGGTAAAGACCCTTCGTTCAAATAACGACGAACATTGCTATAGGCGGCTTCATCTACATCAATTGAGAATGTCGAAAGCGGATTTTGTGTTGCAGTAAGAAATTTGTTTTCTATGATGTTGTCATAATCTTCGGTATTAAATTCTTTATTATCTTGATCGTGACTCTTGGGGTCTTTGATTTCCCTGCTCAATTGTGTGAAACTTTCACTTGAGGCATTTTTATCTTCGCAGGAAATAAACAGCAATATTGCTGATAAAGTAATTACTATTTTTTTCATCACAATTTTTTTTAATGGTTAAAAGATGCAGTTATTTATCGTTTACATATTTGCACCTCGAGAAATGTGAGACTACTTATCTCGTAACACATTCCATATACCTATTTCATTTTGGTAAAAAATGCAGTGGTGCTGTCCAGTGATTGTAACACAAGGCTATCCTTGTTCAATTTAAAAACACTGAATTTTGTTCCTAAAGAATCATTTTCTTCTTTAAATAATAAATGATCCCCCTTGGTCCATTCATAGCTGGAACTATTCTTTTGAACACTGCCTTTAAACAAACGAAGAATTTTTCCGTCGTGTTGGAAATGGTAGACATAATTGGAAAAATTAGAATCGACGATCGTTGCAAATCCTGTGAATTGTTTTACAGGATCTTTTACATGCGAGAAGGAATCAAGTTTCCATTTTCCAACAATAAGTTCCTTTTGAATCTCATTGCCGGTGATTTCAGTTTTCTTTTTATTGAAGAAAAGAAAATAAACTCCTGCGCCGACTGCTGCAATCAGCAGTACGGCCAAAATAATACTTTTCATGGCTATACTTTTTAAAAATTAAGGATGTGAAGATTGATACCTTGAGTAAGAAAAAGGTAACCCTAACTACTGATTAAAGGATTTAACTGATTTTACAGATTAACTTTTCATTGGAAGAAAAAAGCAGATCATTCAGATCTGCTTTCCTCAAAAATCATTTTAATCCTCAAAATCCTGGTTCATTTCTCTCCCGCCAGCTCCATAATGACTTCATGTTCTTTATCTGTTACCGGCTGAGTCGAAAGCCGTCCAATGCGAACAAGCGCCATATTGGCTAACCGCTTATCTTTTTTAATTGTATCCAAAGTAACCGGCTTCTTTAGTTTTCTCACAGGCTTTAGATCTACTGCTGACCAACGATCATCGTCTGTCGTCGGATCCTGGTAATGCTCTTTAATTACTTTGGCAATCCCAACAATATCGGTTCCTTCATTGCTATGATAAAAAAAAACTTCATCACCTTTTTTCATGTTTCTCAAATGAAGTCTTGCCGCATAGTTGCGTATACCACTCCAGCAGGTTTTCCCTTCTTTTACAAAATCATCCCATGAATATGTAGAAGGTTCTGATTTTACAAGCCAGTAAGCCATAACAATTTCAAATTTTAAATTTACAATTTTAAATTATTTCACCATCCACTTGCCAACACATCAGCGATATGCATGGTTTGCAAATTGTATCCTTTGTTTTTTATATACCCATCCAAATGCATAAGACATGAAAGATCAGTGGAGATAAGATAATTTGCTTTTGTCAATAGTGCATTTTCTACTTTTTGCTCACCCATTCCAATTGATATTGGTTCAAACTTAACAGCAAAAGTTCCTCCAAATCCGCAGCAGGTTTCCACATCATGCATTTCATGAAGCTCCAAACCTTTTACATGTGATAAAAGTTTGCGTGGCTCTTCTTTGATTCGACATTCTCTAAGCCCGGCACAGCTATCATGATAAGTTGCTTTGCCATTCAATACTGCACCCACATGTTCTACCTGCAGCACTTTTACCATGAATTCTGAAAACTCAACAATTCTTTTACTTAACTCTTTTACTTCGTTATGAACTGAAGAATTATCAAGCAGCTTTGAATAATAATTTCTAACAAAGCCTGCACAGCTTGCGCTTGGTGTGACGATATAATCACTGCCACTAAAATCTTTTACAAACTTCATGCACACCGTCCTGGCCTCATCCCAAAAACCTGCATTGAATGCCGGCTGTCCGCAGCAGGTCTGCTTTGTATTGTAAGTCACGGTACAACCCGTTTTCTCCAACACTTTAAGCATATTAAAACCCGTCTGCGGATAAAGCTGGTCAACAAAACATGGTATGAATAACTGAACGTTCATAAACCCCCTGTCCCCCTAAAGGGGTGACTTAGTTCGTTACAGAATAAATATAAAGTACTTTTCAAATTAGCGAAAGTTTACTTAAGCCCCTTTAGGGGTTTGGGGTTAATCATTTTAACGGCTGTTATCGCCGCTTCCTCTCCTTTATGTCCATGCTTTCCTCCGATCCTTTCTTTAGCCTGCATTTCATTATCCACCGTTAATACGCCAAAAATAGTAGGAACAGGCAATGAAAGATTCAACTGAACTACACCATCAGTAACAGCTTTGCATACATAGTCAAAATGAGGAGTATCACCACGAATGACACAGGCTAAGGCTACAAATGCATCGGGTTTTTTCTTCCTGCCCGCGTTTTCCCAATAGTTTTTAATAGCAAATGGAATTTCAAATGCACCCGGGACTGTTAAGGTGATTATTTTCTTAATTTTAAGCGCTTCTAATTTTTCTCTGCATCCTTTTTCCAATTCATCGACGATAGCCGAATTCCATTCTGTTTTTACCAAAACAATACAGGCATTCTTTTTAGAAATGCCTGCATCTGTATTTAAAAGTTTACTGTTAGTAACTTCTGCCATCTTTAAAAGGTTCAAGACACAAGGTACAAGGAACAAGGCTCAGCAAAACGGGTTAACTATCTTGTGCCTTGTTCCTAGTACCTTGAAATCTTAATTATATACGCCAAGTTTTGCTAAATATTTTTCAGACTCATTAGCCGCAATAGTCTCAGGATACTTTTCTTTTACTTCTTTGTATAATTCAATTGCTTCATTGTTTTTACCAATTTTTTCTGCAAATGATGCGGCCAGGAACAAATACTCTGCAGAATTATAGCGGTCTTCAGTAAAATATGCCGCTGCCTTTTTATAGTGGCTGATAGCCTCGTCATTTTTTCCAAGCTCCGAATAGGCATCACCCAACAGTTTATAGGCTCTTGCCTGTAGCTGTTTTTGCGATGTAGAATATTCTTTTAAATATTTCACAGCATTATTAAAATCACCAAGTCGCAAGTAACTGGCACCTGCGTAAAAACGAGCCAGCTCGCCAGTCTCGGTACCACCATACTCTTTAATTATTTTTACAAACCCTGCATTGATGCCATCTCCATTTAGCGCTTTTTGAAGACTATCCATCGTATAATACTCTTCGGCTTTAAACATTGCATCAACAGCTTTTGCGGCTTTGGGTTTTTGAATAAAATTTTTATACCCAAACCAGCCGCCAATTGCCAATACAATAACAGTAAGTGCAATGGTCAGCTGTTTTTGATAGCGGGTCCAGAAATCCTGCGCCTTTGCAATTATATCGTCACCTCCAGCACTCGCTACATTTTTCTTCTCTGCCATGTAATCTTGAAATTTAAAAATTAGAAATTTTGTTCAAATGAATTCATTCGGCAAATTCAACTATTAATCAACTATGAAAGGATAATTTTTATCAGCGTAAACATCTTTCAATACTTCATCATCATTTGGCCATGGGCTTTCTTCAGCAAACTTGACAGCTTCTGCAACGATGCCATCTACCCTATCATCGATCTTTTTAAGCTCATCTTCAGTTGCAAAGCCGCTTGAAAGAATTGTTTTTCGAACCGTTTGGAGAGGATCCATTTCCTTATACTCATCAACTTCTTCTTTACTACGGTATTTCTGCGGGTCACTTATCGAGTGGCCTTTGTAGCGATAGGTCTTCATCTCAAGAAGTGTTGGCCCGCCTTTTTCCCTTGCCCTTTTTACCGCACGGCTCACACCTTCATGCACGGCCTCCGGATTCATACCATCAACTGCATCACCAGGCATTTCATATCCGTCGGCCAGTTTATAAATATCAATAACATTGCTGGTACGTTCTACCGAAGTACCCATTGCATAGTTATTATTCTCACAAATAAAAATTACAGGCAACTTCCATAACATAGCCAGGTTGAAGGTTTCATGCAATATTCCTTGGCGGGCAGCACCATCTCCGAAAAAGCAAAGTATTACATTATCTGTCCCGCGATATTGCTCAGCAAAGGCAAGCCCCGCCCCAGTTCCTATTTGCGCCCCAACAATTCCATGACCACCCCAAAAACCAACATCTTTTCCAAAAAAATGCATACTCCCGCCTTTACCTTTTGCACAGCCTGTTGCCTTACCATACAATTCTGCCATGCAACTATTCACATTCACACCTTTTGCAATTGCCAAACCATGATCACGATAAGCAGTAATAAAACCATCTTCCGGACGGGTAGCAGTCATACATCCCGCTGCTATTGCTTCCTGCCCGATGTAGGCATGAAAAAATCCGCGGATCTTTCCTTCCATTTTGTATTTCTCTTCGGCCATCAATTCAAATTGACGGATAAGCTGCATCAGCTCATACCAATAGAGATATGTTTCTTTCGAGAATTTTGTAGCCACAGGCCTGAGGGTTGGTGATGTTTCTGCCATAAAATAAGCGGTGGCAAAAATAAGGCAAATGAAACAAATTTTAGATGTGATTTTTAGGGGTTTACCCACCCTTCCAGACTTCCAATCAAGCAAAATTGTTTCATTTTTTAAAACTATTTGGCTGGTCTAATAATGTGATTTTATAACGTAATGTAAGTGCATATCATTAACGACCGGAAGTGCAGGGTAAGACAAGTTGTACAACCGGGGGATAACCCATTATCCTGATGATATTGTTGTTATTATCAAATACCATTTAAAATGTGTAATCATGAATAAGTCCACCTATATCTCGTTTTGTCCCGGAAATTACATTCTTGCTGTATAAAAGGACCTCTTCAAACCCATTTCTAAAGAAATTTGGATCGAGCAAATACCAGATAAATGCGCTGAGCGGAGGATTATTAATTCGAAGCTTATTAAGAAAGTTAGAATATGTTGGATAAAAATCCACCCCTGTCAAAGATGTACCCTGGGAATCTTCTTTAATGCTTATGATATTTCCGGATACATCATAAGTATAATCCGACTTTTGAACTTGTAACGGTCCTCCGGATTGCTGGATGTAGGATTTTTTTTTGGATCATTTTACCTTCCCCATTGTAGGAATATGTAATAAATGAACTTAGAAACGGAACTCCATTTGGAGATAAATATTGTTCGATCTTATTTACTTCCGCACCAGCGTAATAAATCATTAAACGGCGCTCCAATACCGGACTACCTCCTGATGTTCTGTAAGTGTCGATCTTCACAAGTTGATCGCCATCATAGATGAATTCAACCAACCCGCGTGATGCTTTCATCATCTAGCGTTTTCGTTCCCCGGTGCTTTAAGCAGGGCCTGCTGGAAAAGAAACATTTACTTCGGGATCAGCCATTCTTCTTTTTTAGTAGTAAGGTTCATGTTGTTTGATCCGCCACGCAGACTGCCAAATAGGTCATCATTTAAAATCACTGCTGACTGGGGATACAGTACATCCCAAAAACCATCCTTCTTTACAAAATCGAAATTGTTTGTACCATCAAAAAATAAAACTGTTTTTGTTGTAACGATCAGTAATCGATCTTTATAAGGCATAATGATATTTGATTTTGAAGGCAGCTCGATTCCCTCTTCCACTTTCCATTTACTATTTGTAAATCTCATTTCATTAATTACGCCCCGGTCAGTTCCCATATGAAAAAGTCCATTTGCCATATAGATCTTTTTCTTATACTCAAAAATATAATCCACGTTTACCCGTGAAATCTGATACGATGAATCGCCTTTTTCTGAAAACCAGTGAAGTGATCCCCCAAATTCTCCTTTATTAAATCCAACGAGGTATCCATTATCAACTTTCTTTACGGTTTGAAATCCCCGCCAGCTATGCGCCTTAGTTGTATCAGCATGAATTTTGAATGGCAATGTATCAACCGAGCGAAACCTGGCAATATTATTTAAAGCAATCACCTGGCCCGAAGGATCTAATGACACCAACCAATTTGTTCCTGAGGTACTATATTGAAGAACATCTTCACCGGAAGGCAAATTATACTTCTTCCATTTTTGTACAGGTTTCTGTCCTATAGCATTTATTAGAAAAAATAAAAGCAAAACCGGGGACAACCACTTTTTCATTCTACACTAAATTTACTTAAAACCCAGAACTAAGAACGCAGTGCAATATTATCGGGATAAAAACTAATATTGCATCCTTGCTAAAACTCCAGTCCATATCAGTAACTCAATTTAAAAATTATAGCAATCGTTCCTTTCAATTTAAAGAACGAATCGTTGGCATTTGCGGCAATAATGGTGTTGGTAAAACCAATCTACTTGACGCCGTACACTATCTCTGTTTTACCAAAAGTTATTTTACCAGAGATGTGTTGAACATTCAAAAAGATCAGCAAGGATTCAGAATTGATGGCGAGTTAATAGTAACAGATAAAAAAGAAAAAGCGGTTTGCATCCTTAGAGAAACAGGTAAAAAAGAATTTTCCGTGAATGAGGGTGTATATGAAAAATTCTCGGAACATATCGGCCGCTATCCATGCGTCATAATTGCGCCTGATGATATACAGATCATCACCGATGGCAGCGAAGAAAGGAGAAGGTTTCTCGATGCACTTCTTTCACAGATCGATAAAGATTATTTACAACACCTGATCAATTATAACAAGATATTACTTCAAAGAAATTCTTTACTGAAAAGTTTTTATGAAACGGGAAATAAAAACTTTTCGCTGCTTGATGTGCTCGATGAACAATTAGTAAAACCGGGCAATTATATCTTTGAAAAACGCAAACATTTTCTTGTTTCATTTTTACCCGAAGTAAAAAGACTTTATTTAGAAATAGCCAAACTGGAAGAAGAAACAGAACTGCACTATCAAAGCGAATTGAACCAATGCTCATTTTCAGAATTACTTCATTTGAACCGGCAAAGGGATATTACCGCCCAAAGAACTACGGGCGGCATCCATCGGGATGATCTTGTATTTAATTTATCCGGACAATTGTTTAAAAATATTGGATCACAGGGTCAGCGAAAAAGTTTACTCTTTGCGTTAAAGCTTGCAGAAATGGATGTGCTCAAAGAAAATAAGGGTTTTGCTCCACTTCTTTTACTTGATGATGTTTTTGAAAAATTAGATGAGGACCGTATCGCCAACCTGCTTCAACGTGTTTGCGTGGAAAATAAGGGACAGGTGTTTATAACGGATACCAATGAAGAAAGGCTGGTCGATCACTTAAATACTTTGAAAGTAAGCTATCAACTGATCAATTTGAAATAATTGAATATCCATTTCATTATTGATTATTAATTATTCATTATTTCATTTCAGTCGGTGGCGCTTGTAAAAGCGGGATGTTCAATGTTTAATAATCAATAATCAGTAATTAATAATCTTTGCAAAAAATTGGTTTTAAACAGAGCAACCGAAATCTCTAACTTTGCCGCATGGGTGAATACTCGATCGGAGATGCTATTCAAAAATTCCTGGACCAAAGCCGTCTTAAAGGCTCGATACAGGCTTTGCAAATTGAAGATATGTGGGAAGAGATCATGGGCAAAACAATTGCAAAATATACTGAAGAGATCGGGATCATCAATGATACTCTTTTTATCACCACACATGTTGCGCCGCTAAAACAAGAGCTGATCTTTCAAAAAGAAAAAATAAAGCTTCGTATTAACGAAGCTCTTGGTAAGAATTTAATTAAGGAAATAATCATTAAGTGAGCACTCCAAAACGGTTGTCTCTCCTGACGACTGTATCAAATATTTCCATCCTGTTGTTCACAGCTTCCTCAATAATATCGTCTGAAGACACTATACCACGGAAAGAATGGATTTCAAAAACGGGTAAATAGCGAACATGGTGTTGCCTCATCAATTGCATACATCTTTCTACAGTATCATCAGTTGTAGCTGCAGGCAACCTATTATTCATTATATCACTCACCTTTGTTTTTGTGAGCTGTTTATTCGTTATCACAGCCTTGCTTGTAATATCATGCTCCGTTAATAATCCAACATACTTTTCATCATCCATCACGATGAGATATTCTACATTCTCATGACACATGCGACTAAGAGCAGTGTCTGCTGAAGAACCGGGAGACACGGTGTGAAAGTGCGGTTCCTTTTTGGCAAGTATCGAAGTTATTTTTTCCATGCGCACAGGTTTAATAGGTTTAGTAATCGTCGAGACTACAAATTTCAGCTTCCATTTCAAGTTACGAATAAAAAACAGGCAAAAAGACAGTTGTTGACCTATGTGTAAAAAAAAGTTCGCCGTCTTGTTGCAAATCTCATGCTTAGTAATGAACGAAAGAAAAAAGTTCTGTAACGAAATTGTAAAGTTTGATCGAAAACAGTTTAATGAACACGAACTCTTGGATCAACTACCCCATATAAAATATCTGCCAGTATATTTATAACTATAAAAAATGTGGCTGACACCAGCACAGAACCCATAACAACAGGAAAATCCAATTTCTCCAATGCATCAACAGTTACCTTACCAATACCTTTCCATCCAAAAATATATTCCACAAAAAAAGCGCCTGCAAGGAGTTCTGCAAACCATCCAGTCACAGCGGTAATCACTGGGTTTAAAGCATTTCGCAGGGCATGTTTCCAAATCACTTTCAGCTTGCCAAGACCTTTTGCATATGCTGTACGAATATAATCCTGGCTCAAAACATCAAGCATCGCACTACGGGTAAGTTGGGTAATGATCGCAAGCGGCCGGATCCCAAGGGTAAGAGCTGGTAAAATAAGATTCTGCAATGTCCATTTTCTTTCGCCGGTTATTTCATCTACATCAAACCAATTTCCATTGATATGCAATCCCGTCCAATCCGAAAATAAAAACCCAAAAATATAGGCGATAACGATGCCCATAAAAAACGATGGCGCCGATATGCCAACTATACTTGCAAAAACGGAAGATGTATCCAGCCAGGTTCCTTTATTAACCGCAGCAATTACACCTAATGGAATACCTATCACAATCGCAATCAGCATAGCAGCAAATGCAAGTATCAGTGTCCCAGGCAAAGCCTCAGCCAATACAGTGCCTACTTCTTTTTTTGTTTGATAAGATTTTCGGAGATAGGGAACTTTTATTCCTGCCTTCGTTTTTTTCCCAAGAAAAATTCCGTCTAGCTTTTTTTCTCTTATTTCTTCCGCTGAATGAAAAGCGACCGGTGAAACATCATTTAGATAATAGAAAAATTGCTTCCATTTTGGTTGGTCAAGATAAAGTTCCTTACGAATGTTGGCTTGTGTAGCAGCATCACCTGTCTGGCCCATGACCAGCCGCGACGGATCACCAAATCCCTGGAAAAGAAAAAACACAAGTATTACCACACCGGCTAGTACTAGCAGACCGTAAAGAAGTCTCTTGATTACAAAGGTTAGCAAGGTAAGTATTCTTTAAAATGTTACCAGTTTCCGGTTAACGGTAACCAGTAACTGGCAACCAACAACTGAGCTATTTTCCTATGACTTTTTTAGCGTCGTCAAAATTTGCATAACTCCATTTATCTTTTACAATGCCATTGCTCAATAAATAAAGTGTCGGGTTCGATCGTGCCGCCGTTCGTATCGCTGTGAAATCACAAGACAGTACATTGATATTTTTTATTCCCATTTGCGAATACACGGCAATCGCCGAATCCCGGTTATTTGTTACAAAATAAAAAGGGATGCCTATTTTATTTGCTTCTTCATACAGAGCAAGCAATTCATCCTTCCATGCGGGGTCTTTACCTGGCAATTCAGTATTAAATAGCAATAATGATTTAGGTTGTGATAATATAATTCCGGTTGAATCACTGATCGTTTCCACACCTGTTGAATCAACATTTTTCGGTCCTGTTAATGAAAACCCCTTGATCGGGGGTTCATTGTTCCTACCTTTTCTTGCCACTTTATCATAACGATTAATGAATTTATATAGGGAATCATTAAAATCAGCAGGAAATTTATCAGCCGTGAACTCAACTTTCTGTCCCTGTTTTTCATAAACAAATGTCATTACGATACTGTCGGGCACTGCATTCGCAGGTAATTTCATTTTTTCAGGTATGCTATTCCCTTTTTTAAATGGTAAACAATCAACAGGTGGCAAATACCTCAATGAATACCATTGTAAGCCGAAACTAAAAATCGTTACCAGAAACATTAAGGCTGTATTTAACCCCGGAGAGAAAAGCGGTTTAATATATTTTCTTGCAAAAAGAAGAATGAGAATTAATGCCGACAACAAAACATCTTTATAAAATGAAAATTCTGATGTGATCTTGATGCAATCGCCAAAACAGCCGCAATTTTTTGGTTGTCCAGTTTTATACGTATAGCCGGTAAGAATCGTAAAGAAGATCATCAATAACAATAACAGCCAGCTAAATAATTTCATTCTCCAACCAAGAAGCAAGGCTGCACCTGCAATGATCTCAAATGCATTCATTGTTATTGATAAGAACAATGTGTGGTCGTTCAGAAAATGAAACCTATTCCAAACTTCAAAATATTCCTCCATTTTGTATGCTGTACCAAGCGGATCATTTGCTTTTACTAGACCTGAAAAGATGAAAAGTAACCCGACCAAAACTCTGATGATATTAATTGCTATTTTCATACCTTAAAAATAAATATTCACTACTCAATTTATTAAGTCCGATAGTACTCCCCATTCGCCATTCACCATTGACCATTCACTATCTTTATTGCCAAAAATAACGAACAATACTCGAATGTTTACATTGAATTGCAAAGGACGGCTTCTTATAATAGACAAACCGATGGTGATGGGAATTATTAATGCAACACCTGATTCATTTTATGAAGGAAGCCGCTTTAATGAAGTGAAGGGAATTGTAGCACAAGCTGAAAAAATGCTGGACGATGGGGCAGATATAATTGATATCGGCGGCCAAAGTACCCGACCAGGCAGCGAATTGATTTCAGCAGAACAAGAATTAGAAAGAGTTATTCCCTCGATAAAGGCGATTGTTGAAAAGTTTCCAAATTCATTTATTTCTATTGATACATTTTACGCAAAGGTTGCGAAAGCTGCTGTGAATGCAGGCGCCAGTATTGTAAATGATATCAGTGCCGGGTCTATGGATGATAAAATGATCGGAACAATTGCGGCTTTAAAAATTCCGTACATTTTAACGCACATGAAAGGCACTCCACAAACTATGCAACAGAATGCTGTGTATGAAAATGTAACCCGCGACGTGCTTGACTTTTTTATTGCAAAAACTAATGAATTAAAAAAAGCCGGCATTATTGATATAATTATCGACCCGGGGTTTGGATTTGCAAAAACGATCGATCACAATTTTGAGCTGCTAAAAAACCTTTCAGTTTTCAGCATGCTTGACAGACCTATCTTAATTGGGGTTTCAAGAAAATCCACTATTTACAAAACACTTGGTATAAATGCGAACGACGCATTAAATGGTACAACCGTCCTTAACACCGTCGGTTTAATGAATGGCGCATCTATTCTCAGGGTTCATGATGTAAAAGAAGCAAAAGAAGCTGTCACTCTTTTTTCAGCTATGGATAAATAAAAAACCTCTTCTCAAAATGAAAAGAGGTGTGCTAAAATTTGTTGGTGACTATTTTGCCTTTGGAGATTTGATCGCTGCAAGGGAATCCGCACTTCTTTTTTCCCTATAAGCTTCCTCCTGTGTTTCACTTACATTCAAAACTTCAATATCAAATACCAATGATTCAAATGCTTTACCACCCGGTCCCGGCCTGCTTCCATATGCGAGATAACCAGGAACAAATAAAGTACCTTTACCACCTTCATTGAAAAGTGCAAATCCATCATCCCATCCTTTAATTACTTCAGCTCCTCCTAATTTGAAAATGTATTGACTTGCTTCAAACGCACTATCATTCGCTAAAAATCTTCCTGCATATTTAGCAGTAATATATTTGCCTTCTGCTGCCGGTGCGCCGTTTCCTTTTTCTTTAACAAGCACATAAGTGCCACCGGGTGCTTTTATTGCTGATATATTTTTTGCAGCGAGATAAGCTTGAATCTCTTTTTCTTCTTTCTCAATTTCACCTGATTTTTTCAACTCGTCAAGTTCCTTAGCCTGCGCGTCTTTCGCTGCTTGTTCCTGGCGTGGCTTGTCCTTTTCCAGCTCTGCTTTATAGTCTGCTTGCACGAGACTATCATTTCTGAAAATTTCCAGCACTTTAATATATGTATTTATGCGATCGCCTTTTTTTGCAAAAGGTATTTGCGCCTGGAAGCCCTTATTTATTAAAGTATCGACAACTTCAACGGTTGTCGCACTATCGCCTTTTTTCATCATGAACAAAACTTCTAACGGGCTATAAGAGATCTGCGGATCATTGGTCCACGGCTGGTAAGCAGGCATTTTATCATAACTGCTATACAGAACGGAATCATTTAATTTCCGGATAAAATGAAATTTTATGATATTTTTTTCTTTGGCTGCAGAATCCTTACTGCCTCCCGGAATGATCTTATATACCAGCCCGCTTTTTGTTTTTTTGTAATCAGCGCCGCATGAAACCATGAACAAGGTAACTACCACAGCGATAATCATTCTGATTTGTGCTTTCATTGTGTTTTATTATTGAAGTAAATGTATGTTCTCTTTCATTGCTATATGAAAATTCTTAACTGTTTCATCAATTGATAAAGAGCTGCGACCACCCGATGCATTGAAGTGTCCACCGCCTTCAAAATATTTGCGTGCAAAAGTATTACAATCAAAATCACCTTTGCTGCGAAAACTCCATTTCCGTTCTTCGTCCCTGTCGATTACTATTGCAACAAGTTTAATGCCCTTAATGCTTTGCGGATAATTTACGAGACCTTCAGTATCGCCGGTTTTAATTTGATATCTTAACAGATCCGATTTGGGAATAACAATTAAAACGGTATTATACTCATAAAAAACCTCCATCCTGTTCAGCAACACATGACCGATGAACCGCATCCTGTTTTCGAGGAAATTATCAAAAAGCTCATTATGTACATGCATATGCTCAAGACCTCTTTCTTTCAGATCAGCAACAAGTCTGTGCACGGCCGATGTAGTTGATGAAAAACGAAATGAACCGGTATCTGCGACAACACCAGCATAAATACAATCGATCATTTCTATAGTAAACTTGTCGCTTTGGCCCGAAGCATAAACAAAATCATAGATCATTTCGCATGTACTCGATTTTGACGGATCGCTTATCCCCCATTCAAAGCTCTTTTCATCAGGCTGTTGGTGATGATCAATTAAAATTTTGGGGCAAGTAAGTAGCTCGAGTTTTGCCGTCATATTTCTTGTTCGGTGAAGGGCATTAAAGTCAAGGCAAATGATCCATTCAGCCTGATCAAGAATTCTTTCCGCTTTTTCCCTGAACATGTCATAGTCGATCACCTGATTGCAACCGGGCATCCAATTAAGCCAACTGGCCCAGTTGGTGGGTGAAATAATAGTGGTGCTATGACCAAACTGTTTTAAAAAATATGTAAGAGCAAGCGAAGCACCCATAGCATCAGCATCCGGTTTTTGATGCGGAACTATCACAATCCTTTTCGCCTCATGTAAAAGAGGAAATATGCCTTCTATGGGTTTCACAAGCGGCTGCGAAGGTAGGGAAATCAGTCAGGAGTTCGGAGTCCGAAATCAGGAGTTCGGAGTCAGTAGTACAGAGTAAAGAAAATCAAGAATAAAAGTAATATAGCAAGCTAAAATGTTTTTGTTCTTGAATGGCAATTTCAAATACTTTACTGCCACGAACTCCCGACTATCGACTCATGACTATTGACTCCCGACTCCGAACTATCGACTAAAGACTGCCTACTTTCCCTTAGATTTGCGGCGCTAAAAACAAAGAATACTACTATGAGCAATCGAACATTGACAATGATCAAACCCGACGCTATGAAAAAAGGTTATGCCGG
>Ga0075419_10001186_pt1 | contig 16930 bp, 8 predicted proteins | sample SoiMetdeltSBSDD3_FD_76900 | JGI IMG/M metagenome (GOLD analysis project Ga0075419, IMG submission 76900) | Bulk soil microbial communities from a Populus tree surrounding site in Tennessee, USA - Soil MetaG P. deltoides SBSDD3 | ecosystem: Environmental > Terrestrial > Soil > Tree plantation... | reverse complement strand
TCAGAGCTGAGGTTTGTGACGTCGATCTGAATATTCTCTGTGTTATTAGCTACTACCGGGTAGGTGGCCGGGTCATTCAATATAGCAGCTACTTCGGTACCAACCCGCGCTTGAAATGCGGGTACATCGGAAACTCTTTCAAGTATTCTTAACCTGAGAGAATTATTATATTTTTTCCATAGCGTCAACTCCCCGTTATTCACAAAATCCTGTTTCTTAAACCCGGTAAGAATAGCCGGTTTAATAGTAATTGCATTTAATTCTGTTGAGAAAGCTTTTAAGTCATCAAGGATCTTTGTATAGATAGCGTCTGCATTATCGTATTTAGCATAAGAGCTTTGATAATCTCCGCCATTTGTGCTCAACATACCTGCTTCCGTCCAGGGAATTGCTCCATGCAGGGTTACTACTTTTTCTGTGTGGTCATAAAAGTAGATAGCTGCGGCGATCATATAAATTCGTTTGTCTGCTTTATCATCAGCACTCATAGCCGAATAAATTTTTTCCAGCTCCCTGTATTGCGCCAGAAAATTATAATAGTTATTCCAGCGATCTGTTATGCCTGCATTCCCCGGAACATATTGGTTATTGCTATTTACCCAACCTACCGCCTGCGTGTAACGGTTAACAGTTGTACGCAACACAACAAAGTAATTCCAGTAATCAGGCAATACATACCAGCGATTAGCAGCCAGCACTCCCGAAAATTGCTTTTCAACCGTACTCACAGATACTTTGGAAGGATCCGTGTAGCTTTCTTCAAAGTCTGACTTTGTGCAGGCAGCAAAAACTGCCATGAACGCAAGAGCCAGGATGATCAAATTTTTTTTCATATAATGATTTTTAAAAAATTCTTTAATTGGTTTTAAAAGGTTGATCTCAGCATTAGACCGTATGTTCTTGTTGACGGATTCGTACCGGCATTGTTGACTGATTCAAACCATCTGGAACCGGCTGTCAGCTGTTCCGCATCCATGTTCTTAATTGTTCTGTAGAAATAAAAGAGGTTGCGGCCAAATACTGACAATTGAATCTTTTTTGCTCCTATTTTACTTGCGATATTGGAAGGCAATGTATAACCCAATGAAACTTCCCTGAGTTTTATATAAGAATTCTTTTTAACGTACAGCTCATAACGGGTATTCGGGCTGTATTGCGGCCCACCCCAGTTGTACACCGTCCAATAGTAATTCGCCTGGGATATAACGTTTGTATTTGGTTGTCCGTTTGCGAGCACACCTTCTATCAGCATTCCATCATGGAATACTTTTTCACCATTAGGCCCTTGCGCAGCATTTGTTTGAACCCCTTTGCCGGCAGCATCTAAATAATAGCTGAGTCCACCATGTTCAGCATCCATGTGATCCAAACTCTCTTCCAGCAGACCACGGCTGATCATCCAGTTAATACCAGTAGGTATTACATGACCACCAAAACGGTAATCCATAAAAATGTCCAGGTTAATTCCTTTGTAATTAAAAGTGTTGAACATGCCACCGATCATTTTAGGCATTACATTACCGGCTTTTATCATTACGTTGGGATCTACTTTGTACATACCATTAGGATCAACAATCAATTCACCTTTATTATTGGTGGCAACAGGGTGAACGAGTATATCACCCATTGGCTGACCTACTTTTGAAACCAGTTGAGCAGCATTTCCATCCCAGTCATAATGTTGCAACTGATCGGAACCTGTAGTAAGCTTCTCTACTCTATTTTTATTCTTAGCAATATTGATCCCGGTTTCCCATGTAAAATCTTTTGTTTTAACAGGAGTCGCATTGACTGCTATTTCTATACCGGAATTTTTTAATGTACCGATATTCGTCAACACAGAAGTAGCGCCTGAACTTGCCGGCAATGTCAATGGAAGTATCTGATCAACGATCCGGGCATTATAATAAGAAGCTTCGAGACCGACGCGGTTTTTCAGGAACCTTGCTTCCAGGCCGAATTCAATTTCATGTTTTTCCTCCGGCTTGATACCATCATTTCCAAATTCAGGAGAGATATAAGTATAAATAATCGGTTGACCGCCTGCCTGGGATCCTAACGTATTTTGATTATATGCAATATTAGCTTTGTAAATATCAGGATAGTTACCAACGATACCCCATGAAGCGCGGAACTTGCCATAATCAAGATAAGAGGGTAAGTCTTTAAAAAGATCTGTAAAAATAAAGCTGGCATTTACAGAAGGATAAACGAAGCTGTTCTTGTCCGGATGCATGGTAGAAATTCTGTCTCTGCGAACAGTTCCTTCTAAAAACAAAAAGTCTTTATAACTTCCGTTTATTGTTCCTATAAACGCATCCTTTACTAATGATCTGCGATAGTTCAAGGCATCATCAGCTCCGGTTGTATTCACAGAAGCTTTCAGATCATACCAATTCTCCACGCTTAAGCCATCCCTGGTCTCTCTTTCTTCTGCAGTTGTAGTTTCTTTGGTGGCTGTATAACCGCCCATTATATTCAATTCGAAATCCGGAGTGATTTTTTTTGTATAGGTCAATAATGCATCTCCATAAAGAATCGTATTCTGGTAAGTAGCAAGCCCAAAGAAACCCGAATTTCCAAAAGCCAGCGGGATCTCGTTAGGTCGCTTGTCCTCTGTTCTCTGCGAAGTGAAATCGGTAGCGATCCTGGCGCGAAGTCTTAGATCACTTATAATTTGCCAATGATTTGTCATGCTGGCAATCACACGATTGCTGTGCTCATCGTATTGATATTCTTTTACTCTCCACAAATAATCAGCGATATCATCTTTAAATCTTCCCAGGCTCGTGTTGATGTTCTCGCTTGGTGTCAAGCTCTGATTGCTACCCGTAACAAATCTGTACCCGAGACTTGTTTTATATTTATTAAGATACATTTCAGCATTTTCAAAAGTTCCCATCATACCTGTGAAATTGTTGATAAGCCTGTCAACTGCATATGGACGGTTCTCTGTATGCTGGTTAATGTAATTCACCAGGATATCGGTGGTAACTGCTTTACCAAGTTTTAACGTGGTATTCAGGTTCGCAATATTTTTTGAATTCTTTGCACCCAAACTAATGCCCTCGTTGTCCTGTCTTGTCAAAGAGAAACGGGTAGTTGCATTTTCAGTTCCCTGTGAAACTGCTACAGAAATATTGGAGCTATGTGCCGTCTGGAACAAACCGCCATACCGATCGGGCAGCGCATTATAAGGTCTTACAACACCGTCCCAACCTACAGTAGGTTTTCCATCAAAGGGGGCGCCGAAGTTTATAGTAAAAGCAGGAATTCCTCTTGTCTCTTTAATTCCATCGCCATTGAGATCATGATAAACAAATCCCTCGGCGTCCTGTCCACCATTTGAAACATGAATGGGTGCACCTGCTCCTCTCACTGTTTGGTACTTCGGCAGGTAAGCAACACGGTCCTGGCTGTAATTAGCAGTTACATCTACAGATAAAACTCCTCTCCTACCTTTTTTTGTTGTGACCAGCACAACTCCATTTACTGCTTCAGATCCATAGAGTGCAGCAGCAGAAGCTCCTTTCAGTATAGAAATATTATCAATATCCTCCGGGTTAATATCCAACAAGCCATTACCCCGAAGTCGCTGATCGCCCCAGTAGTTATTATTAGTTGCTTCTTCGTTGCGAATAGGTATACCGTCCAACACAATAAGCGGTTGGTTTTTACCAAACACAGAGTTAATACCTCTTATAGTAATATTTACGGCACTGGTAGCGCCACCGGGAGTAGATGCAATTCGAACTCCGGGTGCTTTACCATATAAAGCTGCGGCAAAATTGGGAGAGCCGGTTTTTACCAGGTCTTCTGATTTAATTGTACTGGCTGCATATCCAAGCGCCTTTTGTCTTTTCGAAATACCCAAAGCGGTAACAACAACTTCGGTTAATTGTTGTTTCCCGTCACCTTGCAGTACGATTGAAAGTGAACTCTGATCATTCACCGCCGTTTCATATGTAGTAAACCCGACGTAAGAAATTACCAAAGTTGCATTTGGAGATACTTTCATCGTAAAGGAACCATTTGGATCTGTAATTGTCCTGTTTGTGGTTCCCTTTTCCGTAACAGTTGCTCCAAATAGCGCGGCGCCATTGTTATCTCTAACAACGCCGCTAACTGTTTTTTTGTCTTGTGCAAACAGAAGAATACTGCCAGCAAACAAGTTCAAAAACAACATCACAAGTCGCTTTTTCATTTTCATTGCAGTTTGATTTATAATTTAAAAAATTGACAAGCCCAAGTTTTAAGAATACAGTTTTGTTTTACGCAGTTACGAATTCATTTCAGCAAATTTGTTCCGTGCTATGTCCAATTCGTCATAATGCTCCATTATAAGAGCAGCTGCGCCGATGATTTCGGCGTGGTAGCCAAGTGACGAGATCTCTATCTCCGTGTCCTCTGCTATTTTCGGAATGCAATGCTCATTTATAGCTTGTTGAATGGGGGTCAACCAAAGTTTTCCGGCCGTAGAACCTCTGCCACTTAATATCACCAATTCCGGATTAAGTAAATGAATCAGGATAGCAACTCCTCTGCCTATATTATATGCAGCGTCTGACAGAAGATCAATCGCAAACTTGTCGCCTTTCACCGCAGCATCCATAATTGCTTCTGATGTAGTTTCAATATGATCGAGGGAAAGATTTTTGAGTACGGATAATCTGCCCTGCTTTAAACCTTCTATCGCTTTTTCCGCTATCACCACCAATGATGTTTCTGTCTCAAGACAGCCGCTTTTACCACAACTGCACATTTTATTATTGGTAAAAAGGGGGATGTGACTAAACTCGCCTGCAAAACCGTTATTTCCTCTGAATAATTTTCCCTTCAATATCATACCAAGCCCCACACCCCACCCTACATTAATGACCATCACGTTCTGCTTGTTCCTGGCCGCACCAAATCTCAACTCGGCAAGTGCAATTAAGCTGGAATCATTGTCGATCAAAACAGGGATGCCAACTACCGATTCTATTGTACTTACAATACTTTTTCCTTTTTCTGTTTTTAAGAAAGAATGATTGATCCCTTTTATTACGTCGATAAATCCGGGCATGCCAATGCCAATACCGGCTATTTTATCTTTTTGTATTCCGGAAGAGGCAATGTATGCATCGATATGAGTGGTAAGTTGAGAAAGCGCATTCGGATTATTGGCTAATGCCAATTCAATTTTCTTTACTTCCCCCGCATAATTATTATTCATATCCACGATCACAATGCGGGTGATCTTCTGATCCATCGACACGGATACGATGTACATCTGATCCGGCTTTAATGAATACATGAGCGGACGCCTGCCGCCGGTGGAGTTTGCATAACCGGTTTCCACAACTACGCCTTCATCTATCAATTCGCCTACGATCCTTGCTGTCAGCGGAAGACTTTTGTTCGTCAGCTCACTCAGATCAGCACATGAAAGCTCCTTGTTAAAATAAAGTTGCTTAGCTATAGCCCGTTTATAAGCAGTCTGTTTATCCAGCAAGTTTGTGAAATTTTAACTAAGATATAGGAAGTTTTTAAAAAAATCACAAAAGTTTAAAAAAAATTTAATGAAGTATTACTATCATTTGTTTGAACGCCGAAGTGATCTCTAATTTTTTTAGATACTTTTAGGGAAATTACGATCTAGAAATGAATCGCTTAGTTGCCGGCAAATGTGCAGGATGATTATTTTTTATACTCCACGAAATACATTTCGATCAACCCTTTATTTTTTGCAGGTTGCTTGCCGCGGAAGCTGCACTGGAACTTATCTTTTACCAGCTCATATGTACTCTGAGATATATTGATACGATTGGATTCACTGCTTTGCTCCATCCTTGCCGCTGTGTTTACTGTATCGCCCCAGATGTCATAAGCAAATTTTTTATCGCCCACCACACCGGCAACCAACGGACCTGTATGAATACCGATCCGGATATCAAAGAACCCGCTATCGCTGTTTGCTTGTTGTTCCTTTATTATGTCTATTATTTCCATAGCCGCATTTATTACGTTGACGGCATTGTGATCTCTTGTATCAGGTAAACCACTTACACACAGATAGGCATCGCCAATCGTTTTTATTTTTTCAATATTGTGGCGTGAAACGATCTCATCAAATCTTTTAAAACACGAGTCAATGATCGATACCAGCTCTTCGGGTGAAAGTCTTTCACTTTTCAAAGTAAAGTTTTCAAAATCGGTGAACATAACGGTTGCTACTTCATAGCTGCGTGGTGTTGTGCGACCGGTTTGTTTTAATTCCTGTGCCACTACTTCGGGCAAAATATTTAATAACAGATCATCAGATTTTTTCTTTTCAATATAAAGTTCGTTTGTCCTTTCTTCCACTTTATTTTCAAGCTCATTGTAAAAGATCGCATTTTCAATTGAGATGGCCATCTGGCTTGCCAGTACTTCGATCAAAACGATCCTGTCCCGGGTAAATGCGCCATAGGTAAGATCATTGGACAGGTAAATAACAGCCTGAACTCTTCCCATATTAATCAACGGAATGCATAGAATCGATTTGCAATCGTTTCGCTGAATGAATTCATCATTTCCGAATAGCTGGCTGTTCACCGCATCATCAAGCATCACAGTTTCTTTTGTCAGGTACACATAGTTCAAAATTGATTCTGCCAGCAAACCCGACTTGTGAACAGGCAGCGATTGTAAGACTTTTACCGTCTCCTCTTCGCCTTTTATCTCTGCTTCGATGCAGCGCTCGCCTTTCTTGTCCATAATAAGATAACCAGCCTGCGCTCCCGCATTTTCCGAAATTATCTGCATCATTTTTCTTAACAATCTTGATAAAACTATTTCACCTGAAATGGCAGAAGAAGCTTTAAGCACGGTTTCCATATCAAGACTTCCGGTTCTATCCTCGATGGTATCCTGGGCCGATGCGCGGTACAAGGCAATCGGTTTCCCTGAAGACAGATGACTATATCGTTTCTCCATCTGTTTCATTTTTGCTTCCGCACCCCAGCGTTTATATGTTCGATAAGCATTTTGTAAATAAAAATCGGCCAGCAGGTCCTGTTTGGTATTTAAGAAGAATTGTGCAGCCCTTTCCCAGCAAAACGCGACATCATTGATCATTCCATTCTCGGTGGCTGATGTCAACGCTTTATCATAAAATATTTTAGCAGCTTCCATTTCTCCTTTCAGATAATGATACTCCGCCTGAAGCAACAAGGTCCTATGACGATTGTATTGAGGTGCCAGCTTTTCGAACCTCCTGAGCTGTTTGATATCTTTTCTTACTTGTTTTAATATACCATTTTTAACAGTGGTGTTAATCGAAGGATCTGCAATAGCCAGGGAACGCAAAAAATAAAACAAAGGCTCCAGCGAAGTGCCCTTCACTGTTTCCTGGAACCGCTCGACATGATGTATATATTTTTTTGCATTATCGGGTTCATTGAATAGCAGTGCCAGGTAAAGTTTTAATAAATAAAGGTTATGGAAATAAACTTCGTTTTCTTTTGTTACATCGCCAATTTCAAGAATTGATTCATTGTAAACCTCGCCTGTTAAAACATCCGGCTTTTCATTTCCATTTATTAGATTGCTGATAGCCTGCCGGAACAAACGCAGCCTTTTTAATGTAAGATCCTGTCTGAACTTTTCTATCTGCAGATCAAAAGTGGCAACTTTACTGTTAAGGTTTTCGAGTGCTGATCCGGCAAAAAATAAATGGTAAGCATAATTGTGCGCCGCATACGAAGCAAATTCGTTATCTCCATACTCTATAGATAGTCTGAACGCTTTTTCAAGATCATTTGTCAATTCAGACTTTGGCTTTTGCCAATGGTCGAGAAAGAGGTTGCTTGTTGTCACCAGCGATCCCATCACAACTTCTCCATTGATTCTGCGTGCAAGCTGTATAGCTATTTCACCCATGTGACTTCCTTTTTTTACCTGTTTCAGGTGAGCACTCAGTATGTATCCGTAAGCAGCAAAACTAAAAGGTGATTTAATTGACAAACCATGTTTTACTGTCATGTTTACCATTTTAAATACCAGCAATGGCACCAGGTTAGGGACAGCAAAATATGATGCGGATGAAATTTCTGACATGATCCTCATCGCAGCTTTTCTTTGTTCATCATCCATGATGGGCAAGCTGCTATAATGATTAGCCGTTTTACTCTGTAGAAGCCACCGGGTCATTAAAAGACCTTTCAACACTGCCAATTTACCCGGGTTCATAGGCAATTTTATTCCCAGTCTTGACAATATTTGTAACCCTAGTCTTATCGCCTCTATCAGCTTATTTTGCGCAATTAATTTTTTGATCTCTATCTCGTATGCTTTTACCGAATCGATCAATGACCGGTTATTCTTTATCATTGATTGCACATGTTTATCCACCCTGTCATATTCCCCGGACAAATAAGCCGCTTCAGCAGCACTTACTGTAAGCTCCGATAAGAAATCATATTGGTCATTCCATGCCGAATCATCCAGGACAGTGATGCCTTTTTCAAAATATTGCAATGCCTGCGGATAAGCGGTTGACGCCATGGCCTTTTTTCCTGCCTGTAAATTGAGGTCGGCGAGAAATGATCTTTCGTTATTATCATGAAGTAAAGAATAACCAAGATTCCATTGATTCACTATTTCAAATATTCGTTCCTGCTGCTCATTTGAATTATAGTAAGTGTAGAGTCTTCTTCCATTCAAAAGATGCATCGTGGCCTTTTCTTTTTCCGGTATCAACGAATAAATAGCCTGTTGCACGCGGTCATGCGCAAACTTATATTCATCGCCTGATGGTATCAATAACCCGTCAGAGACTGCCGTATTCAAATACGCCTGCAATTTCCTTTCATCAATATCTTTTACGACGGTTAATACTTTCTTTTGAAACCTGTTCCCGATAGTTGAAGCGGATTCAAGCAGCGTCAAAATTTCGGCCGGTAGTTTTTTTACATAATCGGTCATCAGATCAACAACATTGCCTGACACATTCATCTGCATGATGAGGTCTGCATTCCATTGCCAGTTGTGCTTGTCAAAATCAAACCAAAGAAATCTTTCATCGTAAATCGATTTCAGGAATTGCCAGGTGTAAAAAGCATTGCCCTGGGTCTTATTATAAATGATCTCCGATAGAAATGAGGTATGATCCATCTGCACACCCAGTGACCCTTGCACAAGCTGATGTACATCATCAAATGAAAGATCATCAAGCTCCATTTCCTCAAAAACAATATTTTCCTCACGTAACTCATTTATTTTTTTTAACAACGGATGCGAGTCATGTACCTCATTCCTCCGGTAGGCTCCAATGAGCATGATGTATTCAATATCCCTGTTCTCAGCAATTATTTTGATTAAACTTAACGAAGAAGCATCTGCCCACTGAAGATCATCAACAAAAACAACAAGCGGATGTTCCTTATCAGCTATCGTTTTAATAAATCTTACAAATTCATAATTGAAACGGTTTTGCGCTTCTATCCCCTTCAATGCAGGTATATCAGGCAGCTTACCGGTTAATTCTTCGATAGCAGGAATAAACTCAGTAAGAATTTTTACCGAACCACCCATCGTGTCCATGATCTTTTTTCTCCAGCGAAGCCTGTGTGCGTCATCGCTGCTCAATATCATTTGGATCAGTTCATTAAATGCCTGTACAAAGGTGGAGTAAGGTGTATCGGAACTTATCTGGTCAAATTTTCCGCGGATAAAATGACCGTTCCTATTTGATACGGGCTTGTGTAACGATTCGATCAGCGCAGATTTTCCGCTGCCTGAATATCCTGACAAAAACAGGGTCGTCTTTTTACCATTGACACTGCTATTAAATAAATTATTTAAATAGTTTGTTTCTTTTTCACGACCATAAAGCCTGCCCTGCATCAATAATTTTCCCGAGAAATCCTGCGAAGCGAGCCTGAATTCCGGAATTTGCTGATTGATCTCATACTTGCTCAGGCATTTTTCCAGATCTGCTTTTACGCCAAATGCAGATTGATAACGGTCTTCTGCATTTTTTGAAAGCAATGTCATGATAATATCGGAAACCGGCTGTGGTATATCCTTATTTATAAGTTTGGGTTCCTCAGGTGTTTTTGCCACGTGTGCATAGATCAATTCCAGTGCTTCGTCATCATCAAAAGGTAATGAGCCGGTGATTAATTGATAAAGTATAACGCCGAATGAATAAAGGTCGGCACGATTGTCTATTGGCCTGTTGATCCGACCGGTTTGTTCAGGCGCTATATATTTAAGTACCTGAATGTGTTTTTCTTTTGAATATTCATGCGCCGTCCCAAATGCATTACCAATGGTGGCATGACCAAAATCTATAAAGAACGGCTGTTGAGTTTTGTTCTCAATGATAATATTTGAAGGATGCAGCTGCCCATGAAAAATATTCTCTTTTTGCAGATCATATAAAGCAGTTGCCAGTGAGACGGCAATTCTCAATCGACTTTCAAATGAAAGATCTTGCTCCGAAAGTATCTCCGTCAGGTTCTTTCCATCGACATACTCAAGGACAATCGCAGGATGTTCATCCTGTTTTTCTTTTCTTAATGCCTTCCGGATGCTTTTACCTTTTGCTTTCGAACATACCTCAAACTCTTTGTCCAGTTGCTGTATCAGCTCGGGTGATGGAAACTCATCATTGACGATTTTAAGGCATGTTCTGGCTCCGTTATCTTTAGCCGGAGACCGTATGATCAAAAAATCGGAACCGTAATGAATAGCATTGGCATGATCAATATTCCTGATCATTGGTTGGTGGTTTGGGGTTACTGTAAGTTCATCATTTTTTATCTAAATAAGCATGATGCCCTAAAAAATAAACAATGCGGGATAAAATCGCGTAAATTATGACGATGGCTCTTCACAATTTTTATCTTATATTGCTTTATCCAACTAAACAAGACCGTACTTTAAGATTACCTCATCCATGAGATGCCATTCGATCCACCAAAGTGAATGTTATGATCAAACAACGGCCACTGATCCTGCTGACTCCCGTAAAGCCGGAAATGGTTGGTTCATTAAATGAATTACTGGACAAGGTAAAAGCCGCCATGCAATCAGGCACTGAATCCGAATTTGCTAAACTCAGTACGGTGCATTATGCGAGGTGGGTCATATTGAGCCGTGACTCGTTCCGGGATGAACCCGCTATTCCCGTTCCGGTACGATTGATATTTTCTTCAAATTATGATGGTAATGAGGAATCGCACCTTGATGATCTTGTTACTTCTCTTGAAAAATATATCGATGCAGTGTATGAATGTTGCGAAGATTATCCTGCGCCCGGCAATCGGAATACAGAAAGCCGGAAAAAATACCTCAGGCAATGGCGAATTGGAACCAGCGCTTTTTTTGTTGGAGCACCCGGCCGGTCGTTGAAACAAATCCGACAGGAAAATAGTTTGCGCGAGCATATCTGGAAATTTGTAACAAATACTACATGGGACGGAAAATCATCGCGTGAAATTCATCAGTCGATCCGGAATGAAGTGGATTCGAACCCAGAATTCGCATGGTCAAAAGAAAAAGTAAAAGTGCCTGGAATAAAATGGCTACCGCTTATCGGTTATGGCTTATTAGTGATCGCCGTATTACCGCTAATGATCATTTGGATATTATATATTTTCCTTTTTCATGAGCTAAGAGACAGGTATAAGCCGACAACCCTTAGTCAAATACCTGACAAGCTGGTGAACAAATTAGAAAAAGATGAAGATCTGTTTCCTCAGAACCAGTTTACCCAGGTGGTGGTGATGAAACCAGGAATGGTGCGGCAACTCAATTTCCGGATCTGGATGTTAAGGACCGGTGTACTTGCCAGCTATATGTTTGTAAAAGGAAAATTATTGAATATCCCCACGATACATTTTGCACGCTGGGTATTGTTTGACAATAAAAAACATGTTTTGTTTTTCAGCAATTTTGATGGGAGCTGGCAACAATACCTTAGCGATTTTATCGATCAATCAGGATGGGGTCTCAGCGGCATTTTCAGTAATACAGTAAATTTTCCACCAACAAGATTTATGGTCACCGGTGGCGCATATGATGAAGAACATTTTTTAGCCTGGAGCCGCAGTACGCAAATACCTACCAATGTATGGTATTCTGCTTATCCCCGTTTATCGATTAAGAACATCATTAACAATACACGGATCAGGAACGAATTGCGTGATGACCTGAATGAAAAACAAGCGCAACTTTTCTTAAAAAGAATTTAACCTCCTCCTATGCAATTAGAACTTTCAGAAATACAGGCTTACCTGGTAAACGATTACACAGATATGGCTTGTTCAAAATATTACCTTCTGCAGGTAATAAATACTGCTAATGCAAAAAAGTTTATTGCCAATATGGCGGGTGCTGTTACTCCTATCGAAGCTGGACTGAGAGACACCCGTTTACATTTTGGATTTACCAGTTCAGGATTGAAAGCGATCGGTCTGACAGAAAAGAATCTGAATTCTTTTACCCGTGAATTCAGGGAAGGAATGGTAACACCTCATCGTCAACGCCTGCTTGCGGATTTTGACAATAGTGATCCTGATCGTTGGCAATGGGGCGGCCCGCATAACGATCGCGTCGATATTATATTTATGGTGTTTGGAAAAGATGCAACAACCGCCGACAATTATTTTGACTCGTTGAGCGAAAAGATCGGGAGTGCTTTTAAAATTGTACATGTCTTAAAAGGAAATTCCTTACCCAACAACAGGGAACCTTTCGGATTTCGCGACGGTATTTCCCAACCGGCTATTATCGGCAGCGGAATTACAAGCGGAAATAATAATGATATCAAAGCCGGCGAGTTTTTAATGGGATACAGGAATGAATATGATATTTACCCGGATACAGCTTTGCTGCATGAGCCGCAAGGTGATGCGTCTTTATTAAAAGATGATGAAGGTGGTTCGGGTTTAAAAGATATTGGTAGAAATGGAACATACTTTGTTCTTCGTCAATTGGAACAAAATGTAGATGGCTTTTGGAATTTTTTAAAGGAAAAAACAAAAGATAGTGGAGTAGATAACAAGGAAGAAAGTATCAAGCTTGCCGCAAAGATGATGGGACGATGGCCAAGCGGTGCGGCCCTTGTTAACCATCCGGATAAAGATCCGGGTGGCGATAACACCGACAATGACTTTAATTATTCAAAGGATGATGAATTAGGACATAAATGCCCGATCGGTGCGCACATACGAAGGGTAAATCCAAGAGATCATTTTGAAGAAACAGGTCCGGCAGGATCATTAAAATTGACAAGACGTCATCGTCTCATACGTCGGATACGTTCCTATGGTGAACCGTTTGTCTCTTCTCCTGAAAATCATAAACCACCTGGTGAAATAGGTTTGCTATTCGGGTGTTTTAATGCAGATATTTCAAGACAATTTGAATTCATTCAGTATACATGGGCCAATTATCCAAAGTTTAAAAGATTATATGCCGATCCGGACCCATTTGTTGGCGTAAGGGATAATCCTCTTCCCGGGCAGGAACAAAATTTTACCATACCAACCGAGACAGTAAATAAAACAATAACAGGTTTACAAAATTTTGTAAATGTGAAAGGCGGCGCGTATTTCTTTTTTCCTTCGATCAGCGCATTGAAGTTTTTAGGAACCATCTAACATTTGAATGCTTCTGATAGAAGCAATGAATCTAAATACACCTGCACATGTATGATTTTTTTATTCTTTAGGGTATAAACATATACCCATTCAGATAAGTAAGATTTTCCGGTTTCGATCACATCAGCTTCATCAGCACCTATCACCACAACCGTGTCACCTTGACCCAGTACCTGTTTTGGATGAAAGTCTTTTATTTTAACTGTTTGCGAAATGATACCAAACATTTTTGCCAGCCCTTCGATACCGACAAAAGTGCCGGCGAATGGAATATAAGGTTCACCCGGCCGGATCCACACCACATCATTATCAAATGTTGATAATACAGCCTGCATATTGCCGGCGCCAAAGTCTTTGTACATCTGTTGAATGACCTGAATATTGTCCATGCTATTTGATTGTATCGTTAAAAAAATCCGGCCCGGCCATTGGTTCGACATCCGGCACTCCATTATGCTCATGCCTGAACGCATACAACTCCTCATAAATATGAGCCCTTACCCTGTTAAACGAACCAAGCGGACGATGCTCAACAAGGCAATGCCATGTATTAAATGAAAGATTATCGCCAAACTCTTCTCTTTCGGGCGTATTGCATATTTGTTTTGGAATTCTGATGGTCGCAAGTTTTTTGAATGGCGAATCCCAAACAATGGTTGGATCCTCAATTGGCATTTTAACAGGATCGGTTTGAAATTGAATGCAGAAATCAAATAACAATTCATTCTCTCTTACACTTGCCGCAAAATTATTGCGCAACATATTCTCACTTGTTTTATCAGGATTTACCAATTTGTTTGATGAAGACGGAATGACCGCATATTTAACCGCTTTTGTTTCATCACCAAAAAGATATGGCACAGTACTGAAATAGGGAATCTCGAAGGGATTATCAATTTTTATAGCAGCCTTCTTTGCTCTTTTCAATACATCCAGGTTTGAAAACGCGATGCCGATCTTTCTTGGCAATGAAGCGAAACTAAAAGGGGTAGTAACGACGGATAATATATCACCAAATTTCTTTACATCACCAGACACAAAGTTTTTTGTATTCATTAAGATAAAATCGTGACTGGTTATCTCGGGATGATTAAAATCTAATTTTTCACCGGGTACATTCATCAGCTTTATCGCCAATCCACGAATATCTTTTTTATAATCAGGTAAAGGATGTGTTTTACCGTTTGAAAAACGAATCCATGACGGAAAGGTCCTTTCGTCTTTAAACACCCCGACACGAAGCTCAGCCGGCAGGTCTTTTTCAACTATGAACTCGGCCTTAACACAGCCATTCATTTTCGGATGAATTTGTCGTAATTGCCTTTTTCCATCCGGACCCGGCGGATACATCCGCAGCATTTCATCTTTTAGCAGTTTTACTATTCTCTCAGCAATCGCACGTTCATCCTTACCGGGATACTCTTTTCCCAACTGAAGCGGCTCGTTGATTGATTCCGGCTGCATAATGAAGTTTTTGGTGGAAACCGTTCGTTGTTAAGCCAAACAGTTTTATATGAATAAAAGGTAATTACATTCCGTGTTATATCAAAATATGATTTGATTTAAGAATTACATTCATTATACCTCTAAAGAGGGTATGAAAACTTATCAAAAATGTTTAATTTCATCACCACTAACTATTACCCCCTGGTATCCTCCCTTACAAGACTGATCCGATATTCACTAACTGACGAATATGAACAAAATTATTTCAGACCAGTACGATTGGGATGAACTGCTTGAATTTATTGCAGAAAAAAAGCTGACACCAGTCCTCGGCAGGGAAATGTACACTTTTAACGACGGTGAAACGCTGGCCCCGCTAGATAATTATTTATCCCAAAAGATACTTGAGCTTCACAAGGTCACCGATTACAAAGCAGGAAGCTTACCCGAAGCAGTTAACTACCTTGAAATAGAAAAAAAGGTCAAATCAACGGACCTCATACGCAAATTGAAATCCATTGTGAGGGACATAAATTTCGAGTTACCGCTGTTGAATGACTTTCTTAACATCACTTCGCTTAATTATTTTATCAATACTGCTGTTTATAATAGTGTGCTGGAAAAAAAAATATCTGATGTAAGACGACAGCAAGCAACCTCGATAAATTTTTCCATTAATGAGCCATTCCCGGATTGTCCAGATATTGAAAAACTGACGTCTCCATTTGTATTTAATGTATTTGGATCATTACTGAATACTGTTGATCCCGCATTGAGTGAGGAAGACATGCTTGAATACACGGGATATTTTAAAGAAAAAATGAGTGGGGCCACGAATATTGTCAGTGCATTGAAAAATAAAAACCTTTTATTCCTGGGCTGCACGTTTCCTGATTGGATGGTTCGTTTTGCATTAAGGTTATTATCCAACGAACCGCTGCATGAATGGGGTTCAAAAAGGACGATCATTGTTGTAAATAACCCTTCCGATCTGCGTAATGAGCAAAATGCATTTCTTAAGAACTATGATGTAGTAACGTTTGAAGGATCCACAAGTGACTTTATAAAAGAACTAAGTGCCCAGTGGAAAAAAAGAAATCCAACGGATGGCAAAAATAAATCCATCTTCTTAAGTTATACAAGAGCGGATAAAGACGCTGTTGAGAATCTAAAAAAAGGTATTGAGCAGATCGGTAATGTGACATGCTGGTATGACAAGCGGGATCTGGAGCCGGGTGATGATTGGAGAGAGAAGATCGTTGTGAATATTCGTAGAGCAGATCTTTTTATGCCGTTGATCTCGGTAAATAGCCTGGAACATGAAGATGGCTATGTGCAGAAGGAATGGTTACAGGGAGTAAACGAATGGGTATTCAGAAACGCTGATAAAAAAGCCGACAAATACCTGGTACCTGTGATCATTGACGACTCAAGATCGTATGGCGAAAAGATCACCAAACATTTTGATTCAAAGATCAATTTTACGAAACTGCCGCAAGGAAATCCTGATGCCGAGTTTTTAAATGATATAAGAAAAATACTCAACCTCGTATAAGTTTATATGCCACCAACCACCATTCAAGACGGACAGGCAGGATCCTTTTTAGGATTGCAATCCTATACAGAGGCGCAATCAAATTCATTTTTTGGCCGGGATGCAGAAATCAATACCCTCACCAGTCTCATTGAATTAAACACATTAACGATAGTCTTTGGAAGGTCCGGTACGGGCAAAACATCGTTGCTGAATGCAGGAGTCTTTCCCAAGCTTAGAAAAAGTTTTTGTCTTCCGTTCCGGATAAGACTTGAATTCAATGATAATAGCCCTGGCCTGATCTCGCAGATTAAAAGAG
>Ga0075419_10001185_pt1 | contig 16934 bp, 19 predicted proteins | sample SoiMetdeltSBSDD3_FD_76900 | JGI IMG/M metagenome (GOLD analysis project Ga0075419, IMG submission 76900) | Bulk soil microbial communities from a Populus tree surrounding site in Tennessee, USA - Soil MetaG P. deltoides SBSDD3 | ecosystem: Environmental > Terrestrial > Soil > Tree plantation... | reverse complement strand
GATTGAAGCCGCGCACCGTGATGCGGGCCGACCACTCGTAAGCCCCGTACGGGTCGGTCGACTGGAAGTTGACGCCGGGAAGCTTTTCGATCGCCTTCAGCGGACTGGTGCCCGGCGGCAGGTGTTCGATCTGCTGTGCAGTGATCGATTGCACTTGGCGTGTCTCGCCGCGCCCCAGCACAATGATTTGCTCCAGAGTGGCTTCTTCTAACGGGTCGGTTGCCTTGTTGTCAGCCTGTTGGGCTTGTGCCGCGGCGCCAGCCAGAACGGCGCCGATTGCGAAAAACAATTTTCCTGAACGCATGTGGATCTCCCCATCGGTGGCCCCAGCGGTGGCAACCGTAGAGAGATCGCGTTACGGAGAGTTGGCGGAGAGATGAAGGAAAAGAGTCAGGACGAGGTGAACTCAACGGGCCGATAGTGTGGAATGCGCTGACAATGAAGCGGAACGTTGCCGTGTGGATGGCCATATCAGCTGCGGCGCTGCTTGCGGCGCTCGCTCTTTCCCTGTCCAACAAGGAACTCACACCGCCGCAGGCCGCCGCGGAGCCGGCCCGGCATTCCGAGCAACGGGGCGAGGTCAAGCAGGAGCCCACACAGGCTCGATCCATGCCGGCGCCGCCGCAATCCTCAAGCTCGAAGGCCACAACGTTGGCGCCGCTCGATTGGAGTGCGCCGCTGAAGTCTTCACTCCGCGACGCTCAACTCGGGATACCTGAAGCTCAGTACCGTGCAGCAGTCCTGCTGCGCGATTGTCGTAACGCGCGCATGACCGCCAGCGACTTCGATCGACTCCGCGATGCCGGACTTACCGCAGCACACATCAGTCTGATACAGCGGCGCGTTGAACGGTGCGCTTCAGTGAAAGAACTCGTGCAGGGCGATCCGAGCGCCGCCAGCAAGAGTTGGTTTGAAGCAGCGCTGCGGCAGCGCTATCCGATAGCGACGGCGCGGGACCTGATCACAGGACAGGACCAGCCGACGGCGGAACAAATCGACGGCGCCTTGCGAGCTGCCCTGGAAGCGGCGGGTGATGATCGAGTTCTCCGGTCCGAGTCCTTCTTTTACGTGCTCGCTGCGATGGACAAGCGCTCCAGAGCTACCGGCATCGAGGCAGACGCCACTGTTCGGAACGCATGGACGCTGCTCCATTGCCGCGAGGCCTGGGACTGCGATCTGGATGCCACGATGGCGCAACTGCGCAATGAGCTCACGCCCGTCAGTTTGCGGCTCACGGTCGACCGGGCGGAAGAAATAAGTCGCGACCTGCAGGCGCGCAACTGGTCGAATGTGCCGCTGAACTGACTCACCACTCGCGTGCGAACACGTTCACCGGATCGCCCGGCGTCAGCTCGATCAGTCGCTCGAACTTCATCCCTGCCTTCTCGAGCACGCGGATCGACGCGTCGTTGGTCGGCGTCGTGATCGCGAGTATCCGACGCAGTCCGAACGCGCGATTGCCGTGGTCGAGCACGGCCGCCGCAGCCTCATACGCGTAGCCCTTGCCGCGGAACTCCGGAAGGAACGCGTAGCCGACGTCGACGTCCGGCAGCGTGTCGCGCTTGATCAGCCCGCACATGCCTGCCGGCTTGCCGGTCGCCCGCTCCTCGACTCGATACATGCCGAATCCGTAGCGCTGATACATGTCCAACGGTCCTTCGCGAAGGTACCGGCGTGCGTCATCGAGGTTATGCACGTTCTTGTCGCCGATGAACCGCAGCCAGGACGGATCGTTGACGAGCCGGAAGATGAACTCGGCGTCGTCGAGGGTCAGGCGACGCAGGATGAGACGGGGCGTTTCGAGGACGAGCATGCCGCGCATTATGCGCGAATCGGCTAGCATGGCCACGGGAGTGCCCACAGGGACAGTCGATGAAGAAGCTCATCGTGATCGGCGCCTCGCTTGCGATTCTCGCCGTCGCTCTCTGGTTCATGCGCTCGCAGCCTGCAGACGAAGCGAGCACCGCGAAGTCACCCGAGCGCGCTTCGCCCGCAGCCCCACCTCACGACCTGAAACCACCTGAGTCCGGCGCGCCTGCGCCTGCGAGCGAGCCCGCCCGTACGTCTGGTGTACAGCCTGCGCCGGACTCACCGCCAGACCAGCAGCCTTCGCAGCCAACTGCTGCAAAGTCGACTGACGAGAAGCAACAGCTCGCGGAATGTAAAGCGATGTGGGAGCGCCAACGCACCGCCGAGCAGGTCGCCCGTGCAGCCGAAACAAGGGACGCTGCTTGGGCGTACGCGACGGAACAAAAGCTGCACGAGTACCTGTCGAGCCGATTCAAGACGATTCCGATCGAAGTGACATCGATCGACTGCAGGGCGACGTATTGTGAGATCAAGGCGCAAGCTTTCGCCGAGGAAGCCGCACACGAGTTCACCACGGCCCTCTCAGACGTCGGCAAGGAATCCTGGAACGATTTCACCGGGTCCTCGTTCTCTCCGGCGGAGGAAGCAGGCAAGTCGATCTACCGTGGAGAGGTGCGCCGCAGACAGCACTACGGAACGCCTTTCGAGCTGCACGACGATCCGAGGCAGGTCGCCTGCTTCACGTTGATCGGTCGCCAGAATCAGCAGCAGCGCGACACTCGCGATGCGGAGCCCAGAGACTCAGGCTGGGCGGATCAGATGGAGCAGCTGCTTCGCATGTACTTCACAAAAGAGTTGAGCAGGCATCCCGTAGAGCAGCTCGAGATCATCTGCAGGACGACTTTCTGCCAGATCAAAGCAAAGGGGACGGCGCAGGACGCGCTGCTTGCCCTTCAGAAGGCCACGAATGGCGTGGAGTCGGAGCCTTGGGCGAATCTGCGCAGCGGCGAGAGTGGAAGCAGCGGCTACGGCGATCACTGGACCGCAGACTTCACGCTGATCCGGCAATGACCTTGCCGGGACGCAGCCCGGCTCCCGCAACCAAAACGGTGGGTCGACGAGTCTGAAGGCAGACCCAGACTCTCGGGAGCGATCAACACATGCGACTGAATTCATCCGCCGCGGCTGTAGCGGCCGCCAGCATCCTCTTGGGGACCAGCAGCGCAGCCGCGCAATCGAAGACAGCGACGCCGGCCGAAGTGTTCGACGGCGTCGTGAAGACCGTGAGCGAGCAGTTCTACGACCCTTCCTTCCACGGCGTGAACTGGCCGGACGTGCAGGCCCGCTATCGCGCGCGTCTCGACAAGGTCACGGATGACGCGAGCCTGCAGCAGCTCATCACTCAGATGCTCGCGGAGCTGAAGTCGTCGCACCTGTATGTCTACCGCACGACTCCTGGCGTCAAAGGCGGACTCGCGGCGCGGATCGAGCCCGTCGAAGGCACGGACACAGTCCTGGAGCTTGCGCCGCTTTCCGACGCTCGCACGAAGGGGTTGCGTCCCGGCGATCGGATCGTCGGCGGAGTTGCATCGCTGGAAGGTCCCGCGGGCACTATCGCCGACGTCGCCGTGCAGCGCTGCGACGGAGCCACGACACAACTCAAGATCCGTCGCGAGCGTTGGCTGTTCCCCGAAGAGCACCCGGGCTGGCGGTGGGCGCGGATCCGTGTCGCACCCGAGAAGGTCATCGGTTACATCCGCGTCGACCGCTTTGACGATGGCGCAGCCGAGCTGGCTGATCAAGCCATGGAGGAGCTGGGCAAGACTCAGGGCCTGGTGATCGATGTCCGCACCAACAGCGGCGGCAACATCTCGGCGATGCGGCTGGCCAGCTACTTCATCGATCACGACGGACCGGCCTTTGCACTGATGTCGCGCCCGTATCTGGAGAAGCTGGGCCGACCGGTCACGGCAGCCGACGTTGCGGAAGCACCGAAGGTGATCGGCCGCTATCGCGGCGAGGATGTGGGTGAGGCGCTGGCGAAAGGCCACGGTGCGGCCACGTTCTACGCCGAAGATCTGGGTGACAAACGCTATCGCGGACCTGTGATCGTGCTCATCGGCCCGGGCACCGGCAGCGCTGCAGAAGGCTTCGCGTGGGGCATGAAGACGTACAGTCGCGCGCGGCTGGTCGGCGCGCCAACTGCTGGCGCAATCCTGAGCGGTGACAATTTCGAAATCGCACCGACCTGGAGTCTCACGGTGCCGGTCGCTGGTCATTGGAGCGGTGAGGGCAAAGACCTCAACGACAAGCCGGTGACACCGCACGAAGCGGTGCCCGAGACGCGAGCCGACATTTGCGCGGGCCGCGACCGCGGCGCCGAGCGCGCCATCGCAATCCTGACCGGCGGTTGATGCTTGCACTTGTAGGTCGGGCTTCAGCCCGACAATCCGTGCGAAGCCAGAGTCGGGCTAAAGCCCGACCTACAGGTCTAAGGAAGCGTTCGGTTTGTCGATGCCGGCGGAAGCGATGCTTCAACTGTCGCGGGTTGCGGCAGCGCTTCCGTGATCGGCGGCACGTCTTCTTCCTGCCCGCGCTCGCCGGCGTAGTCGCCTTCGGGCCGATTGCTGCCGCTGAGGATCACCAGTAGCACGCGTCGATTCGCATTCCGTCCCTGCGGAGTCGCATTGCTCTGCGCCGGCCGATTCTCGCCGAGGCCGATTACGGCGAGTCGCGCTGGGTCCATGCCTGCGCGCGTGAACAAATGCACGACACTTGCGGCACGCGCCGCCGACAGCTCCCAGTTCGACGGAAATGCAGAGGTGCTGATCGGCCGATTGTCCGTGTGGCCCTCGACGCGGATCGCGTTCGGGAACGGCTTCAACGTCTCTGCGAGCTGCTGCAACACCTGTTCCGCAGCGGGCGACAGCGTCGCGACGCCGCTCGGGAACAGAATGTCGGTTTTGATCTCCACCTCGACCCAGTTGCCGTGCCGGCGCACCGTCACGAGCTCACGGTCGATCAGGTCCGACATCGACTGCTCGACCTCGTTCGCGACGCCGGCCAGTTCCTCGCTCTGCGCTGCCGGATCGGACGGCATCGTCGTCTGCGCCATCGCGATCGGTGCGATCGCGCGCCGCGGCTCGGTCTCGATCATCGGTTGCCGCGTGATGCTGATCGCGAGCTCGGCACCTGGGCCCAACTGCTTCTCGCCGACCTGGATCGGCTCCATTGTCTTCGGCGCGCCCTGGAAGGCGGCGACGAGCGAGTCGGACAGCACGCGATACTTGCCCTCGTTCACCGAGGACATCGCGTACATCACGACGAAGAACGCGAGCAGCAGCGTGATCAGATCGCCGTACGGGATCGCCCACGCTTCGTGATTCGCGTGCTCCTCATGCTTGTGTCGGCGTGCCATACGTTGTCCGGAAATACTCTCGCCAAGACGCCAAGAATGCCAAGAACGCCAAGAAGAGTAAGAATGCTGTTCCGGAATTCATGATTTCCTACTTGGCGTTCTTGGCGTCTTGGCGAGAGAAATTCTCCTAATGCAGGTATCCGGCCAGCTTCGCTTCGATGCTGCGCGGGTTCTCGCCCTGCGCGATGCCGATCATCCCTTCGATCACCATCTCGCGCGATTCGCTCAGCCCCGCGATCGCCACCTTGAGCTTGTTTGCGACCGGCAGGAAGAACAGGTTCGCCAGCCCGATGCCGTAGATCGTCGCGACGAACGCCGCGGCGATGCCGTGGCCGAGCTTGCTCGGGTCGGCGAGGTTCTGCATCACCGCCATGAGGCCGAGCACCGCGCCGATGATGCCGAGCGTCGGCGAGTAGATGCCCATGCCTTCGAAAACTTTCGCGGCGCGCGTGTCGGACTGCTCGCGCACGTGCAGGTCGACTTCGAGGATGCTGCGAATCTGGTCGGGCTCGCTGCCGTCGATCACGAGCTGCAGACCCTTCTTCACGAAGTCGTCAGGCTCGCCGTCAATAGCGGATTCCAGCCCGAGCAGCCCCTGCTTGCGTGCAGTGTTGCTCCAGTCGACCATCTTCTTGATCAGGTCGCTGCGCGTCACCGACGGCGGCTTGAACACCCACGGCAGGATGCGGATCGCATGCTTCATCACGGAGAGCGGCGTCTGCACGCAGATGGCCGCGATCGTGCCGACGACGACGATCATGAACGCCGCAGCCGACAACAGCGCTTTGATACCGGCGCCCTTGAGAATTGCGCCGACGAGAATCGCGCAAGTAGCCAGCACCAGGCCTATGAAACTGAGTATGTCCATTGGCGGTTAAACGCCCAGGCCGGAGAGCAGTGCGTCTACGTCCTGCTGGCCGCTCACGGCCGGTGCAGTCTTGATGCCGGGAATCGGCGGGCCGAAGCCGCGCCGCGTTTCCTCGGAGACCTGTCGCGCGGTGCGCGCGCCGGCCTGCGACAGGCGCACGAGATCGACGAGCGCGATCTCCAGCTCGGTCACGAGCTTCGTCACGCCGCGGATGATCTGACCTGAGAGATCCTGGTAACCCTGCGCGAGCAGCACTTGAGAAAGGTTCTAGCGCACCTTGTCCATGTCGCCGGAGGCCGCCTCCAGGAAGGCATCGACGTTGCGCACCATGCGATGGAAATCTTCGATAGCGATCTTGCGGTCGCGGAACAGCTTCCACGGCTCTTTCAAATCGTTCGCCGCGCGCGCCGTGCGCTCGGCCAGCGGACCGGATTGCTCCACGAGATCGAGCGTGCGATGCGCCGCTTCGTCCGTCAGGCGCAGCACGTGATCGAGGCGCAGCTTGGCATCGGGCACGTCTTTCTCGGCGAGGTCGACCAGTCGCGAGTCCATGCGAAATCGCGTCAGCGCCGACTGCAGGTCGCCCGTGAGCTTGCGCAGATCGAGGAACAGCATGCGCTCGCGCCGCTGCAGCAGAGCGTCGAGCTCAGCGTAGAACGCGCCTTCATTGTCGGCCGCAAGCGCGTCGGAGAGCGCTGTGATCGTCTCGCCGAACTCCGCTTGCAGTGCATTGGTCACGACGTGGCTCCAAGGATCTTGTCGATCTTCTCTTTCAAGGTGATCGCGGTGAACGGCTTGATCACGTAACCGTTCACGCCGGCTTGCGCCGCTTCGATGATCTGTTCGCGCTTCGCCTCGGCCGTGAGCATCAGCACCGGCATCTTCGCGAGCTTCGGATCGGCGCGCACCGCTTTCAACAGATCGAGACCCGGCATGCCGGGCATGTTCCAGTCCGTCACGAGAAAATCGATACCGCCCGCCTGCAGCAGCGGCAGCGCGGTGTTGCCGTCGTCGGCTTCCACGACGTTGGCGTAGCCCAGGTCGTTGAGCAGGTTCTTCACGATCCGCCGCATCGTGGAGAAGTCGTCGACCACCAGGAACTTCAAATTCTTGCTCACCTACCCGCCTCCATCCTGTAGGTCGGGCTCAGCCCGACACTCCCGCCCGATCGCGCCAGTCCACCAGGCGCGCCTTCAATCTCACCAGTGCCTGCCCATGGAGCTGGCACACGCGCGATTCCGTGACCTTCAACACCGCGCCGATCTCTTTCAGGTTCAGCTCGTCGTCGTAGTACATCGACATCACGAGCCGCTCGCGCTCCGGCAGCTCCTTGATCGCGCCGGCGAGCGCGTCGCGGAAGCCGTCCTGAGTCGCGTCCTGGAAAGGATCCGCGCTCTCGTCCTCGACCTTGCCCAGCAGCGACTCGTCGTCGCCGTTGCTCTCATCCAGGCTCGCGATGCGGCAGCTCGCCGCGTCGTGAGCGATCTTGTGGTACTCGTCCAGCGACACGTTCATGCGCTGCGCGATCTCGGTGTCGCGGGCTTCGCGCCCGAACTCCGCCTCGATCTCGCGCACCGCCGCTGCCGCTGCACGCGCCTTGCGATGAACCGAGCGCGGCGCCCAGTCCAGCTTGCGAAGCGCGTCGAGCATCGCACCGCGAATGCGGATGCCCGCGTACGTTTCAAAACTCGCACCGCGGTCGGCGGTGTAATTCGCCGCCGCTTCCAGCAGGCCGAGCATGCCGGCCTGGATCAGATCCGCGACTTCCACCGATGCCGGCAACCTGCCCGCCAGGTGATAAGCGATCCGCTTCACCAATTCCGCGTGGCCGACGACGAGCGCATCCGTGTTGCGCGCGGCGGAGCCGGCCTTATAAGCGCGTACGCCGCTCATCGGACCACCTCCAGCCGGGCCTGGGGCTTGCGCACCAGACGCTCCACGAAAAACTCGAGATTGCCCCGCGGGCAATCCGGCACAGGCCACTTATCGGCTTTGAGCGCCAATTTCTTGAATGCACGCGACGCGGGACATGAGGGAAACGCTGCAGTCACCGGACGCTGTTCACGAATCGCCTTTTTCAGGTACGGGTCTTCAGGGATTTCCCCTACGTACTCGAGCGTGACATCGAGGAAGCGGCTGGCCACCCGCTGGAACTTGTTGAACAAAATGTCTCCTTCGCCGGGGGCCCGGGTCTGGTTCGCGAGCACGAAGAACTTGCTGACGCCGTGATTGCGGCTCATGACCTTCACGAGTGCATAGGCGTCGGTCATCGACGCCGGCTCGTCGCACACGACGACGATCACGTGCTGGGCCGCCTGCGAAAACTGCACGACGCTGTGCGCGATCCCTGCGGAGGTGTCGACGATCAACGTGTCGACGCGTGCGCTCAGAGCGCTGAATGCCTGGACGAGCTGCAAATGAGCGGCGGCCGGGAGGTTGGCGAGCTCAGCGACGCCGGAGGCGCCGGGCACGACGTTCACGCCGTACGGCGACTCGACGATGATTTCTTCGAGCGAGCGCTCGCCCGTCAGCACCTGCGCCATCGTGTGGCGCGGCGAGAGGCCGAGGAACACGTCGACGTTCGCGAGGCCGAGATCGCCGTCGAGCAGCAGCACGCGCTTGCCGGTCGAACCGAGCGCCGTCGCGAGATTCACCGCGACGCTGGTCTTGCCCACGCCGCCCTTCCCGCCGGTGACTGCGATCACCTGCACGGGGCCGGGATTGGCCGAGCGCTTCAGACCGGTTGCTTGGACTGATTGCATCTTGTTTTCCTTGGACGTCATGCCAGTGCGTGCGCGACTGCGCCGAACCTTCTTTGCAGCAAATCTTCATCCGCGTGCGCGCCGGCCTTCTTCGAAAGCTCGACTGCACGCGCAATGAGTTGATGAGATCGCGCCGGGCTCAAGTCTTCGGGGACCTGTTGGCCGTCGCTGAGGTAGGCGAGCGGCAGCTTCGTGCGAATCAGCGCCGAGAGCGTGCCGCCGAGGCTCGTCGCCTCGTCGAGCTTCGTGACGCAGCAAGTCGTCGGACGCGCCGGAGCGAATCGTTCCAGCGACTGTTCGATCGCGCCGGCCTGCGAGGCGGCGGAAAGAACCAGGCTCGTCTCCAATCGATCGCTCGTGTTCGAGAGCGCTTCGAGCTCGTCTGCCAGCCGCGGATCGCGCTGGCTCAAGCCGGCGCTGTCGATCAACACCAGGCGATGCTGGCCCAGACGATCGAGCAGCTCGGTCAAATCCGCTGCGCCATCGATCGCGTACGCGGGGACATCGAGCAGTCGACCGAGTGCGTGAATCTGATCCTGCGCGCCGATGCGGATACAGTCGGTCGACACGAGCGCGAGATCGCGTGCGCCGTGACGCAGAACCCAACGAGCGGCCAGCTTCGCGATCAGCGTCGTCTTGCCGACGCCAGTCGGACCGACCAACGCGACGACACCGCCGGCTTCCATCCAACGCTCGCCGACAGTCTCGATGCGACGAGCCATCAACGCGAGCGCGAGGCGCTGTGCCTCCGCCAACTCGATTCGCTGCGGCAACTGACTCACGAGCTCGCCGGCGAGATCGTGTGCGAGGCCGAGTTGTGTCAACTGACGCAGCAACTCAGTTTGAATCGGCGCACGACGCGACAAGTCGTTCCACGCGAGCGTCGCGAGCTGCGTCTCCAGCATGCGGCGCAAGGTGCGCAGTTCTTCGTTAGCATCAGCGGGTAAGTCGCTGATTTCCTGACGATCCTGACCACCCTGAAAGCGCTGTGCGAGCGCCGCGTAATCGGCGGCCGTCGGGATGCGCGCCTCGGGCCGCGAGGGCTCGTTGTCGACGGACTCGTCAACCACGTCGACGTCGTAGTCGACAGCGGCGACGACTTCGACGCCGTTCGCGATGCGACGACTCGAAAGAATCACTGCGTCCGGGCCCTGCGCTTCGCGAACTTGTCGCAGCGCCTGGCGCATGTCAGCAGCACGGTAATGCTTGATCTTCATCCACCTTATCTCCCAACCGCGGTGACCAACCGCACCTTGCGGTTGTCGGGGATCTCGTTCCACGCGAGCACGTGCATGCCCGGCACGACCGAGCGCATGAAGCGCGCGAGCGTCTGCCGAAGCTGCGGCGGCACGAGCAGCACTGCCGGCTCGCCTGTCATTTCCTGTCGCTGCGCCGCTTCGGCGAGTCGACGTTGCATGCGCTCTGCAAGGCCGGGCTCGAGACCCGGCGTGGCGGCGTTGCTGCCGCTGAGTGAGTTCGTGAGAAGCTGTTCGAGGTCGGGCTCGAGCGTGATGACCGGCAGCTCCGTCGACATGCCGGCGATGTCCTGGACGATCTGACGGCCGAGCGCGACGCGCAGTTGCGCCGTGAGCTGCTGCGGGTCTTGTGTACGAGCCGCGTGCTCGGCGAGCGTCTCGACGATCGTGCGCATGTTCTTGAGCGGCACGCGCTCCGCGAGCAGACCCTGCAACGTGCGCACGACCGTGCCGAGCGGGAGCAGTCGCGGCGTGAGATCTTCGACGAGCTTCGGCGCAGTCTTGCCGAGCGAGTTGAGGAGCTGCTGCACTTCTTCGTGACCGAGCAGCTCGTGCGCGTGGCTCTGCACGACGTGGCTCAAATGCGTCGCGATCACGGTGCTTGCATCGACGACCGTGAAGCCGAGCGTCTGCGCGTGATCCCGCGCCGAGGGCTCGATCCACACCGCTTCCATGCCGAACGCCGGGTCACGCGTCTCGATGCCTGAGAGCTTGCCGAATACCTTGCCGGGGTTGATTGCGAGCTCGCGCTCCGGATAGATGACGCCCTCGCCCACCGGCACGCCGGCGAGATTGATGCGATAGGAATTCGGCTGCAGATCCAGGTTGTCGCGGATGTGCACGGCCTGCACGAGAAAGCCGAGATCCTGCGTCAGCTTGCGGCGCACGCCGCGAATTCGAGCCAGCAGATCGCCGCCCTGCGCCTTGTCGACCAGCGGCACGAGTCGATAGCCGACTTCGAGACCGATGATGTCGACCGGCTGCACGTCTTCCCACGTCAGCTCGCGCGCTTCGGGCGGCGGCGCCGCTGCTGGCGCCGGCGCCTTTTCCACCGGGTCAACCGGCTTCAGAGATCGCTTGTGGAGCATCCAGGCGCCGCCACCGCAGAGCGCGCCCATCAACAGGAACGGAATGTTCGGCATGCCCGGGATCAGGCCCATCACGCCGAGCAGGGCAGCGGCAATCGCCAGTGCGCGCGGCTGACCGAGGAGCTGCCTCGCAAGCTCGCCACTCATGTCCTGCGCGCGGGACATACGAGTCACGATCAACGCGACCGCTGTCGAGAGCAGCAGCGCCGGAATCTGTGCGACGAGACCGTCGCCGATGGCCAGCAGCGTGTACACGCGGGCCGATTCGCCGAAGGACATGTCATGGGCCATCACGCCGATGACGAGACCGCCGAGCATGTTGATGACGAGAATCAGGATGCCGGCCGTGGCGTCGCCGCGAACGAACTTGCTCGCGCCGTCCATCGAGCCGTAGAAGTCCGCTTCGGCGCGCACTTCGGCGCGACGGGTGCGGGCTTCTTCTTGAGTGATGAGGCCGGCGTTGAGATCGGCGTCGATCGCCATCTGCTTGCCGGGCATCGCGTCGAGGGTGAAACGCGCGGTGACTTCGGAGATGCGGCCCGCACCCTTGGTGACGACGATGAAGTTGATGATCGTCAGGATGGCGAACACGATCACGCCGACGGCGTAGTTGCCGCCGATCACGAATTCGCCGAAGGATTCGATCACGCGGCCCGCGGCGTGGCTGCCGGTGTGGCCGTGCAGAAGAACGACGCGTGTCGAGGCGACGTTGAGCGCCAGGCGCAGCAACGTGGCCAGCAGCAGGACCGTCGGGAACACGCCGAAGTCGAGCGGGCGGGAAACATAGAAGACCGCCATCACGACGATGAGCGACAACGCGATGTTGAAAGTGAACAGGACATCGAGCGCGAGGGGCGGTAATGGCAATACGACCATCGCGAGCGCCGCGAGGACGCCCAGCGGCACGCCGATCCCGGAGCGGACCAGCGAGCGGAAGTCGAGACCTGTTGCCTGAGCAGCCATGAGTTTCCTGCGCCAAAACGTCGGCGCGTTGACACCACCCCGATAGGTGCAACTGGCGGGCCACGGCATGCCGGCGGCGGCGGGACGAAGTCACAGTTTGGAAAGCAGGCCCTAGGGGAAAGGCTGAGGCCCGTGGTGCGTCATTCGCTCGAATCCGCAATCGACGCCGTTCCCGCGGCAATCCATGGCTGCCCGCCTGCGCGGGGATGACTCCTGACCAAAGTCCGTGGGAGCGTCGAGGCCTGCCGCACACACTTGTGCCCATGAGAGTTGCAGTCATCGGAGCCAGCCGCGGCGTCGGCCGGCACATCGTCGAGCAGGCTCTGGCGCGGGGACACGAAGTCACGGCCGCAGTGCGCAACCCCGCTGACGTCAAGCTGCGGCACGAGCGTCTATGGACCGTCGCTTGTGACGCACTCGACAAAACAGCCGTTGCCGCGACGCTGCAGGAACAGGACGTCGTGTTCTGCTCACTGGGAACCGACTCCCGCGGTCCCACGACTCTGTATTCATCGGCGGCGCAGAACGTGCTCGCGGGCATGCGGCAGCACGGCGTGCGCAGGCTCGTGTACCTGTCGAACTTCGGTGTGGCCGACGAATCGGCCACCGACTTCATGAGCCTGATGATGCTGGTGCTGGCGCGCCAGGTGATCCGCCACACGTTGGCTGATCATCGACGAGCGCTGGAGGCCTTCATCCACAGCGATCTCGAGTGGGTCGCCGTGCGGCCGATGGCGCTCACGGATGGTCCGCTGACCGGTCGCTATCGTGTCGACGCGTGGGGACTGCCGCACAAGGGCCGCAGCATCGCCCGAGCCGACGTTGCAGATTTCATGCTCAATCAGGCGCAGGACGATCGGTATCTGAAACTGGCGCCGGCGATCGCGTATTGAAGAGTCGTACTAGCGGGGGTGCCGGGAGAGAAATGCGGGGGAAACTGAGCGCCGCAGCAACCGTGCTTTGCTGCGCCGCTGAGTTTCCCCCGTTTTCTTCTCCCGGCACCTATTCCTGGACTTCAACGTCGGGCTTCGGGGGCACTGGCCCGCCACCGCGCTTCGCGACGCGGAGCTGGAACATGTACGTCAGGATCTGCGCGACGGCCACGTAGAGCGTCGCCGGAATTTCGTCGCCGATGTCGACGTTGCGATAGAGCACGCGGGCCAGCGGCGGTGCTTCGAAAATCGGCACGGCGTGCTCGCCGGCGACTTCGCGGATCTTCGCCGCCACCAGGTCGACGCCCTTCGCGACCACGATCGGCGCACGCATGCGCTTCTCGTCGTATTTGAGCGCGACGGCGAAGTGCGTCGGGTTCACGACAACGACGTCCGCCTTCGGCACATCCTGCATCATGCGCTGGCGGGCCAACTGCTGCTGCAGTTGCCGGATGCGGCCTTTCACTTCGGGCGAGCCTTCGCTTTCCTTGTATTCCTCGCGGATTTCTTCGCGGCTCATGCGCATCTGCTTGGCGTATTGCCAGAGCTGATACGGCACGTCGAAGCCCGCGATCACCAGCAGACCGGACGAAATCACGAGCAGCGCCTTGCCGCTCAGTTGAACTGCATGCCCGATTGCCTGCTGCAGCGGCTCGCGACCGAGCGCCATCAGCGTCGACGCGTCGTTCCACAGCACGATTGTCGCGATGACCGCGACGATGCCGAACTTCGCCATCGCCTTGGCGAGCTCGACGAGGCTGCGCAGCGCGAACATGCGCTTGATGCCCTCGATCGGATTCATGCGGCTGAGCTGCGGCATCATTGCCTGGCCGGAGAAGCTCCAGCCGCCGAGTGCGAGGGGCGCGATGATCGCAGCGAGCGTCATCGCGGCCAGCACGGGCATGGACAACCAGAGCCCATCGGCTGCGGCGTGCGCAAGCGCCGGGAGCATGAACGTCGAGTCGGTCGCTTCGTCGCGGGAGAGCGCGAGGCTCCGACGCATCATCTCGGCCATCTGGCCGGTGATCTGACTGCCAAGCAGGTATAGGGCCGCGCCGCCAACAAGCGTGACCGCTGCAGCACTGAGCTCACGCGAACGCGGGATCTGACCCTTGCGCCTCGCTTCTTCGAGGCGCTTAGGTGTTGCCTGTTCTGTGCGTTCTTGTGCGTCGTTCTCGGCCATGGCTCAACCTACGCCCAGCAGCGCACGCACGAATTCGAACGCGGATTCCATGAGTTCGATGAAGCTCGCCTGCACCGTCGGCAGGCCCACGTAGATGATCACCAGGCCGGCGATCAGCGTCACCGGGAAGCCGACAGCGAACAGGTTGAGCGTCGGAGCAGCGCGACTCATGACACCGAACGCAAGATTCACGACGAGCAACGCAGTCATGCCCGGCAAGGCGACGGCGAGAGAGCCGCCGAAGAGTTGGCTGCCCCACGCGGCGATGTTCCAGAGCGCCGGGCCGTCGAAGCTGCTCATGCCGACCGGGAGCGTCGTGAATCCCTGCGCGAGTGTTTCGATCAGGATGAGATGGCCGTTCAACGCGAGGAACGTCAGCGTGACCATCAGCATGTAGAGCGTGCCGAGTACGGGCGTACTCGCGCCGCGCTGGGGATCGACGTTGAACGCGAAGCCGAGACCCATCGTGTTGGAAAGGAGCTGACCGCCCATCGCGAGCGCGTCGAAGATGAGCTGCAGCGCGAAGCCGGTCGCGACGCCGATGAGGATCTGGTGAATGGCGACAAAGCCGCCCGCGAGCGAGAACACTTCGATCGTCGGCGGGGTCACGAGCGGAGCAACGATCAGCGTCATCGCGCCGGCGAGGAACAGTCGGACGCGAGGCGGCACGAATTGCGCGCCGAAGATCGGGGCCGCCATGAAGCAGGCGCCGATACGGATGAAGACCCAGATGTACTGCGCTAGCCAGGCTTCGAGTTGACCTGTGGTGATGTTGAGCATGATGTGCGGAGTCAAACTAAAGCCTGACCCACGGGTTGAGATGCACTTGTGGGTCAGGCTTCAGCCTGACTCTGCTCATCAGGCATCTCATCCTATGAACCCCGGGATGCTCTCGAACAACTCGCGCGTGTAACCGACGATCGTCTTCAACATCCACGGGCCGGCCACCACCAACGTCCCCGCCATCCCGATCAACTTCGGGATGAACGACAACGTCATTTCATTGATCTGCGTTGCCGCCTGAAACACACCGACCAACAAACCAATGATCAACGCCGCCAGCAGCAACGGCGCCGCCAGGAGAATCGTAATCTCCAGTGCGCGCTGACCGATCGTCATCACCATTTCAGGCGTCATGAGTAGAAGCTCGCGGCCAACGTGCCCATCACCAGACTCCACCCATCCACCAACACGAACAGCATCAGCTTGAACGGCAGCGAGATCAGCACCGGCGAGAGCATCATCATGCCCATCGACATCAGCGCGCTCGCGACCACCAGGTCGATGATCACGAAGGGGATAAAGATCAGGAAGCCGATCTGGAACGCCGACTTCAGCTCACTTGTCGCGAACGCCGGCACGAGGATACGCAGCGGCACGTCTTCGGGCTTCTCGAAGCCTTTGCCGCCCGAGATGCGCACGAACGTCGCGATATCGCTCTCGCGCGTCTGATCGAGCATGAAGCGTTTGAGCGGCTCCGAGCCGCGCTGGAGCGCCGTCGTTGCGTCGATCTGCTCAGCCATATACGGCTGCAGCGCGTCCGCGTTGATCTTGTCGACGACCGGGCCCATGACGAACAGCGTGAGGAACAGCGACAGGCCGATCAGCACCTGGTTCGGCGGCGCCTGGCCAGCACCGAGCGCCTGGCGCAGGATCGCGAGCACGATCACGATGCGCGTGAACGCGGTCATCATCAGCACGATGCCCGGCAGCAACGTCACCGCCGTCATCAGGATCAGGATCTGCAGCGTCAGCGAATACTGCTGACCGCCATTCGGCGCGGTCGTGACCGTCACTGCAGGAATCCCAGCGGCCGAAGCGATCATCGGCATGAACAGGATAAGCGCGAGCAGCGCCGCGCAAAGAAGCGGACGGAGCGTCATAGACCGAGGCTCCGCTTCAGAATCGACTTGAAGTCCGGCCGCGGCGAAGAAGGGGAAGAGGGAGAGAGCTCGTCCCCTCCTCCGCCGCGCTGGGCATCGTTCGTGCGCACGGGCTCGGCGAGCACGTGCAGGGTATTCACTTGGCCGGGCGCAACGCCGAGGAGGAGTTGCTGTGCGCCGACTTGAATCAGGACTGCGCGCTCTTTGGTGCCGAGCGCGACGTCCGCAATGATGTTGATTGCGCCAGCACCCGGCCGACCGAAGGTACGCAGGCGACGAACCACCCACGCCGCGGCGAAGACTGCCGCGAGGACGAGCAGCAGCGAGAGTGTGACTTGTGCCAGGCCGGCGGCTGGCCCCGTGGAAACGGTTTTAGCCGTTTCAGGCGCAGCAAATGGCTGCTCGGCCGCGAACGCGGCCGAATGTTGGGCTAAAGCCCAACCCACAAGGATGATCGACCTCAACTTCATCGAAGCTTCTTGATCCGCTCGGCCGGCGAGATCACGTCCGTCAGACGAATCCCGAACTTGTCGTTCACCACGACCACTTCTCCATGCGCCACCAGCGTCCCGTTGACGAACACATCGAGCGGTTCACCCGCGGCCCGATCGAGCTCCACCACCGAGCCCTGGTTGAGCTGCAGCAGGTTGCGGATCGGGATGCGCGTGCGGCCGACTTCCATCGACAGCGTTACGGGCACATCGAGGATCACTTCGAGATTGACGTCGCGCGCGCCGGCATCGGCGCCGCTGTCCGTCACTTCGTTGAACTC
>Ga0075419_10001183_pt1 | contig 16940 bp, 18 predicted proteins | sample SoiMetdeltSBSDD3_FD_76900 | JGI IMG/M metagenome (GOLD analysis project Ga0075419, IMG submission 76900) | Bulk soil microbial communities from a Populus tree surrounding site in Tennessee, USA - Soil MetaG P. deltoides SBSDD3 | ecosystem: Environmental > Terrestrial > Soil > Tree plantation... | reverse complement strand
GCACCCTGGCCAGCAGCTCGGCCAGGAACCGCTCCGGTTGGGCGAAGGCGGCGAAGTGGCGGCGTCGGGGATCAGCCCCAGCTGCTCAGTCGGCGCCTGGACCTCCTGGAAGTACTCGGTGGCCAGGGAGGTCAGGGTGATCACGTCGCGCTCGCTCTGGAAGGAAGAACGGGACCGCCAGGCGGCTGCCCAGCCGCCTGGCGTCGTAGGCCTTGAGCTGCTGGAACAGGGTCCAGAGGTCCCGCAGGGTGTAGATCGGGGAGGTCAAGGCCAAGGGGAACAGCAACCGGCGGTTCAGGTTGGGCGTGGGCAGGTTGGTGCGGAACGCCCACGCCATATTGATGTTCCACGCGGCCAGGTCCCAGCGGGTCGGGTCGCCACCGATGGCCTCCAGGGCGGCGACGCCCTGGAGTCGCCCGCCGCCGCTCCAGTGATGCCGAGCAGTGATAGGACGCGGGTGGCGTTTCGGGCGCTGCGGGCCGGTCTCCTTGTCACACCACCAACACCTGGCGGGCAGGCCACGTGAAAGGATGCGGTTCTGGCAGGTGCCTTGACTTCGTTTCCGGTGGGTCGACTGGAGGAGCCTCCATGGACGCTGCTGACCAGCTGCACGTGGTCCTCGGCGCCACCGGCGGCGCGGGCGGCGCCCTTGTCAGCGAGCTGGCCGGCGGGGGCCGTCGGGTCCGGGCGGTCAGCCGCAAGCCGGCCGCCGACCTGCCCGAGGGCGTGGAGCAGCTGGCCGCCGACGCCGCCGACCCGGCCCAGACCCGCACGGCCTGCCAGGGCGCCACGGTCGTCTACCACTGCGTGCAGCCGCCCTGCCAGCGGTGGGCGGCACAGTTCCCACCCTGACCCAGAGCATCGCCGACCCGGCCGCCGCCGCCGGGGCCCGGCTGGTCTACGCCGACAACCTGTATGCCTACGGGCCAGTAGACGGGCCCATCACCGAGGACCTGCCCGCGCAGGCGACCACCAACAAGGGCCGCATCCGCGCGCTCATGGCCGAGCGGCTGCTCGCCGCCCACCATTCGGGAACCCTCCAGGTGGCCATCGGACGCTCCTCGGACTACTACGGACCGGGCGGGGCCAACAGGGTCGTCGGCGACATCTTGTTCGGCGCGGCCGTCAACGGCAGACGAGCCCGCTGGCTGGGCCGCCTGGACGTGCCGCACAGCCTGAACTACCTCCCCGACGTGGCCAGGGCGCTGATCATCCTGGGAGCGCGACCGGAAGCCCTTGGCGAGGTCTGGCACCTGCCTGCCGCCGAACCGGTGACCGGCCGAGGGTTCGTCGAGCTCATCGCCGCCGCGCTCGGCCGACCCGTCAAGGTCACCGCGACCTCCCGCCCGGCGCTGCGGCTGGCTGGCGTCTTTGATCCTCGGGCTCGGGAGACGATCGAGCTGCTGTACCAGTGGGAACGCCCCTTCGTGCTTCACGCCTCGAGGTTCCAGCGCGCCTTGGGCCCCTTGGGGCCCACACCGCACCCCCGGGCCGTTGCCACCACGGTCGCCTGGTTCCAGCAGCGAGCAGGCCACACCCGCCGCTGACCGCTCGGGCATGCGGCGACGAACTGGTCGGCTGCGCGGCCACCCCGTGCCGGCGTTGGCGCGGGAGCGGATGGTACAGCGGTTCAGCGGACCCGCAGCGACCCGGACGGAGCGATCCACCGCCCGTTCCGCTCTGCCCTACCAGCGACGTCCGGGCGCGAAGGCGAAGCTCAATTTTGAACGGCTGGACGCCTTCTTTGTTCCGGTCTCCTCATGTCCGACACACCAACTATTACGGACATTCTTACTTGCGTGGTCGGTAACGACTGGACTTGCGCACTGCAGGCCCCAGCGGCGGCCCAGGCTGCCTGTACCTCCAGGATTTCCGCGATGGTGGGGACAGAGAGCGGGTGCCGAACACCGCCGGCCACGGGCAGGCAAGCAGGCGACCGCGGCCAGGCCGCCTTGGCCGTAGCGGTCACCCGGAGCAGCGCGAACGGGAAGCGGTCGAGCAGGCAGGTGATCGAGCGGGGTAGGCGCACTAGAGCATCGGCGGTGACCCGTCAGTCCGCCCCGAAGCGGCGGGCAGAGGCGTCGACCTGGGCCAGGCGCCGCAGGGCCAGCAGCAGCGGCTCCACCAGGATGGTTGCCGAGCTGCCACGGACCGCCCCCTGGGCGGCCGGCGGGCTCACCGCCCTGCTGGTCGGGCTGTTCCCGGCCAATGTCTACGCGGCGCTCAACGGCATCACCACCAGCCCCGAGGACGCGCTGGTTCCCCGCACCCTGATGCAGGTCGTCTTCTTGGCCGCGACCGTCGCGGTCCTTGCATCCTCCGTACGGGGTCGCCGGCTCCGTTGGCGGTCAACCGTCGCACCGGCCAGCGCGCAGGGCTGACGGATCTATCCGGGGTCCGACGAGCAGGCCAAGACGGGAGCGTTCAATCCCGCTCGCCAGCTCGTCGGACCCCAACGCCATAACCAGCAAACTGCGAAGGCAATGTCCTTGGCAGCTGTTCATCGTCCGGGAGCCGAGTGCTGTTCGCGCCGTCGTCAGGGGCGTGGCAGGTTGCGCAGGTTGCTGCGGGCCATATTCACGACCTCGTCGGCGTCGCCGGACAGCACCAGCCGGCTCATGGCCAGCGCGAACCCCTTGACCTGCTCGCCGGTGATCTTCGGCGGCATCGACAGGGCGTTGGGGTCGGTGAGCACGTCGACCAGTACCGGTCCATCGGTCTCAAGGGCTTCGCGCAGCCCATCGCGGACATCGCCCGGGTCCTGGATGCGGATCCCGGTCGCGCCGGCGGCGCGGGCGACGGCCGCGAAGTCCGGGTTCTTGAGGGCGGTCTGGTAGGGCGGGTAGCCGGCCACCAGCATCTCCAAGGCCACCATGCCAAGCGAACCGTTGTCGAAGATGACCACTTTCACCGGCAGGTCGTACTGGAGCAGGGTCAGGAAGTCGCCCATGAGCATGGCGAAGCCACCGTCGCCGCACATGGCGATCACCTGCCGCCCACGGTCGGGCAGTTGCGCGCCGATCGCCTGCGGCAACGCGTTGGCCATCGACCCGTGAACGAAGGAGCCAAGGATGCGCCGCCGAGCGGTGGCGCTGATGAACCGGGCCGCCCACACGGTCGGCATGCCCGTGTCGACGGTGAAGATGGCGTCGTCGGCGGCCAGCTCGTCCAGGGTCGCGGCGACGTGCTCGGGGTGGATCGGCCGGTGGCCGCGGACCTCGTCGGCGTAGGCCCGCATCCGCCCCAGCAGCTCCTGGTGGCTACCCAGCATCTGGTCCAGGAAGGTCCGGTCCGGCTTCTCGGCCACCCGGGGCACCAGCGCCCGCACCGTCTCCTTGACGTCGCCCCAGACGCCCAGGTCAAGCCGGGACCGGCTCCCGAGACGCTCGCGACGGATGTCGACCTGCACGATCTTCGGCTTGGTCGGCATGAACTGCACGTACGGGAAGTCGGTGCCTAGCAGCACCAGCAGGTCGCAGGAGTGCATCGCCTCGTAGCAGGCCCCGTAGCCGAGCAGTCCGGTCATGCCGACGTCATAGGGGTTGTCGTACTGGATCCATTCCTTGCCCCGCAGCGCGTGCCCCACCGGGGCCTTGAGCCGCTCGGCCAGGGCCAAGACCTCGTCATGCGCCCCGGCGACGCCACGGCCGCAGAACAGCGTGACCCGCCGCGCCCCGTTGACCAGGCCGACGAGCTCATCGAGCACCTCATCGGATGGCCGGGCGCTGGGCCGCTGGTCCAGCCGATAGCTGTGCTCCAGATGGGCGTCGCTGGCCTCATCGTCGGCCACGTCCCCGGGGAGGGCGACGACTCCCACCCCGCTGCGGCCAATCGCCTGCTGGACCGCGATCTGGGTGACCCGCGGCAGCTGCTCGGGGCGGGTGACCAGCTCGCAGTAGTGGCTGCACTCCTGGAACGACAGGGTGGGGTGGGTCTCCTGGAAGTAGCCGGTGCCGATCTCGGTGCTCGGGATCTGGGCGGCCAGCGCCAGCACTGGGGCCATACTCCGATGCGCGTCATAGAGGCCGTTGATCAGGTGCAGGTTGCCCGGCCCACAGCTGCCCGCACACGCCACCAGCCGACCGGTCAGCTGGGCTTCCGCGCCAGCGGCGAACGCGCCGGCCTCCTCGTGGCGCACATGAATCCAGTCGAGGCCGTCATGGTGACGGACGGCGTCCACGACGGGGTTGAGGCTGTCGCCGACCACCCCATACATCCGCTGCACCCCGGCGGCGAGGAGGATCTCGACGAACTGGTCGGCTGCGGTCCGCTTTGCCATGACGACCCCCACGGTCGAGCACGATCAGGTCAGGAGGCGACAATCGCGTGGTCGGGCGGGACAAGCACTGCCGCCGCTGCTCGGGCAGCGTTTCTCCCGGCAATCTCGCACCTGGCGCCACGTTCGTCCACGCGGTCCAGCCACGCAACCGCTGATGCGCGGCTGAGCATCGACATCAAGACCGCAGTCGAGATGGGGTGATGTGGCTGCTGCAGCACCAGCTATACCCCGCGGCCGCCCAGTTCGGCAGGTCAGGGCCCGGCCAGACCATGCCCTCAAGGTGGAGACACGGGTTCAAGGGAAACTGCAGGGGACGGCGGTCGCCTATTTCCCGACAGTCCGGGTAGCAGCGACCGCATCGCTCCGGGAGAGCTGGTGGCCGAGGGTCGCATGTTCGACCCGGATCGCGTCAGTGGTAGCGGCGGCGGAACAGGAGGTAGGCGACGCCGCCGGCGGGGATCGGCAGCCAGTACGCGGCCAGGCGGTACAGCAGCGTCGCCGTCAGCGCCTGCGGGCCGCCGACACCGGCGAGGGCCAGCGTGCCGACCAGGCCGGCCTCGACAAAGCCAAGGCCGCCAGGCGTGAACGGTAGCAGCGCTAGCAGCCCCGCGGCGGTGTAGGCAAGCACGACCAGCGACGGTCGGGGCGCGGCCCCGACCGCCCTGAGCGCACACAGCAACGCGAGGTAGTCGAAGCCCGTGTTCGCCACCGCCGCCACCACGGCGGGCTTCCAGCGCCCGCCAAGGGCGGTGCGGATGAAGTCCCGGTCGGCCAGCAGCTGTCGCGGGAGGTCGACTACGGGCCGGCGCCGCCGAACCGTGGCATTCAGCAGCCACTGGATGGCGCGGCCGGCGAGCTCAAGTGGCCTGTCGGTCGCAAAGACCAGCGCACCGGCCGCCACCAGCAGCAACAGCACGGCAATGCCGAGATAGGCCGCGTTGGCGAGGCCATGGTTGACCGGCGCGCCGCCGATGATCGCCGGCAGCGCCAGCAGCGGCAGGGCCGCCGTGGTGGCGAGCTGCAGTGCGGTCGAGGTCGTGAACGCCGCTGCCGCCTGGCCGGGGTCGACCCCGGCCCTGTGCAGCATCTCGACGGTGAACGGTGTGGGCGCCCCGGGCACGAATCGACCGACGGCGTTCCCGCTCAGCTGCGCGGTGGCGATCGGGAACCAGGCCCGCGTGCCCAGCGCGATCCGGTCCAGCTCCCACAGGCACACGTAGCTGGCGCCCTCACGGAGGAACACCAGGGCCGCGAACTCCCACTCCAGGTGCTCCAGCGACCGCCACGACCCGAAGACCGAGACCAGCGTCGGCAGCAGCAGGTAGAGCGAGACCGCGGCCACCAGCAGCAGCAGGCCAGATTTGACGTACCGCCGCCATGTGCCGCGGCCCGAGGAGGTCGCACCCGACGGGCGGCCAGACGACCGGGGATGACCGTCACCCATGCGGTGAGTGTCGCGGCGCCGGGGACGACGGCGCAATCGCCTGTCGTCCTCACCCAAGAACGCGCGCGCCTCGACCAGCCCGGGGCTCGCTACCAGACCGTCGGCCACCTGTACCGCGGCATCGAGCACGGCCTCGAGCGGCTGGTGGAGCGCCACGGCGAGGCCGGGGTGTTCATCGGGCCGCCCCAGGCCCAGGCGACCACCGCGGTGTTCGAGTGGTCGGAGCTGACCGCGGTCGGTCAGGCTACCTGCTTGAGGACCTCCTGGCCGGTGGTCTCGAACTCGTCGGGGGTCAGGTAGCCGAGGGCGCTGTGCAACCAGGTGCCGTTGTACCAGGCGATGTACGGCCACCAGGACCAGGTCTGGGTCCATGCCCTGGCTGGGAACCTCCCGAGTGTTTGACGGGTGGCTGCAGCACGGGCGCCGGTCCTGCTGCCATGGCGGGGCGTCGGCTCCTGCCAGAAGCCGATCCTGTTCATCGCTGGCTGTCGATCCCGGCGCTTGCCGATCGTCGGACTGGTTGAGGACGGCGGCAGTCGCCGTCACCAGGGAAGGGGAGCGCGATGCGCTATGTGTTGTTGATCTACACCAACGAGGCCGACCGGCCGGCCTGGGGCACCTCCGAGGGGGATGCCGAGGCCAAGGCGTACGAGCAGTTCCATGGCGAGATCACCCGGCGTGGCCTGCAGAGCGGGGAGCCGCTGCTGCGCGTCGCCGAGGCCAAGAGCGTGCGGGTCCGAGACGGCAAGGCGCAGGTCACCGACGGCCCTGCCGTGCAGACGCCCGAGCAGCTCGGTGGCTACTACCTGGTCGACGGCAAGGACCTGGACGAGGCGTTGGAGCTGGCGGCCAAGGTCCCGGGGGCCAGGTACGGAACGATCGAGGTGCGTCCAGTGCTCGAGTTCGCGTAGCGAGCACCGAAACGTCGTCGTCCCCGGCCCCGGTTCCGGCCGGGGACGATCAGGTCACCGTAGCCCTACAGTCGTCCCGCGCTAACCGGTGGGACGGATGCATCACGCTCCAGGCCCGTCGCAGCGTCCACGGACACGACACACACCAGCCGCACGCCATGGCGCCGGGGCTCCTGGGCCAATTCATCGAACGGCCGGAGGCTACCGGTTGCGGCCGCTGCGGTCAGGAGACATGGCCCAAGTGGTGCGACGCTTGGCGTGGCTGAGCCGCGAGGTCGAGCAGGCCGAGAAGCCGGACCGGTACGGCAGCCAGGCTGGGTGAGTTCCAGGAGCGCACCGGTGGGTCGTTTGGGCGGGTCGAGCCGCGCTACCGGCGACCCGGATACCCCCGTCTCGGCCCGCCGTCATCGGCTGCTGCGGCGCCCGGCACGTCGGTGCGGTTCACTTGGGTGGCCGGCCAGGTCGGGGGCGGATGGGCGCGATGGCGGGATCGCCGTGGCGGCGCGGACCCGACCACAGCGCCGGGACGGCGTCGACGGCGGCGGCTACGGCGTAGGCGGCCTGCTCGTAGTTGATCCGCCAGCCGACGAAATCCGCCCAGGCGTCGGCCGGCTCACGCTCGATCGGGAAGTCGACCTCGCGCATCCGGGCGACCGCGTCGAGGAACTCCTGGTAGTTCAGGCTGGTCTGGCCATTGGGGTCGGCTTCCTCGGGCACCGCAACGCCCATCGCCCGGGCGATCTGGGTGAAGCAGGTGAATCCGCTCCGCAGACACAGGCGGGCCGGGACAACCGGGGCGGCCTTGGGGGACAGCGCCAGGAACAGGGCGGCGGAGTCCAGCACCGCCAGCAGCGCCGTCACCCAGGAGGACAGCGGCCGGGGCGAGCGGAACCGGACCAGCGGCAGGTAGGTGGTGTGGCTTTCGGCGACATCGGCCGCCCAGCGTTCCCACTGGGCATACAGCTCGGGCAGCGTATCAATGGTCGACATGCCCGATCCCAGCGCGTAGTGGGTGCGTGCCAGCAGCTCCGGGCCCCAGGACGGCACCCCGGCGCGCGCGTTCAGCAGCGTCACCTCGGTCTCCCTGCGGTTGAAGGCCGCATACAGCGTCGGCAGGTAGGCGATCTGCAGCGTCACAATGATCAGACCGGTCGCCGCGGCGGCGAACACGACCGCCGAGGGCGCCCCGGCCGGCTCCCTGAACCCAAGGGTGAACAGCGAGGACCCGGCGACGATGAACGCCGACCCCAGGCCGCCAGGGACCAACGGCCACAGCAGCAACCCGTACCCAACGAACGCCACCCCCAGCCAGGCCGCCAGCTGCACCAGCAAGATGGCCGCCGCCTGGCTGACCAGCACCCGGTCACGCCGCCGGTACTCGGCGGTTGCCGTGGTCACCAGACTGAATGCACCGTTCACCAGCCGGTCGACCCACCGGGTCAGTCGGCTGCCCACCGGGCGGGGCACGATCAGCGTTCCGATCACACTGCCCCACACCACCAGGACGAGCAGACCGCCGACGACCGCGGCCAGCCACCCGGCGATCACCATGAGCCCTCCCAGGAACTGGCTTACTGGGTCAGCCGGAACGGTGGGTAGCGGTCGGTGACCAGCACCAGCGCATAGGCGAGGACGCGGTTGTGCCAGCGGATGACGCCCTCCACGAAGTCGAACATCCCCCGCGGGTAGCGGCCGGTGAACAGGATCGCGAACCAGGCCACGATCACCACCACCAGCGCCGCGATCTCAAGGAAGAACAGCACGAAGTAGTGCGGGAAGGCCAGCAGCCACTTGACCAGGGGCAGCCACCGGTTCAGGTCGCGCTCGGCGTCCGGGTAGGGGTAGTCGAGGTGGACCGACTGGTGGTCGTCGGTGGACGGGTAGCGGTCGTCCAGCAGGGCCAGGTAGGCGCCCACCCGGTTGCCGAACCGTTGCAGCTCCAGGTTCCAGTCGAACCACCACCGGGGGTACTTGTGGCGGAACAGGATCATCAGCAGCGGCCCGAAGAACAGCAGCCCGCCGGCGCCGACGGCGGCGGTCCGGGTGCTGCCGTTGCTGCTCCAGTCCCAGCCGTTCCCCCCGGACACGGTGCCGAGCAGGATCACGATCGGGATGGCCATGAAGATCCGGAAGCCGGTGGACAGCCGGTCCAGCGGTCGGTCGGGGTAGTCCACCGAGAACCGGACCGGGTACTCCATCTGCTGCATCGCCGTCTCCTTTCCTCGCGGGTCTGCAAGGAATTCGATGCCATCTGACGACGGGTGGCAAACGTTGACCGCGGGCTGCGGCCCGCCCGCAGGGGGCTGTCGATGGCGTCGGTCAGCAACCCACGGTCGAGCGACCGGCCTGAAGGCGCACGCGAACATGACCATCTGCTCGGTGCCGTGGTGCGTGATCCCCGGGTTCGGCTGCGATATCCGGGTAGCCGGCACGGCGGACGAGGCGGAAGCCCGGCAGAGTCGAGATTTGTCCGGTTCGTACCACGGCTGCGTTGGGCCGGTCCCAGAAGGAATTCGGACACGTACACTACGCGTCGGGTGGGGGCCGCCCCGCGCGCATTCCAGGCTGGGAGGTGAGGTGTCGAGCGTTCTGACCGCTGACAGGCTGCGGAGGATGTATCTCTCGTACTTCACAGAGCGAGCGCACGCCGCCATCCCGAGCGCCTCCCTGGTGCCCAGCGACGACCCTTCCGTGTTGTTCACCACGGCCGGGATGCATCCGCTCGTGCCGTATCTGCTCGGACGACCGCATCCGAGCGGGGACAGGCTCGTCAACTACCAGAAATGCGTCCGTACCAGCGACATCGAAGAGGTCGGGGATGCGACCCACCTGACCTTCTTCGAGATGCTCGGCAACTGGTCGCTCGGCGCCTATTTCAAGCAGGAGTCCATCACCTGGAGCTACGAGTTCCTCACCGGCGCGGATTACCTGGACATCCCCGCCGATCAGCTCTGGGTGACGGTGTTCGAGGGCAATCAGGACGCGCCGCGCGACGAGGAGGCCGCCGCGATCTGGCGCTCGCTCGGGATCGACCGGCGCCGCATCGTCTATCTCGGCGCCGAGCACAACTGGTGGTCGCTTGGCCCAGAGGGCCTGTGCGGGCCGGACACCGAGATCTTCGTCGATACCCGTGGGAAGCCCTGCCCGGACGAGGACCCAGAGCGCGAGTGCCTGCCCGGGCTGTGCCGGCATGAGCGCTTCTTCGAGATCTGGAACAACGTCTTCATGACCTTCGAGCGCCGCGGCGGTGAGCTGCACGAGCTCCCCAAGCGCAACGTCGACACCGGGATGGGTCTCGAGCGCACCCTGGCCGTGCTCAACGGCGTCGACAGCGTGTACGAGACGCACCCGTTGGTCGAGATCAAGCAGGGGCTCGACGACCTCCTCACCGCCTCCGGGAGCACCCTGCCGCCGGAGCGCGCCGAGCGGGCCATCCGTATCCTCACCGACCACCTGCGCACCTGTGTGTTCATGCTCGGCGACCAGAACCCGGTGGAGCCGTCCAATCAGGGTCGCGGGTACGTGCTGCGCCGCCTGATCCGCCGGGCCGCGCGCGTGTGCCACCAGGCCGGATTCGCGGCGTCGGCCTGGGCGGATGCGTCCAAGGAGGTCGTGCGCCTGTACGGCTCGGCCTACCCTGAGCTCGAGCAACGCTCGGCCGAGATCACCGAGCAGCTGGTCGCCGAGCTCCACCGATTCCAGAAGACGCTCGCGCGTGGCACCGCCCGCATCGAGAAGGAGCTGACCCGCCTGCGCGAGAGCAACCGGCGCGTGATGCCGGGAGACGTCGCCTTCCAGCTCTACGAGACCTACGGTTTCCCGGTTGAGCTGACCCAGGAGCTGGCCGGCGAGGAAGGCGTGCAGGTCGATCTCGACGGCTATCGCCGCAGCGAGGAGCAGCACCGGGAGGCGTCCAGGAGCGTCCTGCAGGCTGCCGGCGGACTGATGGACGACAGCGACCAGAGCGTCCGCTACCACACCGCGACCCATCTGCTCCACGCCGCGCTCCGCAAGGTGCTCGGTGAGCACGTCCTCCAGCGGGGCTCCAACATCACCAAGGACCGCCTGCGCTTCGACTTCTCCCACCCGGCGCCCATGACGAAGGACGAGATCGCGGCCGTGGAGGCACTCGTGCAGGACTGGATCGACGCCGGCGTGCCCGTGGAGCACGAGGTCCTGCCCCAACAGGACGCGCGGCGGCAAGGCGCGATCGGGCTGTTCGACGAGCACTACTCCGGCCTGGTCTCCGTCTATCGCATCGGGGACAAGTCCCTGGAGTTCTGCGGCGGCCCGCACGTGCTCAACACCAGCGAGCTGGGCCGCTTCCGGATCGTGAAGGAGCAGTCGGTCGGTGCCGGTCTCCGCCGCATCCGCGCCGTCCTCACCCCGTCCACGGGGTTCCAGCGTGCGGCCACTTGGCGAGGCCACTAGACGGTCCGTAGGGCGTCGGTCGGGGTCAGGCGGGCCGCCCGCAGGGCTGGGTAGAGGCCGGCGACGGCGCCGACGGCCAGGGCGGCCAGGATGCCGCCGGCCATGGCGGGGGCGGGGACGACCAGCGACCAGCCGCGGCCGGTGGCGTAGACGGCGGTGACCGCGGCCCCCAGGGCCACCCCGGCGAGCCCGCCGGCCAGGGCCAGCAGCAGCGACTCGGCCAGGAACTGGAGGCCGACGTGGCCCCTGGTCGCGCCCAGGGCCCGGCGTAGGCCGATCTCGGAGCGCCGCTCCAGCACCGAGATCACCATCACGTTGGCGATCCCGACCCCGCCGACCAGCAGGGCGACCGCCCCGAGCCCGAGCAGCAGGGAGGTGAAGGCGCTGTTGGCGGCGGCTCGGGCGGCCAGGGCGTCCGACGGCCGGCTGACCCGGACCTCGTTGGGGTTGGCCGGGTTGGCGGTGGCCGGGAGCACGCTGCGGACCGCCTCCACCTGGTCCGGGTCGGCCCGGACGTAGACCGTGCCCGGCGAGCCGTCGGAGCCGAGCAGGGCCTCGGCGGCCGGGAAGCCGACCAGGGCGGCCCGGTCGATCTCGGAGGCCAGGGCGACCGGCCGCAGGATGCCGACCACCGTGAACCAGCGGCCGCCGAGCCAGACCTGGCGGCCGGTGGCGGTGACGCCGAGCCGCTCGGCCGCCTTGGCGCCGAGCACGACCACCTGGTAGCGGGCGGTGGCCCGGTTCAGGAACCGCCCGGCGGCCAGCTCCCCGCGGAGGGTGCCCAACAGCTCCGGGTCGGCCGCGAGCACGCTGATGCCACCCGTCTCGGCCTCGGGGATCAGGTCGGTGCGGCGCACGCTGGCGTCGGTGCCGCCGGTGGCCGCGACCCACTCCACCGGCCCGATGCGGCGCAGCATGCTGGGCGCCTCGGTGGGCAGCTTGGCGTCGGCCCCGAAGAAGGTCTCCCCCGGGGTGACCCGGAGCAGGTTGGTGCCGAGGCTGTCGAGCTGGGCCAGGAGATCGGCCCGGCTGGAGCTGGAGATGCCGAGCACGGCCACCATGGCCGCGATGCCGATGGCGATCCCCAGGGCCGACAGGGCGGCCCGCAGCCGCCTGGTGCGCAGCCCGGCCCCGGCCACGGCGACCAGGTCGCGGGCGCTGAGCCGGGCGCTCACGTCCCGACCTCCGCGTCGCGCTCGATGCGGCCGTCGCGCAGCTCGATGCGCCGGGGCAGGCGACCGGCGATGGCCGGGTCGTGGGTGATGACCGCGATCGTCGCTCCCTCGGCGTGCAGCTCCTCGAGCAGGGCGAGCACGCCGGCCCCGGTGGCCGAGTCGAGGTTCCCGGTGGGCTCGTCGGCGAGCACGATGGCCGGCCTGGCCACCACCGCCCGGGCGATCGCCACCCGCTGGCGCTCGCCCCCCGACAGCTGGGTCGGGCGGTGCCCGATGCGATGGCCGAGCCCGACCCGCTCCAACGCTTCGACGGCCTGGCGTCGCCGCTCGGAGGTCGCCACCCCGCCGTACAGCAGCCCGGTGGCCACGTTGTCCAGGGCGCTCAATCCCTCCATGAGGAAGAACTGCTGGAACACGAAGCCGACGGCCCGGGCCCGGAAGGCCGACAGGGCCCGGTCGGACAGCTCGCCGACCTCTTGGCCGGCGACCAGGACGGTCCCGGCGGTCGGCCGGTCCAAGGTGCCCATGACGTGCAGCAGGGTCGACTTGCCGGATCCGCTGGGCCCGGCGATGGCCAGCAGGTCCCCCTCCTCCACGGTCAGGCTCACGCCGCGCAGGACTTCCGCTTCGGGCGGCCCGGCGTAGCGCTTGACCACCCCACGCAACTCCAGGGCGGGTGTCATAGCGGCACCACCACCTGGTCGCCAGCGCGCAGCCCCTCGCCATCGACCTCGACCTGGCCGTCGGCGAACAGGCCGGTCTCGATCCCGACCAGCTGGCGGCGGCCGTCGCGCTCGACCTCGACCGCGTAGCCGCCCTCGGCCAGGGCGAGCAGGGCATTGACGGGGACCGCGAGCACGCCCTTGCGGACCTCGGTGGTGATCGAGGCCTCCACCGGGGCCTGGTCGAGCCGGCCGGTGGCCTCGGGGTCGTCCAGGGACACGACCAGCTCGACGGTCGGGGTGGCGTCGCCGCCGTCGCCGGCGGGGACGGAGGCCACCTTGCCCACCGAGGTGACCCGGCCGGTGGTGGTCCGGCCACCGGGCAGCTCCAGGTCGACCCGGTCGCCGGCGCGCACGTAGGGCTGGCGGCTGGCATCCAGGTCGATGGTGACCTGCCGCCCGGTGCCGGTCGCCTCCAGCAGGGCGACCCGGGACGGGCGCTGTCGCCGACGGAAGCCTTGCGGGTGGCGACCCGGACCGGGCCCGGCTGCCAGACGGCGTCGGAGGGCCGGACGGTCCCGGTCGCCTTCAGGCCCAGCACCTCCTGCCAGCGCTCCACCGCGGCCCTGGTCGCCCGGGTGAAGTGGTCGTCGACGGTGATGGCCCGGTCGGGGTCGTAGCCGAGGGCGACCAGGTTCTGCTCCAGCTGGCGGACGTCGGGGCCGTCGTCGACCCCGACCGACAGCTCGCGCCAGGCCGGCAGCCGCCCGTAGAGCAGCGGCACCGGCTTGCCGTCGACCCGGTACAGCGCCCTGCCCCGGCTCACCACCGCCCCCTCCGCGGGCAGGGCGGTGACGGTGCCCTGGCGCTGGTTGGCCACGAGCCTGGCCTCCCCGTAGCCGAGGGTGCCGTCGACCTCCTCGGTGGCGCGCAGGTCGCGCCGGGTCACGGGGGCGGTGGTGGTGGCCACCTCGGCCCCGGCGTCCCGGTCGCCGTCCTGCCCGCCGGCCTCGGCAGAGGTCCACCAGGCCGCCCCGGCCAGCACCACCCCGGCGGCGGCGGCCACGGCCAGCCGCCGGGTCAGGGTGGCGCTCACGACCTGTCCTCCGAGCTGGCCTTCCCCAGGCCGAGGGTGGCGAGGTGGTGGTCGCAGGCCTTCTCGGCCTCCTGGAACTTCTCCGAGGACGGGTCGGGGCCGCCGCCTCGGCCGCTGTCGTCCTTGCGCATCACCAGGCCGTCGCCGGTCGGGTCGGGCATGTCGATCCCGTGCTCGCGCATGCAGCGGGCGAAGGCGACCATGGCGTCGCGTTCCTCGGGGTCGATCTGGCCGGGCCCGTCGCCGCCGCCCATGAGGCCACCGCAGGCCTTCTGGGCCTCGTCCAGCTTCTCGGGGTCGGGGCGGGCGCCGCCGCCGGGTCCGCCGACCCGGACCCGGACCCGGCCCTGGTCGTCGACCTGCGGGTCGGGCATGTCGATGCCGTGCTCGCGCATGCACTTGGCGAAGTCGAGGGCCGCCTGCTGGGGGTCCTTGTCGGCGGCCTTGGCGGCGCCGTCGGTCGTCCCGGTGGCGCCGCCGCCCGACCGGGTGGCCACCCGGTCGCCATCCGGCGACCCGCCGCAGGCGACGAGGGCGAGGGCCAGCCCGAGCAGAGCCAGGGCCAATCCTGGATTGCGTCGCATCGGTGGATCCGCTCCTTCCCGGGAGCGCCCGTCGCTCCCGTCGGCCCCAGGTTCCTCGGCCGGCCGTAACGCCTCCGTCTCGCGGTTGCCTTACGAAGGCGTTACACGGGCCTGGGCAGGCTGGCGGGGCCCGGCCGGGCGCAAACGCGGACCAGGAGGAGCGGCGTGCGGGTGCTGGTGGTCGAGGACGAGGTGGTCCTGGCGGCCGCCGTCGCCCGCGGCCTGCGGCACGAGGGCATGGCCGTCGACGTCAGCCACGACGGCGCCGACGCCCTGGCCAAGCTGGACGTCAACCGCTACGAGGTGGTCGTGCTGGACCGCGACCTGCCCGGCGTCCACGGCGACCAGGTCTGCCGGACCCTGGCCGGCCAGGCCGCCCCGACCCGGATCCTGATGCTGACCGCCTCGGGCACGGTCGACGACCGGGTCGACGGGCTGACCCTTGGCGCCGACGACTACCTGGGCAAGCCGTTCGCGTTCAGCGAGCTGGTGGCCAGGCTGCGGGCGCTGGCCCGGCGGAGCCGCGAACCCCTGCCGCCTGTGCTGGAACGCTGCGACCTGCGCCTGGACTCGGCCCGCCGCGAGGCAACCAGGGGCGGCCACTTCCTGCGGCTGACCCGCAAGGAGTTCGGGGTGCTGGAGGTCCTGCTGGCCGCCGACGGGGCGGTGGTCTCGGCCGAGGACCTGCTGGAGCGGGTCTGGGACGAGCACACCGACCCGTTCACCAACACCGTCCGGGTCACGATCATGAACCTGCGGCGCAAGCTCGGCCGCCCGCCCCTGATCGACACCGTCACCGGCGTCGGGTACCGGCTGTGAGGACCCTGCTGCCCCGGGCCAGCGTGCGCCTGCGGCTGACCCTGCTCTACGGGGGGCTGTTCCTGCTCGCCGGGGGCGGGCTGCTGGCGGTGAACTACGCGCTGGTCCGCTCCCAGCTCACCCTGCCCTTCGGGGTCAGGATCGAGAGCCGGGCGGCCGGGCCGCCCGACGCGCTCGGCGACGCCCAAGGGCTGGTGCTCATGCGGGCCGGGGCGGCCGACGGCGGCGACCAGTTCGTGGCCGCCGCCCCCTCCCCGGAGGCGGTCGCGGCGGTCCGGCGCGAGGCCGAGGCGGTCCGTCGCGAGCTCCAGGCGGCCACCCTCCAGCAGCTCCTGACCCAGTCCGGCATCGCCCTGGCCCTCATGTCGGTGGCCTCGATCGGGCTCGGCTGGCTGGTCGCCGGGCGGGTCCTTGGCCCGCTCAGCGCCATCACGGCCACGGCCCGACGGCTGGAGGGCAGCACCCTGCACGAGCGCATCAACCTCCAGGGGCCCCGGGACGAGCTCAAGGAGCTGGCCGACACCTTCGACCAGATGCTCGGCCGCCTGGACGCCGCCTTCGAGACCCAGCGCCGGTTCGTGGCCAACGCCTCCCACGAGCTGCGCACCCCCCTGGCCATCGCCCGCACCGAGGTCGACGTCGCCCTCGCCGACCCTGAGACCGACCGGGCCGAGCTGCGGGCCATGGCCGGGCGGGTACTGGAGGCCAACCAGCGCAGCGAGCGCCTGATCGAGGGCCTGCTCACCCTGGCCCGCAGCGAGCGCCAGCTCCGGGCCGCCGAGCCGCTGGAGCTGGCCATGGCCGCCGCCGACGCCCTGGAGGTGGCCGCCCCCGACGTCGGGCGGCTCGGCCTGAGGGTCAGCCAGGTGCTGGGCGCCGCCCCGGTGGCTGGCGACCGCGCCCTGCTGGAGCGGCTGGTCGCCAACCTGGTCGAGAACGCCGTCCGCCACAACCAGCCCGGCGGCTGGGTCGAGGTCGACACCGGCCACGCCGGCCCCGTGTCTGTGGTCCGGGTCGCCAACGGCGGCCCCCTCATTCCTCCCGACCAGGTCACGACCCTGTTCGAGCCTTTCCACCGACTGGAGGCCGACCGCACCGGCTCCGACCGCGGCGCCGGCCTCGGCCTCTCCATCGTCCGCTCGGTCGCCACCGCCCACGGCGGCACCGTCACCGCCAAGGCCCTCCCCGGCGGCGGCCTGGAGGTCCGGGTGGAGCTGCCGGCCGACGCCCGCTAGTCGTGCTGGTGCTCCGCTTGGCCGGCCCCGGCCTAATCGAGGTTCACTTGCGTGCACTGGGGTCGGGCCGGGTGGGTTGCTGGTGGAACGGGCCGGTCGCAGACTTGCCCGGTGGGCTGACCAGGGCGATCGGTGGCGGGGTTGCGGGGTTGAGGTGGTGATCTGGACGCCTGATCGGCGGTTGCGGGTGTTTGTGAGTTCGACGGTGGGTGAGTTGGCCGCCGAGCGGCAGGCGGCGGTGGGGGCGATTTCGGGGCTTGGGTTGACGCCGGTGCTGTTTGAGTTGGGGGCGCGGCCATACCCG
>Ga0075419_10001178_pt1 | contig 16950 bp, 13 predicted proteins | sample SoiMetdeltSBSDD3_FD_76900 | JGI IMG/M metagenome (GOLD analysis project Ga0075419, IMG submission 76900) | Bulk soil microbial communities from a Populus tree surrounding site in Tennessee, USA - Soil MetaG P. deltoides SBSDD3 | ecosystem: Environmental > Terrestrial > Soil > Tree plantation... | reverse complement strand
TGTATTTTTTTTCGCCCGCTTCAATGATCACCAGGGCAGTATTAGGAGGTATCCTGCCAAGATTATTTGCCACGAGAATTATTTCATGATAAGCATCGTGGTCATTAATCGGAATATTAAAAGTTGTTCCTTTAATGGAAACTTCTTGTTTGCTTAATAGCACTTTATTGTTATGAATGATACTGATGGTATCATTATCGGCAATGCCATTGTCGAGTATAGTTAGTTTTAATTCTTTTTCATGAGTAGTAATAACAGAAACGGTATCGGTTCTTCTTTCATTTTTCTGCATCAATATCGTATCAGTAAACGATATGACCGGTATTGGATTGGTAACTGAATCACTAAAAGTTAATTCTTTATCCTTTGTAATCATTGAGTCCGCATTTTCATGCCAGGGCCTGGCTGCCATCCATGTCTTCATAAATGCTGTAGTATCCACACTGTTGCTGATCTTCTTATAAATAACAAATTCAGGCAGACCAAAACTCAGGAACTTGCCCCCAATTGTTTTTGCAAACGCACTTCCTTTCAAATATTCCTGATCATCCCGCTGTGAATAATTGAGGTTGTATCTCGATTGCACATGAAAGAAAGTTTTTTGGATAAATCCTTTATTTACTCCTTTGAATTTGTTGCTTGAAGAATCAAATTCACCAATAAAATTACATTTGCAATAACCCATTCCTTCGTCATAAGTATAACCGATATAGGTGCCATTCCATTTAATGATGCTGATCTTACAATAATTCGTTGTGGTGCCACTGCCTTCCCATGTACCCGAAAGATCCTGTGAAAAAGACATGAAAGGAAAAAATAAGAGGCTTAGAATTCTCATAGCATTATTATATACCAAGATAAAAATTTATAGCGTTAACAAATAGCTAATAGCCCACCGTTGAGCCTTCCAAATTATAATGCTGCCTTATGAAACGGGACACTTTAAGAAAATAGTTCTCTCATCTTATCTAAGAAGCTCTTATCAGTTTTATCCGGGTGAGGTTTGAAATTTTGAGACTGACTTAGCTTTTCAAGCATAGCTTTTTCTTCTGAGCTCACATGCTGCGGGGTCCAGACATTCACATGTATAAGCTGATCGCCTTTCTGATAACTATTTACCGCAGGGAAACCTTTACCTTTTAACCTGAATATTTTACCACTTTGTGTGCCAGGGGGGATCTTTATTTTAGCTCTTCCATCAATCGTAGGCACTTCTATTTGTGTTCCGAAAACAGCATCGGTAAAGGAGATGTGAAGGTCATAAGCTACATTCATGCCGTCACGTTGCAGGTCTTTATGTTGTTCTTCTTCGATCAGGATGATCAGATCTCCAGCCATACCGCCTCTTTCACCTGCATTACCTTTACCACTCAAATTTAGCTGCATTCCCTCCTGTACTCCCGCCGGTATCTCGATCGAAAGCGCCTCCTCACCATACACTCTTCCTTCTCCCTTGCAGGAATTACATTTAGCCGTTATTGTAGTTCCTTCTCCGTTGCAGGTTGGACAAGTAGTGACAGTTTGCATCTGGCCGATAAAAGTATTGGTGACTCTTCTGACCTGGCCGGAGCCACCACAAGTAGCACAGTTCTGAACGCTGCCTTTATCTTTGGCTCCACTTCCACTGCAGGTATTACAAACAACATGCTTTTTTACCTTGATATTTTTTGTTACACCTTTTGCGATCTCTTCATAAGTAAGTTTGATCTTTACCCGAAGATTGCTTCCTCGTACACCTTTACTTCTTGATGTCCGGCCTCTGCCGCCACCAAAAAAACTACCAAACAGATCTTCTCCAAAAACATCTCCAAATTGGCTGAAAATGTCTTCCATATTCATTCCACCACCGCCAAATCCGCGGCCATTGCCTGCGACACCGGCATGACCGTACCGATCATATTGGCCTTTCTTGTCTGTATCACTTAAAATTTCGTACGCTTCTGCAGCTTCTTTAAATTTCTCTTCAGCAGCCTTATCTCCGGGATTACGGTCAGGATGGTATTGCATCGCCACTTTACGGTATGCTTTTTTAATCTCATCTGCGGATGCAGATTTATTAACTCCCAATACTTCGTAGAAATCTCTTTTTGACATAGTTCTTATTTCCCTACTACCACTTTTGCGTAACGGATTATCTTATCGTTGAGATAATAACCTTTTTGAATTTCATCGATCACTTTTCCTTTTAGTTCCGGTGTTGGAGCAGGAATTTCTGTTATGGCTTCATGCATGTCAGGATCAAAATCATGGTTGATCGTTTCCATAGGCTTTAACCCTTTTGCGGCTAATATGTTTTTCAGTTTGTTAAACACAAGCATGACACCTTCTTTAGTTTGATTGACATCATCAGAAGCATTTATTTGCTTTTCGGCTCTTTCACAATCGTCTAATACTTCGAGCATATCAACTATCACCTCTTTCCCGGCGGTTTGGATCAGGTCCGTTCTTTCTTTCAAACTCCTTTTCTTAAAGTTCTCAAACTCGGCTACTTTACGGATAAATTTATCCTTCATTTCGCCAAGCTCGTTGCGAAGTGTTTCTATCTCAGGTTCGTTTGTCACAGGTTCATTCAAATGCGTTGTCCCGCTTAGATTCTCATCCGCGTTGATACCAACCTCAGCTTCTTCCCCTTGCTGCATTTTTGCCTGTTCCTTTGCCTCTTTCATATCTTTTTGACGCATTTTTTCAAAAATTGATTGCAAAGGTAAGGTTTCAATAATACTGCCAACGCCATTTTAGAGGACAAATTGACGGGCCAAAATCGCTCATTTTCAATGGGCCTGACGGCTACCTTTGCGCCATGATAAAGGTTTATTTGCGAAAGAAAATCAGTCGAAGAGTGGTGGAAGGGCACCCATGGATTTTTGCAAATGAGGTAGATCGTGTTGAAGGTACTGTGAACGGAGGTGAGGTCGTAACAGTTTTTTCACACGATAATAAGTTTGTCGGGAGCGGCTATATAAATCCCAGGTCGCAGATCATGGTGCGAATATTGACAAGAAGCAGAACCGATGTGATCAATGAGGATTTTTTCTATGAACGAATTTTAGCATGCTGGGAATACAGAAAAAAGATTGGTTACACAGAAAATTGCAGGCTTGTTTTTGGGGAAGCAGACTCCATGCCTCAACTAATTATCGATAAGTTTAATGAATATTTTGTTATTCAAACCCTGGCACTGGGGATTGATGTGTGGAAGCCTGCAATTGTCAAAGCAATACAAAAGATATTTAATCCCAAAGGAATTTATGAAAGGAATGATGTACCTGTAAGAGAGGTAGAGGGTATGACACAACAAAAAGGATTTCTATCAGGTCCATTTGATACAAAGATCACCATTAATGAGAATGGGTTAAAATTTTATGTTGATATTGAAGATGGACAAAAGACAGGTTATTTCCTTGATCAGCAAGATAACCGCAGAGCCATTCAACATATTGTAAAGGATGCGGATGTTTTGGGTGCCTTTACCTACACCGGCACATTTGAAATTCACGCTGCGCATTATGGCGCAAAATCGGTTTTAGGCCTGGATATTTCCGAGAATGCCGTACAAAAAGCAAATAAAAATGCCATCTTAAATGGTCTTGGAGATGTCTGTAAATTTCAAACGGCAAATGCATTTGACGTCTTAAAACAATGGAGCAAAGATGGAAAACAATATGACGTGGTGATGCTCGACCCACCCGCTTTTACTAAAAGCCGTGAGACAATACAGAAGGCAATTACAGGATACAAGGAGATCAATTTACGAGGAATGAAGCTGGTGAAGCCCGGGGGATTTCTTGTCACTTCCTCCTGTACCAGTCTCGTGAATGCCGAATTGTTTTTGCAGGTAATAGACATGGCCGCGAAAGACGCCAGAAGAAAATTAAGACAGGTATGTTTTCAAACACAATCACCCGATCATCCTATTATCCCGAACATTGAGAATACGCAGTATCTGAAGTTTCTTATTGTGCAGGTACAATAAATAAGAAAGCATCCCGGATTTCGGAATGCTTCACTAATATTTTAATTGCTATTATTTCGACACCTGGAATTTACCTGATTCAAGTACTTTGCCTGACGCATCTTTCAATTGATAGATATAAACGCCACGGTTATATCCTGAAAGATCAAGGGTGGTAGATGAATTCACATTCTTTGCTTCATATACCTGTCTGCCAATAAAGTTTATGATCTGTAAAGTATAACCTCTGTCAAAATTTCTTTGGAATTCAACTTTAATAAATGTGGTAGCCGGGTTAGGGTAGCACTTTAGGATACGCTGAGTTTCATCCTGAGGTGGCTCACGATGCGACTGACCCTTAGAGTTTGCGGTGGTCAACAGAATAATGGATACAAAAAGTAAAATTCTTTTCACTAAAACAAATTTAACTTTATTTGCGCAAAATAACAGGAATTTTTTTTCGTTGCAACGTAAAAACCCTATCCGGATAAAAAAACTGTAAATCATGGATTTAGCCTTACAAAACTCGTAAAATTCCCATCAGTTATTTCATGCCTTCGAGTGTAAGAGCAATGTTTTTAAAGTTTGGTTGCTCATTCGCATTTTCAAGAACTTCGGCATAACGAATGACACCATCCTTATCGATCACAAAAGCAGATCGTTTTGACACACCTTTCATATTATAGCCAAACATTTCATAAATAGTTCCATAAGCTGTTGAAACCTCTTTATTGAAATCGCTTAGCAGGGAAAAATTAAGACTTTGTTCAGCTTTATATTTTGCCAGTGTATGAAGTGAATCCACAGAAATGCCAAACACTGTTGCATTGACCTTGTTATAATAGGAGATATTATCTCTTACCGAACACAATTCTGCAGTACAGGTGCTGGTAAAAGCTAAGGGAAAGAAAAGCAGCAGAACATTCTGCCCACGAAAATCAGACAGGGTTACTTTATTTTTTGCAGAATCATATAATGTAAAGTCGGGAGCTGTTTGTCCGGTCTCTATTTTCATAAATGATTTTGTTTCAGGATGTGTGATCTTTATTTGTCAAAGAAACAATTAACTTTCCTAAATGTTCTGTTTTATTTAAATCCCTGGTAACGGGGGCAAAACCAACTGTTATGAAAAAAGTAATCACAGAATTCATCGGTACATTTTTTCTCGTTATAGGTGCAGCGTTAGGTGGTGGAATTGGCGCTGCGCTTGCGTTGATGGTAATGATCTATGCAGGCGGTCATATTTCCGGAGCGCACTATAATCCTGCAGTCTCACTTGCCGTATTTATCAGGGGTAAATTATCTGTCGGCGAAATGCTTGGGTACTGGATGAGTCAACTTGCCGGATGCATTTTCGCGGCGATTGTTGTAGCAAATGTATTTGGGATAGAAGGGACTTCAGATTGTGCAATTACTAATGATGGTGTGGTAAAAGCTTTGATTGCCGAGATTCTCGGAACGTTTGCATTGGCATATGTTGTATTAAATGTAGCGACCGCAAAGGGAACAGCTGGAAATAGTTTTTATGGGCTAGCAATTGGAGGCACCGTATTAGCCATGGCAACAGTTATTGGAAGATTCTCCGGCGGTGCTTATAATCCTGCTGTCGCTATTGGTTTGTGCATACAAAAAACATTCTGTTGGCCGCAGATATGGATATATATTATAGGATGTTTTGCAGGCGCTGCCTTAGCCGCATTTGTTTTCAGAATGAATAATCCAGATGACAAATAATAGTGATTAAAACCTGGGCTTAAAATAAGGATTTGAACGATCGGCCAATTTGCCGATCCATGTAACTGCGAGTTCAAATCCTCCGCGGCCATGGCTGCTGGGTTTCAGCTTTGAAATATTTGCATCGTAGCTAAGTGAAACAGAAAAAGGACTATAGTCTAATTTGACAACCGGTATCAATGCATCATTCCACCGGACAAACGTTCCAAAGTGAATAGCGTAATCGGGCTCATCCGGATAGGCACCAATCTTTAAACCATACATAGCGCCGAAAATGGTTTCTTTAAATGAGCCTTGTCTTGAATGATCACCTAGTATCGTTATATAAGTGTACTCATTCACACCAAGTTTAAGCCCGCCTGAAAAAACGAGCTTGGGATTCAGCTCTATTTCCTTGTTCTTGTAAAATGAATTTTGAGGACGATTAAAGTGGTGGTAAGCTGCGCCAATGTAAAAATTATTGTCCGGATTGTTATTCAGCACGGAATTTAAACTCATACCGACACTACCGTCAAGATAAGCGTACGTTGGATCTGTGATATTCTCTCCCAATCCCATTCCATCGTATTGACTATTGGTTGTGACTTTAGAGAGATCGATACTGTGTTGTACCCAACCACCCATAAATCCCAGCGACAAATAAGTATTCTTTTGATTGCTTATCGATTTATGGTAATTCAATGCAGGTAAAATTTTTGTTTGTGTAAATGAAACAGATCCCGCACGGTCATAAAATAATTGCAATCCAAAGGTGACATAATCATCTCCCTTTCCAACAGGCATTTTGTATTCTCCATTAAAGGATCCGGTTCTGTAGCCAGTCGTAACACTATTCCATTGATCACGATACACTGCCTGTAACCGAACATCGCCTGTGAATATCCCTGCAAGCGCCGGGTTTCTCAACAGCGGCGTTTCGAAAAATTGTGACATATGAAGATCCTGTCCCTGCATTTTGCTGCAAAAGATCAAAGTACAGGCTCCCATTACTATTGATAATCTCTTTCTCATTTGCACATTATCTTATTAAGGTTATGTTGCCATTATATGATATTAACTCGCCATTCTTACAATAGATCTCCAATTGATAAATATATACGTCAGCATTCGCTTTCTTTCCTTTCCAGGTTCCATCCCAGCCCACAGAAGCCACATTGATCGGCATATCATATCTTTCAAAAACAATTTCGCCCCAACGATTGAATATTCTCAAGACTTTTGCGCGATCAAGACCCGTTCCTCTTGGATAAAACACATCATTACTACCATCGGCATTGGGCGAAAATGTATTGGGAACAAAGAAATTTTGACCGTTACAAACAACTTTTACTGTCACCTCTCCTTTATTGGTGCATCCATAGCGGTCAGTAATATTTACTGCATATTTTGTGGTGAACTGTGGATTAGCTGTAGGAATAGGACAGGTTGTGCAGGTCAGGTTTTGTGCAGGAATCCAATTGTATGAAACAATGGGCCCGGTATAATTCATATTTAGTGGAGCCGTACCGCCGGAAATTATTGTTATCGGATCAGCGGCTGGTATTGCCGTTGGTCTTGGTACAGCATATACCGGGTGATAACTTGTATCAGCACACCCGATCTTATTTGTTGCGATGAGCTGAATATTAAAATTACCAGAGGTAGTATAAGCAGTTACGCCATCCTGTGATTGGCCAGAGGATCCATTTCCAAAATTCCACGCCCATTTAATTGTAGAGTCGGGCAATGTTAATATACCTCTGAATGTCTCAGGAATACTAACACAAACCGAGTCTTTACCAATAATCGATAATTCAGGAGTTTTATAAACAAAAACTGTATCAACAAAAGAGCTTGGACATTGGTATTGGGTATTCACTGAAAGTCTTACTATATAAGTACCCGGTGAATTATAATTATGTGTCGGGCTTGTTGTTGTGCTTGTGCTGCCATCACCAAAATCCCATACAGTTGAAATGATCGGATCATTGGATATTGAATAGTTTGTAAATGTGACATTGCCATTATCACAGAATTCTGTTTTATCAATTCCAAAAAGCGGCAGCGCTCCAAATACGATCACAGGTGCAGAAGGAACATATGCTTCGCAGCCATACCGGTCTGGAATTATCATATAAGGATAATAGTTACCAGGACTATTATACTTGTGCGTTATAGTGGTTTGGCGAGTGCTATCCAATTTACCATCGCCAAAATAAAATACATAATTAAAACCTGGCGGAGCGGTGATCGTGAAGGTAACAGTAATAGAATCACAACCTGATGCAGGCGTGAAGCTGACCTGGGTATTTGCCTGCGGGTCATATGCATTCACGACGGATAGCGCCGAATCCACGCAACCGCCTTCTCCCGTTACATACAATGTTGGATAATATGTACCGTACGAGTTATAGAAGTGTGATGGATCTTGTGCAAAGCTTGTAGTACCATCGCCAAAATCCCAACTGTAACCGGAATAATTACTTCCCTGGAAAATAAAGCTTGTTTGTAATGGTAAACAAATTCCGGTGCTGTCGATCATACTAAACGCCGCTACCGGTTTCCTGATCTTTACATAATTATTCTTTGTAACCGAATCTTCACAACCAACCAGGTCACGGATCTTAAGCTTGATGTTATAATCATTGTTTCCTGCGGGAAAACTATGGGTTGGATTTTGAAGCGTAGATGTTCCTCCATCGCCAAAATTCCAGAAATAGGTTAACCCAACGCCGGTTGAAGTATCTGTAAACTGTAATGGTGCCGATGGGCAATAAAAGGTATCTGCATAAAATGCAGCCCTGGGATTTGTGATCAATACTGCGTTTGTAATAGAAAATGTATCGGCACAATTAACATTGTCTTTGATTGCTAATGTTACGGTATAACTTCCTTCCAATGTATACGTGTGTGAGAAAGGCGGTGCAGTGTATTGCTGCTGCGTACCGTCGCCAAAATTCCAGGTCCATTGTGTAATGGGTGCGCCTGTAGGAGTGGAAAGGTCATTAAAGCTCATGGTTTTGTTTACACAAGCGCCAGTTCCATTGGGAGAAAAGTTTGCAATAGGTCCGCTTACTACCATAAAATTTGACTTGGTAATAGAATCTTTGCAACCATTGACGTCTTCGATCACCAATTTCACATCATAGGATCCATAATTGGCAATAGCGTAATCAATACTTCGTGTCGTGTCATTAAATACAGTTGTGCCGATTGTCCAGGTGTAATCTTTTATGTTAGCAGCATTACTTCCTGTAGCAGTTAAGGTAAACGCTTCACCCTTACAAACAGGATTTTGATTTGCTGTAAAGGCGGGTGTTTCACTAATGATCTTGATTTCTTTGGTCTTGGTATAAGAGCATGGGCCGTTTGTTACGGTTAGCGTCGCTGTATATGTGCCATAAGCAGGATAAGTAAATGTTGGCGGAGTAACGCTTGTAAAAATTGTATTGGCGGGATCCCCCATTTTCCATTCATAAGTTATCGGTCCGTAAACAGCATTCGTTAAAGAGCTATCAAGGAAAGTAACCTGTAATTTATTGCTGCAATTTGTCTGGTATCCAAATTTGGCAACAGGTGGCTTTACCTGAATTGGTTTGATCAAAGAATCAGTACAACCGTTATTAGAAACAACAAGTTTCACATTCAAGAATCCTGTATCAACATATGTATGAGATGGATTTTGCAATACGGAAGTAAGACTATCTCCAAAGTCCCATAACCATCTTACAGTCGCCCCGGGTGTTGTTGTTGAAAGATCCGTGAATTGTATGGGTGTACTGGCACAGGTATTATTCGGCGTAAAACTAAAATTAACTGTTGGCGGTGTTCCTGTTAATACGCCATTTGGAATATTTATCGTTTCAGTACATCCATTTTGCGTGGTGATTGTCAGTTGAAGATTATAATTGCCTGCGGTTGTATAAGTGTGAATTGGCGATTGCGTGGTATAGATTCCACCCGGTCCTAAATTCCATGAATAACTTATTACACTATCTACTGATTGGATAACTGCTATTGGCTGAAATGTAAATGGAATACATCCTCCTGTTGGAGCATTACTGATTCGCACCGTTGCCGGACTTATTTTAATATATTGATATTTAGTAATCGTATTGCTGCAGCCGCCCGGTAAGGTGATGGTTAATGTAACCGTAAATGTTCCAAGAGTGGTATAAGTATGTGATGGATTTCTTGAAGTAGAAGTTCCTCCATCGCCAAAATCCCAAAGCCATGTGCCGGCTGACGGACTTAGGTCCGAAAACTGAACAGTAAACGGAGTTTTGCACGAAGTTGAATCATTTGCTGTAAAATCAACAGTTGGTTGGGTGTTTACCGTTACCGTTTTTGTTATTGAATCAATACAGTTACCGTAATTATTAGTTAACCTTACCTGGAAAGTTCCACCCGACAAATAAGTTTTGATTGGATTGATTTGAGATGACGTAGTACCATCGCCAAAATCCCAATAAGATGTATTAGGAGCGGGGGAGGAATTATTCTGAAATGTTACTGATTGTCCAAGGCAAATACTTGAAGGAGCGGTAAAGTCTGTTGTCTTTCCGGCTACAATGACATTCTTCGTAATAGTTCCATTACAGCCAAGGTCGCTTTGGATCGTTAGGGTCACCGGGTATGTTCCTGCAGTCGCATAAGTAGCCGTTGGATTGGTTTGGGTAGACGTGGGTCCTCCGTTTCCAAAATTCCAGAGGTAGGTCAAGTTACCGGGGCCACTTGATTGGTCCTGGAATGAAATAATAAATGGACCCTGGCATGTATTGGGTTGCGAATAAACAAAATCCACATCGATCCCATTTATGATCCTTATATAGCGACCAATCGATTTAAAACTTTGGCATCCTGTACTACTTGTAACCTGTAATGACACAGTATAAAATCCTGCAGTTGTATAGGTGTGCGATGGGTTCTGTGATGTGGATATCCCTCCATCTCCAAAGTTCCAAAGCCAATCCGTGATCGTACCGGCACCCGCAGGTACAGTTGTTTGATCTGTAAATTGAATGGTGGCCGGTACACAAGCAGTGGTAATATTGGCAGTAAATCCGGCAGTGGGCGATGGATATACCGTTATGTAATTTGTTTTCACTTCTTCGTCTACCCCATCGTTATTCCTTGCTATTAATTTGACGGTATAGGTTCCCGGAAGAGAAAAATTGGTTACCGGGTTTTGCGCCGTAGAAGTCACACCATTGCCGAAATCCCAGATCCATGCAGTAGGGTTGTTGGTCGACAGATCCTGGAAATTTACAATTAGAGGTGCGCAACCTGATACTTTATTTGACGTAAAATCTGCAACAGGAGCCTGAGCTGATGAAGTAATGATGGCTGCGATAGCAAAAACAGCTGTGGCAGCTATTCGCACCTTTAGCATCTTTAAGCTTCTCAATAGCGGTACGTTTAAAGGCAGGTTTATATAACGGCAGGAATAATTCAAAAACTATTGATTTAACAACAGATGTTTAAATGGTTAAAAATTGGTGGTTATAGGATACGGGAATTAATAGACCAATGAAAACTAAAATCTCAAAGTCATGTTATGACTTGAGCGGCGGTTTTTCGTTTAAGTAGATCAACTTTGTATTTGTCGATCCGGATAGGAGTTTTATAGCTTTACTAACTTTAATGTCTTTGTCTCGTTGCCGTTTTGCGTTGCTTCCACATAAGTCCAGCCACTATTGGTAATATTCCAGGTTCCATTAATAAGCGAAATAGGGTTTGGCGCGCTCGGAAAATCGGCCCAGGTCGTCATTGCAGCGGCGTTACCATCCCAGGTACCTGTTCTTTCTTTGGTTCCGTTCAGAATCGCATCTACCGTTTTGTTGCTGTAATATTGAAACGTGTAGCCCTCAAAGCTGGAAGTTATATCCGTACCGTTTTGAGTGAATTTGGTGATCTTCCACTGGCCATCCGTCATGGCTTTCACTACGGCATCTTCGGCAATTTTTTCAGCAATTTTTTTACAGCCGCCGAGCAGCATGATCAAAGCGAATAAGGTAATCAGTTTTTTCATAAGTGGGTCCTAGATGGGCGAGCAAGATAAATATAATCACTGGGTTATGCAATAGTAATATCAGCAATTGTACCAAAAAGAGGAAAGCGGCCGACAAGTACGCTTTCCCTCTTATTTTGAGAGAGTTATTTGGGAAAACCAGCGTCGGCTTTCACCTCGTTAAGTTGCTGTGTATGACGGTTGGTATGGGCAGAGATCATCAGACAAAGCTGGTAACAATCAAGTAAGCCAAATGGCATTTGCACAAAATGATTGCGCAGGTCTTCTGAGGTCGCTTTAATGTACTTAATATGGGCTGCCCTGGTAGTTTTAAAATCATTCATTGCTTCGTCGAGACTCTTATATCCGGTATTTGGTGGTTCAAGGGGTGCAAAGGTTTTTACTTTATTTTCTCTTGACTGCATCACTTTTATCAGTTCCTCGTCGGTGAATTTGAGGTCTTTCTTTTTTTCAGGAGTAGCTGGTGCTTTCATACTTGTTTCAAGCATACCCCATAACATTTTTTCAGAAGCGGCGATATGATAAACACATTCCTTTACCGACCACCTATCTGCCGCAGCCTTATAATCGAGTTGGGCGGCACTAAGGCCTTTTACTGCATCCTGCAAAACACCTTTTGTGTTCTTCATATGCTCGGCTGCAAACTTTCTTTCTTTTTTTGACAACACATCATCTGTTGGAGTGCCTGCTAACCCTGAAATAACAATAAATAAAAGGAGAAGTTGGTTATAGATTTTTCTTCGTGGCATAGCAATAGATTTTGTACAACAAATGGGCCGGGAAAGATTTAAAAAAGGGTTGGGATGGAAAAGTTACGAAAGCCTTTCAATTCAGTTGTCATTTTTTGTACACTTTTTTTTAAAAAAATACCCTCATTGCTTCATTATCTTTAGTCAATGAAAATAAGAGAGGTCATCGCATCACTTGAATCATATGCATCGCCCACATTGCAGGAAGGATATGATAACGCCGGTCTTATTACAGGGGACGAAAATGGAGAATGCACGGGAATACTGGTATCATTAGATGCAACAGAGGCCGTTATTACAGAAGCCATAAAGAAAAAGTGCAATCTTGTTGTTTCTCATCACCCTATAGTTTTTTCAGGATTAAAAAGAATAACCGGAAAGAATTATGTGCAAAAGACGGTAATTGCCGCTATCAAAAATGATATCGCATTGTATGCGATACATACAAACCTCGATAATGTAATCAGCGGGGTAAATGGAAGAATAGCGGAATTAATTGGATTGGGAGACAGGTCTGTATTGCTACCTAAAGAAAATCAGCTAAGAAAACTTTACACCTTTGTTCCTTCTGCCAAAGCAGATGAGGTAAGACAAGCCATATTTGATGCAGGCGGTGGGCATATTGGCAATTATGATGAATGTAGTTTTAATGCCGAAGGTTTCGGCACATTCAAAGGAGGAATGGACACAGATCCTTATGTTGGTAAACCGGGCGAATTGCACAAAGAGAATGAAATAAAGGTGGAAGTGATATTTCCCGCATGGCTTGAGGGTAGGATCGTCAAAAGTTTACTGGCTGCGCATCCTTATGAGGAGGTAGCTTATGATATCATTAAGGTTGAAAACAGGTTGTCGGCAATTGGTTCTGGTGTTATAGGAAAATTGAATGAACCAATGGATGAAATGGATTTTTTAAGACTTCTTAAAGAAAGGTTTGCGCTAAAGGTCATTAAACATACGCTGTTAATGAATAAACCGGTACAACGGGTTGCTGTATGTGGGGGTGCTGGAAGTTTCCTGATTTCCAGTGCATTGGCAGCCGGGGCCGACTTTTATATTACCGCTGATATCAAATACCATGAGTTCTTCGATGCCAATAATAGAATGGTCGTTGCAGACATTGGCCATTATGAAAGTGAGCAATTCACCATCAACCTTTTGCAGGAATTTTTGGAACAAAAATTCCCTACCTTTGCCGTCCTTAAAACAGAGGTGAATACAAACCCGGTAAGATACTTTCTGTAAAGCTGAATCATTAGTAGCACTAAGCCGGGCCATAAAAAATTCGAAAAACAATCAATCAAATAAATGAGTACAGTAAAAGAGTATTCGGTTCAGGAAAAACTAACCGGCCTGGTTACACTTCAGAAAATTGATTCCAAGCTGGATGAGTTGAAAATATTAAAAGGCGAACTTCCGATGGAAGTAGCCGATCTTGAAGATGAGATCCTGGGATTACATTCAAGACAGACCCGCATTGAAGAGGAGATCAATGGCATCACTGAGTTTATCGAGCAAAAGAAAGAAGCCATCAAGGAATCGCAGGCATTGGTGAAAAAATACGAGAAGCAAAGCAACAACGTAAAGAACAATCGTGAATTTGAAGCGATCAACAAAGAGATCGAGATGCAGCAATTGGAAGTAAAGCTTGCTGAAAAACATATCAAAGATGCTACCGATGAGATCGCTGAGAAAGCCGTGTCACTTGAAAAAGCTAAGAAGACAATCGGGGCTAAGGAAGGTATTCTCAATACCAAGAAAGAAGAGTTGGAGAAGATCATTGCTTCTACTGAAAAAGAGGAAAAACATTTTAATAAGATGGCTGCGGAAGCAAGGGAATCAGTGGATCCACGTTTACTCACCAGCTATTCTAAGATCCGTCACAGTTATCGTAATGGGTTGGCTGTAGTGCAGGTGGAAAGAGACGCTTGTGGTGGTTGTTTCTATGCAATTCCTCCGCAAAAGCAAAGTGAGATCCGCCAGCATAAAAAGATCATGGTGTGCGAGAACTGTGGCCGTGTATTGGTCGACAATGATCTTCATTCATCTGTTGAGATCAAGTAGTTGATATAAATATTTTTTTTCTCCCCGTTTTGGCTCCTGCCTGACGGGGTTTTTTTTGCTTTGCTGCGTTCGCAATGACGATGGGGACAAAATGCTTTGAATCATTTTGGCCTAAATTGCATGTATGCTGAAACAACTTACCATTCAGAATTACGCCATTATAGATGCAATTGATATAAAATTTCCTGCCGGGATGAATGTGGTGACAGGTGAGACGGGTGCTGGAAAATCGATCGTCATGGGAGCATTAGGACTCATTCTTGGTGACAGGGCTGATTCATCAGTGCTGGTTAACAAAGAAAAGAAGTGTATTGTGGAAGGTGTTTTTGAAACAGAAAATAAGCCGGTGGTAAAAACCTTTTTGAAAGAAAATGAACTTGACTATGAAGATGAATTGGTTTTGAGACGGGAAATAGCGGTTAACGGTAAATCAAGGGCATTCATAAATGATACACCGGTAAATCTTGATCAGCTAAAAGATTTGACCGGTTTGCTGGTTGATCTTCATCAGCAGTTTGGTGCATTGCAATTGGGCGAAAATGATTTTCAAAGACAGGTGATCGATGCGTTGGCGGGGACCAATGATCTTGTAAATGAATATCAGGATATTTATCATCAATGGAAAGGCTTTCAGAAGGAATTAGATGAACTAAAACAAAGAAAGCTGCAATTTGATAAAGAGGCCGATTATAACAGGTTTCAATTTTCCGAACTTGAGGAAGCATCTTTTAAAGAAAATGAATTAGAGGAAATCGACATTGAATTGAAGATGTTGAATAATTCAGAAGATATTAAGAGTGCTTTGTCGAAAGTGTATTTTGAATTAAAAGAAAGTGAAAGCCCGATCGTTCAGCGATTAAAAAGCCTGGCTAACCAATTACAGGGATATGCTTCGTTTCATCCGCAATTGTCCGAACTAATTCAAAGATTGCAATCCACGCAATTAGAATTGCAGGATGTGGCCAGTGACCTTGACAGCGTAAGCAATCATATTCATTATAGCCCGGAAAAAATTGAGCAGTTAAATGAACGACTTGCACTGGGATATAAATTATTAAAAAAGCACGGGGTAAAAACGACCGCCGAATTGATGACCATTCAAAGGCTGTTCGAAGAGAAACTACAAGCGGTTTTAAATATCGATGAAGCGATCCATCAAAAAGAAAAAATTGTCGCGGACACATGGCATGCCTTGTCTCTACAGGCAAAACAAATATCCGATGCCAGGCATAAACAGGTAAAACCTTTGGAAGAAAAGGTTAATAAACTATTGACACAGGTAGGAATGCCGAATGCAAAGATCAAGGTGGAGGTTAAGGATGAGATTGGGTTGAATCCCTTTGGAATGAACAGCATTGAGTTTTTATTTGATGCGAATAGAAGTAAACAATTCTTACCGATACGAAAAGTAGCAAGTGGCGGTGAATTAAGCAGGCTGATGCTTTGCATCAAATCGTTGGTAGCGCAAAAGCTTGATATGCCTACGTTGATCTTTGACGAGATCGATACAGGTATTTCCGGCGAAGCTGCGAAGCAGGTAGGTGCAATAATGAAAGACCTTTCCGATAACCGCCAGGTGATTTGCATTACCCACCAACCCCAAATAGCGGGCAAGGCCAATGCTCATTTTTTTGTTTATAAAGACATTGTCAGGAATGAAGTGAAAACCAGTATCAGGTTACTCAATAAAGATGAGCGAATAACAACGATTGCGAAAATGTTAAGCGGTGAAAAACCAACAGCTGCTGCAATAGAGAATGCAAGGGAGATGGTGAACAATTAACAACCGGCAACGCGCAATAAGCAAATGAAAACTTTAATTGTTCTTTCGCTCATAATTGCTTTTATGTTCATAGGCTACTTCATAAATAAGTTTCTCCAAAATATTATCAGGCCAAGACAGTCTTTTGGCAGATTACTATTCTACTTTTTATCGGTATTGATCTTTGTTTTTATTTTATCATTTCTCATGGTATTCGTGATCAGCAAACTTTATCCAAATGAGCTAATGAAATAACTTCTTACTTTTACCACCCAAAATAACAGGCTATGGCTTATAATCTACTAAAAGGAAAAAGAGGAATCATAACAGGCGCCCTGGATGCAAATTCTATTGCATGGAAAGTAGCAGTAAAGGCATATGAGGAGGGAGGAATTTTTGTATTGACGAATGCGCCGATCGCTATGCGGATGGGTGAAATAAATAAACTGGCTGAGAAAACAAAATCTGAGATCATTCCCGCCGACGCAACGAATGTGGATGAACTGGCAAGTCTTTTTACTAAATCACAGGAGATATTGGGAGGCAAGATCGATTTTGTGCTTCATTCGATCGGTATGAGTGTGAACATCAGGAAAAAAATACCGTATACAGAGTCTAATTACGATTACTTCATGAAAGGCATTGATGTTTCTGCGATGTCATTTCATAAAATGTTGTC
>Ga0075419_10001174_pt1 | contig 16964 bp, 12 predicted proteins | sample SoiMetdeltSBSDD3_FD_76900 | JGI IMG/M metagenome (GOLD analysis project Ga0075419, IMG submission 76900) | Bulk soil microbial communities from a Populus tree surrounding site in Tennessee, USA - Soil MetaG P. deltoides SBSDD3 | ecosystem: Environmental > Terrestrial > Soil > Tree plantation... | reverse complement strand
CCTCGGCCAACCGGGCCGCCTCAACCAGCGAGGCGACGCGGAAGACCGCCATCGCGCCGCCGTGCAGCACCACCTAGTCGGCGACACCCTCCGCGGCGAGGAACCCCCGCCATCCTTGCTCGCTCATCCTCACCACATTGTCAGGCGTTCCAAGGCACCAAGCCACACTCGTACGCGAGGATGACCGCGTGCACCCGGTCGCGCAAGTCTCGTCAAGGTCGAACGTGGTCAGAATGACCACCTTGCCGGCGCTGCGTGCGGCCCGCCTGTCCCCGACCGATGCTCTGCGCACCGCGTGAGCCCGGTCAGGGGCGCCAGGTGTCGCTACGGGTCAGGGTGCACGCGGTACCGGTGGAGAACGTCCGGTTGGCGCCGGACTCCCAGGTGACTGTGCCGCCTTCCTTGCGGATGTACTTGTACTGGACCGCCGTGTTGAACGGCAGCGTGACCGTCGCCTTCCAGATCGGGTAGCTGGCCGCGGACATCGGTACCGCGTTGTTGGTGTTCCACCCGCCCAGCTCGGGCCGGTCGCCGACGACGAAGATGTTCTGCCCGAGGACGGTCGTGGCGTTGACTTCGAAGTTGACGGCGGACACCCCGAAGGCGGCCACGGTATCCGAGACCGAGCCACCGGTCAGGGTTCTGGTGCGGTTGCCAACGTCGGCGCACGAGGCGCTCTTCTCGACCGTCGTCCAGTCGCCGAGCGTGTACTTGTACTGCAGCGTGGCGTTGGGCGGCGACGTCAACGTCGTACGCCAGTGCGTGGCGTCGATCCGGGTCAGCGCGGTACCGGCGGCGTTCCAGTCGGGCGCACTGGCCAGGTACACCGTCCGGCCCGTCGAGTCGGTGTTCGCGGGTACGGTCACGGTGATCGTGGTGGTGACCGTGCCGCCACCGCCGGCGTACCGCGCCTTGACGATGGCCGGGGTCTCGATCGGGGCGCCGGCGTCGATGGAGTGCGCCAGCCGAACGAACTGGGCCATCGACCAGGCTAGGGGAGTGGCCGAGTCGGTACCTTCGCCGAATGTGAACCCGAAGGCGTCGGCGCGGTCCCAGACCTGTTCCGGGATGAGGAAGCCTGCGTTGGCGGTCGCGGCCATCGCGGTCAGATAGGAGACGGCAGGGCGGCCGTTGGCAAGCTCGTACTCGCCGCGTTCCCCGGTCAGCAGTGGCCACAGCCGTCCGATGCCGGCTCCGGTGAACGGTCCACCGCTGGACGTCTCGCCGTACCCGTCGTGGTTGTACCGGTACCACATCGGACCGTTGGGTGTGCTGACCCGGATCGTGGAGTCGATTTCGGGCAGCGAGCCGGCGATCGCCGGATCCGCGGCCGGCTTGACCCCGAGCCGCACCAGCTCCAGGAAGCCGGCGTCCACAATGGAGCGCTCGTCGAAGGTACCCCCGCCGTTGTTTATCTCGCGGCTCGCGCCGTCGTTGGGGTTGGTGTTGTTGCCGACCCGGATGTAGTAGCGCCCGTCGCCCAGCGGACCGGTCGTGGTGTGGGTCCAGTTCTGCACGTTGCTCTGCCAGCTGTCGGCCGTGGCGAGATAGGTGCCGGCCCGGCCGGAGTCGCCGTTGCGGCTGGCGATGTCGGCGGCCGCGACGAGCCCGGCGATCTCGGCGGCGATGGTGGACGGCGAGTACCCGTCCTCCTCCTCCCAGCGTTCCTGCTGCGCGAATGGTCCGTGCGCGACGAGGTAGTCGGCGGCCAGCCGAATCTTCGTCCACAGTGCACTCTCGAAGCGGCCGAGCTGCCAGGCCAGCACGATCGGGAACGCGACCTCGTCGAGCTGCGTACCGGTGAAGCAGTCGCTGCCGTTCAAGTGAGTGTTCTGTTTGATCGAGCCGTCGGCGCGCTGCTGGAAGGTGAAGATGTAGTCCAGAGAACGGTTCGCCGCGGCGGTGTCCCCGGCGGCCAGTTGCGCCGTGGCCACGTGGTAGAGGTCGCGTGCCCACACGGCGTGGTAGCCGCACTGGGTGGAGTTGCCGTCGACCGCCTGCCCCCACGGGTTGGTCAGGGACGCGACGTTCGCGCCGGGGAAGGTCTTGTCCTCGTGCGCCTTCAACGTCATGAGCGCGACGTTGTACTGAGTCGTCAAGCCGTTGGCCGTGATGCTGGCGGGGATCGCCGACAGCGAGTCCAGGTAACCGTGCCATCCGTTGCGGTAGCTCGTATCGAGCGCGTCGAAGCCCGCCGACAGCGACGCGGTCGCGTTGTTCGACGCGTCGGTCCGGTTGGCACCGAAGGCGAGCGCGAGCGTGAACGTCGTGTCGGTACCGACCGGAATCTGGCCGAACTGCACGAGGTTGCCGGGCGTGTTCGCGGTGTCGTATTGGTTGTCCAGCACGTGATTGCCGCTCAGGTCGATCCAGCCGTCGCTGGGCGTGCCGCCGTACCCGTTGCTGAGCTTGCTGAAGCCCGTCGATGCCGCCAGCGCGCTGGCGACCGGGCCGTCGGAGGCGACCAGCCGCCCGCCGGAGCTGGCGCCGGTGTCGCCGCCGCCGGTGTTGTTCAGCGACGGGTTGTAGAGGACGTAGAGCGCCAGCGGCCCACCGGTGAGCACCTGGAACCGGGTCCGGATGAGAACGGTGGCTCGGGCCGGGTCGGTGACGTACGTCTTCGTGATCCGGTACCGGCCGTTGTTGGCCGTGTTGGTCTGCTGGTAGGACAGCGACCGCGGATCCGTCAGCGCGATCTGCTTGCCGGTGTTGTCGCGTTCCAGCTGCGAGAAGGTGGTGCCGTCGGACACGACGTACTGCAGGTCCTGCACGTTGGCCACGTCGACGGTCGGGTAGTAGACCTCGTGCGTGATGCCTTGCCCGATCGTGTACCACACCCGAGACGCCGTGCCGGCCGAGGTGCCCAGCCCTTGCTTCGCACCGGTCGTCCACGCCGTACCGCCACCCGGCGCTCCAGGGGCGTCCGCGGCCTGTGCCGGTGCGGAGGTGACGGCGACCGTGACCACTGCCGTCAGGGTCGCGATGAGCACACGGACCGTAGTCATGCGTCGATGCTAATTCACCCCCGTCGATCAAGGACTTGTGCACATGGTTTGATCACAAAACCATGTGCACAAGTCCTTGATCGACGGGGAGGGCGACGGGCGAGAGGGCGGGGCATAGGGTTGTCGACCATGGGTGAGATGAGCTATCGCCGGTTGGGTGCGTCCGGCCTCGCGGTGTCCGTGGTCGGTCTCGGTTGCAACAACTTCGGCGGTCGGACCGACTCCGAGCTTTCGGCTACGGTCATCGCCGCGGCGCTGGACGAGGGCATCAACCTCTTCGACACGGCCGACCGGTACGGCGGCGCCGGCGCCTCGGAGGCGATCCTCGGCGCGGCGCTGCGGGGTCGTCGCGACGACGTGGTGATCGCGACCAAGTTCGGGATGGACATGCAGGGCGCCAACGGCGTCGACCTCGGCGCGCGCGGCTCGCGGCGCTACATCATCCGGGCCGCGGAGGCGTCACTGCGCCGGCTCGGCACCGACTGGATCGACCTGTACCAGATGCACGTGCCCGACCCGGGGACACCGATCGAGGAGACGCTGTCCGCCCTCGATGACCTCGTCCGGTCCGGGAAGGTGCGCTACCTCGGACACTCCAACTTCCGTGGCTGGCAGGCCGCCGACGCCGACTGGACCGCGCGCAGTTGCCAGCTGACGCCGTTCATCAGCGCGCAGAACGAGTACAGCCTCATCGACCGGGGCATCGAAACCGAGATCGTGCCGGCGTGTGAGCGGTTCGGGCTCGGGCTGCTGCCGTACGCGCCGCTCGGCAGTGGGTTGCTCACCGGCAAGTACCGGCGCGGGACGCCGCCACCGGCAGGTACCCGCCTGGCCGCCGACCGGCACGCCGCCTGGCTGGCGAACGCCCCGTGGGACACGATCGAGGCGCTGGAGAAGTTCGCCGCGGAGCGCGGGCTCAGCCTGCTGCAGGTCGCGATCGGCTGGCTCGCCGCACAGCCGGTGGTCGGCTCGGTCATCGCCGGGGCGACGACACCGGAACAGGTACGGGCCAACGTCGAGGCCGGCCACTGGCAACCGTCCACTGAGGACCTCGACGCCCTCGACTCCTTGACACGACCGTAGACCGGCGGGCTCGGCCCGCCGGTCTATGACGAAGTCGCGTCAGCCGACCCGGTATTCGACGGTGGCACTCGGCCCCAGGTTGCCGAAGTCGTCGTACGCGGCCACGATCGCCTGCACCGGACCGGTGTTGAACCGCCCGATGTTCAGCGCCGGCTGGAAGTCCAGGTTGAACGACGACTGGTACGTCTTGGCGGTCACGTCGGCACTGGCCTGGGCGTCCCACTGGCAGTCGCGGTTCTCGTGCCCGATGTAGAAGTAGCAGCTCCGCTTGGTCGTGTTGATCTTCCACTTGGCGACCCACGTCTCGGTCTGGTTCCAGCTCACTGTGACGGTGGAGCCGCTGTACGAGCCACCGCTGCTCGGGTGCGTGAACGTGGGTGCGGACAGGCTCACCGCGACCACCAGGTCGACCTTGCTACCCGAATCGACCATGGTCGTGGGGGCCGTACCCTGCTGCAGTACCTTGCCGTTCTGGGCGGGGTTCTGCTGGTGCTTGACCGTGCCGACCGCCAGCCCGGCGTTGTTCAGCTCGGCGGTGGCTTGCTCCATGGTCAGCGACACGAGGTTGGGCATCCGGACCGGCGCGGCCGAGGTGGGCGGCGGGGTCGCGCCGATGGTGTCGGACGGCGGGGGCTCGTCGCCACCGCTGGCCAGAACCAGCCAGGTCACGGTGCCGATGACGAGTACCACGAGCGCGGCTACCGCGATCAGCCACCACGGCTTCGGCTTCGGCGCCGGCGCCGTGGACAGGCCGAGGTCGAAGACCGTCCGTCCACTGAGGACTGAGTCCTCTTCGGGCGCGGAGTCGGCCGAGTACACCCGGCCCTGCAGGGAGTAGGAGCCGGCCGGGGCTTCCGCCGGCGGGTCCACCGACACCAGGTAGGCCACCGAGCCGGTAGCCGGTACCAGCCGCTGCGGGTCCTCGACAGTGAACCAGGACCGGTCCGCACCGTCGCCGGGGACGATGTCGAACACCGCACGGTCCGCGAGCCGACCCTTGTTGCTCACCGTGAACGTGGCCTCGGCGTGCCGCTCGTTGGTCAACGTGATCCGCTCGGCGGAGCCGGTGACAACCCACTGAGTGCTCATGACAAGTTCCTCTTTCTACAAAGGGTGGAGGGAAGCGATGTAGACAAGAGGAGCCACGGGCGCTGGAGATACTGTCTGCTAGCTGACGCGCTCGTCAGAGCGCCGACGAGACCACGTTGCAGCAGATGACGATCACGACGATGCCGGCGATGAGCGCGCCGATCGGCCCGATCAGGTCGAGGACGCCCTCGAAGACGTCACCGATCAGGTCGAGGGCGATGGCCCCGACCGCGCCGACGGCCATCAGTCCCACGACCACGAGGCAGAGCAGGCCGAGTCCCTCCACGACCCGAAATATGCGGTCGAGGGCCTGACCATGTCGAGGCCATCAGGAGGCCATTACCGCCGCCGGCGGCGCGATCCTCTCCGCCAGCCACGCCGGGAACTGGTCGGCCGGCATGGGCCGGGCGGTGTACCAGCCCTGCGCGACATCACAGCCGGCATCGGCGAGCAACTGCCAGGTGCAGGTGTCCTCGACACCTTCGGCGACGGCGCGCAGGCCGAGGCTCCGGGCGAGCTCCACGGTCGACCGTACGATCGCGGCGTCGTCACCGTTACGGGACATGCCACCGACGAACGACCGGTCGATCTTGACTTCCGCCAGCGGCAGCTTGCGCAGGTGCTGCAGAGACGAGTACCCGGTACCGAAGTCGTCCAGCGAGATGTCCACACCGAGCGCGGACAGTCGCGTCATCGTGTTGAGTACGCGGTTCGGATCGGCCATCAGCGCGCTCTCGGTGACCTCGAGCTGGATCTGGCCGGGCGGCACCCGGTACTCGACCAGCCGCGCGGAAAGCTGTCGCACGATCTCGTCGCAGTACAGGTCCCGGCTGCTGACGTTGAGCGAGGCGCGGAGCTGGATGCCGTTCGCCGACCACCGCGCGACCTGGCTTACGACGTCGTCGATGACCCGGCGGGTGATCAGGTGCATCACCGCGGTGTGTTCGGCGGCGTGGACCAGTTCCTGCGTGTCGACCGTCCCGCGGGTGGGATGGCGCCAGCGCAGCAACGCCTCGACGCCGACGACCTCTCCGGTGGCCATGGCGACCTGCGGTTGGTAGTGCATGGTGATGTCCCGGCCCTCTTGCACCTGCAGCGTGTGCCGGAAGTCGGTCAGCAACCTGAGCCGATGCGGCGAATGGTGATCCGAGTCCGGTCGGTAGACCGTGGCGGCGTCACCGTGTTGCTTTGCCTCGTACATCGCGATGTCCGCGTGGCGCATCAGGGTCGCGAAGTCGTCGCCGTGGTCGGGGTAGAGGGCGATGCCGACCGACGCGGCGATGTCGATCTGCAGACCGTCGAGCCGCACGGGTTCCGCGAGCGATGCGGTGACCCGCGACGCCAGCTCGCACGCCGCGGCGGCATCGCGGATGTCCGGCGCCACGATCGCGAACTCGTCGCCGCCGAGCCGGGCGACGACCGCGTCGCTCGGTACCGAGTCCGCCAGCCGCCTGGCCACCGCGACGAGAAGTTGGTCACCGACCTCGTGGCCGAGCGTGTCGTTGACCTGCTTGAACCTGTCGAGGTCCAGCATCAGCAACGCCACCGACCGTGGACTGATCCGGTTGCGTGGCGACATCAGCTCGGCGAACCGGCTCTGTAACCCGTTGCGGTTGGCCAGGTCGGTCAGCAGGTCGATCCGCGAAGCGCGATCACGCTCGGCCGACAGCCGGGCCATCCGGTCGACCGCGTAGAGCGGCAGGAAGATGAGCGGTACGAAGGCGGGGTTCACGTGCGCGGCGACCGCGAGGACCGGACTGAGCAACAGCAGCGCGCCCTTGCACAGCGTCTGGTAGCCGAGCCCGCCGACGGCCTGGCGCAGCGATGGCCCGCCGTGCTTCAGGCGGTTGGCGGTGAGCACCAGCAGGCTGTACACCACGAGCCAGGCGGCCGCCGCACCGGCAACGGAGGCCGCGTCCCGCAACGCCCAACCGATACCGGAATGGCGGAACGGGTCGGGCTTGCCGATGAGGATTACCGCGTACGCCGCCGCGAAGGACAGTGCGTACTCCCCGGCTACGAGCGCGGCATGGGTCTTCGTGTGCCGCAGTCGCCACGCCACCACGATGATCGCGGCGGTCTGCGCGACGATCGCCGGGCCGAGATCCCAGCAGAGCAGGATCGCGAACGTGAAGCACAGGGTCGGGCAGATGACGATCGGCCCACCGCGCGGTCCGGATGTCACGAAGGCTCGCGTACCGGCCAGCACGGCGAGCACGGCCATCAACCAGAAGGCGGGCTTCGTAGTGGCGGCCACCCGTACCTGGTCGAGGTGGGTCGCGGCGAGGGTCGCACCGAGTGCCACCACCGCAATGACGTACCACGCGAACAACGGTGTCCGCCGGATCCTCGTCGCGTCGCGCAACGTCAACGTCGCCACGTCACCTCCCGAGGGGATGAAGCAAAATCGAGCCGTGAGCGCAATAGCCGCAAAGCATAGCGGAAGCGCTCGAAACAATGGCGCCTAAGATCACCTATCGGAGGTACCGCGCGCCATGTCGGGTATTTGGACTGTCGATTAGCGGACATTCGCAGGGCCGACAGTGTGCCACTAGGCTCGCGTCGTGGCGGCTGAGCGGCGGCACGAGGCGTGTGCCGATGGTTGACTTCTTCCTCAGCTACACCCGTGACGACGACGCGGGCAACCTCGTCCGGGACTTCTACACGGACCTGCGGGAGGAGATCTGGCGGCGTACCCCGCGCCGGGCTCTGGACGCGGTCGGTTTTCGCGACGTCGACATGCCGATCGGTACGGTGTGGGATCCGGTGACCGTCAAGGCACTGTCCACCTGCAAGGTGTTCGTCCCGCTCTATTCGCCGCACTACTTCGGCAGCGAGTCGTGCGGCAAGGAGTGGTGGGTCTTCACCCGGCGACGGGTCGACGACGCCGCCACGCACAGCGGGATCGTGCCGGTGTCGTGGGAGTCGCCGGCGGACTTCAAGCCGCACATGCCGGCGATGGCGGGAGCTCTGCAACGTACCAACGAGCGGCTCGGCGACACCTATCGCCGGCGCGGGATGCGGCACCTGGTCCAACTCAAGAACCACCACTCCGAGGAGTACCGGACCGTCATCTACGAGTTGGCCGGAATGATTATCGCGGCGGCCAACGAGTCACCACTGGCCGACAGCGGCGACGAGATCTCATTTGCCACGGCGGTCGACGCTTTCGCGGAGCACGGGAGGCGGCTCGGCGACGCCCCGGTCGCCGGCCACGCGTTGCCCATCGACCGCAACGAGGCCCGGCACGTGTACTTCGTGGTGGCCGCCGGTACCGCGGAGGAGATGCGGGCGCTGCGGCGCACCGTCGAGCAGTACGGAGCACTCGCCGAGGACTGGCGACCGTACTCCGAGGACGTATCACCGCTGGTGCTGCGCGCCTGTGAGATCGCACACCAGCAGGAGCTGGTACCGCATCCGCAGCCCGCGGGGCCCGATCTGGCGGACATCGTCGCCAGGGCCGCCGACAAGAACCAGATCGTCGTATTGCTGGTTGACCCGTGGGCCCTTCAGGTCGACAGCTACCAGCGGCTGATCCGCGAATACAACGGGGCGGAACGGCGCCGGACGGGAGCGCTCGTGCCCTGGCCCAGCGACGACGAGACCGCGCAGCGAAGCGACGAGCTGGTCGACCAGGTCGAGACCGCGCTGGACGACCGTCTCATCCAGCCGGAGAGCTGTCGTATCTGGCTGCGGTCGGTCGACGAGTTCAAAGCCGACCTCAGCAAGATGCTGGTCCAGATCCAGTCGTGGATCCGCGGGAATCACCATGTCCCGCGCCCGGCGGTCGGCGACCGGGTCATCGAGTTCCCGACGCTGGGCGTATCGGCGGGCGTGACGGGGCCGGGCGGCCGGCCATGAGTTCCGAGAAGGCGCCGCTCGGTCGCATCGTCACGTTCTACTCGTTCAAGGGCGGTACCGGCCGGTCCATGGCGCTGGCCAACGTGGCGTGGATTCTGGCGAGCAACGGGTACAAGGTGCTGGCCGTCGACTGGGATCTGGAAGCGCCGGGACTGCACCGGTACTTCCACCCCTTCCTGGTGGACCAGGAGCTGCGCGGTACCCCCGGGCTGATGGATCTGCTGTGGGACTTCGCCACGGCCGCGATGGACACGTCCGGCGACACCGGCCCGGACTGGTACGTGTCCTACGCCGACGTCCTCACGTACGCCGTCTCGCTGCGGCACGACTTCGGCAAGCGGGCCACGCTCGACCTGTTGCCGGCGGGCAAGCAGAACCTGGCGTACGGGCCTCGGGTCGGCACCTTCGACTGGGCGAACTTCTACGACCGGCTGGGCGGAGGACTCTTCGTCGAGGCGCTGAAGAAGAGCATGCGGGCCGAATACGACTACGTGCTCGTGGACAGCCGGACCGGACTGAGTGACACGTCGGGAATCTGCACGGTGCAGCTGCCCGACACGTTGGTCGCCTGCTTCACGCTCAACACCCAGAGCATCGCCGGCGCCGCCGAAGTGGCCGACGAGGTCGGCCGGCAGCGGGCCGCCGACCCGCCCCGCATCCTGCCGTTGCTGATGCGCGTCGACGACTCGGGTGACCCCGCGAAGGCCGAGCTCGGCCGGGATTATGCCCAGTCCCGGTTCTCGCACCACCTCACCGGGATGAGCCACGACCAGCGACAGCGCTACTGGGGGGACGTCGAGATCCCGTACCGCAGCTTCTACGCGTACGAGGAGATCCTTGCGACCATCGGCGATCGGCCGCACGAGCCGGGCTCGGTCATGGCCGCGTGCGAGCGGCTGACGCGCCACCTCACCGACGGCGCGGTGGCCGAACTCGTACCGCTGGACGAGACCGAGCGCCGCCGGTTGCTCGCTCAGTTCGAGCGGGCTCGCCTGCCCCGCGACGACCACTCGTACTACATCAGCGCCGCGTCCGAGGACCGGCGTTGGGCCGAGTGGATCGCCAACGTGATCGAGGACACCGGATGCACCGTGTACCGCCCGTGGGATCTGCCGCCCGGCAGCAACTGGGTGCTCGAGCTCCAGCGGGCACTGTCCCGCGCCTCGCACGTAGTGGCGGTGTTGTCGGACGACTACTTCGCCAACGAGTTCGCCGCAACCGAATGGCAGTCGGCATTCCGGACGGACCCCCGGGGCAGCTTCCGCCGGCTGCTGCCGGTCCGGGTCGCCCGGTGTGACGTACCGCCGCTGTTGCAGGCAATCCGGTCCGTGGACCTGGTAGGGCTGGACGAGCGCCGGGCTACCCAGCTCCTGGTCGACGCGACATCCGGCGGCCGGTACTCGCCGCGTACGCAGAGGGTCCGGTTCCCCGGTGCGCCGCCCGCGGTCTGGAAGGTGCCACCGCGACCGAAGAACTTCGTGGGACGCTCCGACGAACTGTGGGTGCTGACCGAGCGGCTCCGGATCGCGGACAGGTCCGCGGTGGTCGCGGTCGTCGGCATGCCCGGCGTGGGCAAGACGTCCCTTGCTATCGAGTACGCCCATCGCTCGGTCGCCCGCTACGACGCGGTGTGGTGGATCGACGCGGACGGCCCAGCGGCGGGGGTAGAGGTTCAACTGCGGTCCTTGCTGAACCTGTTGGAGACCGAAGTGGTCGAACCAGCGAACACTCTCGTCGTGCTCGATGGCGCATCCGCGCCGGCTACCCTGCCTCGGCTGCCGACCGATATCGGGGACATCCTGGTGACCTCGCAGTACCGGGACTGGGCGGCGGCGGCTGATCTGGTCACCCTCGAGCCGCTGCCCGCCGCCTACGCGACCGAGCTCATCATGCAGCGGATGCCCGATGTGTCTACTGTGGACGCCAGTCGGCTCGCCGAGCTGTGTGGCGGCCTCCCGTTCTGGATCGTCGCCGTCGCCAACTACCTGCGCCAGACCTCGCTGCCGGTGGGCCGGTACCTGGACCAACTCGAAAGGGCCCCATCCAGCACGTTGCCATCGGTCGATGTCGGCCCCTTCGCCGGGGTTGTCGCCGAACTCCGCCGGTCTTCGCCAGAAGCGGGCAACCTGTTGGAGGTGCTCGCGTTCTTCGCCCCGGAGCCGGTACCGATCAGCCTTCTCGCCACCGGTCGCGACCTTCATGAGGCGGAGGCGGCGGCCGACCATCTGGTCCGGGTCAGCCTCGCCCAGCGCGACCTGGCCGACGTGTTCGTGCATCCGGTGGTGCAGGCGGTGGTACGCGGGGGACTGTCGCCGGAACAGAGCGCGATCCGGCGGAACCAGGTCGAGTCGCTTCTCGTCGACGCCCTGCCCGGATCCCCACGGAACCAGGCGAACTGGCCCGGCTGGGCGAGGTTGCTACCTCATCTGCTCCGGGCGATCGGCGGTGCGAGCCCGAAGGCGGTATACGCCCGGGACCAGGTGTGCCGGTACCTGTTCGTCATGGGGGAGTGGCGGCACTGCGCGGCCCTCGCGGAGGACGTGGCCATGCGGGCCACGGTGAGCGGCGCCCTCGGCCACTACCTCGATGCGGAGATCCTGTTCCGCCACCTGTTGAAGGACGAGACCGCTCATCATGGCGCGAGCCACCCGGCCGCTCTCGAGGCGCGGTACGGACAGGCCATCTGCCTGCACGCGCTCGGCTCTCACGAGCTGGCGTTGCAAGCGAACGACCAGTTGCTGGTGACGTGGCGTCGGGTGAAGGGCAACGACGCGCCGGAGACGCTCGGCACGATGGGCAACCTCGTGAACAATCTGCGCGCCGTGGGGCGCCTCGATGTCGCGTTCACGACGGCCAAGGAGCTGGCCACGCGGACTCGCCGCCCGATCGACACCGACCCACTCCTCGCCATCGGTGCCACGATGTCCCTGGCGAGCGTCGAGTTCTCCCGCGGGGCTTACACGGTGGCGCAGCGGCTGTTGCGTGAGGCGTACCAAGTCAGCTTGGAGGTGTTCGGACAGCGGCACCCGACGACGCTGGACGCGCTGCACGACCTGGCCGCCGCGACCGCGCGGCGGGACGGCATCGACGAAGCGCGCGGCCACGCGGAGTCCGCGTTCGACCTTCGCCGTCAGGTGCTGGGCGATGACCACCCGGACACGCTCTGGTCGCTCTACAACCTGACGATCCTGCTCACCCGCCGCGGTGAGCACGAGCCGGCCCGGAACCTGCTGGAAGCCGTCCGGATCCCAACGGTCATGCAGAGCACAGTCCACAGTGAACTGATCCGGATCCAGGATCCGGACCTCGCGGTCGCGGCCGAGGAGTGGGTCGGCCACCACGCGTTCCACCTCGTCTGAACGGAGACGGCCCATGGCAGACGCACGGTTCGACGCGATCCGAGGCAACCTGTGGAACGGTCCGGAGGACCAGAACGAGAAGTACCAGACCGCGGTCATGGAGCAGTACAAGCTCTATGTCGAGATGGCCGACCGCACCAGCAACCGACGCAGCCTCGCCAACACGTTCTTCCTGACGCTCAACACCGCGGTCTTCACGCTCGTCGCCGCATTCTGGGCCAACCGTCCGCCGGACTCCGCCATGCGTGCCTGGCTCGTGATCCCACTCGTGGCACTGCTCGCGGAGTGCGTTGTGTGGTACGCGATCCTGCGTGCGTACCGCCAACTGGGTAGCGCGAAATGGCGCGTGGTCGGCGCGCTCGAGGAGCGCCTCCCTGCCTCCCCGTGGTGGCGCGCCGAGCAGCGCGACCTCGACCACGAACAGCGGTCGTACCTGAGATTGAGCCTCGTCGAGCAGACGGTACCGACGATCTTCGCGGTCACCTACATCGCCGCGTTCGTAGCCGCCGTGGCCTCGTGACGCGGTTGGCTAACCGCTGGTCTTGTCGAGGTACTGGAGCAGGTCGTGCGCTGCCAGCTCGACATCCTTGTGGCGCCACTCGGACGCGCGGTAGACGCACGCGATGAGGCCGGTGCGGTGGATGCGCCGGAAGTCGCCGTAGACGAACGCGTACCGAGCCTTGGTCTCGTCAGTGGCGCCTTCGGTGAGCCCGAGGTGCCATTCGGCGTACTCCTGCCACGAGTGCGACTCGAGGTACGCGTTCTGCACCGCGGCATTGGGCTGTACCTCTCCCCAGTCGCTGTTCAACACGTACTGCCGCGCGTCGATGAGCCGCCTGGCGCGAGCCACCGCTGCCGGGTTGACCGAGTACGTGGCCATACGGTCATCCTAGGTGCTTCATGAACGACCAGACGTGACCTTCGAGGTCGTGGGCGGTGTAGACGCGGTAGCCGTACGTCTGGTCGAGCGGCTCGTACACGATGCGGGCGCCTTCGGCTACCGCGTGGCGGTGGTGTGCGTCCACGTCGTCGACCATCACCGCGATGGTGGCCGTGGCGGCGCCGACGGTACGGGGTGAGGCGAGCGTGGAGGCCTTCTCCTCCTGGTGCATCCAGATGACACCGTCGCCTGCGTACAACTCACCGTGGACCACTTGGCCGTCCGCGTTCCGATCGAGCCGGCCGGGGCCCAGCCGGAAGACCCGGACCAGCCAGTCGTGGGCGGCGGCGATGTCCGCGTACACCAGGAGTGTGATGCGTTGCTGGAGTTGGGCGTCGATCATCGTCATCTCCTCCATCAGGGTGAGCAGTTCATCGGTGAGCCCGCAGTTCGCGGCGGCGGACTCCCGCAGCGCGGCGAGGCGGGTCCGGAGCCGACCGGCTGCCTCGAGCCGCCGGTCGAGCTCGCCGAGGTGGGCCGACATGGCCGCGTGCAGGCTCCAGGCCGGGTCGTCGAGCGCTCGGCCTATCTCGGCCAGTGACAGGCCGAGCCGGCGGAGCAGGCAGATCCGGTACAGGCGGGCGACGTCACCGTCGTCGTAGCGCCGGTGCCCGGCGTGGGAACGACCCGAGGGGACCAGGAGCCCGATCTCCTCGTAGTAGTGCAGCGTGCGGACCGTGAGGCCGGTGGCGGTCGCGAGCTCTCCCACTTGCTTGGTGACCATGGCGCCGACGGTACGGCCTCACGCCACGTGAGGTGCCAGCCCAGCTACGAGGCCTGCCGGGCGGCACCGCCGAAGAAGGCGGCGAGGTCGCGCCGGTTGGTCACGCCGAGCTTCGCGTACGCCCGCGCCAGCGTGTTGTTGACCGTGTGGATCGACAGCCCGAGCCGGTCGGCGATCCGCCGGCTCGTCAGGTTGATGGCCATCGTGGCGATCTCGCGCTCGCGGTACGTCAGCACCGCGTGGAAACCGTCCAGGTGCAGCAACGGGGTGTGGGCCCCCTGGCACAGGCCGACCAGGGCGGCGGCCCGCTCCACGGCGATCCGGCTGCGTACCCCTTGACCGATGCGCTGGAAGGCGCGCGCCGCGGCGGCGGCCGCCTCGGCCGCGAGCAGCAGGTGGCCGTGGTCGGCGAAGCTCGCGGCCGACCGCTCGAGCGCCTGCCCGTCGCCGGTCGCCAGCGCGGCGGCCGACCTGGCCAGGATCGCCGCGAAGCCACCGTTCGTGTCGTGGGCGAGCTTGTCCAGCCGGCGCCAGATGGCGCTCGCGGCGCCGAGCCGAGCCATGTCGTACAGCGCGATCGCCTCGAACGCAGGCTGTTCGTTTTCGTGCGCCATCTTGGCCGCGTTGCGGGCCGTCTCCACTCCGGCCCGGGGCGAGTCGAGCACCGACACCACCCAGGCCCGATCCAGCTCGATCCAGGCGTCCATCGGCTGGTCGGCGGTCACCTCGTACGCGTCCGCGCGGGAAAGCCAATGCCGGGCGGCCACCCCGTCGCCGCACAGCGCGTTCGCCCCGGCCAGCTCGGCGAGCCAGATCTGCGCGCTCTGCGCCGGGTCGCCGTACTCCTTGAGCACGACCGCCTCGCGCAGCGACGTCTTGGCGTCCGACAACCTGCCCTGCGCCTTGGCTATCACGCCCTTGAACCCGGCCCACCAGCCGGCCAGCGCACTTGCTTGTACGGCCACCGCCGCGGCGTACCCGCGGTCGGCGACCTCGCGTGCCTCGTGCAGTTGTCCGGCGGCGTGTAGTGCGTAACCCAGCCCTACCGGATGCAGCGACCGCACGTCGATCGCGTCCTGTTCGTCCACGTCAGCCCCCAAGGAACGGACGCATCCCCGCACGCGATTCGGACCGGGTGTGGCGGTGGATGGGGCTTGGGGCAAGTTACGGGAAATCTCCCTCCCGCGGGGGATGTGCCATTGATGTATCGGCATAAATCTGAGTTGGTCCGCGTCGCGACAGCTTATTGGGGGAGTTCGCATGCGTAGACCGATCAGACTGCTCACCGCCGTCATCGCGCTGATCGCGGTGGCGGCCGTCGTGCTGCCGGGGTCCGCGGTTCAGGCCGCGCCGGCGGTACAACCACAGGCCATCGCCTGGTCACCCTGTGTCGAGGACCCGACGGCCCAGTGCGGCACGTTGCGGGTACCCGTCGATTGGAGTCGTCCCCGGGGGGAGAAGATCGACCTGGCGCTGGCCCGGCGCCCTGCCACCGACCCGGCGGCCCGGATCGGATCCCTGGTTATCAACCCCGGTGGTCCGGGCGGGTCAGGGGTGGACTTCGCCCTTTTCGCCCAGTTCTACTTCACTCCGGAGATCACCCGGCGGTTCGACCTCGTGGGGTTCGACCCGCGCGGGGTCGCGCGCAGCCACCCGGTGCTCTGCTCGCTGGACGTCCTGGCGCAGGCACCATCGCTGATCGTCACCAACCAAGCCGAGTTCGACCAGTACGTCGCCTACAACCGGCGCCTCCGGCAGGACTGCCGCCAGCACACCGGGCCGCTGTACGACCACGTCGACACGCTCAGTGTCGTCCGTGACCTGGACGCCATCCGGGCGGCGCTCGGCGACCGGAAGCTCACCTACTACGGCGTCTCGTACGGCACTTTGATCGGGCAGCAGTACGCCGAGGTGTTCCCGAACCGGGTACGGGCGCTGGCGCTGGACAGCAACATGGACCACAGCCTCGGTACCAAGGACTTCATGGACACCGAGACCGAGACCGTGCAGGACGGGTTCGACGAGTTCGTCGCGTGGTGCGGCCGTACCGCCGGCTGCGCGCTGCACGGCCGGAACGTCAAAGCGGTCTGGGCCGACCTGCTGGCCCGCGCAGAGCGGGGTGAGCTGCGCGACCCGGGCAACCCGGACATCGTACTGATGCCGCTCGACCTCATCGGCCTGGCCTTCAGCGCGCAGTACGGACCGTTCTGGTTCGAACTGGCCGACATCCTCGCGGCGCTCGACGCCGGCACCCCGCCGACCGCTACCTCGTGGGCGCGGCTGGCCGGGCCAAAGGCGGCGGCCCGGACGGCGGCCGACGAGCCGGTGCTGATCGAGAACTCGTTCGAGGCCATCTTCTGCCAGGACTGGACGCTGCCGGTACGCGACTACGCCGAGTTCGCGCGGCACCTGCGGCGCGGCGCCCGGTTGGCGCCGGACATGCGGTTCTCGGTGCTGTCCCTGGTGGGTCCGCTGTCCTGCCTGGGCACGCCGACCCCGATCAACAACCCGCAGCACAAGCTCGATGTACGGCATGCGAACACGCTGCTGCTGGAGAACTCGCTGTTCGACCCGGCCACCGCGTACAGCTGGGCCACCAACGCCGCCCAACAGCTCGGGCGCGCCGCGGTCCTGGTGACCTACGAGGGCTGGGGCCACGGCGTCTACGGCCGGGAGGCGTGCGGTACGGGCGCTATCGACCGGTACCTGGTGTCGCTGCGACTGCCGGCCCGGGGCACCCGGTGCGCGGCGGTCGAGCCGGCGCCACCAGGCATCGAAATGCAGCGTTCCGGCGGACTGCCGCAGACGAACCGCTGGCGACTAACATCACGTCCACACATGTACATGTTTGGAGTGATCGAATGAAGCGGCGACCCCGCACCAGCATGATCGCACTAGCGGCT
>Ga0075419_10001167_pt1 | contig 17014 bp, 8 predicted proteins | sample SoiMetdeltSBSDD3_FD_76900 | JGI IMG/M metagenome (GOLD analysis project Ga0075419, IMG submission 76900) | Bulk soil microbial communities from a Populus tree surrounding site in Tennessee, USA - Soil MetaG P. deltoides SBSDD3 | ecosystem: Environmental > Terrestrial > Soil > Tree plantation... | reverse complement strand
TGACAAGATTCGGTTTGCCTTCTGAAAAAGGAATGGACTCAAATGTTTCCTTTAGTTTATTCAGGTCATGTCCATCAACATGACGAACAGCCCAACCGAAACTTTCAAACTTTACATCGATAGGATCGGTATTACAAACCTCCGAAGTAGGCCCGGTGATCTGTAGTTTATTATGATCGATAATCGCACATAGATTGTCCAATTTATAATGGGCAGCCGTTAATGCTGCTTCCCAATTGGATCCTTCCGGCAATTCGCCATCGCCTAACAATGTAAATACACGAAACTTCTTGTTATCTAATTTAGCAGCAATTGCAGTACCTACACTAATTGGCAACCCATGACCCAGTGCTCCAGTATTTTGTTCTACTCCATTTACTTTACGTGTAGGATGACCAATATAATGTGAACCATATTTACAAAGCGTATTCAGATCCGATTCTGGAAAAAATCCTTTATCCGCCAACACCACAAATAATGCTTCGACAGAATGTCCTTTGCTTTGAATATACCGGTCACGATCGGGGATTTTGAAATTTTCCGGGCTGACGTTCATAACATGATTATACAATACATTTAAAATATCTATACACGACAAACTACCTCCTGTATGCCCTGCATTAGCATGAAAGATATACTTGAGAATATTTCTCCGGTATTCAATTGATTTTTTCGCCAATTCCTTTTCTGTCATTGTTTATGATAGTTTATCGTTTTGAAAATGAGTAATGTCCGAAGGACTCCTTCGGAGCGTAATCAGTAATGAGTAAAAACGCCTTGCTCAACTCATCATTCATCACCCGTTATTCATTATGTTTATACGTTTCCCATCCCAAATAATTTTCAAAAGCTTCTTTCAAAACTCCCGCCGTTTTACTTGCATTCATCACTACATGATGTTCAAACCCATTACGGCACACATACTGCATCAATCCCTGTAAATTATTTATCTGCGCTACTGCCCGGTTTCCAAATGTGTTCAATGCGTCATTCGTTAATTCACCTTCACCAATATAGGCCTTCATCACACCTCTACAATCATCTGTACTGATACGGCCATAAGTTAACGGCGACGCGGGTGTCCGCCCATCCAATGCGCCATAAGTGTTTTCTGTTCCTACAGATGTACCGATGATCGGTGCCGTGCTCATTTGAATATCGGGTAAAAATGATTTGGCCCAGTTGCCGCAATGAAACAATACACACTTTTCCTCATCATCTGCATAGTTATTATTCCAATCAACTAAAGCCGAAGGCGAACTGCTTGCAAGCTGCATAGCATACATCGTCAATGTTCCCGTTACATCTACTTCACATGCACTGGGCAGCATATTATCACTCATCATACTCATGCTCGTGCATACATTACAACCATAATTTTTTTGCAGGGATGTCCAGCACTGAATGGCTGTTGCGTCTAAATAATTTTCCGCCATAAAATCTGCAAGCACTACATCGAGTTTTGCTATTTGCACCAATTTGTCCGGCGGCGTCAGCCCCGTATTTGTATATGCGTGGATCTTTTCTAATTTTTCTTTCACTAACTTATCGTCAGCAGTTAATTTATTTGCATTGCCAAGAATTTCTGATAGGTCAACTGTCGTCACCGAGATTCCATTGCGTTGTAAAATCTTTTCACTGTAACGAACAGTATTAAAGGCACCAGGTCTTGCACCAACCGCCCCAATTCGTACTTTCCTTAATCCTTTTACTACTTTACAAACTGCAGTGAACTTTTTTACATCATCAATAAAAGTTTCATCGTTTACTGCAACTACGTGTTTGGTTGTCAGTGAATATTTTATTCCGAATTGGTACAAATTATTACACACAGAAATTTTACCACACCATGCATCTCTCCTGTTCACCACATCCATTTTACCCAAATCATCAGGATAAGCCTGTATCAGTACCGGCACATCCAATCCCGATAACTTAATTGTTTCAGCTACACCCTTTTCATCGCCAAAGTTTGGAAGCACCACAAGTATACCATCTATTGTATCTGCATGTTGCTTAAATAATGCCGCACATTTTTTTGCTTCAGCAAATGTCTCTACCCCGCCAAGCTTTGAATCGGCATCGCTCAGTAATACTGCCGTTATATCTAATTTTCTAAATACATCTACTATCTCTTTTCTTGCTTCACCAACTAGTTTATCAGGAAAAAAATCCCGGTTGCCTATGATAACACCCAGCGTAGTATTTTGATTTGCAGACATAATATTTACAAGGCCTTTGTTTTTAAATAATGGATCATATACACTGCTTCTTTATCTTTTTTATCTGTCCCTGGCAAGTCATAATCCTGGTCGGTTGGGGTATCAGCATCAGGAAAACGTCTTGTATGGCCAGTCCTGAATACAATTCTTTCCACTGATCCTACCGGGGCAAAACATAAATTATTTGATGGACTCTTACCATCTATACTTACATTGTAAAATCTTGTTGAAGTATTCAATTCAATTTTAAAAGTCACTGTTCCTCCCGCATTGTATTTACCCAACGATTTATTTCTATATCCTTGCTTTGTTAAAATATTTCCGGAAGAATCGAGCATTAAACGAAGACAGGGAGCTCCTTTTTTATCAACAAGTTCAATTTCCATCACCCCGTAATTGTTTTGTTGAGCTGCAATTGAAAACTCAACCACAACTTTTTTTGATTCAGGAAATACTCTTTCTGCCTTACCATAATCAAATGGATCACTGTCTGCTAAGGTCAATTTTTTATCAGTTATTCCCGTCCTGCACCATATGGGACTGTACAGGTTCCATTGATTCAGTTCTTCGCCATCTTTCAACGATGCAAATATTTCGTTTACATGATTTGTCACTTTGTCTTTCACAGGAATTGGTATTTTACTCACCCACATGTCCTCCTTATTCATACTGTAAGTCACCCACATATTTCCATAAGGTGGTCTACCATCCATTTCCTGTATGCCACGTACGTATTGCGGACCATAACTTTTATACGCACCACCGTAGCGCATTGAAGTTATTTCACCATTCACCAATAAAAGATTTTTATATTTTAATCCATCATCACTTACACTTATTGCCAACGGCCAGCGAAATTCAGACGGGTTGTAAACTGTTGCATACTTTCCATCTGAAGTTTTCTGTCCCCAGATCTTTGCATTGGCATTTACAAAGCCAGGAGCTCTTGTTGGATTATATTGCCATGTCTTGCCTTCATCTCTTGATATACTTGTTAAAGCATATTTCCACAATGCCACCACATTTCCATTTGGTAAATGATAATAATTGAAAGCTTTAAAATCCTTTTGCAATGGAATAAGCGGATCATTCCTGTCTCCTTCCTCGACTGTCTGCATCATTAATAAAGGTGTGGCTAAAATTTCATCGCAAGCGGCTACTAAACCTTTATCAGATGATGTCTTATAAAACGGATAAGAAGTATTCTTTTCATTGAATGAATGATTATAGCGCAGGAAAAAAATTGGCCCGAATGTTCCATCGGCTTTTATTTCCCTGATCACTCTTCCAATTCCGTTTCCATCATTCGGATCATCGCCTTTGGCCAAAGCAATACCATAATAGGCCACTGCGAATAATCTTTTACTTTTTGAAGTATAAAAACCAAAACGCTGGTGCATGACAGCAAAACTATTCTTTGCTGTATCAGTCTTACCAGTTTTTACAAAACCGTCAGGAATTTTGTAAGGAGGGAAAATAACAACAGGCACCGACCAGTTGTAACCATCCTTAGAAGTTTGTAATAACGTCTGTCCGGGAGCAATATGTTCGCCAACAGGATTGCTTAGATATTCCAAATAAAAGTTATTGTTCCAGTAGGCCAGCATCGGCGCATGGTTGTAAGTCCATGAAGTCGTGCTATTATTATCTCCCCTGTTGGCACGCATCGTTTGAATATTATGCACACCGATCGCTGGCGATAATTGTCCATGGTGATAATCTACATTTGACAATGTACTGCCTGAATAGCGGACGGTATCTTGCCCAATTAATAATGAATAATTAATAATGAATACTATGGTGAGTTTTAATCTCATTTTTTAAATTCCTTTACCAGTTGCCGGACAATTTTCTTTTTAACTGTTACGATCGTTCCGTGTTTATGTCCTTCGGGTACTTTCGTCTTATTTGTTGCATTTTCAAAATGTATAAAATCTTTTGTTACCGATGCCTCATATATTTTTTTTCGATACGAATCATAATAGATCAGCCAGTCGTCTTTTACTTTCACCACAGATGGTCCTTCTGTGAAATTATCGGTAAAGGGTTTTGAAACATTTTTCCATGGCCCCAACGGATTGTCAGCAAATGCAACTTTAATATCTCTCTCAGGTCTTGTATTATCCTTCAGCACCAGCACGTAATCTTTAATAGCCCTTTTTACAATTACCGCATCGATTACACTAAAGTTCGGATCAAGAAAAAGTTTTGAAGCTGAAAAGGCCGTAAAATCTTTTGTGGTTGTAAAATACATCCGGTGATTATTGCTGTCTTCTTCTATTCCCTTTTCAAATCTTCCCGGAATACAACTTGCCCAAATGATGATGTACTGTTTTTGTTCGTCATCATAAAACAATTCCGGCGCCCAAACATTCACTGTTGTTGGCTCATGATCCATCACTGGAATAAATCTTTGTTCACTCCAATGAATAAGATCTTTTGAAGATGCATAACCAAAACCTTTATCGCCCCGCCAACTGCTGGTCCATACTAAATGAAAAGTACCATTTGGCCCTTGAACCAATGATGGATCACGCATTACTTTCTGATTACCTACCTCTGGTCGTAAAAGAACTGTGTCTAAGTCATTCCATTTGTATCCATCATAACTGTACAACATTCTTAAGCCCTTATCTGCCGGTTCATGAAATGAAGTAAACAAATAGGCGTTATGACTGCATGAAGCCAGGACAATTAATAATGAATAATTAATAATTAATAATTTCAGCTTCATGGTTTATTACTTCTCTAGTATCAAAACCCAATCATTACCATTATGCTTTTCGCCAGGCGGATCAAATGTATTCACAGCCGTACTCCGATACTGACTTATCAATTTCATTTCACCATTCCTTGGATTGAACCAACCTGCTTTACCCGGAATGAATTGTAACTTCCTTGTCTCTATTTTAAAATGCCTCCCGTTATAAACATAGAACATTGCATACGTTTTAGCTTGCGTTGCAATTATTTTTTCATACCGCTCCCCATCATCAACAAGCATTGATTGATCTGGTATCCTGTCAAAATAAGATCTCTTCAACATCAATTTTTTCAAATGCTTCATTTGTCCTGCACCTGGCGCATTCAACGCGTCCTGCCATTTTACTTTTGGAAAATAAGAAATACCTGAATCGCCTGGCGTATAGAACTGCATTACTGAATTATGTCCATAAGTAAATCCACAACCGCCGGCAAACACGCTCCAGTACGCATAACGGCGGATCTCATAATCCTGCCAGTAAGGTTGATCTGCCCGGTGCAAGCCATAAGGTATATCCTCATAACTGGGTTCACCATCAAATGTTGGTTTTATTGGTTTTAATTTATAATCATCATTTGCATAGCGCCAATTATCTTCTCCATAATGCAAGGTCTCATTACTGGATGTATCCTGTGCATAACTACGATGTCCACTTTGAAACATGTTGAAATCAAGCCAGGCTTCATTATGAAACCATGTTGAAGAAGAATTTCTTCCACGCGGATGAAACCCTATTAAATGTTTTTTATCAATAGAACGAATCGTGTTGCCGATTACATTCCATTGCTTTAACCCATCACTGCCTTTTATATCACCACCATTTAACCAGATGATATTGCTTTTATTTTTATACCGGTTGGCCAAAAAAGTCGCATAGACCTTTGCCTGCTCCTCATTGACATATTTAATATTACCACCCCACACCGGAACAAGGGCCATGTAAATTCCCCTCTTAGCAGCTTCATCAATTATATAATCGACATGATCCCAAAAATCATATTCATTTTCATTTGCAAACGAGTTGCCCTTAGTTATCCAGGGATGGGCTACATCTTTATTATGCACCGAAGAATCGCCATATACATTCACTCCGAGATCCACATCATGCACCAGCATAACTTGTATGACGTTAAAACCTTTTAATTTTCGATCATCAAGGTATTTTATTGCATCTTGTCTATTGCATTTAATAAATAATAACCAACCAGTGTCCCCCAGCCAGAAAAAGGGTTTGCCATCGGCAGTTTGAAAAAACCTTTTATTAGCAGATACCTTTAATTGCGGCAATTGCGCATCTGCTTTGAACAAAAAGCCGAGCAAGATGATGAACAAAAATTTTTTCACTTTTTTTCCAAGGTTTTTGTTTCCAAATTATAAACAATACTATTTTTCCCATTACTCAGCCTATATTCATTTTTGCCAGATGAAACAGGTTTCATACCTGCCGTAGCTTTTAATAATTCTTTATCGAAATTATCGGGAAGAACCGCCAAACTACCTCCCGCCATAAACGCGGCTATTCCAAATTCAGGATAGCTATCGCCGGAATAAACTACTGCTTTGTTTGGGAACCTATCTCTGTATTCTTTTACGGCACGATATACTTGTTCGAAACTGGTTTTCTTTGGCTTTAATAATCGTGCATGCTGACGGGGCGCCAAGCTTTGTCCGCCTTTTGGCTCATACACTGTTCCATCGGCCTGGTAATGCCAGTAACGAATATCAATAAGGTCGATGATGGCAGCATAAGAAGGATTATTTAAAATAGAATCCTGCACATCTTTTGTAACACTTAGACCAATGATAGGATGTTTGCCTGTTTCCTTTTTCCATTCGTTGATCACATCTAACCAGAATTTTACAAAATGAGTCGGTCCTGTAAATTCTTCACCAATTAATTGTATGACTCCACTATTATCTTTAAAATTATTCAGGCATTGACGGATATATTTTTTATGCAACTCCTTTCGGACAGGATTTGAAATATCATAAAACTGTTCTGCATAAAATATTCTTTTGTCTCCTGCATAATTCACCGGTTCAACAAAGCCGGTATTATTAATATTGTTCGCAGTACGCCATGGAAAATCGGTATAATGTGCACCAGCTTCAATGATGTTATGCTGAAAATAATTTTGATGAACCAATAGTAAGCCTTTCTGATCTGCTAAGTCTGCAAACTGTTTTAATCTGTGCCAGTAAAAAGGATTGTATTTTGTAAGATCATATTTACTTAACCCATCCCATGCTGTTTCCTTTCCGCTCCTTGCAAATGGCAATTCATAAAAAGGGGGCCATACTTCGCCATCCATTCTTCGTATCCTTTCATGGTCATCTCTTCTTCTATCGTACCACAAACCATAGTTATGTTCAATAGCGATCGTATTTGTCAATCTCATCTCATTCGTCACTTCATCGAGGTCATCTGTTAATCCTTTACCAGTTCTTCCCGGAACAAAACGAGTAATATGTGCTTTTGCATTTTTGATATCGGAAGGTTGCAATCCGCCACTCCACCATTGCACGCCTTGCCTTTTACCCGTCACAATTTCATCACCTCTTATCAACCAGCCGTTTTTTATTTGCATCGCAGGAGTATATGTTGGTGCAGCAGGTTTTTTGATTCCAATCTGATCAATAGTTTTTGCACCACTCATATTTAGTGATATTGGATTTCTCTTAGCCGCTTCATCGATCCATTCCTTTAATTGCTTTCGTGGTTTTGATGCTTCTCTTGCTAGCTCCAACGCCGTTTCAACTGATGGGCTGCTTGATGCTTCCGTTGGCACAAATAAAATTTGTGCCTGCTCATCAACTTTTTTATTTAAGCGTTCTTTCAGTTGCTGATAGAATAAACTTCTCGGCGTAATTGTATTATTTGATTCGGCCCAATAGCCATCACCAGAAAATTGGCTCCAGCTACCGAACGACCAGTTTTGTGCCGTTGGGGGTTTGTAACAATCGATTCGTGCTGCTGAGCAATTCCAAAAAACACTATTGGCGGCTGCCCACCCTGCACCATTTGCGTCTTGTCCGCGATTACCAAAACGAAGTGCATTACCATCCACATTTACCACATCAAATAAAGCTCCGCTTGCCCAGCTATCTATTGCGCCACTGAAATCATAAGGTAATATTGATTCACATTGTACAAAAGCATTGGGACCGGGGGCACAATGTCCAACCGCAAAATCATGATAACCGTTTTCCGCATAACACCGTTCAAATAATGTTTGTTGACCGGTGGTCAGGAAAGTATAACGTCTTTGTCCGCCAATTTCTGAAACCGGTGAAAGTGATTTACAATCTTGAACTGTAACTCTCTTAGAAGTTTCCAGCACATTCACGGCAGTCCCTGCGAAATATCGAAAATTGACTTGCCTGACCCAACAATCTTCAGCGTTTTCAATATTGATCGCATTCCAGCGGTGATCTTCGTCCTTTAGATTGGTTTTATCATATACAGAAACACAAAGCATATTTTCTACACCACAGTTACTTATTCTTCCTTCCCACGTATAAAAATAAATTGACCCCCCTCCATAAGATGAATCTAATGCAGTAGTCAGCGGAGCATCAATGGTAAGCGTATTTCCTTCTATCTTAGTGATAGTTCTGTCAAAGTAAATATCTCTGTCACCAGCTTTCCAACCCATTGCTGTAATACCACCACCGAAATGATCAGTCTCTAAAATTTTGATCCAGTTTGCTGTTGAAGGACGAAGAATTATGATTTTATTATGCCCTGGTTTTCTAAATTCAATTTTATCCTCTACATTAAATTGTACTGCATTAACCGGGACATAAGTGTCGGTGATCTTAATTTTTTTTCCCAGTAAACTATCTTTTTTACCACTAATTCTTATCAATGACAATCGTCCCGTGCCTGCACCAATGATTGTTGTCTCTTTTACCCCGCTTCCACGCAATACAACTCCTGTTTCAGAAATTCTAAGTTGGCCAAACACTTCGTAAGTTCCTTTTTGCAATAACACAGCGCCACGAAAACCATTTGCATCAGGCGGCAATGATCCAACATAATCTAATGCTGATTGAATCCTCAACGTCGCATCGCCTTTGGCGACCGGCACAATTACCTTAACCGGAATGGTTGGAATGGGCTGTTCAGATGCTTTATAACCACAATAAGAAAAATCGGGAATGCGATTGCCAAGAGAATCGGGTGAGTAAATCAACTTCCCTTTTTCAAATAAAAGAGGAACAACAGGCTTTTCCAGCTTTTGCGCCGTTAAAGCCTGTTGAAATATGAACAGGGTTAGTAAGAGAAAACAGTTCTTGTATGTTTTTGCGAAGCTCAATTAAATTAAACTTTTCAAAAATGAACATTAAAGTTAGTTAGTTGAACACTTCGCTCCGCTCAGTGCAGGCTGTGCATCGCTAAGCGACGTTAAACCAGGGTACAAAAGCCCGTTACCAAATTATTTTTTTGCGATCGGCGCAACATTCTTTTCATTCACAACACTATTTAAATAATTCTCAATATTGCTATAACCATTTTTTGTGATCTTCCCCGCATCCGATGCATCTTTTGCATTTAATCCGGCTTTTGTTTCGTACTCATCAGGCAAACCATCGTTATCACTGTCTTTATAAGCGGTGCCTTTATATTCAGGATAACCACCCACCTGGCTCACATCAGTTATAATTCCTATTTTATAGCTATCCAACGCGGCACGACGGTTCTTGAATTGTGTAGTTGGAGGAATTACACCAGGAGATACAATTATTTTTCCCGTACGAACCTGCTCTGTAATTCTTTTATCCACCGCATCTCTCACCGGTAATGTGGCTCCTGCATTCATCAGCACATAATCCTTCGCTTCTTCAGCAGACATTACTGTAAGCGCCGGCATAGGCAATGGTTTACCCCATTTTATATAGTCAGTATATTTTCCTGTATTCGGTAACTCTTCTATCTGCACACCACCATTCCAGTTATCTTTCGTGACGTCAGGAAAACCTTCCATAATATTTCCGTTGACATAAGCTCTTCCATATAGACTGTGAGTCAATTTCCTTCCACCACTTTCTGGTTTTAAGATCCGGTGAGCAACATTATTATTTTTTGGAGTAGCGGGACCAGGTTTGAAATAATTATTGATAATATTATACTGGGCCCGATAATCACCGCCATCAATAGTACGATGCACCCAGTTAAAAATAACATTGTTGACAAAATTGAAAACACCATGCCAGCCAACAGAAGGGTTTCGGCCGGTATTATTGGCCCAAAGATTCCTCATAAATGAACAATTTTCACCACCCAATGTGCTGCCGAATGAGTGATTCCAGGTATCCAATGCCTCAGCAAAAATTGAATTCTGTATCGTGATATTAACTGTACCTAATTTTTCTTCTTGCGGCTTACCAGTACTGTCATTATACATATGACGATACATGCTCATATTCTCATCCAATCCCCATGTGGCACTAACATGATCGATCATAATATTTCCAACAGGATTGCCACCTATTGCATCATCTCTTCTTCCTACCCATGTTTCACCACGACGGAAACGCATATAACGAATGATTACATCATGTGTATTTATCCAAACAGTTTCCCCAGCAATACAAACACCATCACCGGGTGCTGTTTGTCCCGCAATCGTGATATAAGGTGCACGAATAATGACCGGTGTTTTAATACGAATGATACCGGCAACATTAAACACGATGATCCTTGCACCACCTTGTTCACAAGCCCATCGAAAGCTGCCTGGTCCGTCATCATTCAAATTAGTAACAACAATTGTCCGTCCACCACGGCCACCAAAACTAAATTTTCCACCACCTTCCGCACCGGGGAATGCAGGAATATCTGCCTGCGGTAAATCGGTAGGTCTGTTAGCAAAAGGTAGGTAAGGTTTTCCATGTTTTGCTTCCTGTTGAATAATCGGCCATGCAATAGACCATGCTGAATCGGAATGTTTGCGTGCCGCATTCAATAAAGAATCTGATTTGCGCTGAACATCATCTGGTATTTCCGGGTATTGAGCATACACACTTACGATTGCACATAAGCTAATTAAACCTGAGATCATTTTTTTCTTTGCCTGCATAATCATTAGGGTTTTATATTATTGACGTTTTTTGGGATAAATAACTCTTAGCACCGGATGATTTTTTCTTTAAAACAAGAGAGAGAAGATATGATCCTCTCTCCCTTCCGTATTTTAAAAGTTAATTTTATTGAGTGGAATTAAAAGTACCAGGAGCTCCATTGTAATCCAGCCATCCTATATTCTGTGTCAACCACGGATTAAATGATAATACTGTAGCACTTAATCCGGAGAGGTAATAATTAGGCCGGAATAAAATATTCACAGGAGTGTTGCCATCACGGTCCATTGCCTGATCGAGTGGCGTCATTACCAGTTTATTTTGATACAATGTCTTAAGCTTTGCTATTTCTGTGAGGAAGTTGGCTGCATCCGGATCAATCAGGATAGCACGGTCTGCGGCAGTTAACGGATCAGAGCTGGTGAAGTTCTTACCCTGCCAATAGTAGCCCGTTCTGTTAGTACCATTAATTGGCGCAAGACCAAGCTTGGTGCATGTGTTGGCATTTGGATTTGTTGAAGACACCCCAGCATACAACAACCATCTTTGGACATCCCAATAACGCTTTCCTTCGTACGCCAATTCTACCCTTCGCTCATACAAACAAGCCTCGATGGCTTCATACTTGCTAGCTAAATTTCCAATACCATAATTATTTGCACTAGGAATACCGACACGAGTCCTTATTTTTCCTAAGTACGTAATGCAATTACCAATGTCGCCTTTTGCCGCATAACATTCTGCTATATTCAGCAAAAGCTCTGCATAACGGTATTCAATGATATCTGTGCCTGAAAATTGTAAAGCAGTTGTATCCGCTACAGGATTCGACATTTTACGAACAACTGCCGGACTTGATGTTTGATTGCTGGCATAATAGACAGCCGTTCCCGTTGCACTTGGCCGCCACCTATAAAAGAACTGAGTTTTATTTGCATTGGTTTTTATACCCCACTTGGCGCCTGAAAATGCAAAGGTGCGGTAGAAACGCGGATCTCTCTTTTCAAAAAAGAACGTATCCACATAACCATTGGCTTGAGTTGGCCTTTTACCATCGGCTAATGGAAAGAGGTCAAGCATCGCCTTAGGAACCGAAATACCTCCACCGCCATTATGCTCTTTAGGTCTGACAGCGTTTTCCCATGAATTATTATAACCAACAGAAGAAGTAGAAGTGTTGGAAAGTAATAATGCGAAAATGGCTTCCTTATTAAAAGCATTATCATTTATGTATGCAATTTCAGCCCATTCTTTTGCAGTGCTGCCATATAATCCATAACCCGCCGCAGTTAAAGCGACTTCTGCTTTTAAGCCAGCATCTAAAGCTGCTTGCCATTTGGGACTGCCGGAATTGTCCCAATCGGTATTAAACAAAGGACTTGCAGCAGTTAATAAAACGCGGCTTTTCATTGCCAATGCGGTAGCACTTGTAACCCTTCCATAGTTAGTACCCGGGCTTGACCAAACTGCAGGCAGCAATACCGCTGCCGAATCAAGATCTTTAACGATCTGGGCGAAACATTCTGTAGCTGTAGATCTTGGTGTTCTGATCGATTCGTCTGTATTACTTGCATCAGAAACAGTGGTAACAATTGGAACACCGCCATAGACACGTACTAAATTATAATACTGTAATGCGCGGAGATAGAACATTTGTCCTTTTGAAGTCCTGCGGAACGATGCAGACAAGTCCTCTCCCACTCCATCTATTTTTTCGAGCAGGAGATTACAAAAACGGATACGGGTATATGGGGTGTTGGAAACGCTGGCTGTAAGCGATCCTCCATAGTATGCATCTGCTTCGGATGCCAGTTGCAAGTTTCTATTGGGGTTTATCCAGTTACTAACCGTACCACCCATCTCTTCTGTATTTTTTGTCTTGGAATCATCATAATTCCCCAAAGTAGATTCAGCCTGTACCGGGCTTCTGTATGCTGCAAAATAGTAATTATAAAGTCTGTCGATGTACTGGCCAGTCAGCACCTCGTTGGTAAAAGCGCTTTCATCGTATTTGTCATAGCTTTTCATGTCTTCCAGGAAGCTCTTCTTGCAACTTGCAGTTACAATCACCGTGCAGACTATAAAGAATAATATTTTATTTTTCATAAATGATTTGTTGAGCGATAAATTAAATTAGAATCCGAGATTTACTCCAACCGACCATGTTCGCAGCGTCGGATAGTTTACATTGATTGCATCATACATGTTCCGGTATTTATCTGGATAGGGATTATACAAGTCCCATAAATTATATCCTGATAATACCAGCTTGGCATTTGTCATGTGCACTTTATTTACCCATTCCTTTGGCAAAGTATACCCAATGCTTAATGAACGAACCACTGCCCTGAAAGTAGGTAAGGTCCAAAAATCAGAAGTTTTATAGGCATTGTCATAAAAGAACATATTTGGATATTTACCAAGACCGTTATCTACCGAGTCATACATATCAGTCAGATAAGTTACCTGTGCCCACGATGCATTTGTGCTGGCTGTCCCTTGTTTTACTCTGTCCATGCTGTTATATCCACCCCAGCTTGTAGCGATCTGCGTCAAAAGACTGAAAGATTTATAACTAACGCTAATGTTGGTTGTAATACCGTATGATTTATTTTTCTTTACGAGTTGAACATAATCCTGCTCGTCTACAATCTGGCCATTTTTATCAGCAATGGTTTGTGTAGTAGCATTTAAAGCTCCTGCCTGGTCTTCATAGGCTAGCATACCTTTCTTCAAACCTGCCCTGGTTGATATATTGGCACCACCTGCGTTATATAATGGCGTTGTACCGGCTTTGGTAGCCAAATCAGTAAGATAGGCCCAATAAGCATCAATATCGGCATCCGTTCTCAGCAGTCCGTCACCCATTGATGTTTGTTTCCAGGTTCTGTAACCCCATTGGGCGCCGACAAGAGAATAACCTTCGCGTTGCTTACCAGCATAGGTTGATGGGTAATTGAATGGAAGATCCAGGTATTTTTTTACTTCATTACCACCCACGCCAAAGTTCATTCCTATAGAATAATTTAACTCCTTACCAATATGATCATTCCATGTTGCAGACATTTCTGCTCCCCAGAAATCAACAGCACCAAAGTTTAGTTCAGCAAATGCACCACCCACTGATATAGGAACGTTAGTTGCAGTTGTCATTGATGTTAGCATATCGGTAGATGAATTATAATACCCATCTAAAGTAATTGACAATCGTCTTTTCAGTAGTGTCATATCGATGCCCAGGTTCCTTTGCAAAGTTCTGTCCCACCTAATATCCCTGTTGGGAGTTACTTCAGGAGTAAGCCCGAAAGTGTAGTTGCCTCCAGCGGTGCCAAAAGCCATACCTTTATCAGTTGCAGCGGAGTACAGCTGCATCCATTTCCATGCTTTTACATTGTCGTTACCTGTTTTTCCTAACGATGCCCGGATCTTCAGGAAATCGATCCAGTTAATTTTGAAAAAGTTTTCATCAGAAATAACCCAACCAACTGACAGACTTGGAAAAAAGCCCCAGTAATTTTCGGGTGCAAACTTGCTTGAAGCATCGCTGCGGAATAAGAACTGGGCAAAGTATCTATTTTTGAAACTATAACTGGCACGTCCTAAATAAGACATTGTACCGCTTTCTGACCTTGATGTAATTGTATTGGATGCATTCAACGTTCCGGCAGAAACGGAGGTACCGTTGTATACACCAGGGACCGGGTTATCATAAATCTGGTAGCGATCCTCATAAGTATTTTTTGAACGTTCACCGGAGAGAACTGCAGATATGTTATGATCGCCAAAATTGCGGTCGTAGTTGGCAAAAAAGTTGATCTGCTCGGTTGAACCTGTGCTATTATCATAAGTGACCCTTGAGTTCGATCTGTTTGTAACAGGAGAATTCCATACAGTTGTAGGTGTGTATATGTGCCAGGTTTGTGGATTGAGAGTCTGATTACCTGTTGGGCCTGTAGAAGTGTTTACCTGCGACAAAATCATTGGCATCATTACCTGCTCAGTATTCCCAGAAGTAGATCCTATAGAATAGTTACCCTTTACAGATAATCCTTTGATGAATGGAAGATCATACTGCAATGAAAAATTAGCATTATAGCTGAAAAGTTTTGTAGTGGTAGTAGATCCATTATTCAATAGTGCATAATAGTTCCAGTTACTGAGCGAATTATTACCAGTGGCGCTGCCGGGCTTGTTAGGTCCCAGGGTTGGTGAAACATATTGGTTTACACCATTGATGGTATATTGCCAGGGTATATATTTCGGCATATGCAGTAATACACTATAATCATTTTGTTCCCCTCCACTTGCATAGCCATCCGAAAAATTGACTTTCGTAAATGATTTTTCCAGCGATGAGTTGTTTGCAGAAAGTGAAGCGGAAAACTTTATGTTGTTCATCACTCTAACATCTGTACCAGATCTGAATGTCCACCTGCTAAAATCCTGGGAACCTAAATTAGCCCCTTGCTTATAATAGGATCCGCCGGTAAAATAAGTTGCTTTTTCAGAACCACCACTTACAGTAATAGAATGTTGCATAGCACCAGCACTGTTCCAGTCATTCCTTAACCAATCATAATTCATAGTATCCATAGCGGCCAACTCAGTTGGTGTAAAATAATTCTGTTGAGGCTCCCCTTTAGCACGGTTAAGTCTGTTAGCGAAAAGGCCATACTGTTTTGCATCCATCACTTTGCTATGACCGACAGCATTGTTCGTTTCAAATTTGCCCGAGTAAGTTATTTTTGGTGTTCCTAATTTTCCTCTCTTTGTTTTCACAACAATGGCACCCTGGGACGCACGTGCACCATAGATAGCGGCGCTTGCATCACGCAATACAGTAATGCTTTCTACTTCAGAAAGGTCGAGCATATTAAATTTATCCAATGTTGGAAGATTGGTTGCCGGATCAATCTGCACGACGTCATCTATAATTATTAATGGTATTGTTCCACCACCATCTTTACCCCAGTTGAATTGCTGGCGTATACTTAGCGTGGCCATAGTACCAGGACGGGTGCTTCCGCCGGATACATTCAGGCCCGGCACTTGTCCCCTCAGCATTTCAGTGAGTGAAGCCACCGGGAGATCTTCCAATTTTTTTGGACTAACCGACACTACCGATCCAGTGATATTTTTTTGTTTTTGAGAACCATAACCAATCACTACAACTTCCTCCATTGATTTTTCAGCCGCGGTCAGCTTAATTTCCACGTTATCATCTGTGCCAGCCTTTCTTTCGAAAACAACAAACGATACATGAGAAAAAGTGATTATAGATTCGGGTGATGGGATCTTAATACTAAACACCCCATCAGCGTTAGTGATTGTACTAATGGTGCTGTTTTTAACCTTTACAGTTACTCCCGGTATAGGTTTGCTTTCAGGATCAATTACCTTACCTGACACGGTTCTTTCCTGCGCAGTCACTGATGAGCTTATCAGTATGAAAAGAAACCCCAGCAACAGTTTGGTTGGGTTGAAACAATTCATATGGTTATCATTTTATTTTAATATGAGATAATGCAATCGTTATTAACCGGCATTGTTATTCTTTGAAGCTTCCCGCTCTTTGATTCTTTCCTGCCAGGCCTTTTCTTCTTTTTTCATATCATAACCCTGGGCTGATAAATAGTTATTGATCCGTCCCTTGAATTTTCCAAATACCTTATGTTTATCCTCTGATGAGCCTTCATCCATAGCCAGCTCTCTTGCTTCTTTAAGCCAATTGTAAATTTTTTCTTTTTGCTCGGTTGTCAATGTCAGTATTATATCCTGGTACGCTGAATAGGTTATGGGTACTACACGGTAGGTCATTCCGTCTTTTATCTTTTCAATTTGATCGTCAGATAAACTGGTTTGAAGCTGTGCAATAAATCCTTTGTGCAATTTTGAAAGTTGAACTTTCTTTTCTTCTTCTTCCTTCTTAACCCGGGTATTCCTT
>Ga0075419_10001164_pt1 | contig 17030 bp, 13 predicted proteins | sample SoiMetdeltSBSDD3_FD_76900 | JGI IMG/M metagenome (GOLD analysis project Ga0075419, IMG submission 76900) | Bulk soil microbial communities from a Populus tree surrounding site in Tennessee, USA - Soil MetaG P. deltoides SBSDD3 | ecosystem: Environmental > Terrestrial > Soil > Tree plantation... | reverse complement strand
TCGCCCATCAGCTGCTGCGCGCCCCGAACCCCGCGGAGCGGGGATCCTATCCGGTGCGCACGATGTACTACGGCAGCGGCCGGGACAAGCGACGGACCGTCTTCCGCGACTCGGTCACGCTCCGCACCCAGGTCGTCAACGGAAGCAAGTTCGCCACTGCCCCGACGCCGGCCCTCGGAAAGGAGCGGAAGAAGTACTGGGGCTTCGGTTTCGATTCGCTGCCGGTCAACGGCCGGGTGTGGTATCCCGAGGGAACCGGCCCCTTCCCGCTGGTGCTCATTGTCCACGGCAATCACAACATGAAGCAGTTCTCGGATCCCGGGTATGGATACCTGGGGGAGCTGCTCGCAAGCCGGGGCTTCATCCTGGTGTCGGTCGATGAGAATTTTCTGAACGGCAACATCCGGGGAGAAAACGACGCACGGGGCTGGATGCTGCTCCAGCACCTGAAGGCGTGGAAGCGTTTCAACGACTCGGCCGGCGGCCCGTTCCACAATCGGGTGGATCTGGGAAACATCGGGTTGATGGGGCATTCCCGGGGCGGCGAGGCGGTCGCGGTCGCGGCGGCCTTCAACCGGCTATCGCATTATCCCGACGATGCGACGATCGCCTTCGATTTCAATTTCGGGATCAGGGCGCTGGTGGCGATTGCCCCGATCGACGGACAATACGAGCCGGCCAACCGACCGACCCCGCTGGAAAACGTGAATTACCTGGTGATTCACGGCTCGCACGACGGCGATGTCTCGGCGTTCTCCGGCCTCCGGCAATACTCTCGGATCAAATTCACCGACGGTCAGCCCTGGTTCAAGTCCGCAGTCTGGATGTACCGCGCCAATCACGGACAATGGAATACCGTCTGGGGCAACAAGGACGGCGGCCCGGCCAGCGCGCGATTTCTGGATCTGCGCGGCCTGGTTCCCGAGGAGGCGCAACGCCAGATGGCGCGCGTCTACCTCTCGGGATTCCTGGAGGCGACGCTCAAGGGGAAGAAGGAATACCTGCCGGTCTTCAGGGATCATCGGGTGATCGGAGAGTGGCTGCCCAAGACGATGTACGTCACCCGCTTTCAGGAGAGCGGCTACCACACCATCGCCAGCTTCGGAGAGGATGTCGAGGTGGCCACCGGCTCCGTACCCGGAGTGACGATCGTCGCAGAAAGCCTCGCGACCTGGAAGGAAGGAGTCATTCCCCTCCGGTGGCAGAACGCCAACACCGGACACTACGGCGTCTGGCTCGGGTGGAACAACCAGATCGCGGGGACCGACACCACCAAGACGGGAAAACCGGCGTCCTACACACTTACCATCGGCGACTCGGTGCGCTCCGCCTGGCAGATCGGCGGAGGCACCGCCCTGGTATTCTCGATGGCGCCCACGGCAGCCACTCCGGGTCCCCGCGCCGCGGCAAAAGACACCACCAAGGCCCCCGCGAAGGACACGACGAAATCCGCGAAGCCGGCGCCCAAGCCTCCACGAACTCCGCCCAAAAAGCCGACCGCCGCGGATTCGCTCCCACTGGAAATCTCCATTGAGGCGGTCGACGCCGGCGGCACCAGCGCGAGAATTCCGCTCAGTCGCTACGGCGTCCTTCGCCGCCCGATCGAGGTCACCGTCCTCCGGCGGAAGGGCCGCGACAAGAGCAACTTTGCCAGTCAGGCGGAGCTCATCCCCCAGACCTACGTGATCCCGCTCGCCGACTTCCGGACCGCGGCTCCGGGGTTCGACCCCGCCAGAATCGTGACGGTGCGGTGGGTGTTCGATGGTACCCGCGCGGGCACCGTCCTGCTGACCGACATCGGCTTCTCGAACATCGATCCGGCATTCCTCATTTCGGAAAGGCGCTGAGTCCATGCGACGAGCCGGTACCATCCTATTCGCGGTGCTGACCCTGGCCGGCGCCGCCGCGGCCCAGGACCCTGATCAGGCTCCGCTCGTGCTGCTGCTGCCCGGCGGCACCCGCGCCCTCGGCGTCGGCAACGCCTTCGTCGCAGGCCGCGGCGCCGAAGTGCTCTTCTACAACCCCGCGCAGATGTTCATCATCCGGGGTACCACGGTGTCGGTGGAACGATTCGGCTCGGCGAGTACCCTGGGCACGCTCTCGACGGTGGGACCGTTCGGCAAGGTGCAGCTGGGCGCCGGGGTGCAGTATCTCGATTACAGCGCCTCGCCCGGCGCTTCGTTTTTTACCACGCCCTCCACGCTCACGCTGCGCGGGACCGCCAAGTCGTCCAGCCTTGCCGCCACCGTCGCCGTCGCGGCGCAGTGGAAGGGTGTGCGATTCGGGGTGTCGGGCAAGTACGTGGAAGAGCGCGTGGGTGAGTCCCGTTCCGGGGTCGCGGCCTTCGATGTCGGGCTGGCGCGTGACGTGATGCGGGGAACCATTGGCGTGTCGGTGCAGAATCTCGGGAAGGATCTCGAGCTCCAGGGACAGGAGGGCGAGCTGCCGACCAGCGTCAGCCTCGGCATCGGGCTCCCCTCGATCCTGGTCAGCTCCTACTTCGATTTCACCGGGTTCGCATCGGTCTCCCGCGAGCGGGACGGCCGCATCGTGCCCGGTGCCGGCGCCGAGCTGATTTATCAGCCGGTGCAGGGGTGGACCGTCATCGGACGGGCCGGCGCGCGTCGGGTGCGCGACGTGCCCGATCGCGCGGAGTCGCCCGTCACCGTCGGAGGGTCCTTCGGGCTCGACCGCCTCTGGATCGATTATGCCTTCCAGCCGTACCGCGGTCCCGGATCGGCGCATCGGATCGGACTCAGAATCCAATGATCAGGGGAGGTCCCCCCGCCCGCCGGGATTCCTGATATCTTGGGGGCAACTCCACCACTGGTCCTTTGCCAAACAGCATCGAGACTCTGCGCGCGGCCCTGGCCGGCCGCTATGACATTCAGCGTGAACTGGGCCGTGGCGGCATGGCCACGGTGTATCTCGCCCACGACATCAATCACGACCGGCCGGTCGCACTCAAGGTCGTGCTGCCCGAGCTGGCCGCTTCGATCGGCAACGACCGTTTTCAGCAGGAAATCAAGCTCGCCGCCAGACTCCAGCATCCCCACATCCTGAGCGTCTACGACTCCGGTAACGCCGCCGGCCAGCTCTGGTTCACCATGCCCTTCGTCGAGGGCGAGAGTCTGCGCAATCGGCTGTTGCGGGAGACCCAGCTTCAAGTGGATGAATCGGTGCGCATCGTCCGGGAGGCTGCGCTGGCGCTGGACTACGCCCACCGGCACGGGGTGGTGCACCGGGACATCAAGCCGGAAAACATCCTGTTGTCCGACGGCCAGGCCCTGGTCGCCGATTTCGGGATCGCCCGCGCGGTGGGTGGAGAGAGCTCGCTCACCAGGACCGGCAGCACGGTAGGAACTCCGGCGTACATGAGCCCGGAGCAGGCGAGCGGGGAGCGCAACATCGACGGCCGGGCCGACATCTACGCCCTGGGCTGCGTGCTCTACGAAATGCTCGCGGGGGAGCCACCGTTCACCGGCCCCACGGCGCAAGCGATCGTCACCCGGGCCCTGACTGAAACGCCGAGGCCCCTTACCGCTATCCGTCCCACGATTCCAGCTTCGCTGGAGCGGGTCGTTGTACGGGCGCTCGCCCGCACCGCGGCGGACCGCTATCCGACCGCCGCTGAATTCGCCAAGGCCCTGGGGGCGACCAGCGGCGAAATGAGCGTGACGGGCGCGGTGCCTTCGGCTTCCAGGTCCAGCGCAGGTGGCAGACGCTGGATGCGCATGGCAATACCGGCGGCGGTGGTAGTCATCGCGGCTGCCTTCGCGGGGGGCTACTTCCTCCGGCATTCCGGCAGCGGAGGAACCAAGCGCATTGCCGTGCTCCCCTTCGAGAATCGGGGGGACGCCGCCGACGAGTACTTCGCGGACGGCGTCAGCGACGAAGTGCGCAGCAAGCTCGCCGCGATTCCCGGCATTCTGGTGACCGCGCGGGCCAGCACCAGCCAGTACAAGAAATCCACCAAGACCCCGAGGGAGATCGGCCGGGAGCTGCAGGTGGACTATCTGCTGACCGGCACGGTGCGGTGGATCAAAGGCGCCGGCACCGCCAATCGAGTGCGGGTCAATCCGGAGCTGATCGAGGTCTCCAACTCCTCGGAGAAGTGGTCAGCGCCGTTCGACGCCGAGCTGTCCGATGTGTTTCAGGTGCAGTCGGACATCGCGGGAAAGGTCGCTTCGGCGCTCGACCTGGCCCTGGGTGCGGGCGATGAGGCTCGGCTCGCGGCCCGGCCCACCGAAAACATTCAAGCGTACGACGCTTTCCTCAAAGGGGAGCAGGCCACCCAGGCGCTGGGGGTGAGCGACGCGCCGCATCTTCGGGAGGGGCTCGCCTGGTATGAGAAAGCGGTGGCGCTGGACAGCGGCTTCGTCGAGGCCCGGGCCCGCGTGGCACGCACTCTGTCGACCCTGTACAACAACGGACCTACCGTCGAAGGGGTCGAGGCGGCGCGTGCGGCGGCGGAGGGGGTGACGAAACTGGCACCCGACCATCCGGCGGCGCGCCAGGCGCTGGGGACCTTCCTCCTCAACCAGAAGAAGGACTATACCGGCGCGCTGGAGCAGTTCAAGCTGGCGATCGCGGATGAGCCCAACAATGCCGACCTGCTGACCTCGGCGTCCCAGGCGGAACGAGTACTGGGACGCTGGGACGAATCCCGGGCTCACCTGGAGCAGGCGGTCAAACTGGATCCCCGGTCGGTGCGGACCGCGAGATTCATGGCGAGGGTCCTGCACGACACGCGGCGCTACGACGAGGCGCTGGTGGCGTGGGACCGCGCCTCGGCGCTGGCGCCAACCAATCTCGCGATCATCCAGGGGAAGGTCGGCTCGTGGCTCACCCAGGGCCGGCTGGACAGCGCGCGCGCGGTGATCGCCAGGGCGCTCAAGGTGGTGGATACCGCGGCGCTGGCGGCGCACTTCGCGCTCTACCAGGAGCAGATGTGGGTCCTGCCCGACGAGATCAAGCCGATGGTGACGAAGTTCACTCCAAAGAATTTTGACGGCGACCGGGGCCAGTGGGGACTCAAGGTCGGGGGTACCTGGAAGCTGCTGGGCGACCCCGCCCGGGCCCACGCCTTTGCCGACTCATCGCGGATGGCGCTCGAGGCGGAGCTCAAGCAATTCCCCGAGGAGGCCCAGCTGCACGAGCTGCATGGCAGGGCGCTGGCGCTGGGGGGCTGGAAGAAGGAGGCGATCGCGGAGGCGGAGCTCTCGCTTCGGATGCGGGAGACCGAGCTCGACGCCGGCACCGGGCCCTACGTCCGATTTCAGGTAGCGAGGATCTTGATCCAGGCGGGCGAACTCGACCGGGCGCTCGACTTGATCGAGCCTCTGCTCCTCACCAACGCCTCCGATCTGACCCCGGCCTACATGCGGATCGACCCGAGCTTCGCGCCGCTCAAGGGGAATCCCCGATTCGAGCGGTTGATCGCGGGGAAATAACTGGGTGCTGGGTACTGGGTGCTGGGTACGGGAACTGGTTTGCCTACTGCCCAGTGCCCAGTGCCTAGTGCCTAGCGCCTAGCGCCTAATCCGCCCGCATCGCCACCAGCGGATCGATCCTCGCGGCGCGCCTCGCCGGGAGCCAGCTCGCCGCAATGGCCACTACGCCGAGCAAGAGCGGTACGACCGCGAACGTGAGGGCATCGGTCGCCCGCACACCGTACAGAAGCGTCGTGAGCACCCGGGTCAGCGCGAGCGCGCCGGTGAGACCGATGACGACCCCGATCAATGCGAGTCGGGCGCCCTGTCGCACCACCAGTGCCGTGACTTGCCGCCGGCTGGCGCCCAGGGCCATCCGTACGCCAAGCTCGCGGGTCCGCTGGGCCACCGCGTAGGAGATCACCCCGTAGATCCCCATCGCCGCGAGGATCATCGCCAGCGCGGCAAACAGGCCGATCACCCTCCCCTGCAATCGCTGTCTCCACAGCGACCGGCTGACGACTTCGTCGAGCGTCTGGACCTGGTAGAGGGGCAGATCGGCATCGAGCGAGTGGACGATCCCCGCGACGCTGGGAAGCACCTCAGTGGGGTTTCCGCTGGTCCGGATCGTGAGGGTCTGGGAATACCCGGCATATTCGAAGAAGGGAAAGTAAACCGCCGGTCCCATGGGCTCGGGCAATCGGTACTGCCGAACATCGCGGGCTACTCCCACGATCGTGATCCACGGATCTTTACTCGCCTGCCCACCGAACTTGAGCCGCTTGCCGACGGGTTTCTCCCCGGGGAATTGCTTGGCCATCAATTCATTGATGACTGCCACCGGCTGCAGCGTATCGCGATCGGTCGACAGGAGGCCGCGCCCGGCGAGAATTGGAACTTCGAGCGAGGGAAAGTAGCCGGGAGTGATGTATTGGTAGTGGGCAACCAGCGCTTCCCCCTGGCGCGGCTCGGCGTGCCCCTCGATCGAGAACTGCGCCCGGACGTTCCAGCCGGTGAATGGAAGTCCCTGGGCGGATCCGACCGAAACGACCCCGGGGACGGCCGCGATCCTGGCGAGGAGGTCGGCATAGAATGCGCTGCGTTGTGCCTCCTCGCCGAACCTCGACCTCGGCAGCGAGAGCCGGAAGGTCAGCACGTTGCGTGGCTCGAACCCGAACTCGGTTCGAGAGAGTGCGCGATAGCTCTGGAACAGGAGCGCGGCACCCACCATCAGGATGAGTGAAAGGGCCACCTCCGCCACGACCAGGATGCTTCTCACGCGGGAGCGGTGCCGGCCTTCGCCGGAGCCCCCGGTTCCCTCGCGAAGTCCCGCGGTGAGGTCTGCATCCGCCCCCCGGAGCGCCGGCGCCAGGCCGAACAGGATTCCCGTGAGCGCCGTCAGCACGAATGTGAACAGCACGACACTGCCGTCGAGCCGGAGTGAGATGTACCAGGGCAGTCCGTCGGGAACGGCGAGCGAGAAGAGCTTGATCCCATAGGCGGCAATCGCCAAACCGACCAGACCTCCCCCCGCCGCCAGCACGAGGCTCTCGGTCAGCAGCTGCCGCACCAGCCGGCTTCGGCCGGCACCGATCGCGACACGCACCGCGATCTCACGCTGTCGTCCGGCACCGTGCGTGAGGATGAGATTGGCGACGTTGGCACAGACGATCAGCAGGACGAACGCGACAGCCCCCAAAAAGATGAGCAGCGGGCGCCTCATGTCCCCCACTCGATCTTCGCGGAGCGAAATCGTCTCAGCCTCCCAGTCGAAGTTGTCCTGCTTGAACTCCTGCTGCAGGCGGGCCGAGAGGATGTCGAGATCCTTCTGTGCTTGCTCGAGGTCGACGCCGGGACGGAGCCGGCCCAGGGCTCCGGCATAGAAGCGATTTCCCCGGGTATCCCGGGCGGGATCCGTCGTGAGCGGAACCCATGCTTCTCCGCGGTCGGGAAATGCGAAACCCGGGGGCATCACCCCCAGGACGCGATAGGGATAGCCATCCACCGTGATGCTCCGGTTCACGATCCCGCTGTCGCCTCCGAATCGCCGGCGCCAGAGACCATGGCTCAACACGACCACCCGGTGCTGGCCCACGACCTCTTCTTCGGGCAGGATTCCCCTGCCGAGCACCGGGCGCACCCCGAGCAGCGGGAAGAGGTTGGCGGTCACCAGGGCGCCCTCGACCCGCTCGGGCTCACCGTCGCCCGAAAAGGCCAGAGCCTGCCAGGTCCACATCCCGAGCGCGGCGAAGGTCCGATTGCCGTCGCGCCAGGAGACGTAGTCTGGGTACGAAATGTTGACCCGGTGCTCGTCGTGGGCCCTGCTCCGGTTGTAGACAGCGACGAGCTCGTCGGGTCGATCGTACGGGAGCGGCCGGATGAGAATGGCATTGACCGCGCTCAGGATGGTGCAGGTGACGCCGATCCCGAGCCCGATGCAGAGCACCGCCATCAGCGTGAAGCCCGGACTTCTCCGGAGCGTTCTCAGCGCAAAGCGCACATCCTGCCCGATGTCTCCCATGAGCTCCCTCCGGTGTATCCGCTTTCGGCGCCTGTTGTCGATGGCAATGCACGCATTCCGTACCGGGCGCATTTCGCCGAAGCGCCGCTCGGCTTCCTGCCGTGCCGAGCGCGCGGAGCGTCCGCCGTCCTGGAGGTCGCGGGCGTGCATCTCGAGGTGGAACTGCAGCTCGGCATCCACATCCTCACGGATGTCGGATTGCCAGAATCGGAGGACGCGGCGCCATCTGCCCGGCTCGGGCGTGGACATCACTAGCCCGGCTGCTCGGTCGTGCGCAGGACCTTTCCGATCGCCTCGACGAACTGGGTCCAGCTGGCCGTCTCGGTGCGCAGTTGTTGCCGGCCCCGGGCGGTCAGGCGGTAGAACTTTGCCTTGCGATTATTCTCCGAGACCCGCCATTCGGACTCGATCCACTCCCGCTCCTCCAGGCGATGCAGGGCGGGATAGAGCGACCCCTCCCCCACCTGCAGCACCTGGCCGGTGAGCCGTTCGATCCACCGGGCGAGGGCATACCCGTGAGCCGGGCCCCAGCTCAGGGTTTTCAGCATCAGCAGATCGAGGGTTCCCTGCAGCAGATCGAGCGGAGGCCGCGGCACCCGTGCTCCCATCGAAGGTCGAGGTATATGATGCCGCCGGATACATCGAATGTCAATGGGTAGCGCGGTTCCCACCGCGAGGCGCTACCCTCTTGCGCGCCGGCGGGCAGCGGGGCATCTTCTCTAGACGATCTACAGGAGCAACGCCATGGTTCGCATTCCGAATAAGATGGTCATGCTGCCGGCCCTGCTGCTGGCGCTCGCCCTTCCGAGGCCCGCTCGGGCCCAGGCGGCGGCGGACAGCGCCGGCATTCGGGCCGCGGCACTCGATTACATCGAGGGGTGGTACGAGGGCAATGCCGAGCGGATGGAGCGGGCGCTGCACCCGGAGCTCGCGAAGCGTATCGTCAACACCGATCCGCGCAACGGCCGCAACAGTCTTGGTCAGATGGGCGCCCTGACGCTGATCAACAATGTCAGGAGGGGCGGCGGCAAGGACACCCCGCTGGACCAGCGCCGGAAAGATGTCCGGATTCTCGACATCTTCGGGAACACCGCGAGCGTGCGGATCGATGCGGCGACCTGGGTCGACTATCTGCAGGTCGCCAAATGGAATGGCCGCTGGGTGATCGTGAACGTGCTCTGGGAAATTCGGCCCTGATCAGGACCCGATCGAGATCACCTTAGTCGGCGTCGGCGGGGGTGAGGGGCACCAGACGCGCGCGCGGCGGGATTCCCGGCTCCAGCTCCATGATCCCCACCGACGCCGGAAGATCGAATCGCCGGGGCCCCGCCCCCCCGGGATTCATCACCGTCACCACCTGATCCACGATCGTGAGCAACGGCTTGTGGGTATGGCCGTAAATGATGACTTCTGCGTCCGGCCAGCGCCTGGCCAGCGCCTCCGGGGTGGGCACGCCGAGCTGGTGGCCGTGCACCACCAGGAAATCGAAGCCTTCGATACGGATCTCGATCACTTCGGGAATCCGTGCCCGCACCTCGACGCCGTCGGTATTGCCGAATACCGCCAGCACCGGTGCGATGGCCTCGAGCGCGGTCAGGATGTCGGGAGGACCGATGTCGCCGGCATGAAGGATCCGGTCGACATCGCGGAAGACTTCGAAGACTTCGGGGCGCAGCAGGCCGTGGGTATCGGAGATGATGCCCAGCCGCATGCTAGGGCGTCAGCGAGTCAGGAAGCCAGGACGGCAGCGCGCCGCGGGAGCGCGCCGGGGCCGATTCGCGCTCCAGGAACAGGTGATCGGCGATGGCGGCGATTTCTTCGGCGCCTCGCCATGCCGCCTCGAGCGCGGCGAGCTCCCCTTCCAGCGCGCGCCGCTCGGCGTCCTCATTGGCGGCCATCTCCAGCGCGAGTCGATCCACCAGCGGCAGCCTCGGCAGCAGCGTCTGCGGCTCGCTGCCGATCCCCCCACGACCCCAGAACGAGCGCTTGGTGATGTTGAGCGCCAGCCGCTCGGCATCGGAGGCGGCGACATCCTCGAGGCCGGCTCCGGCGGGCGCGTCGGGATACCGCCCCCAGGAGCAGCGCATCGCGATCGCGGCGACCCGCGCGAAGTACCCTTCCGGGTTGGCGGCATCCTCCACCTTCGTCACCGCGTATCGCACTTCGGCTTCACTCGCATCGGCCCCATTGAGCACCGCCAGCAGCTTCCCGGCGACGTGGAGGCCGTGGTCGCCCGACAGCGCGGCGATCCCGCCGTCATGCTGGACCTGAAGCCGCCACGGTTCCCTCGGATCGGGACGCACCAGGGCGGAGCGATCGAGATCGCGGGCGCGAATGACCGCCGGGTTGCCGTCGTCCCCCCGCGTCACGGCCAGCACCCGGTTTCCCTGACCGTGGACCCGGAGCCAGGTGCTCAGGTCATAACCGAGGTGAATTCCGGTGAGACGGCGCCAGGAATAATTGACCGCCTTCTCGCCGTGCCGGAGCCAGCGGCGCGCGACTCGGAGCATCGGGTCCCGGCGAGCCGCGGGCAGCCAGCGTCCCAGCAGGCGTCCGTAGCGCCAGGCCGCGATTTCCGGCTTGAGCGCGGGGCCGATACGGACTAGCGCCAGCCCTTCCGGGAGATACGCGAGGCCGATGTTGTCGGTGGAGAACCGGATCCGGGTGCCGGCAAAGCGTCGCTCGCATTCCTCGACGGCCTCCCAGCGCTCGTCCAGCGGCGAAAGATTCCAGCGCTCACATGCCGGGCAAATGACCCAGAGGCGGCCCTGCGTCGCGTCGAAGGCGAGCCTGCTCCCGACCGGAAACGTCGGTAGCACGGAATTCTCGCCGAGGTCGGAGTTGCAGAATAAGCAGCTTGAGTACATGGCTGTTGGCTCAGGCTGACGGCTAACGGCTAACTGCTAACTGCTGACTGCTAACGGCTAACTGCTAACTGCTGACTGCTAACTGCTAACTGCTGACTACCCCATAATGTAGTAGCGGTTAGCGGTTAGCGGTTAGCCGTTAGCCGTTAGCCGTTGTCATTCCACCGTGGCGCTATCTCCAACTCCACACCCAGCTGGTCTAACACCCGTTGCACAATGAAATCCACCAATTCGGCGATTTCCCTGGGGCGGTGATAGAACCCCGGGGCGGCTGGAATCACGACCGCGCCCGCCTCGGTGACCTGCACCAGGTTGCGCAAGTGAATCAGCGAGAGGGGAGTTTCCCGGGGAACCAGGATGAGTTTACGCCGCTCCTTGAGGGTCACATCGGCTGCCCGCTCGACCAGGGAGCGGCTGCTCCCCTGGGCAATGGCCGACACCGTGCCCATCGAACAGGGACAGACGACCATCCCCGCGGTGCGCTGCGAGCCGGAGGCCGGCTTGGAACCGCGGTCCTCATCGGGGAATACCGTGACGCTGGACCAGTCGCCTCCAGTGGCGGCACGGAGCCCCGCCTCCTCGCCGATACCGCACTCCTGCTGCAGCAGGCGCCACCCGTGGGTCGATACGATGAGCCAGACCGGGATCCGGTTGGCGGAGAGAACTCCGAGCAGGCGAACCGCGTATGGCGCTCCGGACGCCCCGGTGATGGCCAGGACGACCGGAAACCCGCTCACTGTCCTTTCCGGTTCGGTGTCGGGCTCTTGACGGGGTGTTTGGGTGGCGAGGGCGGCCGCGGGAAAAACTTGGACGACTGCGGCAGGCCTTTCGGCTTCGGGGGCGGCGGGCCGGGGCGGCCAGGCCGCGAAGACTCTCGGCGTGGTGACATGGGTCCAATTTAGCCTGAAGATCGTCGAGAGGTGAGAGGTGAGAGGTGAGAGGTGAGACGGTTTGTCCCTCTCACCTCTTACGTCTCACCTCTCACATCTCACGACACGAGCCGGTCGATCAACGCAAAGACGAAGACGGTCACGCTCATCACCCCGTTCATCGTGAAGAAGGCGGCGTCGAGTCGGCTGAGATCGTGGGGTTTGACGAGCTGATGCTCGTAGATCAGAATGCCGGCCGCCGCAACGACCCCGGCGTAGTACCACGGGCCGAAGCCGGCACCGTATCCGAAGAGCAGCAGCGCAGGAATCGTGATCCCGTGCAGCAGCTTGGCTGCCAGGATGCTGCGATCGACGCCCAGGCGTACCACGGCGCTCCGAAGTCCGGCACCGCGATCGAACTGCTCGTCCGGAAGCGCATAGAAGATGTCGAACCCCGCCACCCAGGTCGCCACCCCCGCCGCCACCACCAGCAGGACCCAGGCGGGGGAGCTCCATCGGCCGGCGATCGCGAGATAGCCGCCGACCGGCGCGATGGCCAGCGATGCGCCGAGCCAGAGGTGGGGCCACCAGGTGAACCGCTTGGACAGGCTGTACGTCATCACCCAGAGGAGCGCCACCGGGGCGAGTAGACCGCAGAGCGGATTGAGCATCGTGCTGGCGCCGAGGAAGAGGATCCCCGCCACTACCACGGACATCCATGCCTGGGTGACGGTGAGCGCGCCCCGCGGGAGCTCACGGCTCCGGGTCCTGGGATTCTGCGCATCGAACTTCCGATCGACGATCCGGTTGAACCCCATCGCCACCCATCGGGCGCCGGAGAATGCCACGATCACCAGGCCCACCGAGCGCCAGGTCACCGGATAATGGAATGACGCGGCCAGGACGCCGAGCAGCGCAAAGGGAAGCGCGAAGAGCGTGTGGGGCAGCTTGACGAGATTAAAAAGCCGGACGGCCAGCGATTCTCCGCGCAGCGTCTGACCCTCTCGTGCCGTGAAAGGTGAGACGTGAGACGGGAGAGGTGGTTCCGTCTTACCTCTCACGTCTCACCTCTCACGAAGGGTGATGCCCAGCTTCGGCCAAATCTCGTCCACCCGCTGTTTCGTCGCGTCGTCCATGACGATCAGGGCCGGCCATTCCCGGGCAAAGCCCTCTTCGGGCCATTTCCGCGTCGCGTCGATACCCATCTTGCTGCCGTAGGTGAACGCCCGGCTGGAATGGTCCAGCACGTCCATCGGCCCCATGGTGAAGCGAACATCACGCTCGGGGTCGATGTTGTTGAGGGCCACCCACCACGCCTCGTCGGGATCCTGGACATTTACCTCCTTGTCCACGATCACCAGCACCTTCGCCAGCGACATGAGTCCCTGGCCCCAGAGCGCGTTCATCACCTTGTATGCCTGCCCCGGGTACTGCTTGTCGATGGACACGAAGACCAGGTTGTGAAAGATCCCCGGTGCCGGCATGTGGTAATCCACGATTTCCGGAACGGTGAGCTTGAGCAAGGGAAGGAAGATCCGCTCGGTGGCGTGCCCCAGATAGAAATCCTCCATCGGGGGCCGGCCCACCAGCGTCGCCGGGTAGATCGGATGCTTCTTCATGGTCAGCGCGGTGACGTGCACCTTCGGGTAGTAATCCGCCAGCGAATAGAAGCCGGTGTGGTCTCCGAAGGGTCCCTCGAGCACCAGATCTTCCGCGGGATCGATGTACCCCTCGAGCACGATCTCGGCTTCGGAGGGCACCTCGAGATCACAGGTCAGCGCTTTTGCGAGATCGACCGGGGTCCGGCGGAGGAATCCGGCGAAGAGGAATTCGTCGATGGTGGGCGGCAGGGGCGCCGACCCGGAATAGATGCTCGCAGGATCGCCGCCGATCGCGATCACCACCGGCATCTTCTCGCCCCGCGCCGCCATCTCCCGCCAGTGCGCAGCGCCGACCTTGTGGCGCTGCCAGTGCATGGCGAGCGTGTCCTTCCCGATCACCTGGATGCGGTACATCCCGACATTTCGGATCCCTCGCGCCGGATCTTCGGTGATCACCATCGGCAGGGTGATGTACCGGCCCCCGTCCTCCGGCCAGGTAACCAGGAAGGGAATCCGGTCGAGGTCGATCTCCGCGCCCCGGAGCACTACCTCCTGGCACGCCGGCTTCCCTCCTCTCGTGCGGGGCGGGAATTTCGCCATCTCGGCGAGCTTGGGAAGCATCGCCAGCTTGCCGAAGAGTCCCTCGGGAACCTTGAGATTCAGCATCTCGGCGATTCGCTCGCCCACCTGGTCCAGCCGCTCGACGCCCAAGGCCAGGCACATCCGCCTCATGGAGCCGAAGAGATTGATGGCGACCGGAGTCGGGCTCACGCTCCCGTCCTCCAGTATCGGCTTCTCGAACAGGAGCGCCGGCCCGCCACCGCGGGACTTCATGCAGCGGTCGGCGATCTCGGCAATCTCGAGGCGGGCGCGAACCGGTTCCCTCACGCGGACGAGCTCCCCCGCTCCCTCGATGGCCTTGATGAATTCACCTAAGCTGTCGATTGCCATTCACAATTCCTTGCTGGGGAGTCGCGAGGAGCGAAGCGCGAAGAGGAACGACGGGTTCGCTCTTCGCTCTTCGCTACTCCCTGGTTCCCACGTGTATCGCGCAGATCCCGCCCATCAACCGGGTATAGGCCACCTCGCGGAATCCCGCGGTCTCCATGCGATTGGCCAGTGCGGAAGGCTCCGGAAATGTCAGAACCGACTCTGGCAGCCAGGAGTAGGCGTCCCTATGTTTCGAGACGAACCGTCCAATGGCCGGGAGAACCCGCCGGAAGTAGCTCATGTAGAGGCCACGCAGCGGCTGGCGTGTCGGCGTAGTGAACTCCAGAATCACGAGCCGGGCACCAGGCTTCAGTACCCGGGCCGCTTCGGTCAGCCCGGCATCGAGGTCCATGAGATTGCGGACACCGAAGCCGACAGTGGCACCATCGAAGCCGCCGTCTGCGAAGGGAAGCGCGAGGGCGTCACCGTTCACCGGCACCGCGCGCTCGGTCTTGCCGCGTCCCTGCAGCAGCATCGCCTGTGCAAAGTCGGTCGCGAAAATCCGGCCCCGGAAACCAGGCCGGTTGCCCAGCTCGGCGGCAAAGTCCAGCGTGCCCGCACAGAGATCGAGATACGTCCCGTCCGGCACTCGCTCCCAACCGAGCCGGTCCACCGCGAGCCGCCGCCAGCGGCGATCGATGTTGAGGCTCAGGACATGATTCAGCAGGTCGTAGCGCGGCGCGATGGACTGAAAAATCCCCTGCACGTACGCCCGCTTCGCGGCGCCGCCGGTGAGCGGTAACTCCCTGTCTGTGGCGGACATAGCCGCCGAATGTACCCCGGTCAGGACCCCGGTAGCAAGCAGCATCAGGGGTTGGGATTTGGGAGCTGGGGACTGGAGGCATTCCCCGACCCCCGACTCCCGACTCCCAACTCCCGGGAAAAACCGGTGAGCGTTCCCCTCACTCCCGACCTCAAGACCCTCAGCGACCAGGACGTCGTCCTCCGCGCCCGAACCGGCGACGAGGCGGCGTACCGGGAGCTGGTGCGTCGCTATGAGCGTCCGGTTTTTTCGCTGGTGTTCCGGATGGTCCGGAACCGCGAGCTCGCCGAAGACCTTTCCCAGGAAACTTTCATCAAGGTCCTGAACGCCCTCGAAAGCTATCGACCTGAATTCAAATTCTCGTCATGGGTCTTCAAGATCGCCAACAACGCCGCCATCGATCACCTTCGGCGCCGGGAGCTGGACACCCTTTCGCTGGAAGGCTCGCCGCACGCCGAGACCCCGCAGATGGTGGAAGCGACGGCGCTGCAGATCGGTGAGCGGGGGGAGAGCGCGCTCGAGGAGGTGGAGAACCGCGAGCTCGGCGGCGAGATCGAGCGCGCCATCGCCAAGCTCCGCCCCGAGTACCGGACCTGTATTCTGCTGCGTCACGTCGAGGGACGCCCCTATGAGGAGATCGCGGAAATCCTGAATCTCCCCCTCGGCACGGTCAAGACGTACATCCATCGCGCGCGCAATGAGCTTCGCATCGCGCTTGCACATCTCAAACAGTGAAACCTCATTCCATCGGCTGCCGTACGGGGGACTGCTTATGACACGTTGGCCCATGAACCACCTCACTGCGGACGATCTCGACGCGTTTCATTCTGCGTCGTTATCCGCATCTGCGCGAGAACACCTCGCCGAGTGCGACGCGTGCCGATCCATGGCGCATCTCGATCGCGCCGTCCTGTCCGCGCTCGCCACGCTGCCCTCGTACGCTCCCGGACCCGAGTTCGCGGATCGCGTCCTCGCGCGGGTGGAGCGTCCCGCGCCCGCCATCGTTCGTCTCCTCGCGCCGCGAATCCCCGCCACCTGGGGCCGGCGCGCACTCGCGGCCTCGCTGGTTCTGGGACTCGGCGCGAGCATCGTCTGGTCGCTCCTCAATCGGGAGCTCCTGCTTTCCTGGATCCAAATCTCTGCTGCGGAAACCGGCCGGTCCCTGTGGCTGGGTGTGCGAGTCGTGGTGGCGAATGTGACCGAACAGCCGTGGTATGCTCCCCTGCGCGAGTTTGCCTCCTCCCCAGGACGGCTCGCAGCGCTGGTGGGTGGCTCGCTGGTCGCATACGCCTTCGCCCTCGCCGCCCTGCGCAGGCTCCTGACCCCGCCAAGCCTGCCGGTTCCCAATGCGAACGGCTGATCGCGCCCTCTCGCTGCTGATCGTCGTTTGCGGGGTCGCTGTTCCCCTGGCCGGCGCCAGCACGCCCCAGCAGGGCCCCTCGATCGACATCTCGAAGCTCGATGATCCGGTCCGGCTGGAGCAACGGCTGCGGACCCTGCTCCGGGGTGCGCCCGAGGCGCTCCGGCCCACGGTGCCCGGAGGCAAGGCACAGCTGGGGAATTTCAGCGTGGGCACCGGCGAGACATTCACCGGCAACCTGCTGGTGTTGCGAGGGGACGCCGACCTGTTCGGCCGCGTGACCGGCAACGTCGTGACGCTCGATGGCGACGTGATTCTTCATACCGGCGCCGAGATTGCGGGTGACGCGCTTGCGATCGGGGGACGGGTCCGGGACCGGGGCGGCGTTATCCGGGGAGAACAGCGCGCGCTGGGCACTGGACCCTTGCCGGCACCGCGGGGAGGACCGTTGGGTGCGGCGCTCACCAGCCTGGCCGGTCTTGCCGGGGTGCTCGTGACCCTGGGCCTCCTCGGGTTTGGCATGGTCCTTTTCGCCCGGCCCAATCTCGAAATCATTTCGGACACCGTCACCCACAGCCTCTTCCGGTCGTTCCTCACCGGACTCCTGGCCCAGGTGCTGGTGATTCG